>ODAK010004022.1_pt1 | contig 15128 bp, 10 predicted proteins | sample 1539591 | NCBI WGS metagenome assembly ODAK01 (sample SAMEA3539303, study PRJEB22396) | soil metagenome | biome: tundra; feature: field; material: soil | place: USA | collected 2010-05 | depth 0.15 m | reverse complement strand
TGGCCTCGGCTGGCCTCTCAGTCCGGCAAACGCCGGACACCCCACGAGATTGCTGCTGAAATAACTAGTCCTCGCACGCGTCCAACGCAAGGCCGCCTTGCCAGGGGTGTGGGTTTTTGCTGGATTGCTAGCGCATGATCCCGAAAAGCTTGTCCTCGACTCGATCGGGGATGGGAACCGGTTTTCGGACAAGATCATGCGCCAACATAAGGCTGCCGGAGGCGCGAGATGACCCCCTTCTTCGTCCAGATCAAATGCGAGCTCGGCAAATCCTATCAGGTGGCCAATGAGCTGGCCGAAGCCGAGATCGCCTCCGAGATCTACTCAACCGCCGGTGATTATGACTTGCTGGTGAAATTCTACGTCGATGCCGGCACCGATATCGGCCACTTCGTCAACGAGAAGGTGCAGTGCATGGCCGGCATCAAGGACACCCACACCATCATCACCTTCAAGGCGTTCAAGGGCTAAGCCGTATACTCATAAATTGAGATTGTGAGCAGCGGTTGGTCAATGCAGCTCCGCCGGGGGCGGATCGGCTTGTGGATCGAGCAGGCTTGCAAGCACGGTCGGGTCCGTTGCGGTGCGCACCGTCATCGGTTCGTCGTGCCCGCGGATCGCAACTTCCGTCCGGGTGAGCGCATCGGAAGGAATGTTCGCGGTCTTGCAGACTTCTTCCGATACGATAACCTTGCAATCGAGGCTCTTCGTCATGTCTTGGAGTCGCGCGGCGACATTGACGGAGTCGCCGAGCGCGGTAAATACCGTGTGACCGCGAAAGCCGATGTCGCCGATGATGACTTCCCCGGCATGGATGCCAATGCCGTACTGGATGGGTTCGCGCACTTCGGTGGCAAACTGGTGATTCAAATAGGCGACGTTCGACGCGACGAGCGAGGCGGCTTGCAGCGCTTGCCGGCACGCGCTCGCCGGATCGACATCGAGCCCGAACAAGGCAAGCACGCCGTCGCCGACGAACTGGTTCGGCTGACCGCCGGCGTCAGTGACCGACCGCGAGACCGCTTCGACAAACCGGTTAATCAGGAACACGATGTCGAACGGCAGCCGCACCTCTGAGAGCTTCGTAGAGCCGCGCATGTCCACGAACATGCTGACGACATAGCGCTCTTCGCCGATATGCATGCGTTGACGGCCACGCACAAAACCGGCGCCGACATTCGGTTGCAGGATTGGAATGACGGCAACGTCGCTTTGCGGCCGCAGCTGACAGGCGAGACGGATCGAGGGATCGGCGCTGGCGCCGACGCGCGCCAGCACGAATGCCTCGCGTCCCGAGGGCCGCGGCAAGGCACCGCGGTCGCTAACGACGCGAACGCGGCAGGTCGAGCAACGCGCGCGGCCACCGCAAACGCTGGCGTGCGGGATATTGAAACGTAGGCTGGCTTCAAGGACGCTCATGCCCTTCGGCACCCGCACCTGCCGGTTCGGATAAGACACGGTATACATGCCGCGCCTGCGTTCGCGCAGCGTGCGCACGCCGCGCGCCGCGAACACCATAACGATCGCGGCTGCGTAGCCGATGGGAAAGTATAACAACGTTATTCTTTCGACGACCGCACGCTGCGGTGCGGGTATAACCTTCACATACTGGGCGCGCCACTCCGGCTGCTTGGCGAGCTCAATGACCTCGCGTGCGCCTTGGTTTGCGCCGAGCATTGCGAGCGGCGGCAGCAGGACCGCAATGGCGAAAAAGATCGGCCACGCCCATTTGAAGAAGGGCTTCAGCCGCAGCCAGAAATACAGCCCAATGCAGCCGTGCGTCCACGCGATCGTCAACAGCACGAACTGCACCGCGATCATGTGCGGTCTTGCGACCCAATAGGCCAGCAGCGGCGCTGCATAATTGGTCGGATCGCGCCCGAACAGCCAGCCCACGACCCGCACGGCTCCAAAGTGGCTGGCGAGCCAGAGCGGGATGCTCAAGCCCAGCAGCAGTTGGGTGATTTCCGCGACCGTGTAGCGAAAATGCCGCCGCTGATAGAGTGCCCACAGGCCGAGCGAGAAATGCGTCGCAGCTGCGGCGTAGAGCGTGGCGTTGACAATCGAAATTCGCCACCACCAGATGTGGAACCACAACCATGCTTCCATCGTCGCGTAGGAGATGTTGCCGAGCGCATGATTGAAAAAATGCGAGAAGATGTAAGAGAACATGACGAGGCCGCACGCGATGCGCACTTGCCGGACGCCGATGCCGCGCAGCCACGCCGGCAGTCCAAGCGTTGCGTTCGCGCCGCTCGGGCGCACGCCGACGATCGCGGGTGCCTGTGACGCCATGCCGGATTTGCTTTCACAATCTGGGGCGACGATCAGAAGTCGAAAATAACGGCGTCGCGGCGTTCCCCATTTGCCCAAATGCCGCGGGCGATGCGGATGATATGCGCGAACTGCCAGCCGTCGCAATGAGCTAAATCTCAGGCCGGCGCGGCCCTTCCGCCTCGCGCGCGCGCCTGACCCCGAGCTGGCGCTCGCGCCAGATCACGAACAGCCCGGCGCCGGCGACAATTGTTGCGCCGAGATAGACCAGCGCGCTCGGCAATTCGCCGAACACCCAGTAGCCCAGCAACAACGCCCACAGCATCGACGAGTAGTCGAACGGCGCCACCACTGAGGCGGTGGCATGGCGGTAGCTTTCGGTCAGAAAAATATGCCCGATGCCGCCGAAGATGCCCATCGAAACCAGCATGAGGAGCTCGGAGCCGGTCGGCGTGTGCCAGGCAAACGGCAGCGTCACCGCGCCGGCCAGTGCGGTGACCAGCGAAAAATAAAATACGATCGACGACGTGGTCTCGCTCTGCGTGAGCCGCCGGGTCTGGATCACCGTGCCGGCGTTGCAGAAGGCGGAAAACAGCGCCAAGATCGAGCCGATCGTCGCCACACTCGCCGCGCCGGCGGCGGCGTATTGTTTGACGTCGAAATGCGGGATCAGCATCACGATCACGCCGCCAAAGCCGACCAGCACCGCGGTCCAGCGATAGACCCGCACTTGCTCTTTCAGAATGACCGCCGCCAAAGCCACCGTGATCAGCGGCGAGGCGAAGGAAATCGCGGTGGCGTCCGCCAGCGGCAGCCGCGCCAGCGCGGAGAAATTGCTGAACATGCCGCCGACGCTGAGCGCCCCGCGCCCGAGCTGACCGAGCGGCCTACTGGTGTAAACCGCGCTCGCCAGCTCGCCGCGATAGGCGTAAATCAACAGTACCGGCGGGATCGCACAAGCACTGCGGAAGAACACCAACTGCCCGACCGGTACCACGTCCCCCAACTGGCGCACGAATGCCGACAGGGCGGCGAATAAAAGCGCAGAGATCAGCTTGAAGCCGATGGCTTTGAATAGATTCATCGGGATCGGCTTATAGCAGCCCGCGCAAATGTCGACTCGTCAGGCCCGGCTTCGGGCGCCGCGTTATTCCGGCTTCTTCGGCGGCGGCTTGTGCCCTTCGACCGCCGGCAGCGACTTGATATAGGCCGCGATCGCCATGCGATCCGCGGCGGTCAGTTGCGAGATATTGCGCACCACCTCGACCATGTTGCCGCCAACCCGGTCGGCGTCCGCCGTCATGCCGGACTCGAGCGTTTCCGCGATATCGGCCTCCGACCAGCTCTTGAGCTTGTACTGGGTGATGTTGGGAACGCCGCCCTGGCCGTCGGGGCTCGGCCCGCCGGTGAAGCGCAAGCTCGCGATCACGCCACCGAGTGCGTTGCGCGGCGAGTGACATTCCGCGCAGTGGCCGGGGCCGTTGACCAGGTAAGCGCCCCTATTCCACTGCGCCGATCGCGACGGATCGGGCGGCAACGGCTTGCCATCGAGAAACAGCAACTTCCAGAGGCCGAGCGTGCGCCGAATGTTGAATGGAAACGGCAGATCGTGATCGCGCACGCTCCCCGGCACGCCCGGCAGCGTCTTGAGATAGGCGAACAGATCGCGCAGATCGTCGAAACGGATATGTTGGTACGAGGTGTATGGAAACGCGGGATAGTAGTGCTCGCCCTCGGGCGAGGTGCCCTTGGTGAGCGCGGTGATGAATTGCGCGTCGGTCCAGGCGCCGATGCCGTCCTTCGGGTCGGATGAAATATTGGGAACGTAGAAAGTGCCGAACGGAGAATTCAACGCCAGCCCGCCGCCGAGCCTGGTCTTGTCCGGCTGTTTCGGCACCGCATGGCAGGACGCGCAGCCGCTGGCGTAGAACATCTCCTTGCCGTTGGCGAGATCGGGCGTGTGGGCCGCGAGCGCGCTCGCCGGCACCGAGGCGGGTGCGGTCAAATACCAGAACGCCGCGAGCCCCAGCACGGCGGCAATAGCCGCCAGCAAAATCAGCCTGCGAATCATCGGCGTCCCCCGGCCACGCTGGCGCCTGTCATACAGGAATCAAAACGCCGTCGCGACGGGATCGCAGCGGCGCCGTACATCGAAGTGGACAAGGCCTATTGCTTCGAAAGGCGATAGTCCTCATGGCAGTTATCGCAGGCCTTGCCGACCACCGGGATCGCGGCCCTGAGCCCGTCGAGCGACGACTTTGCCTTGTCATGGTTTTCCGCCACGGCCTTGGCGAAGGCCGCGGCTTTGGCGTCGAAATCCTTCTTGTTCAGCCAAATCTTCGGCGATGCGCGGTTGTCGCCTCCGGTCTTGGAATTGTCCGGGAACAGACTTGGCAGTTTCTGCGCGGTGTCAGCCCATTGCGCGAAGGCGGCATCGACCTCAGCCGCATCGAATGGCGCCTGCCCGCGCATCATGCGAACGACCGCGAGGGCGTGTTTGTTATTCGCTTTCATCAGGTCCTCGCGCGTGGTCACCGGATCCTGCTGAGCGATAACGGCGCCGATACTGAGACCGACGGCCAGGGCGGCAAGGATTGTGCGAACGGACATCGAGTTTCGCTTTCTGTCGTGCAAACAACTGTTCCCAGAAAAACCCTGGCGCCGCGGGGTTATTCCTCCACCGACTGAACTTGTCGCGCGTGATCCCTGTATCTCTGGCCCCGATCACAAATTCGTGATCCAATAAGCACCTAAGCTGATTGAGCTTTGCGGGCCGCCGCGATCGCGGCCCAGACCCGTGGCGGGGTCGCCGGCATGTCGATATGGCGGATGCGATAGCTGCGCCAGAGCGCATCGAGGATCGCATTGATCAGCGCCGGACAGGAGCCGATGGCGCCGGCCTCGCCCGCGCCTTTGACGCCGAGCGGATTGTTCTTGCACGGCACGTTGCGCGTTTCGAACACGAAGGACGGCGCGTCGCCGGCGCGCGGCATCGCGTAATCCATGAAACTCGCGCTGAGCAATTGCCCGGACGCCGGATCGTAGACGGTGTCCTCCATCAGCGCCTGTCCGATGCCCTGCACGGCGCCGCCATGCACCTGACCCGCCAGCAGCAGCGGATTGAGGGTGGCGCCGAAATCGTCCACCACGACATAGTTCAGAATCGCAGTGGCGCCGGTGTCGGGATCGATCTCGACTTCCGCGATGTGCGTGCCGTTCGGAAATGTCGGCTGCTCGGTTCCAAAATCTTTCGTGGCGCTGAGTCGTTCGGGCGTCGCCTGCGGATGCGCGGCAAGGTCAACGAAAGAAATCGCGCGGTCGGTGCCGGCGACGCGCACCGTGCCATCGGCGATTTCCATATCGGTGGGCGCCGCTTCGAGCGCGTCGGCGGCAAGCTGCTTGAGTTGTTCGGCCAGCGTCTTGGCTGCGCGGTCGACCGAAACGCCGCCGACCGGGATTGAGCTTGAGCCGCCGGTGCCGGCGCCGGATGCGATGGCGTCGGTATCGCCCTGCAGCACGCGCACGCGCTCCGGCGGCAGATCGAGCCGCTCGGCGACCAGTTGCGCATAGGACGTGGCGTGGCCTTGGCCGGTCGACTGCGAGCCGATCAGCACGGTGACGCCGCCGTCGCGTTCGAGCCGCACGACGGCGGTTTCCGGCCCGTTGTTGCCGCAGGCCTCGATATAGGTCGCCATGCCGATGCCGCGCAGCTTGCCGGCGCGCTTGGATGAGGCGGCGCGTTTGTTGAAACCATTCCAGTCGGCGATCTCCTGCGCGCGCGTCATGCCGCCGGCGAAATCGCCCGAATCGTAGATTTTTCCGGTCGGCGTCGTGTACGGCATCGCCTTCGGCTTGATCAGATTCTTGCGGCGCAGTGCGTCGGGCGCCGTGTCGAGATCGCGCGCCGCCGCATCGACCAGCCGCTCGATCAAATACGCGGCTTCCGGCCGCCCGGCGCCGCGATAGGCGTCGACCGGAACGGTGTTGGTATAGGCCGCGCGCAGCCGCACATGCGCGACCGGAATGTCATAGGCGCCGGTCGCCATGCCGGCACCGAGCCAGGGAATGTAGGGCGCGTAGCAAGAGAGATACGCGCCCATGTCGGCGACGATATCGAGCGCGAGCGCGAGGAAGCGCCCCTTGTCGTCGAGCGCCAGCCGCGCGCTGGAGATATTGTCGCGGCCGTGGCTGTCGCCGAGAAAATGTTCGGAGCGATCGCAAATCCATTTCACCGGCCGGCGCAACCGCTCGGCGGCCACCGCCGCCAGCGCATATTCGCGATAGGGAAACAGCTTGGTGCCGAAGCCGCCGCCGACGTCGGGCGTGATGACGCGCATGCGATCGGTCGGCAGATTGAGCACATTGCCGCAAATGATGTCGCGGATGATGTGGCTGCCCTGACTGCCGAGCGTAAGCGTGTAGCGGTGGCCATCGTATTCAGCGATGACGCCGCGGGTATCCATGTAATTCGTCACCAGCCGCTGATTGACGATGGTGAGCGCGACCGTCCGTGCGGCCTGCGCGAACGCCGCCTTGGTGGCGCCCGCATCGCCCAGCTCGGTCTCGAAGGCGAGATTGCCCGGCCGGTCGGGCCACACTCGCGGTGCGCCCGGCGCCAGCGCGGCCATGGCGCCGATCACATGCGGCAGCGGTTGCCAGTCGACGGTGATCGCCTCGGCGGCGTCCTTCGCCTGATCGAGCGTGTCGGCGACCACGAAGGCGATGGCGTCGCCGACGTGGCGCACCACATCCTTGGCCAAGATTGGATAGACCGGAATCTTGATCTCGGGTCCGGGGATCACGCCGGGCGTTGGCAGCGGCCCGAGCCCGGCCACGTCGGCGGCCGTGAGCAGCAGGCGTACGCCCGGCATGGCGCGCACGCGATCGAGATCGTGAATGCTGAAACGCGCATGCGCGTGCGGTGAGCGCAGCATCACCGCGTGCAGCGCGGCGGCGGGCGCAACATCGGCCACGTAACGCCCTGCCCCGCGCAGCAGCGCGTCGTCCTCCTTGCGCGTGAGCGCTTGGCCAAATCCGAACTTCATCGTCATCGTTTGGCCGGCTGCGATTGCTGACGGCGGCGCGCGGAGCGCTGCGCGATCCAGCGCGAGACCACATAGAACACCGGCGTGAAGATCAGGCCGAAGGCGGTGACCCCGATCATGCCGGAGAACACCGCGGTGCCGAGCGTCTGCCGCAATTCGGCGCCGGCGCCGACCGCAAAGGCCAAGGGCGACACGCCGAGGATGAAGGCAAACGAGGTCATCAGGATCGGCCGCAGCCGCAGATGCGCCGCCTCCACTGCCGCGGCGAAGCGGTCGCGTCCGGCATCCTCGAGCTGCTTGGCGAATTCCACAATCAGGATGGCGTTCTTGGCAGCGAGACCGATCAGCACGATGAACCCGACTTGGGTCAGAATATTGTTGTCCTGCCCGCGCAGCACGACGCCGACGATGGAAGCGATGAGGCACATCGGCACGATCATGATCACCGCCAGCGGCAGCGTCAGGCTCTCGAACTGCGCGGCCAGCACCAGGAACACGAACATCACCGCCAGCACGAAAGCGAAGATCGCGGTGTTGCCGGCGCGCAGTTGCTGGAAGGCGAGCGTGGTCCACTCGTAGGAGAAACCTTCCGGCAGCGTTTCGGCGGCCAGTTGCTCCATGATCTTGATCGCCTCGCCCTGGCTCTTGCCGAGCGCCGCCGCGCCATCGAGCTCGGCCGCCGGATAAAGATTGTAGCGCGGCACGCGATAGGGCCCGGTGACGGTTCGCACCGTGGTGAAGGCGCCGAGCGGGACGGTATCGCCGCTGCTGTTGCGCACCCGGATCCTCAAAACGTCTTCGGTGTCATTGCGATAGTCGCTCTGCGCCTGCGCGACCACGCGGTAGGTGCGGCCGAACAGGTTGAAGTCGTTCACGTAAGCCGACCCGAGATAAATCTGCAGCGCGGCGAACACGTCCGGAATGTTGATGCCGAGCAACTGCGCCTTGACGCGATCGATGTCGAGATAGAGCTGCGGGGTGGTGTTCTCGAACAGGGAAAAGACTTGCGTGAGCCCCGGCGTCTGCGCGGCCCGCCCCATCATCGCGTACACCGCATCCTGCAAGGCCTGCGCGCCGCGCCCGGCGCGATCCTCGACCATCATGCGGAAACCGCCGGCATTGCCGATACCTGAGACCGGCGGCGGCGTGGCAACAAAGATCAGGCCGTCCTTGATCGCCTGCAGGCGCATGAACAGCTGACCCTGGATCGCGGCGGCGGATTGCTGCGGATCCTGCGCCCGCTTCTCGAACGGATCGAGCGTCACGAAAATCGCGCCCGCATTCGGCGCGTTGGTGAAGGTGGCGCCGGAAAAGCCCACGATGTTCACGGCATGTGCGACCCCCGGCACCTTGAGCGCGATCTCAACCGCGCGCCGGTTGACGTCGTCGGTTCGCGCCAGCGACGCGGCCGGCGGCAGCTGCGTGACGATGATGAGAAAGCCGCGGTCGAGCTGCGGGATGAAGCCGATCGGCGTCTTGCGGAATTCATTGAGGCCGAAGGCGATGACGCCGGCGTAGACCACGAGCATCAGCACGGCGAACCGGACGGTGCGTGCCGATAGCCAGCCGTAGCCGCGCGTCAAGGCGCTAAAATAACGATTGAACCCGCGGAAAAATCCGTGGATCGGCTTGCTCCACCAGCGATCTTCTTCTGGCCTGCCATGCGGCTTGAGCAGCAACGTGCATAGCGCCGGCGACAGCGTCAGCGACACGGTGAGCGAGATGATCGTCGCGCCGGCGATGGTGAGCGCGAACTGCCGGTAGAACTGTCCGGAAATTCCGGTGATGAAGGCCGACGGTACGAACACCGAGATCAGCACTAGCGCGATTGCGACCAACGCCGCGCCCACCTCGTCCATGCTCTTGATCGACGCTTCGCGCGGCTTTAAGCCCGCTTCGATATTGCGCTGCACGTTCTCGACCACAACGATGGCGTCGTCAACGACAATGCCGATGGCGAGCACCAGACCGAACAGTGACAGGTTGTTGAGCGTGAACCCGAAGATCGACATGAAGAAGAACGTGCCGATCAGCGACACCGGTATGGCGACGATCGGGATGATCGCGGCGCGCCAGGTCTGCAGGAACAGGATGACCACCAGTACGACCAGGATGATCGCTTCGGCGATGGTCGTTTCGACGGCATCGACCGATTGCTGGATGAACTGCGTCGGGTTGTAGACGATGGTGTATTTCAGGCCCGGCGGGAACCGCTTGGAGAGATCTTCCATGGTTTTCTCGATCGACTTTGCGGTCGAAAGCGCGTTCGAGCCGGGCCGCTGGAAAATGCCGAGCGCGATCGCCGGATCGAGATCGAGATAGGAATTGGTCGAATAGTCCTGCGCCGCCAGTTCGACGGTCGCGATATCCTTCACCCGCACGATCGCATTGGCCGTCTGCTTGACGACGATTTTGCCGAACTCGTCCGGATCGGCGAGCCGGCCTTGCGTCTGCACCGAGATCTGGAACGCGCCCGGCTTGTCCATCGGCGGCTGGTTGAGCACGCCGGACGCGACCTGCACGTTCTGCCCCTGCAGCGCCGCCACAACGTCGCCCGCGGTCAGGCCGACCGACTGCAGCCGGTCGGGATCGAGCCAGATCCGCATCGCGTAATCGCGACTGCCAAACACGATGAGCGAGCCGACCCCGTCGATGCGCGTCACCGCATCGGTGATTTCGAGCGTCGCGTAGTTGGAAATGAACAGCGTGTCGCGCGACTTGTCCGGCGAATAAAGATGCACGACCATCATCAGGTCGGGCGAGCTCTTAGTCACCGTGACGCCGATGTTGCGCACGTCGGCCGGCAGGCGCGGCTGTGCGATGGCGACGCGGTTTTGCACCTGCACCTGCGCGATGTCGAGATTGGTGCCGATGTCGAAAGTGACCGAGATCGTGAACCGTCCATCCGCGGTCGAATTCGACGACAGATAGATCATGTTCTCGACGCCGTTGATCTGCTGCTCGATCGGCGTCACCACCGTCGAGGCGACGATGTCCGCGCTGGCGCCGGGATACTGGCCGGACACGGTGATGGTCGGCGGCGCGATCTCCGGATATTGCGCGACCGGCAGCCGCAGAAACGCGACGCCGCCGAGGATCACGAATATGATCGAGACCACGGAGGCGAAGATCGGCCGGTCGATAAAGAAATGCGAGATGCGCATCGGTTTCGGCCAGGGTTATTTCGGCGTCTGTGGCAGGCTCGCGCCTTGCGCCGGCGCGGCGCCCGGCTTGCCCTCTTCCTGCGGCGTGACCTTCTGGCCCGGTCGCGCGCGCAGCAATCCGTTGACGATCACGCGGTCGTCGGGGCCGAGACCGTCCTTGATTACCCGCAAGTTGTCGGCGGTGGTCTGGCCGAGCGTCACGTATTTGGAAACGACCGTATTATCGGCATTCACCGTGAGAACGAATTTTCGCGTCTGCTCGGTGCCGATGGCCGCGTCCGGCAACAGCATGGCTTCATAAGGCGGCGACCCGGGCACGCGCACGCGGGCGAACATGCCGGGCGTGAAAATATTGTTGGGATTGGCGAACACCGCGCGGCCGCGAATGGTGCCGGTCGAACGGTCGATCGCATTGTCGACGAAATCCAAGTGGCCCTGATGATCGAATTTGTCCTCATCGATGAGCTTGAGCGCCACCTGCACGCCGGCGCCGCGGCTGGCGATGTCGTTTCCGGTCTTCGACATCCGCTCATAGCGCAGGAATGACCCTTCGTCGAAGGTGAACTCGAAATAGATCGGATCGGTCGACACGATGGTGGCGAGCAGCGTGGTGTTGCCGGCGGTGCCGCCGGTCACCAGATTGCCGGGCGAGACGCGGCGGTCGCCGATGCGGCCGTTGACCGGCGCGCGCAATTCGGTGAACTGGATGTCGAGCTCGGCCTGGCGCACCGCCGCCTCGTTGTTGCTGACGGAGGCTTGCGCATTGTGGTAGGCCTGCGCGCGTTGCTCGAAGGTCTGTTCGGTGATGGTCTTGTCGCGCACCAGTTGCTGGCCGCGCGTGTAGTCGGACTCGGTGAAGGCGAGATTGGATTTGGCCTGCGCCAGATTGGCGCGCGCCTGATCGAGCGTGTTCTGGAACGGACGCTTGTCGATGCTGAACAACAGATCGCCCTGCTTGACGATCTGCCCGTCCTTGAAATGCACGCCCTCGAGATAGCCGGAGACGCGCGCGCGCACCTCCACCGAATTGACGGCGGTGAAGCGGCCGACATATTCGTCGAAATCGGAAACCGTGCGCTTGACCGGCGCGGCGACACTGACCGCCGGCGGCGGCGGCACAGCCGGCTTCTGCGCTTCGCCGCAACTTGCGACTAAAGTTGCAAACGCACACACCAAAACGATGTCGCGGCCACCACGCATCAACGAAAATGATGGAATTGCCCGTGCGGAATTCATGAAACCCTGCGATATCGGCCAATCACGAATTGCCCGGACCGTCCCCATAGCGTCGGCGGTCAGCTATGTCCACCGGGCCCGATCGGCAATAGGACCGCGAAAACGGAACTTTGCGTCAACCGCGCCGCCGGGCGCGAAATGCGGCGAGCCAGCGCGAGCCGAACAGAGCCAATACGATGCCACCATAAACGCTGCCGCCGATTGCGGCCAGCAGCGCAAGGGTTGCGACATCGCGCAGCCGCTGCCAGCCCTCAAACAGATGCACGACCGGCGCGTCGCATAGCCACAAGGTAGCGGCCAGCGCGAGGCCGGCACCCGCCAGCTTGACCGTCGATTGCCGCAGCCGCTCGTCGATTTGGAGGTGACCCGCGCGCATCGCAAACCAGGCCACCAGGCCGAGATTGATCCAGGCGCCGATCGAAGTCGCCAGCGCGAGGCCCACCTGCGCGAGCGGGCCCATCAGCAGGAACTTGAAGGCGATATTGACGGCGGCGGCGGCGAGCGCCGCCTTCACCGGCGTTGCGGTGTCGCCGCGGGCAAAAAACGTCGCGACCGTGCTGCGGATCAGTACGAAGGGCAGCAATCCGCAGGCATAGGCCGCGAGTGTCTGGCCGGCCGCGACGGCATCGGCCGCGGTGAAGGCGCCGCGCATGAACAGCGCCCGCATGATCAGCTCGGGGATGACGAAGAAGGCCGCGAGACAGGGAATCGACAGCAGCAGCGTGAATTCGATCGCGCGGTTCTGCGCGCTGGCGGCGCCCGCTTCGTCGCCGGCGGCAAGGCGCCGCGACATTTCGGGCAGGATCACGGTGCCGGCGGCGATGCCGATGACGCCGATCGGAAGCTGATCGATGCGGTCGGCGTAATAGAGCGCCGACAGCGCGCCCGCCGGCAGAAAGCTCGCGATGATGGTATCCGCGAACAGCGCGAGCTGCACGCCCATGGAGCCGACCGTGGCCGGCCCGAGCGCGCGGAAGAATTTTCGTACGTCGGCGTCGAGCTGCGGCCAGCGCAGCGCCGCCCAGGCACCGGCGCGGGCCGCGTCGCCGGCGACCAGCAGGAATTCGAGGATGCCGGCAACCAGCACGCCCCAGGCCGCGGCATGGCCGGCGGTCGGAAAGAACGCCGCCAGCGCGAGCGCGACCACGAGCGAGAGATTGAGCAGGATCGGCGCGGCGGCGGCGGCGGCGAAACGTTGCAAGGCATTGAGGATGCCGCCGTAAAAAGTGACCAGCGTAACCAGCAGCAGATAGGGAAAGGTGATGCGCGTGAGATCGACCGCGAGCGCATAGCGTTCCGGATCGCGGGCGAAGCCCGGCGCCAGCACATCGATCACCGCCGGCGTGAATAACAACGCCACCGCCAGCAGTACGATCTGGCTGGCCAGCAACAGCGTGAAAACGCGGTCCGCGAACAGTCCGGCGCGCTCAGGCCCACCCTGCTCGCGAATGCGGGCATAGGCCGGAACGAACGCGGCATTGAAAGCGCCTTCAGCGAAGATGGCGCGGAAATGATTCGGCAGGCGCAGGGCGACAAAGAAGGCATCGGCCGCCGGCCCGGCGCCGAGGATCGCGGCCAGCACGATGTCGCGGACAAAGCCGGTCACCCGCGACAGCAGCGTGAAACCACCGACCGTGAGTATGCGTTCAATCATCATCAATCCCGCCGGGGCATTGGCTAAGTCGCCGCAGATCAATGGACTTGGGCAACAAGCAACGATAGCGATAGCCAGATACGCCGAACTGCCTTAAGACGATTCCCGACCCGAACATAGAGCCCGGACGAGCCTCGCACGTGCATGATCCCGAAAAGCTTGTCCTCGACCCCGATCGGGGATGGCAACCGGTTTTCGGAAAAGATCATGCACAAGCAAAATGTTAGGGACGGTATTGATTTAATCTGAATGGATCGGACTCTAAAACCATGCCCTCGCCGATCATTCCCATCCTGCTGGCCGGGGGCGCCGGGACCCGCCTTTGGCCGGTCTCGCGCGACGCCCTGCCCAAGCAGTTCCTGCCTTTGGTCGGTGACCGCTCGACCTATCAGGAAACCCTACTGCGCGTGCAGGACCCGATGTTCGGGCCCCCCATCGTCATCACCGGCCCGAATTTCCATTTCTTCGCCCGCCGGCAGGCCGAGGACGTCGGCGTCGAGGCGACGGTGGTGATCGAGCCGCTGCGGCGGGATTCTGGTCCCGCCATTGCGGCCGCCACCGCGGTGGCGCTCAAACGCGACCCGGACGCGGTGGTGCTGGCGCTCGCCGCCGACCACATCATCCTCGACGTGCCGCAGTTCCGCGCCACCTGCCTGGCCGGCCGCGAGGCCGCCGAGGCAGGATCCATCGTTACCTTCGGCATCAAGCCGACCGAGCCGAAGACCAGTTACGGCTACATCCTGCCGGGCGCAGCCATCGGCAAGAGCGGCGTGCACGCGGTCAAGAGCTTCGTCGAGAAGCCGGACGCCGCCACCGCCGCCCGCTATGTGCGCGATGGCTATCTGTGGAATTCCGGTAATTTTCTGTTCCGCGCCGACGTGCTGCTGTCCGAATTGGCAAGGCTCGAGCCGACGATGGCCGAAGCGATCGAGGCCGCGGTCGCGAAGGCCTCCACCGACCTCGGCTTCCTGCGGCTGCAGCCGGAGGCTTTCGCGCGCGCGCCGCTAAAGTCGATCGATTACGCGGTGATGGAAAAGACCGACCGCGCCGCGGTGGTGGCGGGCAACTTCCGCTGGTCGGACATCGGCAGCTGGGATGCGCTGTTCGACATCACGCCGCATGACGCGACGGGCAATGTCGTGCATGGACCGGTGGTGACCATGGATGCTACCGGTTGTGTGCTGCATTCCGACGGCCGGCTCACCGCCGTGGTCGGCGTCAACGACCTGGTGGTGGTGAGCACATCCGATGCGGTGATGGTGATTCCGCGTGCCCGCTCGCAAGAGGTGCGCGAGCTGGTGGCGAAGCTTAAGGCGGCCAAGCGCCCCGAGGCGACCGACCACAAGCGCGTGCACCGGCCATGGGGCTATTACGAGTCGATCGACATGGGCGAGCGCTTCCAGGTCAAGCGCATCGTCGTGATCCCCGGCGGCGTGCTGTCGCTGCAGAAGCACCGCCACCGCGCCGAGCACTGGGTGGTGGTGCGCGGCACCGCCGAAGTCACCATCGGCGACACGATTCAGGCCGTGCACGAAAACGAGTCGGTCTACATCCCGATCGGCAGCGTCCACCGGCTGGCCAACCAGGGAAAAATCCCGCTCGAATTGATCGAGGTGCAGACCGGCAGCTATCTCGGCGAGGACGACATCGAGCGCATCGAGGACATTTATAAGCGCAGCTAGACCGGCCGTTACAAAATCTTCCGCTGCACCAGCGCCTCGATCACTTCACTCGCGAGCCGATCGGCGTCCTTGC
>ODAK010004021.1_pt1 | contig 15132 bp, 11 predicted proteins | sample 1539591 | NCBI WGS metagenome assembly ODAK01 (sample SAMEA3539303, study PRJEB22396) | soil metagenome | biome: tundra; feature: field; material: soil | place: USA | collected 2010-05 | depth 0.15 m | reverse complement strand
GGCGGCAACTTCAGCCGCCAGTACGGCTCAACCCCGCCTGAACGCCTATCTCAGGTTGTATCGAACCACTCCAATTGGCCTGATGGTCGATCCAACTGCCGGATTTAGGTTCAAACTTCCGGCTTGGTGTACTAGGGACCTGACGGCCTTCAACCATCGTGCCGCGCCCAAAACGGCGGGCCTGGATGAACAAAAGAAACTCAGCCTCGGCACCTCGGAATCCTGGTGGCTCGACGTGCTGCACCGAGGTTATGTCTACCGGTCCAAGATCGGGCTGGAATCGTTCTTCGGCGAATGGCGTGCGGAAGTGACGACCGAGGTCCTGTTTGCCTCATACAATGATCACGCAAAGGTCAGGAATGAACGCCACCCCATGACGCGGGAGGCTCTCGGCCAATTCATGGTCGGCATGGGCGCCAAATACATCCAACCACGCAACGCCGCAGTCGGCGAGCACCTCGCGGACGTGACGAATCCTTACGGCGGGACCACACGTAAGGCGGAACTGGTCAAGAAAGCTCGCGCGACCGGATACGACCTAGGGCCGCTACCGCTCGCGCGCGACGCTTTCACCAACAAGACAGGGCTGGCAATGGCGTGGGAAGTGGAGGACGACGCGGCGAACTGACGACAGGCTGCGCATGCCGATGCAAGTCGGCTGGTGATTCCGGCGTGATGTTGGCCACCCATCCCACTTGAAGTTGGCCAGCCGTTCCAATCGATGTCGGCGGGGGTGACGTCTGCCCCGTGGGCAGAGTGGCCTAATCATGGTCCGGGCGTCCGGGTAAGCCATGACCTGTTCGGGTGACTGCGGCGGTTTGGGCCCGGCGCCCCTGCCACAACCGGTTTGGACGGGGAGAGACATAAATACCCTGCTGACTCACGATCTGCTCAGCGCCCATGTTGGTCGTTCAGAGCCTGGGAGCGACCATCCTGAACCGGACATTCAGCCTGACGCCTGACGACGTAGGCATGGCATGGCAGAGAAATGCTCAGCTTGATATCTCGACAGGTGTTCAGTGCCCGATAGCGGTAGCTCGGCTGTCGGTCAGTTGGAATGTCATCTGCCGGGCCGAAGCGGGGACACCACGTTCAAGGCTATAATCCCACAGCAGCAGTATGCCGGATGTCGATCGCCGCGTCGCCTGGTGCTAAGTCCGCTATGGGCGCCGCGCCGGTATGGTGCGTGCGACAGCGGAGAGAAAACGCATGACTGCTACCGGAGCCACCGACTTTGACATCGCCACGCTGCGGGCGCGCCGCACCAACAAGTGGCACAAATTTCCCGACGACGTACTGCCGGCGTGGGTCGCCGACATGGATTTTGGCGTGGCGCCATCGATCGCCGCCGCGATGACGCGCCTGACGCGAGACCAGGAATATGGCTATGCCGCGCGCGAGGGTGTGCTGGCCGCGGCCTTTGTCCGCCGCATGGAGCGGCGCTTCGGCTGGCACACGGATCCCGCCGATACCGTCGCGATCGGCGATCTGGTGCAGGCCAGCTTCTCCTCGGTCATGGCGTTCAGCGAGCCGGGTGACGCGGTTCTGTTGCAGCTTCCCTCCTATCCGCCCTTCATGCGCGCCATCGAGGACACCGGCCGCCGCCTGCTCGCCAACCCGATGCGCGATGACGGCACGCGGTGGGTGCTCGACCTCGCCGCTTACGAGGCGGCCCCCGATCCGCGCCTGCGCATGCTGATCTTCTGCCACCCGCAGAACCCCACCGGGCGAGCCTTCAGCCGGGCGGAACTGGAAGAGGTGGCGGACTTCGCGATCCGTCACGATCTGGTGGTGGTGTCCGACGAGATCCACGCGGACATCGTCTATCCCGGCAACACGCATATTCCGCTGGCGTCGCTGCATCCGGAGATCGCCGCGCGCACGATCACCATCACTTCGGCGACCAAGAGCTTCAACATCCCCGCGCTGCGCTGCGCCGTCATGCATTTCGGGGCTCCCGCGCTGAAGGAGCGGTTTTTCAGCCGCATCCCGGCACGATTGCTCGGGTCACCCGCGGTGACCGGCGTCGATGCGACCGTCGCGGCCTGGGACGACGGACAGGCCTGGCTGGACGAGATTCTTGCTCAGCTGCGAGCGAACCGCGATTGGCTGGCGCAGACCCTCGCCGCCGAGCTTCCGGGCGTGACGATGCGGACGCCTGAGGCGACGTATCTGGCCTGGCTCGACTGCCGGACCCTGGAGCTACCGTGCTCCGCTGGGCAGTTCTTCCTGGATCATGCCAGGGTCGGGCTGAATTTCGGCGAAACGTTTGGTGCGCGGTACGCGGGTTTCGCGCGGCTGAATTTCGCGACACCCGCGCCGGTTCTGCGGCAGATCGTTACGCGGATGGCGGACGCGGTGAGGCGGCGGTAAGGCGAAGTTAGCTGGGCGTGCCGTGGCGGCCTGTCCGTTCCACGGCCGCGACGGGTGCTGGCGGCCCACCGCGCCGCGACGATGACGCCATCTTCAGGCCGTCTTGGCCTTGAGCTCGTCGAGCTGCATCCGCGCGCCGGCGACCATGCACGACGCATCGGACGTCAGCATCACCATGTCGAAGCCGCGCTTCACCGCGCCCGCCGCGAACGCCGCGCCGGCACAGTGCATGACGCACTTGATGCCGTGCTTATGCGCTGTCTCCCGGATCTTGTCGCAGGTGGAAAGATGCAGCGGGTCGGGGTTATCGCCGCGCGGCGCCAGACCCAACGCGAACGACAGGTCGGCTGGCCCGATATAGACGGCGTCGAGGCCGGGCGTGGCGCAGATGGCGTCGAGGTTGGCGATGCCCTCTTTCGTCTCGATCATCGCCATGATGACGATCTCGCCGTTGGCCTTGGCCTGATAGTCGGCGCCGCCGTAGTGCACGGCGCGTACTGGGCCCGACGAGCGCATGCCGACGGGCGGATAGCGGCACGCGGCCACCGCCTTCGCGGCTTCCTCGGCGGTGTTGACCAACGGCACGATGATGCACATCGCGCCAAGGTCCAGGGCCTTCATGATGGTCGCGGGCTCGTTCCACGCGACCCGCACGACCGGGACCGTGTCGGTCTGCGAGATCGCCTGCAGCATGGGCAGGACGTCTTTCATTTCAGCGGTGCCGTGCTGCAGGTCGACGCACAGGGCATCGAAGCCCTGACGCGCCATGACCTCGGCCGTGAACCCGTGGGACACGGAGAGCCAGCCCAGTGTCGCGCATTGACCGGCTTGCCACATCTGCTTGATCTTGTTCGGTCGCATGGTCGCACCTCTGCTGTTGTTCATTGATTCCGCGAACGGATGGCTCTCTATCAAACCCAAACGCGGGCCTGAAGCAAGAGCCGCGCCGGCCCGGCCGTACGCAAGGGGCGCTAATACCCCGTCGTGAGGTCGACTTCCTGCAAAAGCCGCCCGCCGGCCTGGATGCTTCGGATATTCGCCGCGATCTCTGTCACAAGTTGAGCAACTGTCGGCCGCCGTGCCACGTGTGGCATCACGGTCACTTTGGGGTGCAGCCAAAGCGGGCTTGTTGGCGGCAGGGGCTCAGGCCACAGCGCGTCCAACGCGGCGTATGACAACTGTCCCGAATCGAGCGCGCTGATCAGATCCTTTTCCACCACATGCTTGCCGCGCCCGACATTCACCAGCATCGCCCCGCGCGGCATCATGGCAAAGGTGCGCGTGCAGAATATGCCCTCTGTTTCCCTCGTCAGCGGCAACAGGCAGACGGCGATGTCGGTCTGCTGAAGAAACGCCTCAAGTTGGCCCGGGCCGTGATATATCGGAATGTCACCTTCGTCCCTCGGGTTGCGAACCCAGGCCGAGACCTTGAACCCGAGCGACTTCAACACGAGCGCCGGCGCTTTCGCCATCATGCCGAAGCCGAGGAATCCGACACGCCTTTGCTCGGGCCGCGCGATCGTTACGCGGCGCCACTCCCGCCTGGCCTGAGCCGCCTGATACCCAGGCATGTCACGATGCAAACGAAGCACGTGCATGACGACGTATTCCGTCATCATCGGATCGCCGCCTGGCGGCTCGACCTTGCACAGCGCGGCCCTCGGCAGCTTTGGATGGCCGATAAAGGACTCGACTCCGGCGGAGCGGCTGAACATGACTTTCAGGTTCGGAAAAACGGGAAGCGCATCGAAGTCGGGATGCATGAAGGCGAGATATTCGATATCCGCCAGATTTCCCGCCTCAGGCCAAATCCGGACTTCCAAATCCGGAAGCTGTGCCGCGAACGTGTCGCGCCAGGCCGTGGCGTTGCCGATATGTTTGTCGAGATCAACGATGAGCAACGCCACAACCGCCTCCTGAGCCATTCGATCATTGTTGTAGCCGGAAGCCGCTCGTCTTCCTACATGCGGGCTTTCCCTGGGGCTTTCCCTGGACCCATGCCGTCGCCGGCGGAGGCTTTCGCACAGCGCCGTGCTGACTTTGGCGGCGCGGACAGGGACGCCGGTGCGTGATCGTCATGTGACCGATCCAACGGTCAGAGCGTCGCGCCATGCCGCGGAAGCAACGGTCTCCGCCCGCGCCGCCGCCCGCTCCCAATCATACGGTAAAGCGAACAATTCCGCGCCCCACTGGCCGAGGCGCCGGGTCAGGATGGCGTACCGCGCGTGCGGCGAGCGGAACTCCAGCGATAAGGCGAGCTTATTGTCCGGGGACACGGGACATCCCACGGTGCCCGGGTTCAGGATCAGCGGACCGCCTGGAATTTGGGTCAGGGACTGGCGGTGGCTGTGGCCGCACAGCACCACCGTGCGGTTCATCGCCGCGCCCAACCGTTCGATGACGGCGGCGCGCGGCGAGGGCGCCATGCGGCCGGACTCGGTGTCTTCCAGCAGGTAGGTGTTGTCGTCGGTTGGTGTGCCATGCACCGCGTAGACCTCGGCGTTCACATCGATCGTCGCGGGCAAATCGTACAGTTTCCCGATCCAGGCCTCTCCAAGCTGATCGTGCGCGAACCGGTCGGAGCCGGCCAGACGTTCGACCGGACGGTCGCGCAGCCAGCGGTCGTGGTTGCCGCGCACCGAGGGAATGCCTCGGCTTGCGAGCAATTCCATCGTTTCCTTGGGCCACAGAGGACCGGACACGCAGTCGCCCAGATTGATGCTGGCGTCGGGGCTTTTGCTGGCGATATCGTCCAGAACCGCTTCCAACGCGGCGAGGTTGGCGTGAATGTCGGAGATGACGGCGAGACGCATTTTGAACTCCTCCGGGGGGACGTCCGAAGTCTGACACGGGCTCGCCGGGGAAGGCGAGCCAGGCGGAGAAAACAGCGGCGATCAACGGCGCCTCGAAAGCGGCGTCATGCAGGCCCAGGGCAAATGCGCCGAGTCGTACCGCGGACGAGCAATCGGTCAGAAAAGGGTCGCCGCGGCGGTTCGGGCCACGCCCTGCGTATAGCCGGTCAGGGCGGACGGCAGACGTGGTTGCTTTGCCGCGTCGGTGACTGATTCGCGCCCTACCCCGTCATAGAACGCGTCCTCACTCGTTCCCCGAAGCGGACCTGCGACCGGGCGCGCGGCCGGCGACCGCGTTCAGCATGAGGCCGCCGCGGCGCATCGATAAGTTGAGCGCTGTCTGCAGCAGCCTGACCAGGCTCGGAGCCGAGCCCTGACCACATCGTACTGGTTGGCGGACGTGCGCCAAACTCGATACAGGCAGCCGCCTTATCGCCAAACCTTGCTGGTAAATGAACAGAGCTGTGGGCGTCGAGACGTAGCCCCCTTCCATTGAAGTCAAAACTCCACTACGCGGCGAGATAACCAGGGAGGCGACAATGGGCATATCATCAGACTTCGGTGGGCCGATGGCCCCCGGGAGTGGCGATCGCCATCTGACGCGACGTCAATTGCTCGCCCTCACGGCTGTTGGCCTCACGACCAATGCGGCATACGCCGACGCCGCCCCACAGGGGCAGTTGACCTATGGCGTGCACATCTCGCTGGCACCGGCCTGGTTCGATCCGGCTGAGTCCACTGGGCTCATCACCCCGTTCATGGTGCTCTACGCGCTGCACGACGGCATGGTGAAGGCGATGCCGGGCCAGCTTCAGGCGCCGTCACTTGCCGAGTCAGTCACCGCCTCGGCGGATGGCCTCACCTACGACTTCGTTCTGCGCCAGGGCGTGCTGTTCCACAACGGTGATCCGGTTACATCGGACGACGTGAAATTCTCCTTCGGCCGCTACCACGGCAACTCGAGCAGCCTGCTGAAGCAACGCGTGGATTCGATCGAGACGCCCGATCCGTTGCACGTTCGGTTCGAATTGAAGGAGCCGTGGCCGGACTTTCTCACGTTCTACGCCGGGGCCACCGGCGCCGGTTGGATCGTGCCGCGCAAATACGTCGAAAAGGTCGGTGACGACGGCTTCCGAAAGGCCCCGATCGGGGCCGGCCCCTACAAGTTCGTCTCGTTCGAACCCGGCGTGGAACTGGTGCTGGAAGCGTTCGACCAATACTGGCGTGGCGCGCCGCACGTGAAGCGCCTGGTGCTGAAGGTGATCCCCGACGAGGCCACCCGGTTGGCGGCGCTGAAACGAGGCGAGATCGACATCGCCTATTCCGTCCGCGGCGAACTCGCCGAGGAGCTGCGGCGCACGCCGGGTCTCACGCTCAAGCCGGTGTCGGTCCAGGGCACCTTCGGCGTGTATTTCGCCGATCAGTGGGATCCGAAATCCCCTTGGTACGATCTCCGGGTCCGGCGCGCCGCCTGTTTCGCCATCGACTGCAAGGGCATCAACGACGCGCTGACCATGGGATTCTCTCACGTCACCGGCACCGCGCTGTTCCCCGACATGTATGAGTTCTACTGGCAGCCGCCGGCTCCGGTTTACGATCCCGACCAGGCGAAGCAGTTGCTCGCTGCCGCGGGGTTTCCTGACGGCTTCGATGCCGGCCTGTATTTCTGCGACTCGTCCTACGCCAATATCGGCGAGGCGGTGGTCAACAACCTGCGGGAAGTCGGCATCCGCAGTAAGCTGCGTCCGGTCGAGCGGGCTGGCTTCATCAAGGGTTTCACCGACAAGGCCTACAAGAACCTGATACAGGCCGGGCCGGGCGCTTTCGGCAATGTCGCGACACGTCTGGAGAGCCTGGTAGTGAAGGGCGGTCCGTTCGTCTATGGCAACTATCCAGACATCGACGCGCTGTTCCCGCTGCAGGCGGTGGAGCTGGACCATGCGAAACGCACGGCGATCCTGAACAAAATGCAGCAGATGGTGTACGAGAAGGCGATCTACGCGCCGATCTGGCAGCTTGCGTTCATCAATGGCGTCGGCCCGCGGGTCGCGGAATCCAGTTTCGGCCGCATTCCGGGTTTTCCCTACACCGCACCCTACGACGAACTCGCACTCAACGGAGCCTGACCGCGACGAAAACGACTGACTGACGGAGTGGCACCAGATTGCCACCTTGAATGCGAAGGCCCGGCATAAGTGCCGAAGGGAGGCCACGTATGACGGCATCGTTCGACGGCGGACCAACCAACCCGCGACGCGGCCGTCCGCTCCGCGCGACACGACGCGATGTGCTGGGGCTCGCCGCGCTCGGCCTGGCCGGTGCCACCGCGACTCCGGTCCACGCCGCCGCGCCGGCCGGACAACTGACCATCGGCGTCCACATCTCGCTCGCGCCGACCTGGTTCGACCCGGCCGAGACCGCCGGCATCATCACCCCGTTCCTGGTGATGTACGCACTGCACGACGCCATGCTGAAGCCCTTGCCTGGGCAAAATCCCGGGCCGTGCCTGGCGGAATCCTGGACCGCGAGCCCGGACGGCCTCACCTACGATTTCGTTCTGCGTCCGGGTGTCACGTTCCACAACGGTGACCCAGTCACCGCCGAGGACGTGAAATTCTCCTTCGAGCGTTACCGCGGCACCGAGCATGCCACGATGAAGGAGCGGGTCGCATCGGTGGACATTGCCGATCCGCGGCACGTCCGCTTCAACCTGAAGGCACCCTGGCCCGACTTCGTAACGTTCTATTCCAGCGCCACGGGCGCCGGCTGGATCGTGCCGAAGCAATACGTGGAGAAAGTCGGCGACGACGGTTTCAAGCGGGCACCGATCGGCGCCGGGCCCTATAAATTCGTCTCCTTCACGCCGGGAGTCGAACTGGTTCTCGAAGCCCACGACCAATACTGGCGCAAGACTCCCGGTGTGAAGCGTATCGTCATGCGGGTGATCCCCGACGAGTCGACGCGACTGGCCGCGCTGAAGCGGGGTGAGGTCGATATCGCCTTGTCGATCCGGGCCGAACTCGCCGAAGAGGTCCAGCGCACGCCGGGCCTGACGTTGCAGGCGCCGGTCGGGTCCGCGCCGTATTGGATGTATTTCCCCGAGCAATGGGATCCGAAGTCGCCCTGGCACGATGTGCGTGTCCGGCGCGCCGCCGCGCTGGCGATCGACGGCAAGACCATCAACCAGGCCTTGACGTTGGGCTTTTCCCATCTCACCAACAGCGCGTTTCCGGAGAATTTCGAGTACTATTGGCAACCGCCGCCGCCGGTATACGATCCGGAACAGGCCCGTCACATTCTCGCCGAGGCCGGCTTTCCCAGCGGCTTCGACGCTGGCTCCTACACCTGCGACATCGCCTATGCGAACCTGGGCGAGGCGGTGCTGAACAACCTGGTCGCGGTCGGCATTCGGGCGAGGCTGCGTCCCCTCGAACGGGTGTCGTTCTTCGCGGGATTTGGCGACAAGAAGTTCCGGAACATCATCCAGGGTGCCAGCGGTGCCTTTGGCAACCTGGCGACCCGGCTTGAAGCGTTCGTGGTCAAGGGCGGCACCTACGCCTATGGAAACTATCCCGAGCTCGACGAACTGTTCGCGCGACAGGCGACCGAGCTCGATCGCGCCAAACGCGAGGAACTTCTGTTCAAAATGCAGCAGATCGTGCATGAGAAGGCGATCTATGCCCCGATCTGGCAACTCGCGTTCATCTGCGGCGTCGGGCCGCGTGTCGCCCAGTCGTCGTTCGGCCTGATCAAGGGGTTCGTCTATCCGGCGCCGTACGAAGAACTCACCTTGAAGGGGGCGTAGCGCAATGTCTTCGCGGGAAACGCACCGATGACCGAGCCTGGCCCCATACGCGCTAACTTCAGCGCCGCGATGCGCGCGAACATTGCCCAATCGTCATGGCCGTGCTTGACCCGGCCATCTCGCTCAGCACGGGCCGCTATGGATGCCCGGCTCGGTGACCGGCCATGACGCGCAAGCATGGTGCGTCACAGGTTAAGTTAGCGCGTATGGGGTCAGCCCCCCCAACCGCTCCGCTTTCGGCGATGACCAGAAGACAACCGGGAGGGGTATTGTGAAACAATTCATCATCAGACGGCTTGGCTACTCGCTGATTTCGCTAATCGTGCTGTCATTGACCATCTTCTTCTTCGTCCGCGTCACCGGCGACCCGGCGACGCTGCTGGTCGAGCCCGGCGCCAGCGAGGCTGACATCGCCGCCATCCACCACCAGTTCGGCCTCGACCGGCCGCTGGTCGTGCAATATTTGTTGTTCATGGCCAACCTGGCGCGCGGCGATCTCGGCCAGTCGTTCTACTACCAGATGCCGGTGTCCGAGCTTTACCTTTCGCGGCTGCCGAACTCGCTGTTGCTCGCCGCCGTCGCGATGTCGTTTTCGCTGTTGATCGGCATTCCCACCGGCATCCTCGCCGCCGTCCGCGTCGGCAGCTTCTGGGACAGCGCCGGCAAGCTGTTCGCCCTGCTCGGCCTGTCGCTGCCGTCGTTCTTCGTCGGCCTGCTGATGATCCTGTTCTTTTCCGTCTACCTCGGCTGGCTGCCGTCGTCGGGCTCCGGCACGGCGCTGCACCTGATCATGCCGGCCTTCGCGCTTGGCTGGTATTTCGCCGCCGCGCATATGCGATTGATGCGGTCGTCGATGCTGGAAGTGCTTGGTTCGGAATACATCAAGCTGGCCCGCCTGAAGGGCCTGCCGCAGGCGCTGGTGATCGGCAAGCATGCGCTGAAGAACGCATTGACCCCGGTGCTGACACTGGCCGGCATCAACCTCGTGCTGATGATCAACGTCGCCGTCATCGTGGAGACGGTGTTCGCCTGGCCCGGCGTCGGACGGCTGCTTTACGAGGGCGTATCGTTCCGCGACTTCCCCGTGGTTCAGGGTGTGGTGATCCTCGGCGGCGCGATGATCGTCGTGGTGAACCTGCTGGTGGACATCCTTTATGCCGTGATCGACCCCCGCATCAGACTGGAGACCTGATTGCCATGAGTACGACAACCGAAACCAGCCTGCTCGCGGCACAACTCCCGTCACGGTTCAGCTTTGTCCGCTCGCGCGACTTCCCGCTCATTCCGCTGCTGATCCTCGGCATCATCGCGTTCGTGGCGGTGTTCGCCGACCTGCTGGCACCGCATGATCCCCAGGTCGGATCGCTCGCCGCGCGCTTCCACCCGCCGTTCTGGCTGGCCGGAGGCAGTACCGATTACCTTCTGGGCACCGACCAACTGGGCCGCGACGTGCTGTCCCGGTTGATCTTCGGCGCCCGCGTCTCCATGGTGGTCGGCTTCACCGCCGTGATTTTCGCCGGGGTCGTCGGCACCACGCTCGGCATCATATCCGGCTATCTGGGCGGCTGGGTGGACCAGGTGATCATGCGCGTCGTGGATGCCTGGCTCGCGCTGCCGGCATTGAGCTTCGCCATCTTCCTCGCCGCCATCGTCGGGCCGAGCGAGATGAACATCGTGATCATCCTCGGCCTCGTGTTCTGGACCCGTTACGCGCGCATCGTGCGCGGCGAGGTCCTTTCGCTGAAGGAACGTGAATTCGTCCGCCTCGCCATCGTCGCCGGGTGTTCGAAATGGACCATCATGCGGCGGCATATCCTGCCCAACGTGGTGAATTCCGCCATCGTTCTGGCCTCGCTGATGCTCGGCGTCGTCATCATCGCCGAGGCGTCGCTGTCCTTCCTCGGCGTCGGCGTGCCGCCGCCCAAGCCGGCCTGGGGCGTGATGCTGTCGGACGGCAAGCAGGGCCTGATGGTGGGTTATTGGTGGCTGACCGTTTTTCCCGGATGCTGCATTATGCTGATGGTGCTTTCATCAAACCTTCTTGGAGACTGGCTACGTGTCAAACTCGATCCACAGCTTCGCCAGCTCTGAAGGCAAGCGGCCGGTGGCCGCGATCAGCAATCGTCCGCTGCTCGAACTACGCAATCTCTCGACCAACTACATCTCGGCGCGGGGCCGCCGGGTGGTGCGCGCCGTCGATGACGTGACGCTGACGATCAACGCCGGCGAGACTTTGGGCATCGTTGGCGAGTCCGGCTCCGGCAAAAGTACGCTGGCGCTGACCATCCTGCGCGTGCTGCCGCCAGCGGCGCACATCGTCGGCGGCCAGATGATGTTCGAGGGCGAGGACCTCGTGCAAAAATCCGACGCCGAGATGCGGCGGGTGCGCGGCAAGCGCATCGCCATGATCTTGCAGGACCCGATGGCTTCGCTGAACCCGCTGTTCACCGTGGGCGACCAGGTCGCCGAGCCGATCCGCGTGCATGAAGGTGCCTCCCGCGCCACCGCGTGGCGTCGCGCGATCGGTCTGCTGAAGGCGGTGCGCATCGCGTCGCCGGAGACCCGCGTCAGGCAGCATCCGCACGAAATGTCCGGCGGCATGCGCCAACGCATCGTCGGCGCCATCGCCATGTCCTGCGAGCCGCGCCTGCTGATCGCCGACGAGCCGACCACCAGCCTCGACCTGACCATCCAGGCGCAATACCTCAATCTGCTGCGCGAGCTGCAGCGCGAGCATGGACTTGCCCTGATCTTCATCACCCACAATCTCGGCATCGTCGCGAAGATGTGCGACCAGCTGGCGGTGATGTACGCCGGACGCGTGGTGGAATCCGGTCCGGTGTCGCGCATTTTCAATGCGCCCGCGCATCCTTATACCGAGGCACTGTTGAACTCGATCCCGCGCATGGGGGACAACCGCGAGCGGCTTACCGCGATCGAGGGCCAGCCGCCCAATCTCGCCTCGCTGCCGCCTGGCTGCGCCTTCGCCCCGCGCTGCCCCGTGGCGTTCGACCGATGCCGGGCGGAGGCGCCGCCCGCGATGGATCTGGGCGCCGGCCGGACGGCGCGGTGCTGGCTCGCCGTGCCGGCCGCGGCCGAGGCCGGCCTGCAGGATGGAGCGGTGTGATGGCGGTTATGGAAGCCGTCGGCCTGACCAAGCTGTTCCCCGGCCGCCGGGGGTTCTTCGGCGGCGGCGGCGGCACCGTGCGCGCGGTGGATGGCGTCTCCTTCGCCATCGAGGGCGGGCAAACTCTGGGTGTGGTCGGCGAGTCCGGCTGCGGCAAAACCACCACGGCCAGGCTGGTACTGGGCCTGGAAAAGCCCACTGGCGGTGCCATTCGGTTCGAAGGGTGCGATTTGCAGACGCTCGACGCCGCCGGACGGCGGCACTATCGCAAGTCGGTGCAGGCGGTGTTCCAGGACCCCTACGCGTCGCTCAGCCCGCGCATGCGCATCAGCGCCATCATCGCCGAGCCGCTGGTCACCAACGAATCCCCGTCGGCGGAGGAGTTGAGTAGGCGGGTCCGCCAGCTGCTCGATCTGGTCGGGTTGCCGGCGCATGCGGCAGACCTGTTCCCGCACGAGTTTTCCGGCGGGCAGCGCCAACGCATCGCCATCGCCCGCGCTTTGTCGCTGTCGCCGCGGCTGGTGGTGCTGGATGAGCCGGTGTCGGCACTGGACGTATCGATCCGCGCGCAGATCCTGAATTTGCTGCGCGATCTGCAGGCCGAGCTGGGGCTCTCCTATCTGTTCATCGCCCATGACCTGGCCGCCGTGGCACATATGAGCCACACGATCGTGGTGATGTATCTCGGCAAGATCGTCGAAACCGGCGAGGCCCAGGAATTGTCGCGCGCGCCAAAGCATCCATACACGCAGGCGCTGTTCTCCGCCGCGCTGCCGAGCCATCCGGATGAGCGGCGCGACGAGATCATCCTTTCGGGTGAGGTGCCCAGTCCGCTGAACCCGCCGTCCGGCTGCCGCTTCCACCCCCGCTGTCCGCGCGCCATGCCGGTCTGCGGCGTGGAGGAGCCGACGTTGCGTGACGTCGAGGGGCATCTGGTGGCGTGCCACCTGTATGACATGGGCGCGGGTGGGCGAGGTTTGGGGGAAACATAAGCCTGTAAATCGCGTGCGGTCGTTGTGCCGTTTGGGGGCGATATAATCAAGGAGGAGACGATAATGTCGCCGCGACCAAAGCGTAGGCATGTGCTACTGGCCTCGGCGCTGCTGTTCGGGGGGCTTGGCTTCGCCACGCATGGCGCCGTGGCCGAGCAACGCGCGCCGGCCGGGCGGGTGGTCATCGCCTGGCACGTGACCATCCCACCGAGCTGGTTCGACCCCTCCACCGCGCCGCCGCAAATCACGCCGTTCGGCATGCTGTACGCGATCCACGACGCGCTGGTGCGGCCGTATCCCGGACAAAAGATGGGGCCCAGTCTCGCGGAATCGTGGAGCGAGAGCGAAGACGGCCTGATCTATGAATTCAAATTGCGCCAGAACCTTAAATTCCATAACGGCGATCCGCTGACGACCGAGGACGTCAAATTTAGTTTCGAACGCTACCGCGGCGCCGCCGCGACCACCCTGCATGAGCACGTCAAAGAGGTGGAGATCGTCGATCCTCGCATCGTACGCTTTCATCTTGCCGCGCCGTGGCCGGACTTCATGACCTTCTTCGGCACCACCGCCAGCGCGGCCGGTATCGTGGTCCCGAAGAAATACCTCACCGAAGTCGGCGATGATGGCTTCAAGAAGCATCCGATCGGCGCCGGTCCGTACAAATTCGTCGGCGGCAAGCCGGGCATCGAGGTCGATCTGGAAGCGTTCACCGGCTATTGGCGACGCGTACCGAACGTGAAGACGCTGGTGATGCTCAGCGTTCCCGAAGCCACCACGCGAGCGCTGATGGTCAGGACCGGCGAAGCCGATATCGCCTATGCGCTCGACGGCCCCGATGCCGAAGGCCTGCGAAAAGTGCCGGGCGTCAGGATCGTGGCGACGAAGCACGCTTCGATATTCTGGATCGAATTCGCCAAACAGTGGGATCCGAATTCGCCGTGGCACGATGTCCGGCTACGTCAGGCGGCGAATTACGCGCTCGACCGCGAGGGCATCAACCAGGCGGCGTGCCTGGGTTTCTGCCCGCCGGCCGGCGTGATCGTGCCCCGGGTCATGGAATTCGCGCTGCAGGTCCTGCCGCTGCCCTACGATCCGGAGAAGGCGAAGACGCTGCTCGCTGAGGCCGGCTATCCCAACGGTTTCGACGCCGGGGATTTCGCCGCGATCCCGGGTTTCCCGACGGTGGCGGAGGCAGTGGTCAACAATTTGACCGCGGTCGGCATCCGCGTCAGGCTGCGGCAAATGGAACGCGCGACGTTTTACGCGACTTGGCAGGAGAAGAAATTGCCGGCGCTCTATATGGCAGCGGCCGGCAACTCCGGTAACGCCGCCAGCCGGGTCGAGTCGTTCATCTGGTCCAAGGGTGCTTACGCCAATGGCGGTTATCCCGACATCGATGAGCTGTTCCTACGGCAGAGCGGCGAGCGCGACGTGACGAAGCGGGCGGCGATGCTTGACAAGATCCAGCAACTGACGATCGAGCGGGTGATGTACGCGCCGATCATGGATTTACGAGCGCTGAACGGGGTCGGCCCACGCGTGACGAAGGACACGATCACCGACGTCTGGATGAGTCCGTTCCCGTCCTACGAGGACATGGAAGTGAAGGACTAAATCAAGGACAACCTCGGGTCGGCGTGCCGGTTGGACCTCGCGGCCTGAGCAAGGCCAACCTCATGCCACGGGAGATCACCCGCTCAGGCCCAATCCCATACAACTCGCGAAGGCACCGGACTTGTGAACGAATGTCCGTCATCGTGTGCTCTTCGCTCAGAAGCGGCCTGTCTGCGTACGGCCGGGACCCAGCGTTCGGACGGGGCTGGTTTCAGCCGCGCCCACGTTTCGGTCGGGGTCAGGCCAGGTCGAAGCGGTCGAGGTTCACCACCTTGTTCCACGCAGCCACGAAGTCACGCACGAATTTCTTTCCTGATTACCCATCTTCCTCCGCCATTGGAAATCCGGTACAAACCATGAACGACG
>ODAK010004020.1_pt1 | contig 15132 bp, 15 predicted proteins | sample 1539591 | NCBI WGS metagenome assembly ODAK01 (sample SAMEA3539303, study PRJEB22396) | soil metagenome | biome: tundra; feature: field; material: soil | place: USA | collected 2010-05 | depth 0.15 m | reverse complement strand
GAGATAGCAGAAATGTTTAAGGGAATGTGATGTTGCAATAATTCGCTCAAGCCTATACTCCATCGAACTAACTATAGAGCCACATTCTCTGTCCAGCTTCTATGAGATCAGGCGTCCATTTGCACACTGACTAGCAGGCATAACCCATGACAATTCTGAACGAAGCTCAAACCGATTTGGCAGTAAAGGCACTGCACGAGTTCCTATCCTCGCCAGTCAATCCGTCATCCGGAAAAACGCTGGTAGAGGAGGAGGTCATCCTCGACAAGAATCGCTACGAACTGATAGAAAAGCAGCTTGCGCCAGCAGTTCAGGCATTTCTCACCGGTTCAATGCCGCTGGCTGAATTTAAAACTGAAATTGATAGTATCAACAAGCAAAACACGTTATGGGGATTCAGCGGCATCAAGGGGCAGATGTTTTTCAATTTGCTTTTCAATGCCTGTACTGATGAAGCTGAATTGACCGCTGAGTTGACAGCAGCTATTGCTACCCCTGATTCAGAGGATATGGCGAAGAGCCGGATGCGTAATTTCACCAGTTATGTTCGGCGCATTGGTGATGCATACGTTGAAGGAGGTGGAAAGAAGCACGCTCGACCAAAGCTTTCGAGTATTCCTTTCTTCCTGAGCTATTTCTGGCAAATCCAATCCCCACAGCTTTGGCCGGTATATTTCACGAACAGTGTCCAAGTTCTGACTGACTTAAATTTATACCAGCAGAATGAAGACTTGGCCGAAGCTTATATCGAATATACACGTTTGCACACAGTGCTTCAGAGTGTGTTTTCTGCGGAAACTAGTCGCACCTTCACTCTGTATGATGTCGAGCACGTCTGGTGGTATGTCGGGCAAGTAAAAAAGGTCGCAACCGTCGTTGCTACAGTAATAGGAAAATCCCACTCAGCTCCTACTCGAATTGTTGATGCCGAAGAATCCTTATCTCAACTTCCAGACAGCTACGTTCCGCCTATTATCAGCGTTATACCTCGCCTTGCAGCCAATGACAGTCAACTTGAAGCCGCTGCAAAGGCTTCCGGAACCAGCGTCTCACGTGCACTGGAGAAAAGTATAAATGCGGCGTTTACGATTCTTGGGTATGAAACGCTGCTGCTTGGCCAAGGGCAAGGCCGCATTCAGGATGGCTTAGCCATTGCACCCGACCATTCTTATGCAATTCTCTGGGATGCGAAGGCACGCCAAAAGGGCTACAGTATGGGAACAGATGATCGTACCGTCCGGGAATACATCACAACGCAAAGCCGGGAGCTGAAGAAAAAGCGGCATCTCCGAAACCTCTATTACATAATTATCTCTAGCAGTTTTCAGAATGACTTTGACGACTTAATTAGTGGCCTGAAAATGGACACCGATATCAATGAAGTTTGCCTTGTCGAGAGCGATGCTTTTGTTGCAATGGTGGATGCTAAGCTGCGAGACCCTAATCAGCTATCACTCGGCCCAGATGGATTGCAACGGTTGTTCTGCAAAAGCGGCATTTTGAATTCAAATACTGTCAGAGACGAATTCGGCTAGAAGCATAACGCCACGTTTGGGATCAAGGGTCAAGACGTTGGATACTAAAAATGCTAAAGAGCTTGGCGCTGAGATTCAGCAACTTCAGTCGCTCATGATCGCCTTTGTCACCGACGGTCGTACGTCAGATCAGCCAGCAACGTATAAGCAACTCTATGCAGATATCCATATCGCACTGGAGGCTTTAAAGTACGCCAACCCAAATCCACATCGGTCTCTTGAGGTTTTCTGGGAGTTCTGCAAGCTTCAGGAAATGAAGACCTACGCAAGTCGCCGGGCGTACGTCGAAGAAATGTATGCCGACATCTTATTAGATCTGATGCGAATCCAGCGCCACAAGACCTCTCCCAAGAGCTGGAGCAAGGCAAACGAAGCTCTGGATGACGAACTTACCCCGATTAGAGCACAGTGGTTGAAGGCCAAGAACTTCATCTACGCCCCAACGCCTGACTTTGAGAACTCAGTCAAGGAATCCATCAACTCTGTTGAGTCTTGCCTCATGGTGCTGCTCGCTGAACCAGGGGGAACGCTCGGCAAATTAATCAAGCAGGCTGGACTCGATCCTGACATCGAGCGCCTAGTTAGCCAAGCATATGGCTTTGCAAGCAATAAGGACTTTGTTCGGCATGGTGGTACTAATGTATCTGCACTTGGTAAGGAAGAGGCAGAGTTCTTTCTGGAATTCGCCGGAGCCGCCATTGTGTATATCACTTCGAAATTGAAGCATGGAAAAGGTCATTGATATAAAGGGGGTTTGAAAATGGGGCATGAAGATTACTACGAAGACAGACCAGAACTTCCGCCTGAAGCGGGAGATACCGAGGTTAGGAGATTTGATCCTGATGATGAATGGATCAAGACAGCGTCAAAGGAACTCCAGATCGAGGCTATGCGACGTTGGTTCTATGGTCGCTACGAAGATCCAGTTGAGGAAACACCTTATAGCAGTGAAGAAGGTGGTTATATATTCATTCATGGTGGTCCTTACGATCCAAATGACGAGATTCAGGAGCGATTCAGCCACGTTGTCGAGTATGAGGTTATGGATGAGTTAATCCAAGATCTATACGGGGAAGTAGGTGATGAATGGGCACCAATTGACGATGGTTCCCAATATTACGACGATGAATTGTCGATGCTCATCGTACATCGTACTGATCCACATAGAATGTTATCTGATAGATTGGAGCAAATTGAGGCCATTCTGACGGTATCTGGTGATCCGCAAGCTATTGAACTCACAATTCAGTTGGCACATGGTGCAGTAATTACAGCTTTGGAGTCGTATTTGTGGGATATCGTATCTTACTGGGCAGCCAACGATGAAGGCACATTGCGAATGCTCGTTGCCACAAACAAAGATTTTCAGTCAAAGTCATTACAGCTATCCGCCATCTTTGAGAGGATGGAGAATTTGAAGCAGGAGGTGGATACTTACTTACAAGAACTTGTGTGGCATCGTTTGGATAAGGTTAAACCTCTGATAGAGAGTGGGCTCAAGATTAACGTGACTGAAATTGGTGATCTTATGGGCGAAGTTTTGGTGAGGCACGATATAGTTCACCGTGGAGGTCGAACAAAGAAAGGCGAACCCGTTTCGGTTAGCGGAAACGATGTGAGAAGAATCGTCAAAATGGTGAGTACATTCGCAGATGAGATTGAAACAGAATTAAATCGTCGCTATCCAGAACAACCTTCCAATGGCCTTTTTTGAGGGTAAGTTACGATGCATTATCGGAACAACCAGTCACTTAAATAAAAAGGAAAAGCAATGACAAACCACGACATGATTGCCTCCGCCGTTAAAAAGTACCGAGGGAAAGTTCTTGAGACAAGTGAGATTAAAAAGATAGTGCTTGGTGCTTACCCTAAGTTTAATGAAGGCAGCCTCCTCCCAAATGACCATGCTTTCGGCAATAAAAGCTGTTGCGGTTGCGTTGGGACGAAGAGGCAGATATTTGACAGAGTTGAGCCAAGAAAATACCTTGTTCGATGATAAGCGGATTATCAGACACAACTATCCAACATAATGAGCAAAATCAGCATAAGCACAATTACATATTCGATAGCTTTCATAACGAAAAGTTGGGAAACCCATGCCCAAATGCTCGAATATGAACGCCGAGGATTTTTCCAGTTTCTTTACATCACTGCCTGCGGACATGCTGAATCAGTTATCTGCGATTATCTGAAATCAATTTTGTTTTTTCCGTTGCATCATATTAAGTCAGCCACTGCATTTCCCCAACGCATTATGACTATTGATGAAACTGAGTTTTCAGTTAGTACTGAGCCCGAGCAACGTGCAGTCCAGCGGATACTAGAACGCTCCTTTGAAGAACTTGATAAAGCTTCTTTTCGCCAAATTGATTCATTGCATAAAGCTATTGTCGGCTCGACTATTCGTGAAACCATAGGGCCAGATTTATACGACAGGCTGAAGGGATTGGTATCAGTGCGAAATCTACTTGCCCACGGTAGGGAACTTTATGTTGAGATTGACGAATCATATAACGCTGATACAAGCTTTGAACGGCACCCACTCGAAAACGCAATTAAGAGCTTGCGGCAGGCTAAACTCTTTAATTCCGGGGAATCTGATACTTATGATGCTCACGATGCACAAGGAGTAATCTATCGAGATGAGGTTGTGAGACATTTCTGGAATACCTCAGTTGAGGTTGGAGAAATTTATAAACAACGTGCTGACCGAGAAAAGTTAATATCCATAGGATGGACGCCGGCATTAGACAGGCTAAACTGATGAGTAATGCTTCTACTATCACGTGCATTATTTCCCAGCTTCCTTACATTAGAGCTTTCACTTTATGCACAACGATCCGTCAAGAACAACCCCACTAGGGATGGTTCGTTACTCTCACGAATTTATGGAAGCTGCGCTAGCCGTCGATGAAAAAATCGGCATTCGTCCTGGCTTTGAAATCGTTGCACCGATCCCGGCGCTTTATCTTGTTGGTCATTCCATCGAGTTATCACTGAAAGCCTACCTGCTTCAACAAGGTGTTCAGTTAGGTGAGCTGCGTCATTTTGGGCATAACCTCCACGCCTGTCTCCGCAAGGCTAAGGAGCTTGGCTTGTTAAATCATGTGCAGTTCAGTAGCCAAGAAGAAGGCGCATTTGAAATTCTCGACAACCTCTATTCCACCAAGCAACTTGAGTACATCGTCACAGGACCTAAGCAATTTCCAGTGTTCGGTCTAATTGAATTGTTTGCAGCAAAGCTGTTTAATGCAATTTCCATCATTGTCGGGTTCGATAAGCAGCTTGATGGTTACGCCACTTAGCTATCCCTGACGGGGTTGCCTAATATATTTTGATCTATATCAATGAAGGTTTTTGCTGTTAGCTTGCGGGTAATGTTTTTATAACTCCCGGTGAATCATGGAAATCCTTGAGGAGCTGGCGGAAAAAAACTATAACAAATATCTGGGGTGTAATGAGTAAAGTTATTTTGATGATGATACTGGCTATTGTGAGTAATAGTGCAGTGGCAGAGTGGGTGAAGTTTGGCAGCAACGATAATGAAACCATGACAGCCTATATCGATGCCCCCTCTATTGGCAAGCCGGGTAAGAGGGTGAAAATGTGGATTTTGTATGATTTCATAACGGCAACGGCTAAAGCTGGTAAGACATATATGTCAGTTAGACAGCAATCAGAATTCGACTGCAAGGAAGAAAAAATGCGAATACTTTATGTAAGTTACCACTCTGGAAATATGGCCAGAGGTGAAATAATTAGCTCAAGTCTAGGATCTAAACCTATGATTTGGGCTCCAGTCCCACCTGAAAGCTTAATCCAAAGCCAGTGGAATATAGCTTGTAAGCAGTAGTCGCTTTATGAATTTCACTCGGTCAATCGTAGCAATCACCCTAGCTCTAGCCCTCTCATTCCCCGCCTTTGCCTCAGACCTACCCAACCCATCCCTTACACCAGGTGCCATTGACAATTCCATCACCCAGCAAAACATCCATCAAACGGTTTGCATCAAAGGCTATACAAAAACGATTCGCCCCCCGACTAACTATACCAACAAACTTAAGAAGCGGCAGCTTCGTGAGTATGGATACGACGACAGGAATCCGAAGCACTACGAAGAAGATCATTTAATCCCGCTAAGTATTGGCGGCAATCCAAGAGACCCGCACAACCTCTGGCCAGAACCACGCCTCAGTGAGTGGAGTGCATCCAAGAAGGATCAGTTGGAGTTTGTTATTTACCGCATGGTGTGTGACGGACAAATTTCACTTGCCGAGGCGCAGCATGAAATGTCTACGAACTGGATTGAGGCGCATAAGAAGTATGTCCATGCTAGCGGGAAGAGGCATGGACGTAGATTTGGATACGTGGATTAAGGCTGGGGAGTAGCAGTTATTTTCATTTGGTCCGGTGGCTGGGGCAAATGATGCAATTGTTTTTGTTGAATACTCAAGATTTGATTCTCGAAATTAAATCTTTTAGTTGATTCATTAATTTTTCGTCTTTCAGGATTTTCTCGAAAAATTCATGAAATGGACTGCCATGATTTTCATGTCCTTCATATATCCGAATGGGATTGTCACCAAGGTTCTTAATTGCCTGCTCCAAAAGCTTTTTGAGCATTTCTTGGTCGACTTCCTTGGCCTCCCGCTTATAACCCTCAAATGATTTGGCTGAAGCTTCTTTGTAAGCGTAATCTTCGCGTAGGCGAGAACTATAGCCATATTGTCTTGCCGAGAACCATCCAAGCCAGACAAACGGAGCAGTCAAAGCCAATCTTAAAGGCAGCTGTTCCCATGTCGCCGAATTTGCCGAACTGTTGAGTAATGGAGTGAGTAATGGGGCAATATAAGTTACCCCCATATACAACAAACCTAAGATAGAACAACCAAAGATAAATAGCCAACCAATCAGTGGAGCAATCAGCCATATCCTACGATTTGTAAATGAGGCGGCCATACCTGTTCTATTGGAATCTGCCAATAAACCATCTATTTTCTTCCTGTAGGCTTCAAACTCGACAAACAGATCCTGTTGTGTTTTTTTATTGAATCCTAATTCCGTCGTAAGGTTTGTGAACTCCGCTACAAGAGCTCGGATAATTTTTTCATCAGTATTAATTTGCTCATTGCTGGCTTTAACAGATGCGAGCTCCTCAGCCGCCGTTTTTGCATGCCTCTGGATGGCAGTTAGGGAATCTGTAGCCTCCTGATTTGATCCTTTGACTTCTGTAAGAGCCTTGTTAGTTGTTTCGACTGCGGTATTTGCATTAGTAACGAGGGATTTTAAGGTTTTGTCTTGTTCGGTAGCATTTTGCAGGATTGACTCAAGAGCATCCTTTACCGCAATACCTTCTTCTAGTTTTGTCTTAGTTTCAATTACCGAGCGCTCTAAATCCTTTAGCTGATTTAACTTCGTCTGATAGCCCAAGAGTTGATCGGAAAGATGATTCAAACCATATCTCCAAATGGCTGTGTATATCTTCTCTATGGCATCAGCAAGGGCTATTATTGTATTTGTGCCTGCAAGTAAGCCATCATGGTTTAAAGAAATGGTCTTGAGTGAATCAATCAATTCCTGTTGGATGGTAATTGGAAGCTGAATTAATTTCCCTCCCTCTATCGCCTCTTTAAGGGTGTTGCAGGACCAAATAAGATTGATATATGACTCATCAAGAGACACAACGCCTGAACTCGGATCTAGACTAAGCTCACTACATTTTGCTAGTGCAGCCTGATGTGCATCCTGATTAAACTTGCTCAGAAGTTTCCAGATTTCATCAATCATAATTCTTCCCAATTCAGCATATATTAGATTGATATACTACAGCTTCCCAATAGGTCTGGGAATTAAACTCCAAAGCTTTGCAACCCCTAACAATTCTTCGTCTCTCACCCCGTGTTTTGATATAGTTCCCTTCACTCATCCCCAATAACTGTAGGCAACCATGTTCGAACAAGCATTCAAAAATATCGACGACGTACTTTGGAAAGAAGCCGGGTGTTCCAACGAATTGGACTACACAGAGCAGACATCATGGCTGCTATTCCTGAAATTCCTGGACGGCTTGGAGCAGGACAAGGCTATGGAGGCCGAGCTACAAGGCAAGAAATACACTTTTATCCTCGAAGCACCCTACCGATGGGAGAGCTGGGCAGCCCCAAAAGACAAGCACGGCAAACTTGACCATAACAAGGCGCTGACTGGGGACGATCTGCGTGATTTCGTGGATCGCAAGCTCTTTCCCTATCTGCATGGCTTCAAACAAAAGGCCAGTGGGCCAAACACCATCGAATACAAGATCGGTGAGATTTTCGGGGAAATCAAAAACAAGATTCACAGTGGTTACAACCTGCGGGAAATCATTGACCACATCGATGAATTGCGTTTCCGGTCACAAACTGAAAAACACGAGTTGTCACACCTTTATGAAGCCAAGATCAAAAACATGGGCAATGCAGGACGTAATGGTGGTGAATACTACACGCCACGGCCATTGATTCGAGCCATAGTTAAAGTGGTTAAACCAAAGCTCGGTGAGCGTATTTATGACGGTGCAGTCGGGTCAGCAGGCTTTTTGTGTGAAGCATTCGACTATCTCAAGGCACAGCCTCATCTAACCACAGCAGACCTGAAGAAATTGCAAGAAAGCACTTTCTACGGCATCGAAAAGAAAAGCCTCGCTTATGTCATAGCCATTATGAACATGATCCTGCATGGTATCGAAGCTCCGAACATCGTTCATTCCAATACACTGGCGCTGAACCTTGCCGACGTTCAAGACAAAGACCGATTCGACGTTATCCTCGCAAATCCGCCTTTCGGTGGAAAAGAGCGCAAGGAAGTACAGCAGAATTTTCCAATCAAGACGGGTGAGACCGCCTTCCTGTTCTTGCAACATTTCATCAAGCTACTGAAAGCCGGTGGACGAGCTGGCATAGTCATCAAAAACACTTTCCTTTCCAACACTGACAATGCTTCGGTGAGTTTGCGGAAGCTGCTGCTAGAAAGTTGCGACCTTTACGCCATCCTCGACTGTCCAGGCGGTACATTCCAAGGTGCTGGCGTGAAGACAGTGGTGCTTTTCTTCGAGAAAGGCTCACCCACCCGCAAGACTTGGTACTACCAGCTTGAACCCGGCAGGAACATGGGCAAGACTAATCCCCTTAACGATGCCGACCTCGCTGAATTCATTGAGTTGGAGAAAACCAAAACTGATTCGCCCAAGAGTTGGAGCGTGGATGCTTCGAGCATAGACCAGACTACCTTCGACCTGTCGGTAAAGAATCCTAATGGCGGGGAAGCGGTCGTGCATCGAAGCCCACAGGACATCATGGATGAGATTGCTGCATTGGACGCTGAAAGTGCCGAGGTGCTGGGGAACATCAGGGCACTGCTATGAAGGCTGGGTGGCAGACCAAAAAGATTGGTGACGTAATAGTCGAAAACCAGAAATCGAAGCTTAAAGTAAGGGATTCGATCTCTGAAGGGAAATTTCCGCTTTACACTAGCGGCGTTAGCATCTCATCATATGATGATTACATCTGCGACGGGAAAAACCTCTTCATTGCAACTGGCGGAAAGGCGTACGTTCAATACTACGAAGGAAAGGCCGCCTACTCAACAGATTGCTATTCACTCACAACTCGGGCGGAGGTAACTCCGAAATTTCTCTTCTATTTTCTCGATTCGGTCTTGGCGGTCATTGAAGATCAGATGTTTGAAGGGGCTGCGCTTCGGCATCTTCAGAAAACAAAGTTTAGAGAAATTACCGTGCCACTGCCACCCCTTCCCGAACAGCAGCGCATCGTTGGAATCCTCGACGAATCGGTTGAAGGCATATCCACAGCCATAGCTAATGCACAAAGGAATCTTCAAAACGCCCGCAAGGTGTATGCATCAGTTATGGAGAACTTGTTTTCCGAATTCGTAGATGATTGCGACAATGTCGATTTTGGAGAACTCATTGATACCTTGACTGATTACCATGCAAACGGCAGCTATGAGGTTCTTAAAAAACATGTTGATCTAAAGGATACTGAGGATTTTGCCTGGATGGTAAGAAGTACGGATTTCGAAAATGGGTTTTTAAATGAGAAGCGGTATATATCCGAAGCTGCCTACAACTTTTTGAAAAAGAGTCGAATATTCGGTGGTGAAATTATCATGAGCAAGATCGGGAATGCAGGGAAGGTCTACTTGATGCCGGAAATCACCAGACCGTGCTCTCTTGCGATGAATTTATTTTTAATTCGATTGAAAGAGGATATAGCCAGCAACAAGTATGTATATCGTTACCTAAAATCGGAGCGTGGTGAAGCGCAGATTCTTGCTAGATTGAATGGGGTAGCTACGCAAACGATAACTAAGGAAAGCGTTAGGAGTTTACGAATACCATTTTTGCCAAGAGACATTCAGGATAGATTTGTCTTGAAGCTAGAAAACGTGGAAGCCGAAACCCAACGCCTCGAATACATCTACAAACAAAAACTCGCCGCACTCGATGATCTGAAAAAATCCCTGCTTCACCAAGCTTTCAGCGGTGAGTTATAGTTCCGCCATGAACGAAGCCGAAAGCAGAACCATGAAACTTGAGCAAAGGCACATAGACGCCTTGATCGAGGCTGAGTCCTGGATATTTCACTCAGACATATGCCCTTATTTGGAATTAAAGGAATTACTGCTAAAAAATACCCAGAAATCACGTGAACGCTTTTGCGTTCTTTTCAAAAGGATTTACGGTATGGATAAGGCTGGCTTGACCGACACATTTTTGAACAGATTTTTTGAAATCCTGTTCGACGGTAAGATTTATACCGAGTCTGGCCTACCGGACTACTCTGCTATTCTTCGCAGACTATACAAGTTCAAGCGCAAGCAAAATGATTTCGCATTGCAGTTCTCGTTCGTCTCAAAACTTGTTGCAACCCATCAAGACAACTGTCCCTTTTACGATAAGCATGTACGGGCATTCTTTGGTAAGAAAATGCCGGCTAAATCGGAAGGAATTAAGAAACGAATTGAATGGTATGTTGATTTCCTTAATTATGTACGACGTAGCTACACCGAGTGGGAAAAGAACAATAGAATTAAACCTCTTATTAACAGAATAAGGGCTCGTGACTCCAGATTGATGAAATGTGACACAGTACGCTTGATGGACTATCTAGTCTGGAATGTTGGCAACAAGAAGCTTTTGAAGAAATGACATAAGCATTACCATGAACGAAGCCGAAACCCGTGCCGAACACATAGACCCTGCGCTTAAGGCCGCAGGCTGGGGTGTGGTCGATGGCAGTCGTATCCGTCGTGAGTATCCGATCACACTTGGTCGCATCGAAGGCCATGGCAAACGGGGTAAGCCACTCATAGCGGATTATGTACTCGAATACCACAATACCAAGCTAGCAGTGGTGGAAGCCAAGCCGTGGGACGATGAAATAACAGAGGGCGTAGGGCAAGCAAAAGATTACGCTGGCAAGTTGGAAGTTCGGTTCACCTACTCGACCAATGGGCAAGGCATCTACGGTATCGACATGGAAACCGGTGTTGAAGGTGAGCTGGTAAAGTTTCCAACGCCGGAAGAACTTTGGAAACACACCTTTGTATTTCAGAATGTTTGGCGTAACCGCTTTTCAAAAGTACCGTTCGAAGACAGGGGGGGATTCTTCCAAGGCCGTTACTACCAGGACATTGCCATCGAACGAGTCCTGGAAGCCATTGCCAAACATGAGCCACGCATCCTGCTCACACTGGCCACAGGCACAGGAAAAACTTTCATCGCTTTTCAGATTGCTTGGAAGTTATTTCACAGTCGCTGGAATTTGAATGATTGGAAGTCAGATACTGAACCAACCCGCAGACCCCGTATCCTATTCCTTGCTGACCGCAACATTTTGGCGGATCAGGCATACAACGCTTTTTCGGCATTCCCCGAAGATGCACTAGTTCGAATTGCACCCGGTGACATCAGGCTGAGGGGACGGGTACCAAAGAACGGAAGCGTTTTCTTCACCATTTTCCAGACATTCATGAGTGGCCCACCCAAGGATGGTCACCCGTCTCCATATTTCGGTGAGTACCCGCCTGATTTCTTCGACTTCATCGTAATCGACGAGTGCCACCGTGGCGGCGCTAACGACGAAAGTAATTGGCGGGGCATCCTGGATTATTTTGAACCGGCTGTGCAGCTTGGATTGACTGCTACGCCGAAGCGTAAGGACAACGTTGATACCTACGCTTACTTCGGTGATCCGGTGTATGTTTATTCGTTGAAGGATGGCATCAACGATGGTTTCCTCACCCCGTTCCGGGTGAAGCAGATTTCCACAACACTCGATGAGTATATCTATACGCCTGATGACAAGTTGATCGAGGGTGAAATCGAAACAGGGAGGCGGTACGAAGAGGCAGACTTCAACAGAATCATCGAAATCAAGGAGCGTGAACGAAAGCGGGTCGAACTTTTCATGTCACAGATTGACCAGCGGGAAAAGACGTTGGTGTTTTGTGCTAACCAGGCCCATGCATTGGCAATACGAGATTTGATCAACCAGATCAAAACAAGCTCCGACCCAAACTACTGCCATCGTGTGACCGCAAATGATGGGGGAATCGGAGAGCAACACCTGCGGGATTTTCAGGACAATGAAAAATCCATCCCCACCATACTGACCACTTCACAAAAGTTATCAACAGGTGTTGATGCACGGAACGTTCGCAACATCGTGTTGTTACGTCCTATAAATTCGATGATTGAGTTCAAGCAAATCATCGGACGTGGCACACGGCTTTATGACGGCAAGGATTACTTCACAATCTATGACTTCGTGAAGGCATATCATCATTTCAATGATCCTGAATGGGATGGCCCTCCCGATGAACCGGAATTTTGCACCAAGTGTGGTCAAAGCCCGTGTGTATGCGAGAAGCGTCCTCCCCAGCCTTGTCCGGTGTGTGGACAGAGTCCGTGTATATGTCCTAAAGAGCCATGCCCAGTTTGTGGCCAGCGACCTTGTGTATGCAAGAAAAAAGCAAAGGTTAAACTTGCTGACGGCAAGGAACGAAACATTCAGCACATGATGAAGACAAGCTTTTGGCACCCGGATGGAACACCCATGTCAGCGCAACAGTTCATGGAAGCACTCTTTGGCAAACTGCCGGACTTTTTCAAGAATGAAGCCGAGCTTCGTGCATTGTGGAGTTCGCCTGATACACGTATGAAACTGTTGGAAGGCCTGGCCGAAAAAGGATTCGGAAAAGATCAGTTGGCTGAAATGCAAAAAATAATCGATGCCGAAAATAGCGACCTGTTCGATGTGCTTGCCAATGTTGCTTACGCATTGGAACCACTTACCCGCCAAGAAAGGGCAGCCAAGGCTATGGCGCTGATCAGTACACACTTCAACAACAAGCAGCAGGTGTTTCTGAATTTTGTGCTGTCACATTACATTAGCGAGGGAGTGGAAGAACTCGACAAAGAAAAGCTGACGCCGTTGCTGAGACTGAAGTATGGTGATTCCATTGCAGATGCTGTTGCTGATCTTGGCAACCCGACTCAGATCAACGGGGTGTTCGTGGGTTTCCAAAAGTATTTATACCAGCAACAGGCGGTTACGGAAATATAGAAGGAACTTGAGTCAAATGTTAAATGCCAGCAAATTCAATTTGGCTTTTCGCTTGATCCTCACTGGTGTGATCGGGGTTATATCAATAGGCGTAGTTGCTGCTGGATTAGGTCAACCCTCATCCGAACTGACTCCTGAATCAAAATCAAAAGATGCCGAGAAATCCTTGAATTTTGTTCAGGTGGATAACTCATCCGTCTGGCTTCCAAAATTTAATTATGACAAATTTAGAGCGGGTACGGAGCTTCCGAATGATGTTTTAATTCGAGGGAAAATTAGCAAGGCGGATATACCAGTTTTCAAGACACTTCTTGCCCCATATCTAGAACCAAGGTATCTTCAAACACACCAGAAACCTCATTGGTATAAAGTAGACCCGGACGAGTCCACGTTCATGGTTATGCTTGACAGTCAGGGCGGCGATGTCAGGGCGGCGTTGGAACTTGGGCGTTTGTTCCGCAAGGCAAGGGTCACTGCGACAGTTGGCATAGACCACAAATGCTTAAGCTCTTGCGTATTCTTACTCGCTGGAGCAGTACGTCGCTATTTCTTTGGAGGCCCTGTCGGTATCCATCGCCCCTATTCTGACGATACTGAACCAACGTCCTTTGAGACGTTGCAAAATCGCACCACTCAATTGAGTAAAGAAGTCTCCAGCTTTCTGAAAAAAATGAATATCCCAAGTGTTTTATATGACGACATGATGCGTGTGCCTTCAGAACAAATCAAGATTCTGAATTCAACTGACTTGGATTTATATGGGTTGCGCCAGGATGATCCGGTATTCGCAGAGTTGCAGCGGCAGGCTGAAGCAAGAGCGGCGGAATTATCCATGCCCGAATATTTGCCACGCAAGGCTGCCTACGATAGATGCGTTGACAGGCTTTACGAACAAAGAGTCCAAAAGGACAAAAACGGCATGAGTCTTGAAGATATAAAAGAAATCCACAAAGGCGAGGATCAGTGCTTCAATCAGTTTATCCTCAAAAAATCGCAACCCTAATTCTGAACACACTAGTATCCGAGAAGCAAACAAGAATAGGAGCCTTGATGCTTACCGAAGATCGCAAAGACAAAGTCCGCATATTATCCGATGAGGAACTCGAATTGCAGGTAAATCGCGGCCGGACTTCCATATTCCAAGGTGAACTCTATGGTTTCGCCAAGACCGAACTGGTACTCAGGAAGGATGCAAAGCGAGAGGCACACGAGTCTGCTTCACTTGCCGTCGCAAAATACGGCTCGAAGTGGATGCGATGGGGCGTGATTGTGGCTTTGCTTGGGATAGCGGTGGCAGTAGCGTTGGCGAGATGCGGCGGCGGAAACTAGCCGGTAGTGATGTTCTCCTGTGGGGGCAATATAAAGGGGAAGCTTCATCTGACCTTTTAACAAAAATATTCTAGGAGTTGGCTGAATCAAAGGTGATGTTGACCGTCCGCTTCCAGCAACGCTGACCGTCTCTTAAGTGTCGAAAGGAGATGGTCACGAAGTGCCGGTTCCGGGAGGTCCAATTTGTAGCCTTGCGCAGTATTTTCATTACCCGAAAGGGGCATCGGCTTCATCATTTATAAGGTGGCGGATTTGGGCATTACAGGTGGCAGGTTTGTGAGCATTATGCGTGTCGCTTTTGTGGTCTCAAGCCGCCATTCAAATCCCAACACTTTAAGTAAACGGCTAGGTCTTATCCCAGTTTTTTGAACGGCAGCACAGCAGCACCAGTGCGCAGCCCATCCAAATAATCCGCCCAGTGCTGCATCATCTTTTTCCGTTCATCAAGCCGCAGCAAATGAGTTTCCCGCTTGTACGCTGCGCGCACCTGGTCTTGATCTGCGTGGGCAAGCTGGATCTCAATCAACCGCACGTCATAGCCAAGCTGCTCCAAGTTCGTCGAGGCCATGGCACGAAAGCCGTGAGTGGTCATTTCTTGTGTCGTATACCCCATCCGCCTTAGTGCCGCCAAAATCGCGGTC
>ODAK010004019.1_pt1 | contig 15134 bp, 16 predicted proteins | sample 1539591 | NCBI WGS metagenome assembly ODAK01 (sample SAMEA3539303, study PRJEB22396) | soil metagenome | biome: tundra; feature: field; material: soil | place: USA | collected 2010-05 | depth 0.15 m | reverse complement strand
GTTCACGCTGTCGAAGGCGCTCTACGACGCCTCGGCGAGCGCGCCGACCGCGGTCGACAGGATTCGCGCGCTGCGGGCGCTGGTGAAAGCGGCCCAGGATCGCGCCGCGCAGGGTCCGGCCGCGCAGGCGCTCGCCGATTTCGACAAGAAGGCCGCGGCGATCGAAGGGTCCTGCGGGGTGGGCGGAGGGCGTGGCGGCCGCGGCGGCGGCGGTGGTGGCGGCCGCGGCGGCCCCGCTCAGGGGGCGCCGGACACCCTCTCGTGCGTGGGCGGCACGCTGGCGCCGCTGATGGCGACGCTGCAGGCCGCCGACGCGGCGCCGACCGCGCCACTCTCAGCCGCGGTCGGCGAGCGGCGTCAGGCGGCGGCGAAGCTGATGGCGCGCTGGACTGCGCTCAAAGGATCGGATCTGGCGGCGCTCAACGCGACGCTGAAAGCGGCGAACGTGCCGCCGATCAGCATCAGCGCGACGCGATGAACACCGAAGCTACCGCCGTTCCGGTATGTTGAGCTCCTTGAGCTTCGCCACGACATCTTCACCCGACGTCGCGGGGTGCACCTGCTTATCGATGAAGATGATCTTGCCGTCGGGACCGATGTAGAACGTCCATCGTTTGGCGTACTGCCGGTCGGGCGGCGCGTCGGCGGCGATGACGCCGTACGCGATCGCGACCTTCTTGTCCGGGTTGGACAGCATCGTGAAGTCGGCGTGCTCTTTTTCCGCGAAGGCCTTGTTGTCCTCGGGCGTGTCCCCGCTGATCATGAAATACGCGACGTTGTACTTGCGAATCAGTTCCCCGCTCGCACGGAGCGAGTTGCATTCGGCCGTTCAACCACCGGTAAACGCCTTCGGGAACCACGCCAGAACGACCGTTTGGCCCTTGAGCTGCGACAACGTGTGGGCCTTGCCGTCGGTGCCGGGCAGCGTGAAGTCCGGCGCCGGGTCGCCGGCTTTGAGCTCCTCGGCCGCGGCGGCGGTTCTGGTTTTCGCGAACGGGGCCGCGGGCGTCATGAGCAGCCCGGACACAACCAGTCCCCCGGAAAGAAAGCGAAGGGTACGCGTCATCGAACCTCCTTGAGATCGAGGGCAGAATAGCACAGGGACAGCCCTTGGTTGACCCCTACTGCCGGAAGGGCTAAACTCATGAACCGTTTCTTTCTTGCCATGCCGCGCCGCTCGTCCTTAGCGGACGCGATTCGCCGGACGCCCAGCAGCCAGGAACCTTAGGTATCGCACACGATGAGAATACATCTGATTAATCCGAGCGACGTGTCATTCGGCATCGGCGTCATCACGCCGCGCTGGCTGTTCGTCCTCGCCGAAGCGACGCCCCGGGAGTTCGGTGACCCGATCATCGTCGATGAGACGCTCGAATTGCTCGACCCCAACACCATCGCTGCGGGTGACATCGTCGGCATCGGCATCCATACTGGCAACGCGCTGCGTGGCTACAAGATCGGCAGGATCGCGCGCGAGCGGGGCGCCCGCGTTGTCTTCGGCGGCATTCACGCGACGCTGTTTCCTGAGGAGGCGCAGCGGCTCGGCTGTGCCGACGCGGTCGTCAAGGGCGACGGCGACATCGCATGGGGCCAGGCGATTCGGGACTGCGTCGCCGGCACGGTCGTGCCGGTCTACGACGGCGGACGCGTCGAGCCCGAGGATCTGCTGCCGGCGCGCTGGGATCTGATGCCGCAGGATCGCTACATGTGGGCGTCGGTGCAGACCGTGCGCGGCTGCCCGAAGCACTGCTCGTTCTGCTCGGTGTGGAAGACCGACGGCCAGCGTCCGCGCCAGCGCCCGAGCGACGGCGTCATTCGGGAGGTCACCGAACTGCGGCGCCGCGGCTTCCGCTTCATCGCGCTCGCCGACGACAACTTCTACCCCGTCACGCTCACCGACTTGCAAATGGCCTCGCGGCGCGCCGACAAGGCGCAGTACGAGACGCTGAAGGCCATCCGCGACGAGCGCTTCGAGCTGATGCGCCGGCTCGCCGCGATGCCGGACGACATGATCTTCTTCACGCAGATCACGATGGAAGCGGCCGAGGATCCCGAGTTCCTCGACGCGATGCGCAACGCGCGCATCAAGGGCGCGCTCGTCGGCGTCGAGTCGGTGACGGCCGAGGGGCTCAAGGACGTGCACAAAGGGTTCAACGAGGCGGGCGAGCACCTCGTCGATCGCCTGCGCGCGTTCAAGCATCACGGCGTGCACGTGCTCGGCTCGTTCATCTTCGGGCTGCCGAGCGACGGGCCGTCCACCTTCGGCGCGACCGTCGACGTGGCGCAGCGGGCGGGCGTGACGTTCGCGCAGTTCGTGATGCTGACGCCGTTTCCCGGCACGAACGATTTCGCCGCCTGGGAAAAGAAGATGGAGAACGATCCGACGCGGATCGAGGGTACGCCGCTCACGCGCCACTGGCTGATTCCTGACGGGATGCGGCCCAAGGTGTACACCCCGCATCCGGTGATGTCGGCCGACGACATCCGCGCCGGCACGCAGGGCGCCTGGGATCGCTTTTACAGCTTCAAGAATATTTGGGAGCGCGCGCACTGCGTCGAGTCGCTGAAATCGCGGCTGGCCTTCGTGCTCGTGTCGAAGCTGTACCGCCAGATGTACGCCAACACCGGCATCGCGACCGACAGCGCGCGCGTCGGTCGCGCCGCGCAGTGGGCGCGTTGGATCGCCAAGCCGACCCGCCGGTTCTTCTCTGGCCGGCCCATGCCCGACCTCAGCGTTCCGGCCTAGACCAATCCCGTCAGCTCGGCAGAGATGATCCGCTCGCAGAGCGGACAGACGAGGATGCGGCCGCTGCGCGGGAGCGTCGAGGTGAACGCGACCTGCGCGCGGCTCAGCCGCAGCGCGCGAAGCTCGCGGATCGGCTCGCGGCAGTGCGGGCAGCGGACCGGCAGCTCAATCTTGTAGACCGCCACCTTCTGCCAGTCCGAAGGGATCTCGGCCGCCGTGTCGAGAGCGATCTCGTAGGCTTCGTCGCCTGGTTCGTTTGGAGATGCCATCGGGAGGTTCTCGCCTTCGAGCAGTCTATCGGCCGGAACCGCCCCCTTCGACATGATGCGCCGGGTCAGCCGGTGCGCCTGTCGAACCTGTTCAGCGCCACGGCACCGAAGCCCACCGTCCACGCGAGATACTCCGCCAGAAATCCGATCAACAGCACGGGGAGCGTCAGCGGCAGCAGGATCGACCCGCCGATGCCGAGGATGCGGCCGACGATGAGCGGCGACATGACGACGAGGATGCCGACGACCGCCGTCACATAGGGATTCGCGACGGAGCCGGTCCGCGCGGTGACCAGACCGCCGATCCGGTACGCGACCGCCGTAAAACCGACGAAGAAGAAGACCACGAGCGCGAGCACGGCGAACGGCACCAGGACGAGCAGCGGAATGCCGATGATCGTAATCACCAGCACGAGGATGGTGACGACGAGCAGCGGGATGAAGAGCAACTGCGCGAGCAGGCCGACGACCCCCGCTTTGATCGGCTCGGCGGCCGCGCGAGCGGCCACGCGTTCCACGTACCCCCGGTCGATTAGCACCACGAGGAAACCGAACAGACAGAGGGCGGCCAGATAGCAGAGCGTCGACACGAAGGCGAACAGCCCGCCCCAGACCGACCCGAACAGGAACGTCCTGTTGAACGGCGGCCGGCCGAAGCGCCAGCCGCGCAGGTTCGCACCGGGGCCGACGTCGTTGACGCGGCCGCCGACATGCGCGCCGGGATCGCGGCTGAGCGTTCCGCCGATGACGGTGACGTCCTTGCGGACCTCGGCATGCGGCCCGAGATACGCCGCCCCACCGATGACGACGAGGTCGCCGTCCACTTCTCCCATCACCCGCGCCGTTCCGCCGATGACGACGACATCGCTGACCGTCTCGTCGGCGTCCACCGTGACGCTGCCGCCGATGCGGACACGCGCGTCGGAATGTCGCGTGCGGAGCGGCGCCGGCGCGGGTGGCGCCGCCGGTGCCTCGGGGGCCTCCGGAGGCGACGGCGGCGGCGCCGTGTGCGTCGCGTCGGAAGGGCCAAACATCGCGCGGCGCGCATCGGCATCGAGGTAGGACAGACGAAGGACGAGATCGGCGTCGGCGCCCAGCTTGTCGCGCACGTCGGCGCCGGTGGCCGGCGCGCCGTCAATGGCGATGGTTCCGCCGGTCAGCTCGATCGACCGCACGCCGTGCGTGGTTGACTTGGGCCGGAGCGCGAGGCCGTCCCGCAGCGGCAGGACGTCGAAGCGCCGTTCGATCTGACGCTTCAGCCCGTCGGCCGCCGAGGATCCGGCTTGCGCCACCGCCGGCACGTCACCGGCGATGGCCGCGGCCGCCGCGACCACGAGCGCGATTCCGAACCGTTTCCGCATCATCATCACGAGGACTCCTCTTCGGAACCTAGGACCCGCTGCAACCCGTAGGCGGCCGCCGCGCCGACGATCACCAGCGCGGCCAGCGCAACCGTCGCCTGGGGACTGACCATCAACACCGCCGCCGTGCGCATGATGCGGCGGAGGACGCTCCACATGCTCACGCCCGCGCTGAGCGACATGGCGAACCAGACACAGCCGTCGATCGCCGCCTCGACCGCGCGCACGAACCCGCGCACCGCGAACGGCAGCAACAGACTCACCACCGCCACACTCGAGGCGCTCGCCAGAAGGCCGACTATCGCCCACCCCGCGAACCGGGCGACCCCCGGCCTCTCACGGTCCTGCGCCGGGCGCCAGTCCATCTACATAGTCTTACGTCATCCGCCGGGTTGATGTTGCAGAAATAGCCCTGGCGCCCATTTGAATGATCGACATCCAGCGACGCTTCCGCGTGGACTACGCGCTCGTCGGCGCGCTCGGCACGGTCCAGCTCGTCTTCCGCGTGGCGGGCGGCATCGGCGCCGGCACGGCCGCGACACGGCGTCGCTCCCGCGTTTGTTCGCCGCGGACCTCTTGCCGGTGACGATCCAGACGTCGCTCCTGATGGGCGCGTTCATGATCGCGTATCAATCGATCACGTTCTGGTATCCGAAATTCCTCGCGACGATCCACCGTGCGCCGCTGCCGTTCCTGCTCGCGCTGGACGTCGGCGGCATCGTCGGCGCGGCGATGTGGGGGCGAGTGTCGGAAACCCGGATCGGCCGCCGCGGCGCATTCACGCTGGCGATGGGGGCCGGGGTCGCGGCGACGCCGCTGCATCTCTTCGCGACGAACGGGATCCTGCTGTGGATTGGCGCGCTGTCGATCGGGCTGTTCGCCGCCGGCGGCGCCGGTCTGCTGATGATTCTGTGCGTGTGGCTCGGCCTGGAAACGCGCGGCCGCGACATCAGCGCGTCAGGTCAGCCGTCCCAGTGATTCACTTCAGCGACACGCCGGCGCCCATGACGAGCAGCCGGGTGCGCGGGCTGCCGAGGCTCGAGCCGAAGGGCGTGCCCGGATTGATGGCGTAGAACCTGACGTCGAAGCTGAAGCCGACGTGCTTCTTCTTGAACCAGCGCGCCCCGCCGCCGTAGTTGATCACCTTGAGCGCCTCTTGGTCGGCCGGCCCCGCCACCGCGCCGTCCGGCACGAGCGACCAGGTCGAGGTGCCGATGCCGCCGCTCAGATAGCTCCAGCCGTCGCCGTTGCCGAAGTTGATCGAGACCTGCGGCGCGAACGACGTGTACCGTTCGCTCACCGCAATGCCGACCGCCACCTGCCCCGGGCCTGGCGTGAGCGGCGAAAAGTGCGACGTGCCGATCATGAGGTTGCCGCCGACGCCGAACGTGATGCTCCGCAGCTTGAACACATAGAGCTGCGCGGCGATGTCGATGCCGCGCCCGAGGCCCGGCAGATCGGTCACGGCGGGAATCCCGTGGCTGTCGGCGAGTTGCTGCGAGTCGTTGGGAAAGTTCGGAAACACGAGGTGGACGTCGGCCACGATCGGCCCGATCCGCGGCGGTGCCTGCTGTGCCTCGGCGCGCGGACACACCGCGAGCAACACCAGCAAGAGCGCCGATCGAACGCGTGTCATCTGGGCCGTGATTGTATCAGCAAGATCAGCGCAGTCGCTGCTGCAGATCGTCGGCAACCACCAGGCGCGAGACGTCGCGCGCCTTCCGGGCGGCCGTCAGCGCCTGGCTGCAGGCGCCGACCTCGGTGAACGCGCGGTGCGCGACGTCGTAGCACGCGCGCGCGTGATCGGCGGTGTGGCTGATCCAGAGATGCTCGTCATCGAGCCAGTCGCCGTACGGACGCACGACCGGCGGATCGCCGGGCTGCCCCAGCAGATTCCGTCCGGCGTAGGGCAGCGGCGCGGGATCGATGCCAAGCAGCGCCAGCAGCGTCGGCGCGAAGTCGGTCTGGCCGGCGGCCAGCGGACGATTGCCGTGCAAGGCGCCGGCGGCGCCGCCCGGTACGCGCACGAAGAACGGCACTCTATCTCTCAGCATCCACGACGCTTCATCGTCTGCGGGGCCGCGCGGAAAGCCGGCGTCGTGATCGCCGAAGACGGCCAGCACCGTGTCGTCGAGAAGGCCCGTCCGCGCGAGCGCGGCCCTGAAATCCTCGAGCGCCTGATCGAAGAACCGCATGGTGTGCAGGTAGTTGCCGAACGAGGTCCGATCGAGCGCACCGAGCTTCAACACTTTGTGGCCGTCTGGAAAACCGTCGTACGGATGATGCAGCGACAGCGTGATGAGCCACGCGCAGAAGGGCCGCGGCAGTTGCTGCAGCCGCGGGATCATCTGCTGGAGGAAGTCGCGATCGTTCAGCCCCCAGCCGATCTGCTCGGTCATCTGAAAGTCGCTTTCGAACAGGCTCTGCGTGAAACCGTATGACGGGTGCATCACGCGCCGGTTCCAGAAGCCCGGTTCGAACGGCACCGCCGACAGCGTCGTGTAGCCGTGCTCGCCGAGGACGCGCGGCAGGCCGACGTAATGATTGCCGGGATAGCGAAATGCGACGGCGCCGTGGTCGAGCGGCAGCAGGGAGACGAGCGTCGTGAACTCCGCATCCGAGGTGCTGCCTTCATTGGTCTGATCGGTCACGTTCGTGAAGCGCACGCTGTCGCCGCTCCACGCCCGCAGGTGCGGCATCACGTCTTGGCTACCAGGGCTGCCAGAACCGCCGGGGCCGCCGACCCGATAGTCGACGGCGAAATCCTGCAGCGATTCGACCTGCACGACGATGAGGTTCTTTCCGCGCGCGGCGCCGAACGCCGGCCCCACTCCGGCGCGCAGCGGTGCGCGCGCGGTGAACCACGCACGCACCTCGGCCACCTGCGCGTCGGTGACCTGCGGACGCAGGAGCGTCGCGTGCGCGTAGGTCCACGCGTCGTAGGCGTGAAAGCCAAACGGACCCAACTGCTCGACGACGGCGCGGTTGCGGAATATCTGATCGAGCTGGCTCGACGCCAGCACGCGCGGCGCCGACAACGCCACGCCAACAATGGCCAGCAGCGCGGCGATGCCCGCCGCGACGACGCGCGGCGCGCGGCGAGGCAGCCACTCGACCGGCGACAATCGCCGCAGCCCGACGACGAGCCACAACGCGAACGGCAGGTCGATGACGAGCCACAGCAGGTCCCACGTCAGGAGGCTCCGGATCGATCCGATCACATGTCCCGTCTGATGCGCGGCGAGCAACGCCGGCGCCGACATCACGTCGCCGAAGAACCGGTAGTACAAGACGTCGGCCAGGATGACGAGCGTGCCGAACACGCCGCAGGCCCAGAGCGCCCAGCCGCGCCCGCGGCGCGGCACGACGAGCATGAGGACGAGCGGCGGCGCGAGGGCGGAGACCGCCGTCAGCCAGTACGCGACGCCGGTCGGCTCGAGGAGCGCCGCCGGCACGAGGAGCACTTGCTTGGAGAAGAGAGCCGCCGCGCACCAGGCGACGTCGGACGCGGCGATGAGCGCCACCATCGCCGGCGCGGGCCGCGTCCTGGCCCGCTTGAGCCGGCCGAGGGCCATGATGCCGGCGATCGCGATCACGAGCGGCAACGGCGCACACCATTCCGCGAACACCGGGAGCACGACGACGAGGCGGCGCGGCTGGCGGGGGGGGGCCTGCGTGAACCAGGTCACGCCTTCCTCCACCATGTCCCACTGCAGCCAGTAGATGCCGGGCGTCGACGGCGCGAGCAGCCGCGCCTCGATCGCGACGCGGCCCGCCGGCGGGACCGGTCCGGTCAAGAGCGTTCGAATGCCTTCGTGATATGGCGCGTCCCAACGCGACCGCGCGGCGAGCTCACGCGGAACCAGCCAGAGCCAGTGATACGAGACGCGGACGCGCGCCGCATCCCAGGCGCGATCTCCGGTGTTGGTGATCGTCAGCGGAACGAGGATCTCTCCGGAACGCTCGAGGAGACGCGGCGCGCGCCCCTCGAGCGCGAACGCACGCGGGTATGGAGGCGCGGGCACGCGGCGGCAGCCGGCGGCGAAAGAGGCGCTCGCGAGGAGAGCCGCGGCGAGCGCGAGAAATCTGGCAACTGAGAAACGAGGTGTAGGAGTAATCGCAAGGACCAGATTACCACCTTCACCGCGTAGACCTGCGTTAGGATTACCGGCATGGATTCGAAGCTCTGGCTGGAGCGGCGCGTCGAAGGCGATCCGGACGTGCTCATCGACGACGGCGTCGTCCAGCCGCTGCGATCATGAGACACAACGGTCTCACGCGGAACAGGCAGAGATTCTCGATCGTCCTGATCTCTGTGGTTTCTGCGTCGATCGCGGCTCAGTCGCGTCCACGCGCACGCGATCTCGGAATCGCGCCAGGCGTCTACGCCCCGGGCCCGCTCAACGCGATCACCGACGTCGGCGGCGTGCGCGTCGGCCACACCACGCTCATCGACGGCGACACGGTGCGGACTGGCGTCACGGCGGTCCTTCCGCACGAGGGCAACGTCTTTCAGGACAAGGTCGCCGGCGCCGTCTTCGTCGGCAACGCGTTCGGCAAGCTGGCCGGATCGACGCAGGTGAACGAGCTCGGCACCATCGAGACGCCGATCGTCCTCACCAACACGTTGAGCGTCGGCGTCGCGATGGACGCCGTCGTTCGCTACACGCTCGCACAGCCAGGCAACGAGCAGGTGCGATCGGTGAATGCGGTCGTCGGCGAAACCAACGACGGCGGGCTGAACGATATCCGCGGCCTCCACGTCACCGCGGCGCACGTCCTGGGCGCGATCCGTGGCGCTGCCGGCGGACCGGTGGCGGAAGGGACGGTCGGCGCCGGCACGGGAACGATCTGCTATGGATGGAAAGGCGGGATCGGCACCGCCTCGCGGCGCGTTGCCGCCGAACGGGGCGGCTACACGGTCGGCGTGCTCGCGCAGACCAACTTCGGCGGCCACCTGACGATCGCGGGCGTGTCGATCTGGCGATCGCTCCAGCCGGCGCGCGCGGCGCGTGCCGACGCGCGTGGAGATCAAGACGGCTCCTGCATGCTCGTCGTCGCGACCGACGCGCCGCTCGATGCGCGCGACCTGCGGCGGCTCGCGGCGCGCGCCGTCTTCGGCCTCGCGCGCACGGGATCGTCGTACAGCAACGGCAGCGGCGACTTCGCGATTGCGTTCTCGACCTCGGCGGAGATGCGCAGCCGCTTCGGTGAAACCGCGCTCCGCGCGCACCGGACGCTCCCGACCGACGCCACGTCGCCGCTCTTCGAGGCGGCGCTCGAGGCGACCGAAGAGGCCGTCTACAATTCACTCCTCCAGGCGACGACGGTGCGATCGGCGATCGGGACGGCGGAAGCGATCCCGATCGACCGTCTCCGGGAGCTCTTAAAGAGATGACTGGCGACTGGTGACTATCTACCTCGCGTGCACGGTTCGCGGCGATCGCGGCGGAGTGGAAGCCGGGCGGGCCATCTGCGCGCGGCTCCAACACCACGGCCACCACGTGCTGACGACGCATCTGCTCGCCGACCACGTCAACGACACGGAGTCGACGCTGACCGAGCACGAGGTGTACACGCGCGATCTGCAATGGCTGTCGAGCTGCGATGTGATCGTCGCGGAAGCCTCGGGATCGAGCTACGGCGTCGGCTTCGAGGTGGGCTACGTGCTCGGCCGCGCCAGCGAGACCCGCCAGCGCGCCGTCTTGCTCTACGACACCGCGCGGCGCGGGGCGATCTCGCGCCTCATCACCGGCAACAGCGATGCGGCGTGCACGACCTTCGGGTACGCGTCGATCGAGGAGCTGACCTCGTTCATCGATGCGCACTTCTCTTCCTCATCGGGGGGCCCCGCTCCCGGTCGCTGACGCTTTCACCCCGGAGATCGCCGATCGCCGATTTGCCGATCTACAATATGGCCGTCCGCAAATTGTCGATGCCCATCACCCTTCCGCGCCGCCACATTCCGCTCGCCGCCGTCCGCGACGCCGCCACCGCCGTCTACGGCGCCGCCATCCGCACGCCGCTCGTCCGCGTCGAGCTGCCCGACATCGATCTCTATCTCAAGCTCGAAGTACTGCAACCGATCGGATCGTTCAAGATCCGCGGCGCGTACAACGTCATCCGCCAGCTGCCGCCCGCGCAGCTCGCCGACGGCGTCTGGACGGTCAGCGCGGGCAACGCCGCCCAAGGCGTCGCGTTCGCGGCGCGCAAAGTCGGCGCGCGCTGCTCGGTGATGGTCATGGACACGGCGCCCGACACCAAGATCCGCGCCATCGAGCGGCTCGGCGCGTCGATCGTCCGCGCGAGCTACGACGAGTGCTGGCGCACGGTGATCGATCATCGCTCGGAGCGCATGACCGGCTATTTCGTCCACCCGTTCGACGACGACCGGTTCATTGCGGGGAATGGCACGGTGGGCCTCGAGATTCTCGAGGATCTGCCCGACGTGAGCGCCATCGTCGCGCCGCTCGGCGGCGGAGGGCTGCTCGCCGGCATCTCGGCGGCCGTGAGCGCGCTGAAGCCCGACATCAGGCTCTACGCGGCGGAGCCCGAGACCGCGGCCCCGCTCAGCGTGTCGCTCGCCGCGGGCCGGCCGATGTTCTTCGACAACTGGACGCCGTCGTTTGTCGACGGCGCGGGCGGAAAATCGGTGCTCGAGACGATGTGGCCGCTGCTCGAGCCGCTCGCCGGGTCGATCGTCGTCACGCTCGACGAGGTGGTGCGCGCGATGACGCTCGTCGCCGAGCGCACGCACGTCATCGCGGAAGGCGCCGCCGGCTGCGCAATCGCCGCCGCGCTCAGCGGCCGCGCCGGCTCGGGAAAGGTCGTCGCCGTCGTGTCCGGCGGCAACATCGATCTGTCGAAGTTCGCGTCGCTCGTCGGCGCCTGCGGCCCGCGTTCATGAATCGATATGCCGCGCTCGCGCCCCTGCCCGACCGCCTGAACCGCCTGCACGAGCTCGCCATCGACCTGTGGTGGGCGTGGAACGTCGAGGCGCGATCGGTGTTTCGCACGCTCGACTACCCCCTCTGGCGCGCCACCGCGCACAACCCGGTGCGCATGTTGTGGCTGATTCCGCGCGAGAAGCTCGACCGGGCGGCGGCCGATCTCGCGTTCGCGCAGCTCTACGACCGCGCGATCGCGGCGCTCGACGCGGCGCGGGCGGCGCGCAACACGTGGTGGACGCGGACCTACCCCCAGCACGCCGGCCACTCGATCGCGTATTTCTCGGCGGAGTTCGCGCTGCACCAGTCGCTGCCTATTTACGCGGGCGGCCTCGGCGTCCTCGCCGGCGATCACTGCAAGGAGGCGGGCGACCTCGGCGTGCCGCTCATCGGCGTCGGCTTCATGTATCCGCAGGGGTACTTTCATCAGCACGTGTCGGCCGAAGGCTGGCAGGAAGAAAGCTACGAGCGCCTCAACTGGGCCGACGCGCCGATCGAGCCGGCGCTGACGGCCGACGGCAAGCCGTGCATCACGGCCGTGCCGCTCGGCGATCGATCCGTGCTCGTCGCGGTGTGGCGCGTCCGCATGGGCCGCGTGAAGCTGTACCTCCTCGACACCGATCTCGAGGAGAACGCGCCGTGGGATCGCGAGCTGTCCGCGCGCTTGTACGGCGGCGACCGCGAAACGCGCGTGCAGCAGGAGATCATCCTCGGCGTCGGCGGCGTCCGCGCGCTCAAGGCGCTCGGCTCGGACCCGGCCGTCTTCCATCTCAACGAAGGGCACGCCGCCTTTGTCGTCCTCCAGCGGATCCGCGATCTGACCGAGCGCGGGTCGAGCTTCGACGACGCGCTCGAGGAAATTCACCGGACAACGGTGTTCACGACGCACACGCCGGTGCCGGCCGGACACGACGCATTCCCGTTTCATCTGGTCGAGAAGCATCTCGCCGGCTGCTGGGGCAGCCTCGGGCCGCACCGCGATCGGTTTCTCGCGCTCGGAGCGCACGACAACGGCGCCGGCGTCCAGTTCAACATGACCGCGCTCGCGCTGCGATCGGCCGGCAGCGTGAATGCCGTCAGCCAGCTGCACGGACAGGTCACGCGCGAGATGTGGGGATCGATGTGGCCCGGCGTGCCGGAGCCCGAGCGGCCCGTGTCGTCGGTGACCAACGGCGTCCACGTGCCGACCTGGCTCGCGGGCGACCTCGCCGATCTCTTCGCGAAGTACCTCGGCGCCGACTGGCTCGATCGGCACGACGATCCGGCGTTGTGGGACGCAGTGCTCGCCATTCCCGACGCCGAGCTCTGGGCGGTGCGCCAGGGGCTGCGGCGGTATCTGTTCACCTTCGTACGCGATCGCGCGCGCCAGCGGTGGACCGAAGAGCACGTCGGCACGCCGCGCATCGTCGCCGCCGGCACGCTGCTCGAGCCCGAGGCGCTGACGATCGGCTTCGCGCGCCGCTTCGCCGGCTACAAGCGGCCGGAGCTCATTTTCCACGACGCCGACCGTCTCGCGCGCATTTTGAATGCGCCGGGGCGTCCGCTGCAGATCATCTTTGCCGGCAAGTCGCATCCCGCCGACGACGTCGGCAAGCACCACCTGCAGCGCGTCTATCGGCGCGCGCTCGATCCGGTCTTCGGCGGACGCGTCGCGTTCGTCGACGATTACGATCTGCACGTCGCGCATTTCCTCGTGCAAGGTTGCGACGTGTGGTTGAACAACCCGCGCAAACCGCTCGAGGCGAGCGGGACGAGCGGGATGAAGGCCGCGCTGAACGGCGTGCCGCACCTGAGCATCGGCGACGGCTGGTGGGCCGAAGGCTTCAACGGCGCCAACGGCTGGATGATCGACGGCGGGACGAGCGGGAACGACTACGACGCGGTCGACGCCGCCGACGCCAACGCGCTCTACCGGCTGCTGGAAGAAGAGGTCGTGCCGGCCTTCTACGATCGCGACGCGGCGGGCGTGCCGCACCGCTGGCTGGCGACGGTGAAGGAATCGATCCGATCGATCGCGCCGCGGTTCTCCGCGCGGCGGATGGTCAAGGAATACGTCGAGCGCATGTACGCGCCGGCGATGGAGCGGCACACGGTCGGGCGGACGTGAGATAATCGAGCTATGCCACGTAAGTCGGTCGCCAAGTCGCGGTGCGCGCTGTGCGGCGCCAAAGAGGTGTCGGAGCCGCGCGGCGAGGAGAAATACTGCCGCGACTGCTGGGACAAGAAGATCGCCGTCGAGGAGATCGTCGCCCGCGAGTTCGCGCTGAAGCGCTACATCCGCGCGCACAGCGCGGAGAAATATCTGATCTACCACTCGACGCTCAAGCGTCCCTGCGGGCAGCTCATCGTCGTCGACGACGGATACGATCTGTTCCTGACACTGATGCTGTATCCGAACTTCGCGTGGGACGAGCCCGCCTATCACCTCGAAGGCGATCCCGAAGGACGTCTGTTCTCGGAAATCCTGGTGGATGTGGTCGCCGCCGAGGTGATCGAGCCCTGGGGCGGCGGCAAGTGGCACATGGAGATCTTTCGATCGGTGAACCCGGAACCGGAGGACTGGAACGGCGAAATGTAGTCTATAATCCCTTCATTTCCCCGTGGAGGTAGTCTTATGATCCGCGTGCCTGCGACCTTCGCCGCGACCCTCATCGGCGCCAGTCTTCTCACCAGCACTATTCACGCCCAAACAGCCCAGGCGCCGCCCATGACGTCAGTTCTGGCGGGCAAGAAGTTCACCCCGCCGATCAGGGGTCAGGCCGACGTGGAATTCACGAAACCGGTGACCAAGAAGGAAAAGAGCGAAGTGGTCACCCGGATCGTCGTGAAGAACATCTCGAACGCCCCGATCCCGCGGCTCACCGTGTCGGAGACCTGGTACAGCAAGGACAGCCAGATGGTGGGAGGCAGCAAAGGCTACATCAACGGGCTGCTGCAGCCGGGCGAAGTCAAGACGATCGAAATCCACACGCCGTACGACCCGAAGATGTCCTCGAACAACTGGAACTTCTCGCACGCCAACGGTACGGTGAAGACGCATCTGGTGAAGTCGCTCGACGTGCCGAAGGACCTGGCCGCGAAACCGGCGCCAATCAAGAAGAAGAAGTAACTACTGAATCGTGAACTGCACTTCGCGCCTCGCCGAGGCCCCCTCGCCGAGGCGCGATCGGGCCTCAACCTTCAACACATACGTCCCCGGCGCGATGCCCGTCAGCGGAATCTTCGCCGAGTACCCATACCCGCCTCGCTTCCCTTGAATGTCGGTGGACGAACGTTCTTCGTCCGCTTTGAACACGACCTTGCTGTCGTCGGCCGTGATCGTGGTCGTGATGTCCACTTTGTGCGGCGACGAGGCGGCGTTGTCGTAGACCTCGGCAAACACCGAGAGTTCGTCGCGACCGGTGAGGCCTGCATCGCGTCCTTCAGCAGCGCGTCCGGGTGCATCGTCGGCACGAGCGGTCCGGCGACAGACGTCAACGCGAGGCCGCTGATCGTCAGCGGGCCTTTGTAGAAGTCCGGTACATCGAGATCGTACGTGACCGAGCCCAGGCTGCCGCCGCCCGTATCGTGCGCCGCGACGTGCATCTGATAGCGGCCGGGCGGCAGGTCCATGCGATCGGTGACGCGCAGGCCGACCTGCTCCATGCGCGCTCGAATTTCCGGGCGGACGTTTTCAGGAAGCGTCACCAGCTGCGTGTCGCCGCCGCGAATCTTGCCCGCTTCGTCCACGGCCTGGTAGGACACCTCGACGCTGTTCTTCGGCGAGAGCTTGAGGTCGCGTCCGGACATCTCGGTGAGCACGAACACCGAC
>ODAK010004018.1_pt1 | contig 15138 bp, 13 predicted proteins | sample 1539591 | NCBI WGS metagenome assembly ODAK01 (sample SAMEA3539303, study PRJEB22396) | soil metagenome | biome: tundra; feature: field; material: soil | place: USA | collected 2010-05 | depth 0.15 m | reverse complement strand
GCGTTGGTCGTCGCCCCGCACCGCAACTACTCGGGCATGTCCTCGGCGGTGGGCGACGTCTTTGATAATCCCTCGGTCAAGTACAAGCGCTACACGATAGTCGGGGCCGAATCGATCGACACCTACGCCCTGGAAGCACCGCCGGCTCTCTGCGCCATCCTGGGCGCCCTGGGCAGCTTTAACTTCCAGCCCGACGTGATCCTTTCGGGCATCAACGCCGGAGCCAACGTCGGGCGCAGCGTGTTGCATTCGGGCACCGTGGGCGCCATCCTCACCGGGGCGCAACTGGGGCTGTCGGGGCTCGCGGTGTCGGTCCAGTGGGGCGACGACGTGCACTACGACACGGCCGCGGCGGTCGCGATCGAAGTCCTGCAAGAGTTGGTGAACGCGCCCGCGCGCACGCTGCTCAACCTCAACGTCCCGAACCTTCCCGCCCACCAACTGCGCGGCGTCCGGCGCGGGCGCATCTCGACCGCCGGCATCGTGAAGTCCGCCGGTCCGATGGCCGGCGGCGCACCGCTCGGCGACGAGGGCGAACTGCCCCTGCGGCTGGGCGCGGCCACCCCGCAGGTCGGCGACGTCAGTGACGAAGCGGCCGACGAAGACGGAGCCCTGATCGCCGCCGGTTTCGCCTCGCTCACGCCCCTGCGCGGTCCCCAGGAGGACACCGACATCGGACTGCACGACACCATGCAGGCGGCCCTGGCGGCGATTGACCGCCACCTGCGCGCGGCGAACTAATCGTCGTCCGAGCGACGGCGCTGCTCCTTAAGACGGCCCCGGGCCTTTTTTTCATCAACGCGTCGCACCTTCGATGATCGCGTGGGCTTCGTCGCGCGACGCGGAGTCGGGCGTTCGAGGGCCGCGCCGATACGCGCGGCCAGTTGCTCGAGTGCCGCCGAGCGATTCATGGCCTGGGAGCGGAAACGGCTCGCGCTCGAGCGAACGACCGTGCCCAGTTTCTCTTCCAGTAGCGCTCGGTCCGCGGCCGCGAGTACCAGCGAGTCTTGCACGCGAAAGGAGGCCACCACCTTGGTGAGCGACCGGTTCGCGTGCTGACCCCCGGGACCACCCGAGGTGGTCACGCGCAGTTCGACCTCGTCGGCCGGGATCACCAGCCGGGCGCGGATGAAGAGAGAACCGTCGGCATTGACGCTCGGTGACGCGCTCATCGGCACGGCCCGGACATCAATGACCGCTGGGGAAACGAACCATGGCGATCTGGCTGGCCGACGCGACCAGTTCTCCTCGCTCGTCGAAGAGTTCGCACCGTTCGTCCACGGTGCCGTCGGCGATCACGACGCAGCGCTGGCGCACGCGCAACCATTCACCGGTGGGGATGCGCCGCACGTAGGTCGTGAACTGCATCGTGGGCACCCAACCCGACGAGCCGAGCGGAAACGTCGCAGGCGGTATGGCGTCGCAGGCGAAGTGCAGGCTGAGCGCGCTCCACTCGCTCTCGCCGTCGTTGAGTCGCAGCCAGGCGGAAATCTCGCCGCGTTCTGCGACCTCGCCGCTCCACCAGTCGACGGTGGCGGGGTCTAAGCGCAGATCGACTACTCGCATGATGTTGAGCTCATCGCTGCCGGTTGACTGTCGACACTGCTCGACGGGCGCGATGTCGGGTGGCGTGGCGTCGATGTAGCGGGCCGGCGAGTCCTCGCGCAGGATGCCCAACGTCACGAGTGATTCGGTGGTGACCCGGTCGTCTTGGATCATGGTCACGTGCACGAAGGAGACCCCCCGGCCCACCCGTCGTACGTCGGTTTGCAGCTGTACCGGCCCCGATTCCGGGGCACTTACGAAGTGGCTGGCGACCGCCAAGGCGTGCAGATGGTGCGCACCCTGTTCCGTGGCGCCCGCCAGCGCGGCGTTCGCCATCACGCACTGCAGGTAGCCGCCGTTGGGATGGCCGACCACGTTGTAGTAGGGCGAAAGCGTCGCCGCGTAGTGGCCCGGAGCCAACGGTTCAACCGCAACGGCACTGCGTATCGAACGGTCGGGGTCGGCTGGGCTCACGGGACAACCCTAACGGCGAGACAACTTCGAACGATAGATTGACAGGTGAGAAGGAGCATTCGATGCAGAGAGTTTCGCACTTCGTCGAGGGTGAACGCCGCGAGGGCGCACCCGACGCCGATGAAATAGACGTCCACAATCCCGCGACCGGCGAGGTCAGTGCGCACGCGCCGGTGGCCGACATCGCACTCGTGAACGAGGTCGTCGCCGCGGCGCGTCGCGCGGCGCTCAGCTGGCGCGAATCCTCACTCTCGCAGCGCACCAACATCCTGTTCAGCTTTCGCCAGCTCTTGGTGACCCACGCGGACGAGCTGGCCGCCATTCTCACCGCCGAGCACGGCAAGACCACCGCCGACGCGCTGGGTGAACTGGCGCGCGGAGTAGAGAACGTGGAGTACGCCTGCGGTCTGTCCGAGCACCTCAAGGGCGATTTCTCGAGCCAGGTGGCGGCCGGGGTCGACGTGCACTCGCTGCGCGAACCAGTCGGTGTGGTCGCGGCGATCACGCCATTCAACTTCCCCATCATGGTGCCGCTGTGGATGGCGGCCAACGCGTTGGCCAGCGGCAACGCGGTCGTGCTCAAGCCCTCGGAACGTGACCCCTCGGTCTCGGTGCGCATCGGCGAACTGCTCAAGGAGGCCGGTCTGCCCGACGGCGTCTTTAACGTGATTCACGGCAACGCCGGCACCGTCAATCAACTGCTCGAACACCCCGGCATCGACGCCGTGAGCTTCGTGGGCTCGACGCCGGTCGCTCGACACGTCTACGAGACCGCCGCGGCCTACGGCAAGCGGGTCCAAGCGCTCGGCGGGGCCAAGAACCACATGGTGGTGCTGCCCGACGCCGACCTCGACATCGCCGCTGACGCCGCCATCAACGCGGGCTTCGGATCGGCCGGGGAGCGCTGCATGGCCATCAGCGTGGTGGTGGCCGTCGGCGACGTCGCCGAGCCGCTCATCAACAAGATCCTGGTGCGCCTGGACAAGCTCAACGTGGGTCCCGGCACCGATCCCGGCAGCGACTTCGGCCCGGTCATCACCAAGGAGCACCGTGACCGCATCGTGGACTACGTCGCGACCGCGCCCGCCGACGGCATCACCGTCGTGCGCGACGGCACGGACCTCGCCTCGCGGCCGGGGTTCTTCGTCGGACCCTGCCTGCTCGACGGCGTGCGACCGGGAACGCGCGCCTACGACGACGAGATTTTTGGGCCGGTGCTGGGCGTGGCGCGGGTGGCTACGTACGCCGACGCCGTTGACATGATCAACCAGAACCCGTACGGCAACGGTGTGGCGATCTTCACCCGCGACGGCAACGCGGCGCGCCTGTTCTCGCGAGAAGTGACCGTAGGCATGATTGGCGTCAATGTGCCCATTCCCGTGCCCGTTGCGTCGTACTCCTTTGGCGGATGGAAGAACTCGCTGTTCGGGCACTCGCACATTTACGGCCCCGAGGGATTCGCCTTCTACACCCGAGCCAAAGTGATCACTACGCGCTGGCCCCAGCCGTCCGAATCCCAGATCGACCTGGGTTTTCCCACGACTCGCTAGACCGAACGTCGATCGACCGACAACCATCTACTATTTCGGAGTCAAAGGATGTCCCCTGACATCCGGCTTCAGCCATTCACCGCTACCACCACCATGAAAGTTTCCCATGAGCAAGCAACACACCAGCGTCCGCTCCTACGGCGTCCTGCTGCACGAGGGTCGCGTCGCCCTGGTGCGCTCGAGCAACCCCCGCCACACTCCCCCGCTCTGGTGGCTGCCGGGCGGCGGCATTGACTTTGGTGAAGCGCCCGAAGACACCCTGGTGCGCGAGTTCCTCGAAGAGACGGGCCTCGAGGTTCGCGACCCCCAATTGCTCGGGGTTACCAGCGACATACGCCGGCGCGACAACGGCGACCGGATTCACACGGTGCGCATCCTCTTCACCGTCCAACTGGCCGGCGGCGAACTCAGCCACGAGGTGCACGGCACGACCGACCACGCCGCGTGGTTCGACCTGGCCACGCTCGAGTCGGTCAACATCGCCGACTACGCCCGCGCGGCAATTCACTCCGCCGATGCGAAGTAGCGCTGCTGCATTTCGCGCTTGAGGAATTTGCCGGCGGGATTGCGCGGCAACGGCTCCTGGGTGAAGGCCACGCGCGTGGGCACCTTGAAGGTCGCCACCCGCGACTGTAGGTACGACCGCAGCTCGTCCTCGTCGAGCGTCGCGCCGGGCTTAAGCATCACCACGCAGGCCACCTCTTCGCCGAGACGCTCGTGGGCCAACCCGAATACGGCGGCCTCGTACACGGCCGCCAGTTCGTAGATGGCCGCTTCAACTTCGGCCGAATAGACGTTTTCGCCGGCGCGCAGAATCATGTCCTTGACCCGGTCCTCGACGTACAGGTAGCCTTCGTCGTCGATGCGTCCGAGGTCCCCCGTGCGCAGCCAGCCGTCCACGATGCTCGACGCGGTGTCGTCGGGCCGGTTCCAGTAGCCGCGGATCAGGGTGGGCGACTTGAGCCAGATCTCGCCGTGCCCGCCCCGGGGCACTGGAACACCGTCCGCGTCACGGATCTCCACGTCCACCACGATGTTGGTCGTGTTGCCGGTAGAGGTGGGGTGGCTCAGGTACTCGTCACCGTAGATGCCGATGCCGAAGGCGTTGGTTTCGGTCATGCCGTAGGCCAGCGATGGTCGGCCCTGCGCGAAGGAGCGTTCGACCCGTGCGACCAACGCCGGCGGAGCCGGCGCGCCGCCGCCGCCCACGGCGGTGAGCGAACTGGTGTCGTACTTCTTGAAGTTGGGGCTCTCGAGCAGGTCCCATGACTGGGTGGGTACGCCGATGAAGTTCGACACCTGGTGGCGCTCAATCAGCTGCAGGGCGCGCTCGGGCTCCCAGCGATACATCATCACCAGTTTGAGGTGCCACGCGAAGCAGCCCATCATCACCGCGATGCACCCGGTGACGTGAAAGAGCGGCACGATCAAGATGAAGCTCGGCGACACCCCCGAACCGGACTCGCTCGGGCCGCGGCGCGCGCCGTTGATCGTGGCGGACGAGAGGAACGCGATGAGGGTCTGACAGATCGCGCCGTGGGTCGACACCGCACCCTTGGGAAAGCCCGTCGTGCCCGCCGTGTAAAGAATGGTGGCGTCGCTCTCGGGGCCGATCACCACGTCGGGCATGGTCGCGCCGCATACGACGACGTGTGTAAAGAATGGTGGCGTCGCTCTCGGGGCCGATGGCCACGTCGGGCATGGTCGCGCCGCGCACGACGGCGTCGTTCCACAACTGCACACCGTGAGCGAGGGGCTGCAACTCGTCCACGCGAACCCCGAGCATTGGCACCCCGGCGCGCTGGCAGACGTCCTGCGCGCGCGAAATTCGTTCGGAGTCGCCAATCAGCAGCGACAGACCCGAGTCATTGATGGCGTATTCAAGTTCGTCCTCGGTCCACCAGGCGTTGAGCGACACCGAGATGGCGCCCACTGAGAGGATGGCCGCGAACGACACCACCCACTCGGGCAGGTTGCGCATGGCGATGCCCACGCGGTCGCCCACTTTGATGTCGAAGCGGTTCACCAGGGCGTAGGCCAGCGCGTCCACTTCCTTCATGACCTCGTCGAAGGTCCACTCCTCGTCCTCGTACACGAGGAATGTCGTGTTAAGACCGCGCGACGATTCAAAAAAGTCCCGCACCGTCGCCGGCGCGTTCTTAAAGACTCGATTGGTGACCCCGTCGGTGACGCGCTCGAGCACTTCGAAGGGCTGACCGGGCGCGGATATCGTCGCTATCGCCTCTTTGATGCTTAATGGCACGGGTTCCCCTTCCGGTTCCCAAATCCTAGACAGATGACCCTTACCGGTTGATTCATTGGTAAACAGGTGCCATGGCCGCCAACGCGCTCCGCAGGCAACGCTCTTGATTCGTTTCAACGTGCACGTGCATCCGGGATCGCGAACGAGCAGCGTCGGCGGCTCGCACGACGGCGCGCTCAACATTCACGTGCGAGCCCGCGCCGTCGAGGGCGCCGCGACCGAAGAGACCCTCGCCGTGCTGGCGCAGGCCTTTCACGTACGAACGGGCGCGGTGCAGTTGGTGCGTGGAGCTACGTCGCGACGAAAGACCGTGACCATCGAGGGCAACGAGCGCGAACTCGAGTCGCAGCTGGAACGTTTGCTCAGCCTCCATCACGAAGACCCCGCGAAGGATTGACCAACGCGCCGAGGGAACTAGGAGAGCGCGGGTGCCGGACCGGCTAAGCGCTGGGCCATGCGCTCGACGCTGGCCGTGAGCTTGGCGATGGCCGCCTCAAGGTCGATGCGGGCCCGTTCGGCCTCGGGCGATAGACCGGCCAGATGATCAACGTCCCAGAGTTTGAGCACGGGCTCCAGCACGTCCTTGAGGAATTGGCTGAGTCCGTAGATTCCTTCACGGGCGATGCGCACCGCGTGCCGAGTGAAGTTGGGAATGCCCGAACCGGGCATGGCGAAGTTGCTGGCCTGCTTGGCGGCCGCGATCATCATCGCCGACGGGTCAATCGCGAAGCCGGCCAACGCGAGGTCTCGATAAAAGAGGTAGTGCTTGGTTTCGTCACCGGCAATGAGCGCTAGGACGTTGCGACCCATCTTGTCAAACTTCGGTAAGTGGGCGCCGGTATTTCGATGGGCGATTTGGGTGGCCCGCTCCTGGAACGATACGTAACAGATGAGATCGGCCAGGGTTTCCGGGTGCGGCACGTCCGCCTTGAACATCTGGACGCGGCGTCCCTCTTCGAGCGTCACTGGATCGATGCAGCGCGTGATGTGCACCCAGTCGCGCATCACCATGGCGTGGCGATTCTCCTCCATTGTCCACTGATGGTTCCAATCGAGGATCGGATGACCCGCCGGCGCGTGGGCGAGCAACTCATGGGTGTAGTAGGGCAGGTTGTCTTCGGTGAGCAGATTGACGTAGATCGCACTGCGCACCCCGGCCGGGAGTGGGTAATTCTCCGCGGACCACGGATGATCGGCGAAATTCTCGCCCTGTCCCCAGTCAATTTGCTCGTGCGGAAACCAGAGACGAGGAGCCTCGAGGTGACGATTAAAAAGACGTTCGACGTCCGGGGCGATTTCGGTCAAAAGATCGGTACCGCTGTTCGCTAATCGCTTCAAATTCTTCTGGACCTTTCCGGTCACGAGCTGCAGCGCAGCACCCACAAGCGTAACGCTCTTCGTGCGCATTCATGAATGGAATTTCACCTTGATTTATGAACCTTGTGAAAGAGTGGTCATGCCTGCTCACTAACCTTTGAACCTATGCAGTTCATCAACACTCTGGTGCCCGAGGATTTTCGCAGCGTCGTCAGCAAGCCGCTGAAGCGTTTCTACCTGTGCACCACGCTGAGCTGCGTAGGCACCGGGCTAACCCTTTCACTCTTCGTCGTGTACCTGCACAACGTTCGACACTTCTCGGTTTCCTTCGCCACGATCCTGCTCGCCCTCACGGCCATCGCCGGCCTCGCCATCAGTCCGCTCTCCGGCACCATCGTCGACCGCGTCGGACCCGTCGCCGTCATCGTTCCCATGTTCCTGGGCGAAGCCGGTTCGCTCGTGCTCTGGGCCTTCGCCCGGCAGAAGCCTCAGATCGTGGTGGCCGCCCTTTTGCTGACCTTCTTCGGCGGGGGCGCCTGGGGGCCGGGCAGCACGCTCATGAGTCGACTGGTCCCGGTCGAGCACCGCCAGCGGGCCTTCGGTATCAACTTCATGCTGGTGAATTTAGGCATCGGCCTCGGTGGACTCATTTCGGCCAGCATCGTGGATTTGCACCATCCCTTTTCCTTCACCGTGCTGTATCTCCTCAATGCGGGAATGTGCCTGGCCATCGCGATGCTCTACCTCACGCTCTCCTCCTACGGCCATCCCCTCAAGGAGCACCGCGAGGATCCCAAGACGCGCGACGAGGGTTGGCGTGAAGTGCTGCACGATCGAAGACTGATCTTCTACATCTGCGCGTCACTGGTAATGATGATCGGCGGGTACGGATCCCAGGAGGCGGGTTTCAGCCTCTTCGTAATCAACAACCTGCATCTGTCGGTGCACGTCATTGGCATCATTTTCTTCTTTAATACCTCCACGATCGTCGGAGCTCAGCTCTACATCCTCAACCGCATCCAGGGCCGCAGTCGCACGCGCGTGATGGCCTACGCCGGGGTGCTCTGGTTCATCTTCTGGTTGATCCTCTTCATCTCGCTGCACCTGCCGGCGGTCATCGCGGTGATCTCAATTTGCGTGGCCATGGCCATCTTCGCCGTGGGTGAAACGATGATGTCGCCCATCGGACCGGCCCTCGTCAACGAACTGGCCCCGGAGCACCTGCGCGGTCGCTACAACGCCGCCGCCGGTCTCACGTGGGGGCTGGCCGGCTCCCTGGCGCCCGCCATCACAGCATTTTTCTTCAGCGAACACTGGGGCAATTACTGGCCACTCTTCATCGGCGGCGCCTCCCTGTGCGGCTCACTGTTGATGCTCCGGCTACGACGTCGATTGAACTCGCGCGAGGACGGCACCGAACTCGTCGCGACCGAGGTCTAACCTACGCTTCTTCAAGTAACGCTTGGCCGAAGAAGTTGACCTCCTCGACGCTCTCGGCGGTGCCCGTGAAGTAGGCCACCAGCGCCGAGGCCAACAACAAGAAACACGAAATGGTGAGGGCCCAGTTCAGTCCCGTGGAAAAGGCGTCGTAGGCCGCGTGCACCACTTTGTTGATGACTTGTTGTATCGCGGCGGTGGTGTGGCCGCTCAACGCTTTTTCCTGCTGACTGAACGTGCCGGTGGTGATGGCATTGATGACGAGACCCCGGTACGCCGGTGGTACGCCGGCGGCAATGAGGCGTTGGGTGAGATTCACCGTCAGTTGGCCATTGACGATCGATCCCAATATCGCCACGCCGGCCACGGCACCAAGCTCGCGACTGGTATTGGTCATGGAGGCGGCCATGCCGGAATTCGCCTTGGGAATGCTCGTAAGGGCGGTCGAGGTCACCGGCACCACGATGATGCCAAAGCCCACGCCGGCGATCAGCATGGTCCAGCCCACGTTGCCCAATCCCGCGCCGGGACCGATCACGTATTCGGTCAGGGCCACGCCGATCGCGGCGACCAGGCATCCCGTCATCATGGGTACGCGCGAGCCCACCAGACCGACCCACCGTCCGGTGAACAGCGAAGCCAGCACCATTCCGCCGAGCAGGGGCAAAAAATCCTCCGCCAAATCGTAGGGGCCGGTCATGGCGACCACCTCTAAGTACAGTGCGACGAAGAAGAAGATCGAAAAGATCGAGAAGTAGCTGGCGAAGGCCACGAAGATGGATCCGGCGAACGGGCGGCGCTTGAAAAATTGGAGGTCGAGCATCGGATCCTTGGCGCCGCTTTCGTACATGATGAAGACGACCAACGAAATGATGCTCAGCGCGTAAAGAATCAGTATCGACCGGGTGCGGTATCCGACTGACTCGCCCAAGATGGTGGCGAAGGTCGCCGTACCAATGGTGATGGCCCCCAGGGCAAAACCCACGATGTCCGGTCGCTTGCGCGTGGGGTCGGAACTCTCGGGCAGCGTGATGGCGGCCGCAACAAACGCCAGGCCGCCGAAGGCCAGGTTGAACCAGAAGATGGCGTGCCACGACCAAAAGCCCGTGAGCGCGCCACCGAGCACTGGTCCCATCGCCAAGGCCAAACCAGAAACCGCGGCCCACACGCCGAGCGCGCGCGCACGCAATCGCGCATCGGGATAGATGTGACGGATCATCGACAGCGTGCCCGGCTCCGAACCGGCGGCCCCGACACCCATGATTACGCGCCCCACCACAAGGGCGGTGGGAGAGTTCGCCAGGGCGCACACGATCGAGCCAACACAGAAAATTGCGACACCGACCAGCATCACCTTCTTGCGGCCAAAATTGTCACTGAGCGAGCCGCTGATCAGCATCAGACTGGCGAACGTCAGCGCGTACGCACCGACGACCCATTGCAGATCGGACACGCTTTCATGCAACGCCGATTGGACGTTGGCCAACACCGCACTGATGACCGTGTTGTCGAGAAACGTTAAGAAGAGAATGGAGAGCAACGCGGCAAATCCGAAGTGCGCCGACAGAGCGCGAATCCTCGGGTTCGTCGACTCAAAGGCGTGGTGACCAACGTTCGTGACCGAACCGCTCTCGTTGCTCATGCTCCCCTTCACAAACTGCGGTGAAGGCCACCCGAAGAGTGCCCTCAACTACGCCCTTTTGGTGCTCAACCCCTGGTCGAGGCTCCATCAAAAAGTCTCACGTAGTCAATCTATGCGTCGATTCGTCAACGGGCGCAGATATCTCAGGCTCAGGATCGATTTGGTCAGCGCGTTACGCACGAGCGTGACACATCGTGGCGCGTGGATTGAACGCTCGCGGCCTGAACTACTTTGGAGAATCGCGAGTTGGCATCGACCCGCTCGAATTCAGTCCTACTTCTTGGCGGGCGCCTTAAAGATAATCGGTCCGGAAGCAGTGTCGCCGCCCGAGATGTTGCCCGCACTCAGTTCGCACTTGTTCAAGTTCGACGTTTTGGTGCCGCAGGTACTGGAACCGACCTTGCCGGTGGTCACCTTGAATTTGGTCTTGGGCAATTTGCCGCTCGCGCTAATGGTCGCCGTCGGTGGCGCCGGCGCCGGCGTGTTGCACCCGGCCTGGCCCTTGGCGGTGCGTTGACACTCCACCAAGAACACCGTGTCACCAGGCTTGAAGCCCGTTCCGGTTATCGTCACGGTCTCGCCGTTCTTCAGGTTGAGCGCGGGCGTGACCACCAGTTTGGGAGTCGTCTTGGCGCTCACGGTGCCGACAGCCAAGAGGCCGCCGGCCATAATCGCGCTCGCCACCACAAGCGAACCCACCGCAAATCGAAAACTCCGAACTCTTACCATGATGCTCCTCCTCTTATCTTCTCTATGCGCAAGATCGAAGCCGCCACTTTCGTCCCTGATCGCGGACAAAATTCGACAACAAATCCCCCTGCTTGTTTACCACCTCGCCAACAACTTGTTACATCACTGCGTGGTTGACGTAGTGCGACACGCACGTCGCCAACAATTTAAGGCACCTCGGCAATGATTTTGACTGCCCGCTGTGACGCGGTTGGCGTTCACTCACTAGTTGGCCTCGTTCGCACTCTTGAGGTCCTCGTCCTCGTCGATCAATTCTTGGACCCGCCGCATCCATTCGAGATTCTCGGTGCTTTTCTCGTTGCCGTGGAGCGCATCACGCTCGGCGCGAAGTCGCCGGGCCACGCTGGCCAAGTTCTTGGGTAACGTCACGGCGACCACGTTGCGCACCCACTGCGCCAGCGCCGGCGACGCGCCCTGCGTCGATACCGAGACCACGACGTCGCCATCTCGGTGCACCGCGGTAAAGAAGAAATTGGATCGTGCGGTGTCATCCACCACGTTTAACAATATGTTGAGCTCGTTAGCCTCGGCGACGATGAGGTCATTCACCTGCGAGTCGCCCGTCGCGGACACGACCAGAAACGCTCCCGCGAGGTCACCGCGCTGGTAGGGACGCACCACGAGTGACGCAATCTCGGGTGCGAGCGGAGCGGAAACTTCGTCGGTGATCACCGAAACCGTGGCCCCCGCGTTGAGCAGCTGGTTGATCTTTTGCGCACCCACGCGCCCGGCGCCGATCACCAGCACACGACGGTGGCGTAGATCAACGACGAGCGGAAACATTACGACGGCAACGCCGATGCGAAGTCAGTCAACGAACCAAGGTGCGACAACTCCAAGTGAGCGACCGGACCGATGACGAGAACGGCCGGCGCGGCGACTTCAAGGTCCGCCAGACTGCGCAGCAGGCCCCGTTGCACTCGTTGACCCTCCATGTACGCCCGCTCGATGACGGCGACCGGCGTCGCCGGATCAAGACCGCCCTCGATGAGTTCGCTCACAATCGAGGCCCGTCGCTGCACGCCCATGAGCACCACCAGCGTCACGTCGGGATTAGCCAGGCGGCAAAAGTCCACGGCCGCGCCTTCCTGGGCGTGGCCCGTCACCACCGTGACGCCGTGCGAGAGACCCCGGTGGGTCACCGACACCCCGGCCACGGCTGGCGCCGCGAAGGCGGACGTGACGCCGGGCACGACTTCGCAGAGCACCCCCGCGCGGTCCAGGGCTTCGAACTCCTCGCCGCCGCGGCCAAATACGAAGGGGTCCCCGCCCTTTAGGCGAACCACGCAACGACCCGACTGACCGAGTGAGACCAACAGGGCGTTGATCAGGGCCTGCGAGTTCGAGTGGCCCGGTCGTTTGCCCACGTCGATACGTTCGGCCCTGGGTTGGGCCATCATCAAGACCTCGGGATCGACCAGGCGGTCAAAGACCACCACGTCGGCCCGTTGCAGCAGTCGAGCTGCTCGCAACGTCAATAGATCAGCGGCGCCGGGCCCGGCACCCACCAAGTAGACCGTCACGGCACGTTCACCCGGTTAAAGAAGTCGCCGAAGGATTCGTCGGCCAGGCCCTCGAACTTCCATCGTTCGAGCAACGGTCGCAGCACCTCGGGAATCTCTTCGAGTTTGAGCTTCTCAGAATAAAGCGTGGCCAATCGATCGCCCCGCAGACCGCCGCCGAGATAGAGGTCGTAGGAAGTCTTGGTCCGGCCCACGATTCCCACTTCGGCGACCGCCGGGCGGGCGCAGCCGTTGGGACAGCCCGTCATTCGCAGTTGCAGCCGTCGCTTGCCGAGACCGGCGCCGTCAAGTTCGCCCTGCACCTGCTCGACGATGTTGGGCAGACGGCGTTCCGCTTCGGCCAACGCTTGGCCGCAGGTGGGCAACGCCGGACAAGCGAGCGCCGAGCGCTCCACCAATCCCAGTTCTTCGATCGAGCGCACGTCGTGGGCGGCCAATACGGCTTCGACGACTTCGCGGTCGCTGGGCGCGATCGCGGAAATCAGAATTTCCTGTTGAGCGGTGATGAGAAACGTCACGTCGAAGCGTTGCGCGATTACTCGCAGCGCGCTGCGTAATCGTTGGCCTTCGGCGACGTCACGTACGCGTCCCGCGCCCACGCCAATCCCTACCTGCCACGAACCGTCGTCGAGCGTGCGCCACCCCAAATGATCATCAGCCTCGCTCAGCTCCACCGCCACCGGATCGCGCAACGCCTTGCCGTAGCACTGGGCGACCTCGTCGCGAAAGGCCGCGAAGCCTTCGTCGGCGACCACGTACTTCATCCGCGCCCGTCGCCGATTCGTTCGGTCACCGAGCTCTCGATACGTCTTGAGTACAGCGCGAATCACGTCTTGCACTTCGTCGTAGGTGGCGAAGGTCAACGGATCGGCCAGTCGAGCGAAGGTATCGGCGTCGGCGTAGGAGCGCCCGAGGCCGCCGCCCACCACGACCGTGAATCCCTCACCGAGCTCGTCGTGCGTGGCCGGTATGAGACCAAGGTCCTGCGCGTAGATGTCCACGCAGTTCTCGCCGGGGTGGGCAATGGCAATCTTGAACTTGCGCGGCAGGTACGTGTCGCCGTAAAACTCGTGCTCCGGCTTCTCTTCGCGCTGGGCCGCGAGTTCACCATTCACAAATATCTCCCAGTGCGCCATCGTGTTGGGCTTAAAGGCCTTGGCGATCTGGCTGGCTAACGCGCGAAGTCGGGCATCGGCGCCGTTCATGATCAAATCGGGGCAGATCACCGTGTTTCGAACCACGTCGCCACAGGCCCCGAACGACGTCATCAAATGGGCGTCGAGCGAGGTGGCCATCGGCCGAAGCCCCTTCTTCATCACCCCGTGAAATTGCACGGCCTGGCGAGTGGTGAGACGGATTGTGCCGTCCGCGATGTCGCCGGCCACTTCATCCAGCGCCAACCACTGCGCGGTGGAGAGCCGACCACCCGGAATAGCAACTCGAATCATGAAGATGTAGTCGAGCGTCTCGCCGGCCAATGAGCGTTCACGGCGCACATCGCGATTGTCCTGGGCGTAGACGCCGTGGAATTTGAGCAAGTGTTCCGAATCCCCCGAGACTTTGGCCCCATCGTGCTCAAGTTCGCGAGAGAGATCGCCACGCAAGAAGTCACTGGCGCCCTTGATGCCCTCCTCGGCGGTTGGTGCAACCCTGGTCGACGTCATGATGAATGGCCTCAGATCGAGATGTTGATCGAATTGCCTTAAATCTTATCTGAATAGTCATAATTAAGACAAGTTTTTTGAAACTTGCTCTTACCAGGGTTTATGTGCTATCAGCAGTGTCCTGGCTTGCTCGAATCCTCGACGCAAGCCATGCGGTCGGTCCGCGCGGGCTAACGGCTAGCCCGAGGTAAACGCTGCCAGTCCATCGGTGGTTGTATGTCGTTTCGCGCGTACGCGGTGTAGGCCACCAGCAGGGCAACCATGGTCGTCACCACCACGGCGGTCGGACCGTCGCCGTAGTTGGCTCCCGACAACGCGTGCGGCTTACTGAAGTAGTCCGCGAATGACGCGCCAAGCGGACGAGTGAGCACGTAGGACATCCAGAACGCGCCTATCGCGTTGAGGCGAAAGTACTTCCACGCAAAACCGGGCAGCGTGATCAGCACCGCGAAGAGTACGCCCGAAGCCAGGTAACCGAGTTGGAACGACAAGGCGGTGAGGTCGCCGAGTGCGGTGCCCAGCGCGAACGTCGCGAAGACAGTCGCCCAATAGTCGAGTTCGCGCCGTTGGGTGACGATGCTGTGAATAGAGAGCGTGCCTTCGCTGCGCTGCCAGTACCAGAAGATCAGTGCGAGCACAATGGCCCAAAATACCGTCGTGACGGTGTACGGCAGGCCGATCGTGAGGTGCATGGTGTCCGCAACACCGGTGCCGGCAATCGCGATGGAGTAGGCCAGAAGCCAATAGAGGGGCGCCACGTAGCGCCGAATTCGAAATTGCAGCAGGAGCGCTACCGCGAAGATGACAATCTCGATGGCGCCCCCGACGACCTTGTTGTGCAGCGAGAGGTAGTCCGACGTCGCTTCTCCCCCCGCCGTCGTCAAGATCTTGATGACCCAGAAGAGCGCCGTAATCTCGGGCACCTTGTCCGTCAACTGCCCGGTCAGGTTCTGTATGTAGTTGTCCTTGGCCA
>ODAK010004016.1_pt1 | contig 15147 bp, 15 predicted proteins | sample 1539591 | NCBI WGS metagenome assembly ODAK01 (sample SAMEA3539303, study PRJEB22396) | soil metagenome | biome: tundra; feature: field; material: soil | place: USA | collected 2010-05 | depth 0.15 m | reverse complement strand
AACACGACCAACGCACTCAATTTCTATCGACAAGCCGTGAGTAGCAATCTCGCAAGCATCGATGCCCATCTGCGCCTCGCTGAGGCATTTATGGAGCAAGACGCATTCCCACAGGCGCAGACAGAGATGAGCAGAATGCAACGGAGATCCGCTGGCAACTGGAAAGTGACGTGGTACACAGCGCGGCTCTTTGAGGCGCAAGGTGACTTTGTCGCAGCCGCTAACAGCTATCGAGGGCTGATCGATGATCTTCCCGGTGAACTGCCTCCTCTGCAAGCGCTTGCACGTGTATGCGCAAAGCAAGGCGATGACCCTGCCGCGGTGGTCATGTATCAAGATGTCCTCAAAGCTGATCCAGGCAATACGGAGGCCATTCTGGGTCTTACCAGTTCGCTGCTCAATTTACAGCGCTGGGATGAGGTCACGCGCGTCCTCAGTGGGGTCAGCGAAGCGGCAGCTAAATACGTTGATGCCCAGTTGTTGCTCTGTGACCTCTATCTCAACCGAATCACCCCATTGACGGCACAGAATATTGAGCGTGCTTCTCACGCGGTCCATGTCTTAGCGGGACGGACCGAGGATGCACGCTACTACCTCGCACGCGGCGATGTGTACCGGGCAGCATGGCAATTAGCTCGTGCCAACCAACTGCCTGCCACAACGGCCATCGCAGGAGTCTCTGGCACTACCCCACGGATACTCGGTGCAGCCGCCGCAGAAAGCTATCGACACTACCTGCGGCGTGAGCAATATCCAGCGAATCGAGAGGTGGTTGTTCGTCGTACGCTCGAGGTGACCCCATGGCACCTCTGGTAAGAAATCAAGAGAGACCTTCATATATCGGGTATACCACCCAGCATAAAAATGGTCGTTTTCAGAGGAGAAAGAAAAGGATCTTCCGATGTTTACTATCACTGCCTATAATAACCAGTACCTGCGGCTCAATCAAAATACAATGCAAGCCGTTCTCTCGATTGGAGCGGATGCCGATGCGAGCCTTGCACTCGCACCGCTTGCCATTGCTCTTGCCTTAGATCACTCTGGCTCAATGGATGGCGAGAGGATGAGCGCCGCACGTGACGGAGCAATCAAGGTGGTGCAGGCACTCGACGAGACGATAACGTTTCTGGTCGTCACCTTTAACAACGACGCTCGCATCATTTTCGGCCCTGCGGCGGGCACTCCTGAGAACAAACGGCGTGCCGTCCAATCCCTGCAAAACGTGTATGCCAGCGGTGGAACGCGGATGAGTACCGCGTTAGATGCGATTGTTGGGAAAATGGGCCAGGATCGGACACGAGCGACAAAGATTTTGTTTCTCACGGATGGCAAAAACGAAGGGGAAAAACGGGTCGTGCTTAATCAGGCAGTCACACGCTGTGCCACTGCGAATATCAGCATCAGCGCCTGGGGAGTCGGGACCGACTGGGATGCGGCAGAACTGCGCTACATCGCCGACGCGACTCACGGAAGCGCGGATATTATCCCAACGCCGCAACAGATTGCACCGGCCTTTAGCGCTGCATTCAGCGAGATGCGCAAGACGGCAATTACCAATACATCCCTGACTCTCTGGTCTCCAGTTGGTGTCGCCATCAAGCATATTCAGCAAGTCTATCCCAGTATTGCCCCCCTCGACATGCAACTGGATGCGGCAAATCCGCGTCAACGGATGGTTGCCCTTGGCTCATTTGCCGCTGGTGAGCAGCACGAATACCTGTGTGATCTTGAAATCCCAATCTACACACCGGGCCAACAGTTTTTAATGCTACGACCCAGCATAAAGTACGTTCTGGCAAAAACGGGTGAGCAGGAGGAGAAGAGCACCCGCACTGGTTGGGTGTTTGCTCAATGGACTGAAGATATGAACCTGGCTGCTCAGTTGGAGCCACATATTGCGCACTACACCCATCAGGAAGAGTTGTCGCAGCGTATCAACGATGGGCAAGCGGCACTCGCCGCTGGTGATAGAGATCGCGCAACACGTCTCTTGGGCGAGGCGCTCGAAATCAGTGAGCGAACGGGAAACGAGCGTATGACCACATTGCTCCAGACGATCGTGCTCAGAGATGCAAAAGGAACGATTCGCCTCAATCAACAGGCTGATGCCGTTGCAAAGAAGACGCTCGCAATTAACGTTGGTCGCACCACAAAGCTCAAATAGAACGAAAGGCTAACATCGTATGGCGACACCAACGCGAACGCCGCAATCATCACTTCAGTATCCGCCTGGGCCACCAGCACAGAACGGCACAGGAGGTCTCTCACAACGCCCCACCGGAGCACGCGTGAGACGACAAGGGAGCCTCTGGCAGCAGGCTCGAAAGACGCTGAAAGGGCAATTTATAACTCTTGCCAGCGCTCTTTTCATTCTCTCGATCATTGCAGGTCTTCTCATCATGCAAGCCTTTCGCCAGTCCTCTACCGACCTGAATACGATAGCCAATGGCAGTGTTCCCAGTGTTGACGCGGCACAAGCGATGTCACAATACATTGAGGATATCGATGCCAAAGCCGCCGACTATCTCGCGGCTGCCTCCTTGACCGCACAGATCCCTTGCACCATTATCGGAAGCGCCCGCAATCCCGGCAACCTCACGGACCACGATTGTGATGCACTCAACATCGATGCAGAGCTGATTCTGGCGAACAAACAGCTGTACATCGCAATCCATAACGTGACATATCCTGGTGAGCGTACTGCCGTTGAGCGCATCACTGCGGGCTTTGAGGAGTATAGTGCAGATATCGCCGTCGAGCAACATGAATATGCGCTGGCGACCAGCAAGACGGATCCACGCGATGAACATTTGCAAAAAGCACGCCTGGCATACACTGCCGCAACGAACGTTTTGAACCTGCGTATCACGAAACAGCCCACGCTCGATGCCAATGGAAATCCCGTCTATGATGAAGCAACTATTCCGAACTGTGTGGTCAATGGTCGTACGATAGCGGCCAGAGACTGGCCTCTGGGAAGCCTGCAGGAGAATATAGACTGCCTCAGTAGCATTAATAAAGGATACCTCGACGCAGCATATCAGGATACCACGAGCTTTCTTGGCATCACGACCGTACTCCTGGTTCTCCTCTGTCTCGCCTTCTGTGGACTCCTCGTGTTTGTGCTCGTACGTATGGCATTGCTGACACACCGTGTGATCAATAGTGGAGTAACACTTGCAACGGTGCTCGCCCTGGTGATGAGCGTCGTTGTCATCACGAATTTCGCTGCTATGTCCGGACGGCATGGCACCTTTGGACTCATGGTCCAGGACGCCTACGACAATGTCTCTACCACCGCGCTGCTGAAACGCTACGGAACCGCCGCCAATGCCGATGAGTCGCGATGGCTGATTGCGGTCGACTTTGGGGATCAGACGGAGATAAATCGTTGGCAACAAGATTGGTATGCAAACAAGGCGCAAGTCAATACGCTTATTCAGCAAGTGAATAGCAATCGTGCCTGGTCTGCTGAAGAGGATCAGCCTCTGGCGGATATGCAGTCCCACTGGAATACCTATATATCTATCGATCCCCAGATACGCGCTCTGGCGGAGAACACCGCGAATCCAAATCGGATTCACGATGCCCAGGCATTAAGTACTGGCCAGTCGAACGAGAACTTCTATGCTTTCACGACTGCTCTTGATCGTCTGAGTACGGTGAGCCGGGATCACTACACAACGACCTCTACCATAACGAATGCAACCTTGACGTACTTTATCCCATTGAGCATACTCCTCTTCCTGCTTATTGGGTTACTAGCAGTCTGGGGGATAGCACGCCGTCTCAAGGATTTCTAAGAATGAGTCAAGAAAAACCTGACCACACCTTACGTGAGGAGGGGCGTCCCGATCCTGAGACACTCCTCTGTATCTTGCGTCTGTTGCGGGTTCTGGCAAGACCTATGCAATGCTTACTGAGGGTCACAGACGCGAGGCGCGTGGAACAGATATTGTTATAGGCGTGGTTGTGACTCATGGACGCCCACAAACACAGGCGATGGTGGGCGATCTTGAAGTTATGCCACTGAAAAAGATCACGTATCGCGGGGTAACACTAGAAGAGATGGATACTGACGCGATCATTGCGCGTCATCCCCAGGTGGTGCTGGTTGACGAGTTGGCCCATACGAACGTATCTGGTTCCAAGAATACCAAGCGTTATCAGGATGTCGAAGATCTGCTTGACGCTGGCATCGACGTGGTGACGACGGTGAATATTCAGCATCTGGAAAGCCTCAACGATGTTGTCGCAAGTATCACCGGAGTACGGACGCGCGAGACCCTCCCAGACCGTGTCTTGGATGATGCTGATGAGGTTGAACTCGTGGATATTTCCCCACGTGCCTTACGTCAGCGTATGCGGCACGGCAATATTTACCCATCCGAACGTATTGAAACATCGCTCAACAATTTCTTCCGTGAGGGGAACTTAACGGCATTGCGCGAACTCGCATTGCGACGGACTGCCGAGAAAACCGAGTCCCAACTGCAACGCTATATGACGGACCATAAGATTACCAAAATATGGCCTGCGAACGATCGAGTGTTGGTTGGATTTGATGCTCGTCCTCATACACGCCAGGTGATTCGCGATGCATGGCGTCTGGCTCATGGCCTGCATGCAGAATTGATCGCTGTCTCTATCCAGCCAGAAGGGTATCTGGCATTCACGAGTAAGCTTATCAGATTTCTTAAATTTCGCTCTGATGCCTCCAGGCAATACGAACTTGCACAACAACGCATAGAAGATCATGTTCGGCTGGCAGAGGATCTTGGAGCCGAGGTTATTCGTGTGAGCAGCCGCGATATTGCCAAAACACTCGTGCAAGTGGCAAAAGAGCATCAGGCGACACAAATTGTTTTGGGCCAGTCTGCACGCAGTTGGTGGGAAGAAATCTTGCGCGGCTCTATTGTCAACCGTTTGTTGCGCTTAAGTACCGCAATGGATATTCATCTTGTGCCACGCGAAAGCGAAGAGTAGCCTTTGTGATGAAGAAGCGTTTTTACCTGATTGTGTCGCGTGCCTGGTTATCTAAATCGTCTCTAGGCATGGGGTGATGTCACAAGCGTTGTTCTTCCAGATCAAATTCACGTTCTATCACTCGAAGGACTTCATCATCGATATGTCCCTTATCACGCAAGACGATGACTGCCGTTCGTTCTGCCTGCAATACGTCTGCACGGATGTGCTGGTGTGTCATTCCTTGTTCAATGAGAAGTCCCTGCCCTGCATCGTTCAATGGGTCCAGGCATCGCTGGACCTGTTGTTCATAATGGGCACGCAGATACGCGAGAAAAGAACTGTCAACGCCATCCATCTGCGCCAATTCCTCCACTCTGGTCAGAGCGGCATGAGCAGCCTCCAGTCGCGCTTGCTGCAGTTCCTCTCCATGGGCAGTACCGGCTTGCAAGCGAAGGAGGCGGACCAACGGAATCAAGCTCAATCCCTGTCCAACTAATGTTGCCAGGATCACTCCAAAGGTCAGTTCGATGATCAAATTACGGTCGGGGAAGGTTTGTCCGGTCGCAATAACTACAGGTAGCGCAAGTGCAGCAGCCAGAGAGATTCCCCCACGAAGTCCTGTCCAGGAAATGACGACCACATTGCGCCATCCAGGAGAGGGATCTCTTGTCTGTAAGCGTGGACTCAGCAAACGGGACATATACGTTGCCAGGAAGACCCAGACCACACGAATGACGATCACGCTCACGCTCGCAAGCGCCGCCTCTCCAAGAACAGATCCAAATGACTTTGATGCAATGCTTTCCAGGATCGTGCGCCATTGGAGCCCAATCAAGAGGAAGAGAAGTCCATTGAGCAAAAAGGTCAGCACATTCCAGACGGCATTGGCTTGCAGACGGGTATTGGCAGAAAAGAAACGTGAAGATTGCCGACTTAAGTACAGCCCTGCCGAAAGCGCTGCTAATACCCCAGAGATGTGCAATTCTTCAGCGAGAAGATAGGCCGCATAGGGCGTCATCAGCGTGATCGTGATCTCGATCGAGGCATCATCTAGGTGACGGTGCAACCAGGCAATGGGCCAGGCAAGAACCAATCCTAACAGGAGTCCCCCCAGGCTCACAATGAAAAATTGGAGGCTTGCCTGCCACAATGAAAAGGTCCCGGTGACAACGGCTGCCACTGCAAAGCGATAGACGACCAGGCCTGTCGCATCATTGATCATACTTTCCCCCTCCAGGATGGTCACAATCCGGCGCGAGAGACCCATACTCTGAGCCGTTGCACTTGCTGCCACTGCATCCGTTGGAGAGAGCACCGCTCCTAACACAAAGGCGACGGGCCAGGGCAAACCAATGACAAAATGAGCAACAACCGCAACGACCGTGGTTGTCGCCAGAACGAGTCCAACCGAGAGCAGTAAGATGGGGCGGAGATTGGACCGAAACTCTCGCCAGGAGGTCTGCCAAGCAGAGGCATAGACTAACGGGGGTAAGAATAGTAACAGAATGAGATCTGGCTCAACGGTCACGCGAGGAAGCCCTGGAATAAGACCCAGTATTACACCAACCAGCACCAGGAGAATGGCATAGGGAATGCGAATGCGTGTTGCGAGACTGGCAACAAACGCCGTAATAGCCAGCAAAACCAGCACAAGCGTAATCGTTATTGACATAATCCAACCTCCTACAGAGAGTGTCCTTGAAACGTTCTCTTTTCCTGCATACTGTGCTCGTAAAAGGAGGTCTTGCCATTCCTTAGAGAGGAGAAAGAGTTTCTCTCGCGTTAGTCAGGTAAGCAGTGTTGGTCAGGCTCTTCAGGCGTACAAAAGCAGATGTGCTCATCTCTGACGAGGCCAGTGTACAATATTGAAGCGTGACAATGCCAGGGATGAAATTGCCCCATTTTTAGAGGGTTGAGGAAGAGAAATTTATGACAGAAAGCAAACATCCTCAGATTTGTATAGAGAGAAGTATCGCCACGAAAAAACGGTTGTGGCGATATCCTCTATCTATAAGACTTTGTTGGCGAATGACACTAGAAATCGCAAAGAGATTATGCCACTTTCTGAGATGGCAAAGCTGGATGCAAGGCCAGGCGCAGAAAGTTGGATTGACGTGTCTTGCCGCGAGGAGGTTGGGTGAGCAGAGCGTCAATGCGCACCAGATTGATCGCGACGGCGGTCACGACATGTTGGACCTGCGTTTTTGTGCAAGCCGTCATAGCGTGCGCGTCGTATTCCCATTGCTCGTACGGCTTGGGAAAGCGTCCCCTCGATGCCTGCTCGTGTCTGGTACGCTTGCCGAAACGCTGATGTCTCTTGTTCAAGGCGGCGCGCCTGCAAGGCTTCATGAGCTGCTTGTGGCTGCACATGTAACACTCGCCCTGTGGTTGCTGATTTTGTGCACTCGCTACGCACTGGACAAGCAGCACAGGTCTCTCGGGCAAAAACCATGTCTATCCGATCTTCGACCAGACTCCAACGGTAGCTGGTTTGGCCCTGTGGACAGGTAGCTTGTTGTGCTTGCTAATCGAGTTGGGAATGAGCTACATCAAAACCCTTGCCTGCTTTGGCTTGCCAACTGTTGTCCGAGAGGACCGGACCGAGCAAGGTAATCCCATAGTTCTGTTGGCTGCTCACCAATAACTCAGCATCAACGTAGCCCGTATCCACGATCTGTTCATCAGGCAAGAGGTGATGCCGGGCGAGGTCTTCTTGAATGACCTGCGTTATTTCCACATCCTGCACATTCGCCAGGGTCGTCTATACAGCAGTAATAAGTTGAGGAAGATTGTTTGCCTGCTTCTGCTCAGATCTCTCCAGAGCACACGTTTCGGTCAGATGTACTTTGTAGCCCAGCCAGATGGTTCCCCGCTTTTGGCCCGTTCGGGCTTCTGGGTCATTGCGAGCGGGGCCTGTTGTTCTGGTGGAGATGGCATGGAGGAGGGGAAGGAACAGCAGGCACAAACTCGCAGAAAACTGGCGGCGCTTTATCTGCCCCACCGCATTGCCTCACAAGAAAATCTTACCCAGGCAGATGCTCTCACTTCATGCATCACCAGCTCTACTGGTATCGTTTCTGCGACCAGCAATACCCCTCCTGTGTTCTCTTCCCTAAGAGAGGTGAATGGGTAATATTACAGGTAAGGCAAGTGCCTTGCAAAGTAAGATCTATCGTAAGTCAATTCGCAGGAATGTGGTGTGGTTGGACACGAGGGGTTACTAGAGATTGTCGTGTTTGAGGTCATGCAGGAGGCGATCAAAGGCGGCCTGATAGCGTTGTGGGTCGATCCAGGTGGTGAAGTCACCAATGTGGCGCGTGCGTCGTAAGGTTGCAGCCCATGCTTGTGAAGTCTGCATCACTACATCATGACGTTGTTGGCGAAATCAAAAATCGAGATCGTGATGGAAGACACCATCTCTCTGGTTTGATCTCAGGAAACCACTTCGCCAACACTATCTTACCGATGAAGCAGCCTCTTTCGAGCTTTTTCTCCCTATCTCCCTACGATTTGCTGAGATTTTCCACCGAAAGTGAACAAGATCCGCAAAATCCGTTCACATTTCAGGTCATTTACCAACCATCTGGTTTAATATCCTGTTCTAACTTTCTCCAGAAAATGCTTCGCTTGCTTCTATGGTTGGGAACAAATCTGATCACGTCAACGTCTCTTTCCTAAGAGAATGTCGGTCTAGTCCGTTCTCTTGAATAGTAAGCAAGGAGATCCCTCATGGCTACGAAACAAATGCGAGCATTTCTGCCAACCCTGGCGTTAGCGGCGCTGCTTGTGGAGATGATTGGCTGCGGTCCGCAACAGATTGCCTCCCAGGGAGGCGCGCCAGATCATCTACAAATCGCTATCTACATGCTTGGCGCGGGAAAACCAACCACTGTCGTGACGCTGGCTGATGCTTCACGAGTGCAGCATCTCTATGGAACGGTTACTGCGCTGCCACTATTACCGCAAAATATGCCTTGTACGGCAGACGGAGGACCGAGTTATACATTGACCTTTTTGCAAGGCAGGAAAACGCTAACAACGGCTACCGCGAATCGCTTTGGATGCAAGCCTGTCTCTATTACAGGTGGAGGGCAGGATAGGCAGTCGAACCAGGATTTCTGGTCGCAGCTTGACGGGGCGATCTATCAGGCGATACCGCTTGCCAAGCCGCAACAACTCGCTATCTTGCAGGCAGCGCAATCTGGTCAACCGCCGCAGATCGCGCAGATAACGTCAGTCGAGACGGTACAGCGTCTGTACCAAGCTATCGTAGCACTGCCGCTGGCTCCCCAGAATGGAAATTGTTCGCCAGATACACTTCATGCATACCAACTTGTTTTCCACACAGCCAATCAGGCCATTCCCTCTGTGGTTGACAGAACATGTAACACTGTTTCCCTTGACGGGAACTACAAGTCGCGCAGTGGAACCTATATGATGAACGATCAGTTCAAGCAACTCTTCGCGCAGGTGCTCGCTGCCACCTTCTTCGCGCCAGCACAGCCTGATCAACTCACGCTGTACGTTGAGGGAGGGAACGTTGACCGGCAAAGAACAGTTGCTGATGCAAAATTGCGGCAGCAGCTTTACACGAAGCTTCTTGCACTGCCGCCGGGGAAGACACAGCCGAATTGTCCATCGGGAGCAGATAAGATGTCCGGGAAGGCAATGTGGTACATCCTGAACTTTACGCAGTGGGATCTGCCAGTGCTTGTGACTGTCGATGCATACGAGGGAAGTTGTACGCAGATCTTTCTTGATGCTCATCAAGGTATGGGCACAGGTCAGGTTTTGCAAGGAGATGAAGAGTTCTGGAACCTTGTTCATCAAGCTGCGAATGCATAGTTATGGTAGTGCCACATGAAGACGTTGTTGGCGAAATCAAAAATCGAGATCGTGATGGAAGACAGCATCTCTCTGGTTTGATCTCAGGAAACCAATTCGCCAACACTATCCTATAAGGAAAGGATTTGGAGAGTGTAAACGGAAGAACAACGGAAAACCACGTTTCTTCTTCAAATTGCCCGCTTAGGAAATCCTGCCCTGCTTGAAATTTGGGAAAATTTCGGTTATAGTGGTTCTAGAAGAGCCTGCCTCTTTCGTACTTTAACATATATATACAATAATCCGCACAAAACCTTGCGAAATATATTGTCTAAGAGGAATTCAGTTCCTTGCGAAATATAGTATCTGAGTCATAAAAAGCTCATGCATAAGAAGATTCTCTTTACGAAATATTTTGCCCGGTTTTCTTGAAAGCTCATGCATAAGAAAATTGAGAATGCGAAAATTCTCGTGAAATACTTTGTCAATCATGCTCATTTTAGAATTGACATGCATCGATCAGCTTGAGAGGCTGATTTACAACAAGCAAGCGTCGTTTTGGGGACAACCTGCCTTCCAAGCAGGCTGTCGCGAGTTCGAATCTCGTCTCCCGCTTTTTGTTTTGTATCGTCTCTTTGCAGGCCGGTGAGAAGCCGCTTCACAAGAAGCAAGCGGTGATCAGGCCGCAAGGAGACGATCGTGTTTTTGGAACAGAAGCGTACAGCGACACCCTGCCATCTTTTTGGCAGACATCCTGCCTCACGAGGCTTGACAGCCTGCCGAAAATTTGGGTTTCGCGTCGCATTTGCCGTTGTGACATCCTGCCTTCGTAGGACGGGGGAATTGACCGTTTTGTCATCACACCCTGCCTCGATGGCACGTGATATCCTGTCCCACACAATCGGAAATCCTGCCCTCACCCAGGGTGAAACATCCTGCCTCTCCACCCATTGCCTCTCTGTTCACTCCCTGGATACTGGGCTGCTCCCGCTTCTCTCCCCACGTCAGGCTGGTAGCATGGAATTATTGAGTGCTCGATTGTATTGGGAATGTTTTCTGAGGAGGCAATATATCCATGATTTCAAATGACCCGAAGAACAGGACAGAAAGAACCCCTTCAAATGACCCCCACCAGGAGCCGCAATCTGGTCGGCGTTCAAAGGGAAAGCGTGTGACGGAGGCACGTGCCAAAGCACAACGGACGAAGTTAGATACTCAGGCACAAGCACGTGAGCAACAGGCAGAGCAGGCCATTGTGGAAGAACCGAAGAAACGAGGTGGGCACCAGGAGCAACATACCAGACGCCGAACCAAATTGACGGTCGAACAGGCCATTGAGGATTACCTGCACGATCATGAAGGTGGGAACCATAGCGACAAAACGTTGGAGTGGCATCGTACTGCGCTGGGACTCTTGAATGATTACTTGAACGTGCAGCAAGAAATTACTCTGATCGGCGAGGTGGACGCTCCCGATATTAGCGGCTGGTTTACCCATATGCGCAAAACTCCTGGCGGACATGGCAAGATGCGCTCCGAACGAACGATCCAGACCTATGCGCGTTCGGCTCGTGCCTTTTTTCATTGGCTGATCCGACAAGGGACGCTGCAAGACAATCCCTTCGATCGTGTTGTTTTCCCCAAAGTTGGCAAGCCACTTATTCAAACCATTACCGACGAGGAATTTGAGCGTCTTCTGTTGGCATGTGCGGCCCCGAACGAACATGGGGCATTTGCCGAACGTGCCGCTGTACGCAACCACGCGATCTTGTGGGTCTTCTATGACGCAGGCATCCGTGTCTCAGAACTCATCAATCTGCGAGTGAAAGATCTGGATCGGAAACATGGAGTGATTACCGTCACGGGCAAGGGTTCCAAAGAACGCAGAATTGCATTAGGTCAAAACTGCTTACGCAACGTGCTTTATTACCTGGATCGGCATCGTCCCGACGAAGAAGAGTTAGCCGACTGGGGAAGCCTCGGTGAAGACCACCTCTTCCTCGCAGAAAGTCGGCGTCCCCTCACCAAAAATGGGATTACCCTTTTGTTCGCGCGACTCAAAAAACGAGCAGGAATTACAGGGAAAAGGATTAGTCCGCACATTTTGCGACATACATTCGCGATTCGCTACCTTGTACTCGGGAATGATCCCTTTAGCTTACAGGAATTACTTGGGCATGAAGATATGGCAACGGTCCGCGCCTATATGCATATGAATGATGAAACCATCCAATCTCAGAAGCGCAAGTATAGCCCAGGGGATCATTTACCCAGCACGATTCCAGGGCCACGAGAGACGCGACGCCGACAGTATCAAGGAAAGGAGCAAAAAGGGAAAAACGCGTAAAAAAGAGGAAACAAGAGAGCGTATCCCTCGCTCATTTTCATAGGCAGCATGAAGCAGATGGTGTGCTCGTGATTGCCAACGAGAAAGAAGGGAGAGAGATGAACCCTCTCCCTTCATTGTTTGTCTTCTCTGAAAAAACATCTTCCACCAGAAGAGCAAAATTGGAAGCTTCTGTCTTGTGGCATCTTTTGGTATACTACGAAGTGACACAACAATGATCGACAAGACGTGTATTGAGAGCACGTCTGTAGTAGGAACAGGAGGGAAACAATGAGTCAGCCCGCAAAAGAGGAAGAACGAGAAGAGCGTATCCACACAGAGGTGGTTGTGGATGCGTATGGCTCCGAAGAACGAGCGCTCGGATGGTATACGTATCTCTCTGACACCTTGGAGTTCCCATTTTCCGCCCGGTGTGTGGCCCTTCGCAACACGTCACCATTGGAGATTGGTGAGACGATGAAGGTCGTTGGCATGGCTTCTGATACAGAATGTCTGCATGAGATGCTGGTGTTGATTCCCTGGAAGCGTCTCCAGCTTGCCGTTCCGTTGAGTCAATTGGAAGGGATTGATCTGGATGAGGAAACGCAACAGGCCGTTGATGATTGGCAGTACTGGGTCAAACAAGGATACGAGTTCTAAATGACCGCCGATCAGGTGATTGCCGCATTGAAACAATCTGCCAATCCACAGGCCGTGGTAGGAATGGCGAGATTTGGCAGTAAGCCAGCTCATGCGTTAGGGATTTCGATTCCCGTGTTGCGAACGATAGCCAAAGCGTTAGGAAAGGATCACTCCCTGGCCTCAGAATTATGGGCGTCAGGGCTTCACGAAGCGAGAATCCTGGCTTCGATGATTGCCGATCCGTGCCTTGTCTCTGATCAACAGATGGAAGCCTGGGTCAAGGATTTTGATTCCTGGGATATTTGCGATCAGGTGTGTGGAAATCTCTTTGATAAAACGCCGTATGCCTCTCAAAAGGCCGTCGAATGGTGCCATCGTGAACCTGAATTTGTGCGGCGTGCTGGTTTTGTGCTGATGGCGGAGCTGGCGGTTCATGACAAGCAGGCACCCGATGAGGCATTTTTGCCATTTTTTCCGCTTATGAAGCAGTATGCAACCGATGAGCGGAATTTTGTCAAAAAAGCGGTGAACTGGGCACTTCGGCAGATTGGCAAACGAAATGCCACGCTCCGGACTTCTGCCCTGAAATGGGCTGAGCAGATCAGGGCCATGGATTCCAAAACGGCACAGTGGATCGCGAACGATGCGATCAAAGAGCTACTCGCGCACGAGGCCAAGAAAAACGCTCAGGAGGAGAGACCATCTTCCTGAGGGGAGCGTGAGTGCTGAGAGCTTTTTTGGTCTCTCAGCGTCACAAAACCAGCGCTTCGAGCCAGTCCGTGAAATCAACCAGCTTGAACTGGCGAGGCGTTTCGGATCGGTCGAAGGGATCGCTAATCATAATCTGGCGAATTTCTGCCAGGGTATAGGCATGGCTAAACATGCCATAGAGCAGATCGAGCAATTGCTCCAGTTCTTTGGTAGTATAGCTCGCTGGACACGCGCCAAAGGTTTTGAGCAAGCGTTTCCGCTTTGCGGGTGTCAGACCCGATGGTATTGTCATATGTGTGCCTCCAATTGCAACAAGAATGCGGTGTTTTTTCTGTTCCTTCTACTCCGAGTATAGGATTTTGATGCTGAGAGCAGGGGGAGAGTGGCACAGTAGAGGTGGGAGAGTCGACTGGCAGGGTGGGAGAATCGACCGGTAGGGAAACTCTTTTCCCTCTCTCTCAGAGAGTTTGGCGCTTCAGTCCTTTTTAGGGGAAAATTGTTGTGACATCGATATTTACAGACTCGGGCCAGATCCTGGAAGATTTTGCGGAACGAATGGATGTTTGCTGTCCAATGTGCCATCGGCGAGCTTGTGTGATGCGTATTTCGGCAGATGAAAAGGAACTCCTTCCTGGCGGAGGATCCCTACGTTTTCATCGGACATTCAGTGTATGGAAGTTCAGTTGTCTCCACTGCGGCTCAACACGTCTCTGGCAAGGCAGCGTTCAACGGCGAGGTGGTCCGTATGATTGGTATTTCCGGTTTTCACTCTGGTTACAAACACCTTGCTGTGGGGAGATTCTCTGGGCATTCAACGAAGACCATGTGCGTTTTTTGGAGCAGTATGTTCTTGCGAAACAGCGTATGAAGTTCCACGAGGAAGGATGGGTCAGAAATGGAACACTGGCCAGTAGACTCCCAATCTGGATAAAAAGGGCGAAAAATCGGGAAGAGGTCGTCAAAGGAATTCTGCGCTTAAAAAAGTTGCAGGAGAAATCATGATCATAAGCAGTGGTTAGTTGTATCTCCTCCGGCAATTGTGACGCTCATTCCTCACTCACAGCATACACCTCCCTCTCATCTCATTGCCCAGGGAGTCAGGGTATTCAGGCCACTTGTTGCATTCTTCCTGCGCAACAAGTGGCCTGAATACCCTGACTCCCTGGGCAATGCATTGCTGCCTCTCAAGCACCTACGCCCCAGGTCTTGCTAGCGTTGTGCTAGCGCTGGTGCCTGAACTTCAGCCAGGGTGGCAACCCATCATCGGGAATCTTCTGCCGCCATACCAGCTTGCCCTGGCGATCATAGAGTTCCGCCTGCATGGGTAATTGTACCTGTTCCTCTGGCTTACAGGCAAAGAAGACATAGCCATCTTCCACGACATCTTCCAGTGCCTGTCCCGCTTCGTTGACCAGGCGCACCCGCTCAACCTGAAAGCCATTGTCGATAACATCGCCATAGGAGGTCTGCAAATACTGCTGGCCCCCCTCGCCAGTCCCCTGGGTTCCAAGAAAAAGCAATGGATGATCGCGTACAGGCGCGAAGATTTTGGACCACTGATTCTGCATATCTGAACTGGTTCCACCTCCGTTGTAGCGCCAGGAGCCGTCAACGTTTTGTTGAAGCAGAAACGTCATACGGTACGGCTCGCCATCGATATCTCGAGAGGTAACCTC
>ODAK010004015.1_pt1 | contig 15153 bp, 15 predicted proteins | sample 1539591 | NCBI WGS metagenome assembly ODAK01 (sample SAMEA3539303, study PRJEB22396) | soil metagenome | biome: tundra; feature: field; material: soil | place: USA | collected 2010-05 | depth 0.15 m | reverse complement strand
GGCGAGCGTCCGGCGCCGAGCGGGCGGCGCGGACGAGGGGAAGCGTTTGCTCAGCGGGGTCGACGATTTCCACGGTGGCTCCTCGCCGATCTGTTCCGACCGTGCGCTCCACCGCGGGACACGGCGGGTCTGGAGCGACGAGGAGCTGCTGTCAAATTGGACGGGTCCCGCGCTCGACGGACGGCTCCGCTCGGAGACTTTGAACGCCTCCGTTGGTGCCCCACGGCCGCATGAGCTCGGCGCTGACCCGCATGCCCCTGACGAGCGAACTCGACGAGATCCGCGGCGAGCGCCGAGGTCACGCTCTGCGCTTGGTCAGGCGGGTGATCGGCGAGCCGGAGCGCGCCGTGCTGCGCTCGAGCGCGCCGACGTCATCTGCTCAGTGCTCGTATCGACTGAATACCGCGTGCCATCCACCGCGCCGCGACAACGGATCCGGCGCGCTCGAGCGACGCGATCCGGAGGAGTGCTCGATGCGATCGCCCTGCCGGCACTGGAGCGTGAGCTCCTGATCGCGGCCGGCAGGCTTCCAATCGCTCCCGCCGCCGACACCCACGATCGTGTCGGACGCGCGAGTGATCTCCGAGCGTGCTTGCGCTTGCGAACCGGCGCCCCTCATCGCGGCCGGTAGATATCGCGGCGATGCCCGATCGCGACGACACGCACCACTCGTTCGTCTTCGAGCAGTTCGTAGATGATCCGGTAGGGGCCGCGACGAGCCGACCAACGACCCTCGTGCTCGAGCGCGAGGCGCTTGCCGAGCCGCCTGGGATTCTCCGCGATCGCCTGGAGCGTCTCCAGCACCGCAGCCGCGACCGAAATCGGCAGGCGGTCGAACTGGCGTCGCGCAGGCGCCATCACAACGACTCGCCACGTCGGTTCGGGGTCCGTCACCTACGGGACGCCCGCCGTCGCTCGAGGTCGGCGCGTAGCGCGTCGAGCTCGCTGCCAACCTCGCCTGCTGCAGCTGCCTTTTGGCTGGCGCGGATCTGCGCCGTGAGCGAGCGGTCGGACATGACCGCGAGCGTCTCCTCGAGGCTCTCGAGATCGTCAGCGCTGACGAGGACGACCACCGGTTGGCCATTCCGCGTGACGATCACGCGGTCTTGCTGGCGTGTCACGCGGTCGACGATCTCGGAGAAGCGGGCCTTCACAGTGGCGAGCGGCAGAGTCTCAGACATGACCAGAATTATAGCCATCAGACGGGCAGAGCACAGCACAGAGCTGGCGCGCTCAGGTGAGGTGTCCCAGCGGCACGCCCGGCGCTACTTCTCGAAGCCGAACTCCGCCTTCGTCTGGCTCACCTGCGCCGGCGTCGCGGGCGGGCTGCTCACGGCTCCGCCGACACCGCCCGTGCCCACCGTCGAACCGCCGCGCCCGACGCTCGTGCTCGACGCGGCGTGTGCCGGCGCGACGCCGAACTCGCGGCGCGTTTGGGCGATTACACTCAGGTGCACGGGTGGCTTGTGGCGCACCACAGGGGCCGGCGAAGCCACAACGCTGGAACTGGCGGGAGCGGTCGTGACCGCGGCCCTGGCGGCCCGGTGCGAGATCCGTGCGGGCGTTCGCCGCCGGCCGGTCGCGATATGCGCCGGAGGCGGATGCACGAGCCCCACCCCGGGCAGCACGCCGAGTCGTGCGCAGACGGCGTAACTCCCGGCGGCGCCGGCGACGCAGACTGCGGCAAGCCCGACCTTCAGTGCGCCGACACCGGCCATCGAGCCGCCGGCCAGACCGGCGCCGCCGCCGGCGCCGGTCTCGGCCAGAGGGTGCCGCACGACGCTCGCCGTCCGGCGTAGCACCGCGCAGACCCCGGCCAGCTTCACGGCGACGCCACCGCCAACCGCGATCGCACCCGGGAGCGGCAGCAGCGCCGCCACCGAGCGTGCGGCGCGGTCCAGGTCGCCGACCATCCGTGCGCACGACGGGCAGTTCGCCACGTGACCGCGTGCCCGCGCCAGACTTTCGCGCTCCGCGACACCGGCGCACATCGCCAGGAGATCGGGCTCCAGACGCCTGCAACGCTCACCGCGTTCGTACTCCTCAACCAGCACCCGGAGCTTTGCACGCGCCCGCTGCGCGACCTTGCGGTACTTCTCCACGGACCAGCCGTAGCGAGCGCAGAACTCGCCGACCTCCATATCAACGCAGACCTGGCTCGCGAGCACGAGCTGCTGGTCGCGACTCAAGTCGGCGATCACTTCGCGCAGTCGTCGCAGCTCGGTTCGGGCGATCACCCGGTTCTCGACCGCGGCGCCGCGATCCTCGAGTTCGCCGGCGCCGTGCTCCGGAGCGTCGACAGGTACCGCTCGTGCGATCGCCGTCTCGATCGCGCTGCGCCCGCCGATCGCCCGCCGCCTATCCTCGATTCGGCTCAGGAATTTCTGCTCGAGCGCATTCAACAGGTGCTCTGGCGAAACGAACGGCGCCCGCCGCGAGCGGGCGACCAACTCGAGCGTCGCCTGGCTGTAGCAGTCTTCCAAATCCTCCCAGCGCAGTCGGCGGCGGTAAACGCGAAGCAGGCGACCGCGGCGCGCAAGCGCGATCCGCGCCACCGCCTCGGCCGGATCCCCACCCAGGTCGCGACTCGCGAGCCCCATCGGGGGCTCTTCCGACGGTCCGACCCCGACCGGGACAGCGCGAAGGTAGCTCTCCATAATCCGTGCCGCGCGAGTCTAGGCGCTCGGCCGCGCGCGGATGCGGAATAACCTCCCCGGCGGTGTCCCCCACAACCACCCTTCGCGGCTCGATCGGCGCGCAATTGCGGGCGATCGACCGGGCGCAGCAGCGCCACCCGGCGACCGCCCTGCCGTGCGCGGTCTACAAGAAGTTCAGCGAGGACAACGGCGGCCAGCTCGCGGGGCTGATCGCCTACTACGCGTTCTTCTCGCTGTTCCCGCTGCTGCTCGTGATGGTGACGGTGCTCGGGCTCGTGTTGCACGGCGACACGACGCTGCAGCGTCAGATCGAGACCTCGTCGCTGGCGTCGTTCCCCGTGATCGGCACCGACATCACGAAGCACCTGCATTCGCTGACCGTCGGCGGGCTGCCGCTGGCGATCGGGCTGATTACCGCGCTGCTCGCGGGACTCGGCGTGACGCATGCGACGCAGATCGCGCAGGACCGCATGTGGGACATCCCGCCGGCGGCGCGCAACTCGTGGTGGCGCTGGCGCCTGCGCGGGCTGGCGCTGATCGCGATCCTCGGTGCGTTCAACATCGCCGCGACGGTGATCGACGGCTGGGTGGACGCCGGCTCGGCCCGTGGCGTGCTCCCCACGCTCGCGGCGCTGGTCGTGTCGCTCGGGCTGGACCTCGGCCTGTTCGTCGCCGTCTTCGTGCTGCTGACCTCCTATCCAGCGACGGTCCGCGAGATCCTCCCCGGCGCGATCCTGGCAACGATCCTCTGGCAGATCCTGCAATACGCCGGCAGCTACGTCGTGCAGCACGAGGTGAGCAAGGCAAGCAACACATACGGCCTGTTCGCGATCGTGCTCGGCACGCTCGTCTGGCTGCACATCGGCGCGGAGGCGACGCTCTACGCGGTGCAGCTGAACGTCGTGCGCGCCAAGGGACTGTGGCCGCGGGCACTGATCGGCGGGGACGAGATCGCCGCGTCCAAGCCGGACGCGGCGCAATAGCATTCCCGGCGTGCTGGGCGAGGCCACGGTTGTCGCGTTCGTCGGGAGCGAGGACCGCGCGGCCTCCGAGCGCTTCTGCCGCGGCGTGCTCGGCCTGAAGCTGATCGAGTCGAGTCCCTACGCCTGCGTCCACGAGGTGCGCGGCACGATCCTGCGGGTCACGCGCGTCGAGCTCGCCGCGCGCGCCCCCTACACCGTGCTCGACTGGGCCGTGGAAGACATCGCCGCCGCGGCCAAGTGGCTGCGCGCGAGGGCGTTTCGTTCAGGCGCTACGGCGGGCTCGAACAGGACGGCGCGGCGATCTGGCACTCGTGTCGCGTGGTTCGAGGACCCCGACGCCAACACGTTCTCGCTGACCCAGCTGCCAACCATCTGAGGCGGAGACCGGCAGGCGGGCGGGGCAGCTACTGCTTCACCCGCACCCGCCCCTCCAGCTGCCCGTCCGCGAGCGCCGCGCGCAGGCGCCGCTTGTCGAACTTGCCGACGCTCGTCTTGGGGACCTCGGCGACGAAGGCGAACTCCTCCGGCAGCCACCAGCTGGCGACCCGCCCGCGCAGGTGCTCGACGAGCTCCTGCGCGCTGACGCTCGCCCCCTCCTGCACGACCACGCAGGCCAGCGGCCGCTCGCTCCAGCGCTCGTCTGGGGTCGCGATCACCGCCGCCTCGCGCACCGCCGGGTGTGACATCAGCTGGTTCTCAAGCTCGACCGAGGAGATCCACTCGCCGCCAGACTTGATCACGTCCTTGGAGCGATCGGTGATCGTCACCCAGCCCGCCGGGTCGACGTGCGCTATGTCGCCCGTGCGAAGCCAGCCATCGTCGAACTTCTCGGGCGCGTCCTCCTTGAAGTAGCCGCTGGCGATCCACGGGCCCCGCACCTCGATCTCCCCCGTCGAGCTGCCATCCCACGCGACCTCGGCGCCCGCGTCGTCGCTCAGGCGCAGCTCGACGAACGGCACGGGACGCCCCTGCGTCGCCCGGACCGCCCACTGCTGATCAGTGCTCAGTCCTGCCGGCGCGCGCGCGACGGTGCACATCGGGCTGGTCTCGGTCATCCCCCAGGCGTGCAACAGCACCACGCCGTGGCGCTCCTCGAAGGCCTGCGCGAGCGCCAGCGGCATCGCCGCGCCGCCACAGATCGCGCACTTCAACGAGCTCAGGTCGGGCTGCGCGGCATCGGCGTAGCGCAGCAGGTCGGCGTAGATCGTGGGCACGCACGCCATGGTCGTGCAGCGCTCGCCCTCGATCAGCCTCGCGAGGGGCTCCGGGGCGAGGTGGCGGCCCGGCAACAAGAGCGTGGCGCCACCGAGCGCCGCCGCGTAGGGCAGCCCCCAGGCGTTGACGTGGAACATCGGCACGACGAGCAGGATCCGGTCGCCCTCGCCGACCCCCAGCGACCCCGACATGAGCACCGCCGCCGAGTGCAGCGTCGTCGATCGGTGCGAGTAGAGCACGCCCTTCGGGTTGCCGGTCGTGCCCGAGCTGTAGCAGAGCGCGGCGGCCTCGCGTTCGTCGAGCTCCGGATAGGAGGCCTCGCCCGGCCCGGCCGCCGCGAGCAGTTCCTCGTAGCGCAGCACGCGCGGCAGATCGCCGGTCGGCCCGTCGCCCATCACGACGAAGTGCTCGACCTGCTCGAGCGCCGGTGCAAGCGGCGCGAGCGCCGCGGCCAGCGTGTCGTCGATGAAGACGATGCGGTCCTCGGCGTGGTTGATCACATAGGCGATCTGCTCGGGGAACAGGCGCAGGTTGATCGTGTGCAGCACCGCCCCGACGCACGGGATCGCGAAGTAGCACTCGAAGTGGCGCTGGGAGTTCCAGCCGAAGGTCCCGACCCGCTCGCCGCGCTTCACGCCGAGCGTGCCGAGGGCGCGCGCGAGGCGGTCGATCCGCGCGACGGCCTGCCCGTGGCTCGCGCGCGTGACGCCGTCGTCGGTGAGCGTGACGATCTCGCCGGCGTCCGGGAAGCTGCGCATCCGCCGCAGCACGCACTGCAGGGTCAGCTGGAAGTCGTCCTGCATCAGTCCGGGCAGCATCGGTGCTCTCCTCGCGGTCTCGCGCCCCGCTGGGGGCGGCTGCCGAAAGCATCGCAAAGCTCGCGCGAGATGCGGGCGCCGGCCCCGCGCGTCCGCGTTCCCCGAGTGCTGGGCGCGCGCTCGCCGCTCGCCTGACGCTGCGCCGCGACGCGGTCTGGGAACCTACGGCCCGGATGGCTGAGCGCCGACGGGCGGACGCATGGATCTGGGCACTCGCGGCGCTGAGCGTCGCGGGTGCGGCGCTGCGCTTCGCGACGCTGCGTGTGCAGAGCTTCTGGCTCGACGAGGCGGTGACCCACCAGCTTGTGACGCGGACGCTCGGCTCAATGCTGAGCGCGATCCCCCACTCGGAGTCCACGCCGCCGCTCTACTACCTGGCGGCCTGGGCCTGGGTGCGCGTCTTCGGCGCCGGCGAGGCGGGCCTGCGCTCGCTCTCGGCGCTCTTCGGCAGCGCGACGATCGTGCTGCTCGCGCTGATCGCGCGCCGCCTCGCAGGCAATCGGGCCGCGCTCGCGGCGGCTGCGCTCGCTGCCTTCAACCCGCTGCTGATCTGGTACAGCCAGGAGGCCCGCGCCTACGCGCTGTTGGTGGCGCTCTGCGCGCTTTCGCTCTGGTGCCTGCTGCGCGGGGACTGGCGCGGCTGGGCGATCGCAGCGGCGCTCGCGCTCGCGACCCACTACTTCGCGGTGTTCATCGTGGTGCCGGAATTGGGTTGGCTCGGTTGGCGTCATGCTCGCGATTCGAAAGCAGCCGCGTGGTCTGCGGGTTTCGTCGTCGCGGTCGCCGCCGCACTCCTACCGCTGGCGATCGCGCAGGCCGGCGGCAACCGCGCCGGCTTCATCCACTCGACCGCGCTGGCCGGCCGGATCGCAGCCGTGCCCAAGCAGTTCCTGATCGGCTACGCGACTCCGCATGCCGTCGTGCTGACGGTCCTCGCCGCGGCGCTGGCGGTCGCGCTGGCGCTGCGGCTGCGCCGCTCCGAGCGTGATCTGCTCGCGCTCGCCGCGTTCGTCCTCGGCGTGCCGGTGACGCTCGCGCTGCTCGGCGCCGACTACCTGATCACGCGCAACCTGATCGCCGCGATGGTGCCGCTGGTCGTGCTCGCCGCCGTCGCCGCGACCCGCGGCCGCGGCGGCCCGGCGCTGATCGGCGGGCTGTGCGTGATCGGCGCCGTCGCCTTCAGCGGTGTCGAGGCGAACGCCTTCTACCAGCGCGACGACTGGCGCGCCGTCGCAACAGCGCTCGGCGCCGCCACGCGCGGCCCCCGCGTCGTCGTGGTGGAGCCGTCGGACGGCGTGCCGGCGCTCGAGATCTACGCGCCGCTGCACCGCCTGCCGGTCGGCCAACCGCTCACCACGCGCGAGATCGACGTGATCGACCTCCACCACGATCCACCGGCCGTCGGGACCCCGGCCGCGGCCCCGGGCTTCGCGCTCTGCGCCCCGCCCACGCAGACACCAGAGTTGGACCTCGTGCGCTACTGCGCGTCCACGCCCGTCACGCTCGCCTACGCTCAGGTCGTGGCGCTGACGCTCGTGGAGCCCGGACCGTCGGTGCTCGGCGGAGGTTGAGCGCGGCGCCGGTCGGCAGCGCGGCTCAGCCGGTCAGCGCGCCGGGGTCGGCCGGCACGTCCACCGCGTGCTCTGCAAGCGCTTCGAGGGGAACGATCTCGAGCGCCCGCTCGTGGGTCGACGCGAGCACGACGTAGGCGGCCGCGCCGTCGCGATGCGCGCGCAGCCAGTTCGCCGCGGTCACGCACCAACGGTCGCCGGGCACCAGGCCGGGGAAGCCGTACTGCGGCAGCGGCGTAGCGAGGTCGTTGCCGATCCGCTGCTGGTGCTCGAGGAACTCCGCCGTCACGACCGCACAGATCGTGTGACTCCCGCGGTCCTCCGGGCCCGTGTTGCAGCACCCGTCGCGGTAGAAGCCGGTGACCGGGTCGTGGCCACAGGGCTCGAGCTCTCCACCCAGCACGTTGCGATCGTTCACCGCCGCAGTATCGCGCAGCACATGCGATCCGGCACGACCGACGCGGGCGCCGTCACGCGCCGGCGAACGCTGATTGGAATGGGACGCACGCGCTCGGTATCTTTCGGCCGCGCGCCGCGCGCTACGTGGGGATCCAGGAGTCGAACCTGACGCTGCGGTTTTGGAGAAGACTGTCGTACGAGCGTTCCGCCCAGTGTTCCCGGGCTCTCGCGACCCCTCTACTGCACTCTCCGCTGCACTGATTCGAGACCATGCCAGGGTCCGGGCTTATGCCCTTGATACATCCCCTGGTCGCCCCAGCTCGCGCACGGATCCGGGCGGTAGCGAGCGTTCGGATCGCTTCGGTTGGGGTTTACGAGACGCCTGCAATATTGCGAAGGCGGTAGCAGTCACGCCGCTGCTGCGAGGTGGCGGTTGAGAGCCTCGATTGCCTGGCGGTTACTTCGGAACGTGATTGCCGCGAGGCCAGCGCGCTGCACGCCGCGAACGTCTTCCTCGACGTCGTCGACGAAGAGCGCGTCAGCCGGCGAGACCGCGAGGCGACCGCAGGTAGATACCGTCGTTACTGCGGAAAGACATCGCCGACTCGGTCCAGGCGGAAGGCGGTTCGCGGGATCTCGCTCACGAGCGCCTTCGCGATCGCGTGTGCGTCCTCTTCCGATAGCTGATGGTCGATGACCAGCTCGGCGAGATAGCTTGCGTCTAGTCGCCGGCTCATGTCGTGCCGTGAGGGGATCGAGCACAGCGCCCGGGTGTCGTCAATGAAGCCGGAGGTCTTGAAGAACCCGGCCGTCTCGGTGACCGCAGCTCGGTAGCGCCGCACGGCAGCGGGCGCGTCGAGAAACCACCAGGGCGCACCTGCGTAGACGCTGGGGTAAAAGCCGGCAAGCGGCGCGATGTCGCGAGAGAACGCGGTTTCATCGACGGTGAACAGCACGATCCGAAAGCTCGGGCTCGTGCCGATGTGGTTGAGCAGTTGCCGCAGCGGCTCGGTGTAGGCCGTCATGGCCGGCAGGTCATGTCCCGTGTCCGCCCCGAAGCGTGCGAAGGTCGGCGCATGGTGGTTGCGAATCACCCCCGCGTGCAGCTGCATGACGAGCCCGTCGTCCGCCGCCATGCCGCCGAACTGGAACAGCATGTTGCGACGGTATGCCTGCGCACCTTCCGGGCCGATCGAGCCGTCAAGCCCCTGGCGGTGGAGCGTCTCGGCCTGGGTGTCGCTGAGCGGCGTGGCCCAGGCGTCCGCAACGCCGCAGTCGGTCGCGGTCGCACCGTGCCCCTTGAAGAACTCGCGTCTGACCCGGATCGCCTTGAGCAGGCCCCGGTAGCTTCCGCAATCCTCTCCGCTGGCTGCCGCCAGCGCGTCCAACCGCTGCCGCCACGCCGGCGCGCCCGGCGTCATGTAAGCGTCCGCGCGGAGCGTCGGGATGACGCGCGTGCGAAAGTCCGGAATCGATGCGAGATGGCGGTGATGCTCGAGTGAGTCGGCGGGATCGTCAGTCGTCGCCAGCACCTCCACGCCAAAGCGTGTGAGCAGCTCGCGCGGCCGGCACGCTGGCTGGGAAAGCTGCTCTGCGAGTCGGTCGTACAGCGCGTCCGCGGTATCCGGTGCCGGCGTCAGCGAAAGGTCGAAGACGCGGAAAAGCGAGTCCGCAAGCCAGTAGCGGACGGGCGTCCCGGCGAATAGGCGCCAGTTGGCGCAGAGCGTCCTCCATATCTCCCGTGGCGGCGTTGTCGATTGGCCCAACCCCAGGCTGTCGAGCTCGACGCCCGCGCTGTGCAGCAGTCTCGTGACGTAGTGGTCAGGGGTGACGAACAGCTCGGCCGGGTCTGCAAACGGCCGGTTGGTCGCGAGCATCTCTGCGTTGACGTGACCGTGCGGCGAGATGATCGGCGCATCGGCGACCGCCGCATACAGCTCGCGCGCAAGCATGCGAGCCGCCGGATCGAGCCCGAGCAGCCGATCAGGGTGTGGCGGCACCGCGGTCATCCCAGGGGGCCGGTCGAGAAGCGGATCGTCAGGTGTGTCGGCAGCATCACCGTCTCGGGCAAACGCTGGGGATCGCTCACGATCGCAAGTAGGAGCTGAACGGCCGTGCGACCCACGAGCTGAAGGTCGCTGGCGATCGTGGTCAGGGGTGGGCTGCGATGCACCCGTTCCGGGTTCGACAGGGATCGGGATACCGTTGAGGTGGCGACGCCCGCGCGCGCAGCGACGTCCCGGATCGTGGCGCGTCGATGGGTTGGTCGCTCCATGGTCATCCGATGAGCTCGATCATTCCGGAAGCTCAAGGCCGCGGCAAGTTTCGGCAACGTTTTACATTGAGTTGCGAGACTCTCTAAGGTTCTGGCGCGTGAGCAGGAGGAGCTGCCGATGACGGCCGCCCGTATCGAAGCGTTGCAGCCGGCCGGTAGGGGCACGGCCGACCGTTTGGCTGCGGCGGCGATCACCGGGGAGAGCCGGTGAACATCTCTTCGGCGGAAGTGGTGGTCACGAGCCCCAGCCGCAACTTCGTCACGCTCAAGCTGACGACCGACAGCGGCGTCACGGGCCTCGGCGACGCGACACTCAACGGTCGCGAGTTGGCGGTCGCGTCGTACTTGCGTGATCACGTCGCGCCACTCCTGCCGGGACGCGACGCGCATCAGATCGAGGACACGTGGCAATACCTCTACCGCGGGGCCTACTGGCGACGCGGCCCTGTGACGATGGCGGCGATTGCGGCCGTCGACATGGCACTGTGGGACATCAAGGGCAAGGTCGCGGGCCTGCCTCTCTACCAGCTGCTCGGCGGAGCCTCGCGGAGCGGCCTGCTCGCTTACGGGCATGCCTCCGGGACCTCGCTCTCGTCCCTCTCGGAGTCGATCCACGCCTACCTCGAGCGTGGATATCGCGCCGTTCGGGTGCAGAGCGCCGTTCCGGGCATCGGTGCCCTGTACGGCGTCGCTGATCAGCCTCAGGCCTCCGGCGAGCGCTACGACTATGAGCCCGCAGGCCGCGGGAAGTGGCCGGTGGAGGAGGACTGGGATACGGCTGCGTACCTGCGGCATGTGCCGTCCGTGTTCGAGCATGTTCGCCACGAATTCGGACCTGAGTTGTTGCTCCTGCACGATGCGCACCACCGGCTGACGCCGATTGAGGCGGCCAAGCTCGCCCGCCGCCTGGAGCCCTATGACCTGTTCTGGCTCGAGGACTGCACACCGGCCGAAAACCAGCAGGGCCTGCGGCTCGTGCGCCAGCACTCGACGACGCCGCTCGCGATCGGTGAGGTGTTCAACACGATCTGGGACTTCCAGGGGCTGATCTCCGAGCAGCTGATCGACTACGTGCGTGCGGCCGCAACGCACTTCGGCGGCGTCACGCCCCTGCGCAAGCTGATGGACTTCGCTGCGCAGTACCAGATCCGTTCGGGATTCCACGGTCCAACTGACGTTTCTCCCGTCGGTCTCGCCGCACAGCTGCACGTCGGACTCGCGATCCACAACTTCGGCATCCAGGAGTACATGGAACACAGCGCTGCCACGAACACCGTGTTTCATCAGAACATGGCGTTCCGCGGCGGCTACCTCCACCCCGGCGATGCACCTGGTCTTGGCGTCGAGCTGGACGAGGAGGCGGCGGCGAGCTTCCCGTATCAGCCGGCGTACCTGCCGGTGAGCCGGCTGCGAGATGGCACGATCAATGACTGGTGAGCGTTTCCTCTCGGATGCTCGCCCGTGTTGGTGCATCGTGACGTTGCAGGCAGCTGTCAGCGGCGGACGATGACGATGGCGCTCGCCGACGCGGTCTTCCTGCTGCATCCAGACGACCCGGTGGCGATCGCGCGCCGAGAGCTCGAACCCGGGACCGAGCTCCACAGCGGCGGGCGTGACATCGTCGTGCGCGACACCGTCCCGTGCGGCCACAAGCTGGCGCTGACCGACGTCGCCGAGGGCGCGGAGGTCCACAAGTACGGGCTGCCGATCGGCGTCGCCACCCGAACCATCGCCGCCGGCGACCACGTCCACGAGCACAACCTGCGGTCGCTGTCGCGGAGCGGTCTCCCGGTCGGCACCGGGGCAAGCAGCGGTTCCCCGGCCCCCGTCGCGGTGCTGGAGCCGCCGTCGCCGATCCCCACCTTCGACGGCATCATCCGCCCCGATGGTCGGGTTGGCACCCGCAACTACATCGCCGTGCTCAGCACGGTCAACTGCTCGGCCACGGTCGTCAAGCGCATCGCGTCGGCGTTCTCGGCCCCCGGCGCGCTCGACAACCACCCCGGCGTCGACGGCGTAATCGCCATCACCCACGCTACCGGATGCGGCATGGCCGCCGACGGCGAGGGTCTGGCCGTCCTGCGGCGCACGCTCGCCGGCTACGCTCGCCACCCCAACGTCGCCGGCGTGCTCGTGATCGGCCTCGGCTGCGAGGTCAATCAGATCGCCGGCCTGTCCGCCGAGCTCGACCTCCCCGACGGCGTCCCCGTCGATCGGATGACAATCCAGGAGCTGGGCGGGTCTGTGGCCACCGTCCGCACGGGGATCGAGCGCATCCGCGAGCTCCTGCCGCTGGCCGCAACCCCGCGCCATCCGGTCCCGGCCAGCGCCCTCATGCTCGGTCTCAACTGCGGCGGCTCGGACGGCTGGTCGGGCGTGACCGCCAACCCGGTACTCGGCGCGGCCGTTGACCGGCTGGTCGCCTGCGGCGGCACCGCGATCCTGGGCGAGACGCCGGAGATCCACGGGGCCGAGAGCCTGCTGACCTGCCGCGCCAGCCCGGAGGTGGCGGCGCAGCTGCTCGAGCGGATCGAATGGTGGGAGCGCTACGCCGGTGCCGAGGGCGGCAACCTCGACAACAACCCGTCGCCTGGCAACCGCGCGGGCGGAGTGACGACGATCGAGGAGAAGGCGCTTGGCGCGGTGGCCAAGGGCGGGTCCACGCGGCTGCGCGCGGTGTATCGCTACGCCGAGCCGGTCACCGAACCGGGTTTGGTGTTCATGGACACCCCCGGGTATGACCCGGTGTCGGTCACCGGAATCGTCGCCGGCGGCGCCACCATCGTCTGCTTCACCACCGGACGCGGCTCCGTGTTCGGCTCAAAGCCCGCCCCCAGCCTCAAGCTCGCGACGACCACCCAGCTGTATGACCGAATGCCCGACGACATGGACTTCAACGCCGGGGCGGTGCTCGACGGCGAGGCCACGGTGTCCGAGCTGGGCCAGGTGCTGTTCGACGACATCCTGGCCGTCGCCTCGGGCCGGCGCACCAAGAGCGAGGAGTTCGGCTTCGGCGACGAGGAGTTCGCGCCGTGGCAGCTTGGCGCGGTGATGTGAGCGGCACGCCCTCCCAGGAGGTCGGCGCAGCCGCACCCGCCGCGCGCGTGACGCTGGCCACGGCGCCGCGGCTCAGCCTGGCCACGCTCCCGTCCTTGCCCCGATCCGTCCGCCCACGGATCGATCCGCGGGGATTCGACATCGGGATCGTCCACCTCGGCGTCGGGGCGTTTCACCGCGCCCACCAGGCGGTCTACACCGAGGACGCCATGGCCGCCGACGGCGGCGACTGGGGCATCTGCGGCGTCAGCGAGCGCAGCGCCGGCGTGGTCGAGCAGCTGGGCCCCCAGGACGGGCTCTACACGCTGGCGGAGCGCGGCACCCGGGGCGAGCAGCTGCGGGTCATCGCCAGCATCCGCGAGCTGCGGTGGGTCGCCGGCGACCCCGATGCCCTGCTTCAGCGCATCGCGGCGCCCGCGACGCGCGTGATCACCTTGACGGTCAGCGAGAAGGGGTACCGCTACGACCCTGCCACCAACCACCTGCGCCTCGACGATCCCGAGGTCGCCGCCGATCTGGCCGATGGCAGCGTGCGCACCGTGGTGGCTCAGCTGGCTCGCGGACTGGACCGCCGTCGGCGCGGAAGCGGCGCGCCGATCACCGTCGTCTGCTGCGACAACGTGCCCGACAACGGCCGCGTGCTGCGCACCCTGGTCCGCGACTTCGCCGCTCGGCTCCCCGATCCCGAGCCGCTGCTGCAGTGGCTCGAGGGGAGTGTGCGCTTCCCGTCGACGATGGTCGATCGCATCACGCCGGCCACGACCGACGCCGACCGCGCCGCCGTCGCGGCAGCCCTCGGCGTCGCCGACCACGGCCTGGTCGTGACCGAGCCGTTCACCCAGTGGGTAATCGAGGACGACTTCGCCGCCGCGCGCCCGGCGTGGGAGCGAGCCGGGGCGACGCTCGCCGCGGACGTGCGCCCGTATGAGCGGATCAAGATCAGGATGCTCAACGGCAGCCACTCGACGCTCGCCTACCTTGGCGTCCTGGCCGGCTACGAGCTGGTCTCCGACGCCGTCGACCCGGAGGCGCCGTTCCCCGCCCTCCTCCGTGTGCTGATGGCCGCCGACGTCGCGCCGACCCTGACCGTTCCGGAAGGCTTCGACCTGCCGGCCTATGAGGCTCGGGTGCTCGAGCGCTTCGCCAACCCGTACCTGCACCACCGCACGCTCCAGATTGCGATGGATGGCAGCCAGAAGCTCCCACAGCGGCTGCTGGACACGATCCGCGATCGCCGGCGGGCCGGCGCCGAGCCGCGGGCGGCGGCGCTGGGCGTCGCCGCCTGGATGCGCTTCGTCAGCGCCCGGCGCACCGACGCCGGCCGTCCGCTGACCGTCGATGATCCGCTGGCCGGCGCGATCGCCGCCCGGCTGGGCAGCCGTGAGGACCCAGGGGCGGTCGTCGACGCGCTGCTGTCGATGACCCAGATCTTCGGCGACGAGCTCAGCACCGACGGGCTGTTCCGCGAGCTGCTCGTCGACCACCTCGGCGCGCTGGCCCGCGACGGCGCCGAGACGACCGCTCGGCGGCTGGCCGGCTGACCACCGCGGCGCGCGTCAGAATCGAGCCATACCCACCGAACTCGTCAGCGCACCCCGGCCCTCGATCACGCCGCAGCTGTTGGAATCGGGCGTCGCGCGCCGGGCGCCGGTCGCTTGGGCGGATCACACCCCCTACGCCAGCTTCGGCGTGCAACGAGTCCGCGCAGCCCGGTCACGAAGCTCACCGAGCGCGAGCGCCGTCTCCTCGCGCTTCTCAGCGCCGGTGCAACCAACAAGGAGATCGCGGCCAAGCTCCATCTGAGCCCGGACAGCTTCAAGAAGAACGCGAGCGCGCTCTATCGCAAGCTCGGCGCCCGCAACCGCACCGACGCTGCCCAGCGTGCGATGGAGTGGCTCCGGACCCCGTAGCAGCCCAGCCGGAGACGACTTGAGCGGCGCCACCGCCATTGCTCCAGACCAGCTGCTGGACCGGGATATCGGGACCGACACCGGTCAAAGCGCCGGGCACGACACTGCGGTTTGCCGGCACGACCTGCGCGCCCGCGCCGCCCGAAAGCTCCGCATCGATCCGCACGGAACCGCTAGTTGTGGTGCGCGGCCGAGTGGCCGGGCTACCGGCCTACACCGCTACGGGGGACCCAGGAGTCGAACCTGACGCTGCGGTTTTGGAGACCAC
>ODAK010004013.1_pt1 | contig 15162 bp, 14 predicted proteins | sample 1539591 | NCBI WGS metagenome assembly ODAK01 (sample SAMEA3539303, study PRJEB22396) | soil metagenome | biome: tundra; feature: field; material: soil | place: USA | collected 2010-05 | depth 0.15 m | reverse complement strand
TCGCTCGCTGGCTTGCCGAACTGCCGCCCGCCGCCAATTCCGGAGACGTCTATGCGCGTCTGGTCTGAACCCAAATGGACGGCGCTGCTGATTGCCGCGATGACAGCCGCGGGCTTCGCACTGACGCTCTATGTCTTCTACCCCGGCGTCATGACCTTTGACGCCCTCTACATCTACAAAGACATGGCCAAGGGCTTTTACGGCGACTGGCAATCCCCGGTGATGATTGTTCTGTGGTCATTGGTCGATCCGATCGCGCCGGGGACAGGGAGCATATTGCTCCTGACGGTGACGCTCTATTGGCTGGCATTCGGCGTGGTGGCACTGACGATAGCGCGGCGCTCCCCATGGCTTGCGCTCATGCTGCCTTTGTTGGCGCTGTCGCCGCCGGCCTTTGTATTTGTTGGCATCATCTGGCGGGATGTCTTGTTCGCCATCGCGTGGTTGTTGGCTGCCGCTTTCGTTTTTGCCGTCGCCGATCGTGGCTGCAAGCTACGCGTGCCGGTACAGGCGATTGGGATTGGCCTGCTCGCGTTCGGAGTGCTGCTTCGGCCGAATGCGCTCGCCGCCGCGCCGATTCTCGCAGCCTACATCCTGTGGCCCGCGCATTTCCCTTGGAAACGCGCCGCGATCCTCTATGTGCCCGCAGCGCTCGGGCTCTTTGGGCTCGTGCAGGTCGTCTATTACGACGTGCTCGGCGCGACGCGGCAGTACCCGCTGCACCCGATCATGGTGTTCGACCTCGGCGGCATTTCCAATTTCGCCAGGGCGAACGTGTTCCCGGGTTCCTGGACCGCGAACGAGACCGCGCTCATTACCCATGACTGTTACCAGCCGATCGCGTGGGACATTTATTGGACGCAGCAGCCGTGTCTGTTCGTGATGGAACACCTCGAACGCGAAAAGCTCTTCGCCTCACCGGCGCTCACCGATGCCTGGAAGCGCGCGATCGTAAGCTACCCCACCGCCTATCTTCAGCACCGCGCCACTTTTATGTGGACGTTCCTCACTGGCGCAAATTTGACCATGTGGACGCGAGACCTCGACGACACCTCGAAGATAATATTTGCGGATAATCCACGTCTCATGGCACTCAAGGCCCTGCATGATGGGCTCAAGCCGACTCCGCTGTTCCGAACCGGCACGTGGCTGCTGCTCAACGCCGCAGTGTGCCTATTCGCTTGGCGCCGACGCAATACGCCCGCTGGCGCTTTCGCCCTCGGCGTCTGCGGGTCGGCCATCGTCTATATGATGACTTTTTTCGCTGTCGGCGTTGCCACGGACTTCCGCTACGCCTACTGGGCGGTGCTCGCCGGCCTTACCGGCGCGATCGCCGTTGCGCAGAGACGAGATGAACCGCCGAGCTGTTGACGGGATGGCGGGAGCGGCGGATGGCGCTATGAACGCTGAAGTCGAAACTCGTTCGGCGCATCGGTCCTTGCGCGCTCTTATGATCGCCGCCGGGATCAGTACGTCGATCCTTTACGTCGTCGTCGGACTTATCTCCGAGCTGCAGATGTTCGGTGACGGATCGATCTTCTCCTACGCGGTCGCCGCACAGGATGCCTGGTCATTCCACTGGCACAACATCTCGGGCCGTTTGTTCACCTACGTCTTTGCCTACATCCCGGCCGAGGCCTATGTCGCCCTGACCAAGAACGCGAAAGGCGGCATCGCCGTCTACGGATTGCTGTTCTTCTCGGCCCCAATGCTGGGGCTCCTTGCGACGCTGGCGGCCGACCGTACGACCAGCCGCGTGATTTTCGGATACGCCTGTCTTTCGACCGCATGCCTTTGCCCGCTGGTCTTCGGCGCGCCGACCGAAATGTGGATGGCGCATGCCGTGTTTTGGCCGGTGCTTGCCCTCTGCCTTTGCGCCCCGAGCAATCTGCGTGGCGCGGCCGCCGTGTTCGTCGCCCTGCTGGCGCTCTTATTCACGCACGAAGGTGCAATCGTTCTCTCGGCTGCGATCCTGTTCGCCCTTTTTCTGCGCGGCTGGCGCGATGTAACCTTCGTCGGAGCCCTCGGCGCATTTTTTGTCGTGATGACGATCTGGCTCATCGTCAAGATGACAATACGGCCCGACGATTATATTGCCGGCGTTCTCGCTGCGGCCGCGTACAAAATTATCGACATCAGGAATCTTGCAGAACCCGCCTTCCTATCGCTGCTCGCGGCACTGACGGGCTACGCAATCGCGGCCGTCCTGCTGCGACGGGTGAATCCGGCAAGAGCGCATGCTTACGCAGCCTTTGCCTGCGCCGCCGCCCTCGCTGTGTACTGGGTCTGGTTCGACAGATCACTCCTCACCGAGGCAAGGTACAATTTGAGGACGGTCCTGCTGATCGTGACGCCTGTGCTCGGCGTTCTGGCCGCGGTGCATGCAATGCACGAAGAGGAGCGGCGAAAATCTCCGCTTCCGCTCTTGGCGCTGTTGGCGGGCACAGTAGAGAAGAGCCTGAATCCGCGGATGATCTCCGGCGCAATCCTGCTGACGATGCTCGTATATGCAGTCGAGACGACGAAATTCGTCTGGTCGTGGATGGACTACAAGGCGGCGGTGCGCGCGCTCGCGACGGGTACGGATTCTGATCCGGCCCTTGGCGACCCGCTTTTCGTTTCGTCGCGACGTATTGGCAGCGACCTCAACCGGCTCGCATGGAATTCGACGACCCCGTACCTATCGGTGCTCGTGGCGCCGGAGTTCAAACCGACCCGTCTCGTCGTCGATCCGGACGCGGGCTACTTTTGGCTTTCGTGCAAAACCGCAATGAGGAGCGAACAGACCAGCACCGCCATTCCGGCGGCAGGCCGGCGCCTCGTTCGGCTGCACGCGTGCCTGCATCGCTAGTGTCGTACTGGGCGCTACGGTTTTGCTGCCGGCGCAGGCAGCGGCGCGGTCCAAGCCTTGTAGTCGGCCTCGGAAACGCTCGGGAGCTTTTTCAGGAAGGCCACGATGGCCCAGATGTCTTCGTCCGTCGCACCGGCGGCTCCGAAGCCTGGCATCCCCGTCATGTTGATGCCGTTCTTGATCACCCAGAACAGTTGCGACGGCGTGACCTCAGGGACGACGTCCTTGAGGTCGGGCGGATCTGGGTGCAGCCCTTCTGAGAACTTGGCCCATTTCACGCCGGGGGCGCCGTGGCAATTGACACAGCCGTGCTCGTCAAATTCGCGTGCCCCGGCCTGCACTTTGGCGGGATCGTCGAATCCGGAGGGTGGCTGATCATGCGCATGGCGAACGATCGAAGCGGTGCGAACCTGGATCAGCGCCCATTTCACGATTGCCGGCTCCTCCGCCGTGCCGGCCACGCTATAGAACCCGCCACAGAAAAAGACCGCAGCGACGACGGCGAAGACAACTGCAAGTGCACCGATTGCTGCTAAAATTTTCATTCGTGTTCTCCTGTAGCGGCTGTTGCGTTTATTCCGCCCGGTCTTGGGATTCTCGACCGCGCCATGCGGCGCGTCCCGTAGTCCCAGAGTCTACTTATAAGCCAAAATCGGAAGTTGAGTTCCAATGGACGTCCAGATCGGCGCCTATTTTTGCACCTCTGGGACGCTTCTGCCCTACCCGTTATAGCCACCGTCAATGTGGACATGTCAGAGCCGCCGCTTCGGGTCATCCGGGCCTACAGCCGCAACCGGGCAAGCGAGGCATCACTCGTAAAGACGCTTTCGAAATGCGCAAGAGTACCTTTAGATCGCTGTTGCGCATGTTTCCACGTTGGTGGGTTCCATTCCACACCAGGCAGGCACTGGGTCGCGACAAACCAATCCGCCGGATTGGCCCCGATTGCACGTCGGAAATCGCAAGGCTGCGGCGATTTACTGAGCAATCCCAGCCATAAAACCATAAAATCGAATGCAGCCTGTGTTGCTGTTCGGTTTTCCGCGACGTGACGGATGGCATTGCGCGAGATCTTTTCCCGCAACTCCGGCAGCAAAAGCAGCATTTGCAATATTGAAACGCATTCCTCGACGGACTGCGCGACAAATCCGGTATCGCAATCGCGCACGATCGCCATTTCCGCCGGATTGTTCAAGACAACGGGGGTTAGCCCAAGCGACATCGCCTCGATGAGCGCATTTTCGGCCGTGCCGTAATGATCGGGCTGCAGGGGATAGAAGAAGATATCCGCATCGGCAAGCGCGACCGCCGGCTCTGCCGTCTCCCCATGAAACGTCATGCGTTCCGGACGGCGCATCGCCCGCGCGCGTGCAGCAACGGGACCTGACGGATCGATGGCGCCCCAGACCGAAACACGGATATCGTCGCCGGTCAGCGCATCTATAGTGTCGAAAAATCCCGGATGCATTTTCACGAAGTCGACGGTCCCGAGATACGCGATAGCGGGATTTCTATTGCGTACGGGCACGCGTCGGTCGGCGCGCGGGAAACCGAAGCCGCTATTGATGACCGCGAGCTTACTTCGTGCCATCTCGGAAAGCAGGGCCGACGAGGAAATGTCGAGCGAAGCCTTCGTCGTGAAGACGAAGCGCATCGCCTCTTCCATCAGCCCAGGCGGGATTAGCGGTTTGCTGACACCCGAAATATGCGACCAGAAGACCGTGCGCATCGCCGGAAAGGCGCAGCGGGCAAGACATTCGAACAGCCGGGGGTGATTCCAGAATTCGAACTGGACGATGTCGGCTTTGCTTGCCAGTTCGGCCACCTGCTCAAGACTTGCCGCGGTGACAACGCGCGCTCCGCCGCTTTCGATCAATTCGAGGTAGCGCCGGTCGCGCGGCTGTTCGAGCAAGACAAAGGTCTGCTCCACCTCTTCGGGCAAGACGCCACGAAGGGCCGCATGCGCCTTGCCGACACCGCCGCCCAGATGCGGCGTGACGTGCAGGATTTTCATTCGGCCGCCACCGCCGAAAATGTGCGATTGACGCCGCCCGGCGGCTCGATGTTTGGATCGAGGGGAACGAGCTTCTTGAATTTCTCCAACAGCGGCAGGCGGTGAGCATCAATGTTGTCCGGTAAGCAGTGGCTCAATTGGCCGCAATTGCCGCACACGCCGTTTTGCCGCCGGCGTCCTTCGAGATGTTGCAGACGCAGCGCATTCATGCGCTTTGGATTCTAAATCTCCTTCATCGATTGGCGGCGAACGTCGCCGATCACCAGCTTGCGGCCCCAATCCAGGAAACAGGAGCTGACAAGGCCGTCGGCGTTCACCGAATAGCCGTAGAAAATGTACGGGCAGGTATCCGTGTCCCCGATGTCCTGCTGGTAGATGCCTTTGCTAATCTTGACGCCGGTGTGTTCTTCGATGTCGAATTCCGGCCAGCATGGAGCAAAATTCTCGACGAAAATGCGGTCGCAATGATCGCCGAAGGTGTCAAAGAATAGCTGGCGCTCTGCGTCGGTAATGAGCTCGCCAGGAATCTTGACGACGATTTCGCAAGCGCCCCTGTTCTCGTAGATCCATTTGACGTTCTCGACGAATTTCCTGAAGTCGAACTTAAACCCGGTAAATCGCGCGTAGGTCTCCTCGGTCATGCCATCGACCGAAATATTGATCTTGTCGATGCCGGCTTCAAGCACAGGCCCGACCCGGTCGGGCGAGAGGAACGTGCCGTTCGTGGTGGTGTCGATATAGTCGATACGTTTCGATTTCTTGGCGTAAGCGACCATCTCGGCCAGCCGCTTGTTGAGAAACGGCTCGCCGTCCTTGTACATGCGCAGAACTTTGATGGGCTTGTCGAACTCCGCCAGGTCATCGACGATCTTCTGGAAGACCTCGAATTTCATCACGCCTTGGAAGCGCCCGGTCTCGGCGATCATGTCGCGGTGACCGGTGGGGCAGAAAGTGCATTTGAAGTTGCAGGAACTGGCCGGATCGGCGAACACGATGAAGGGCGTCGCCAACGGGATGACCGTTTCCAGCGGCGTCCGTCCTGCGAGATTGATTCGCGGTTCCAGCCGAGCTTTCATGGCGTATTCCTGCAATAAGAGGCATCGGCTGGCTGTTTTAAAGAAGAATGGTTAACAGGGATTAACCAAGCCGGTGCCGGCTCGGCGGCTAGTCGAATGCGCTAACGCGCGCTGCGCACGCCGATGACGGAAGGCGGATCGGCCGGGTTTTCCGGGCGGGCGCCGAAACGCAGCAGATCGCGGCGGCCATATTCGTCGGCGATCCGCTCGGCGATCTGCCGGATCGTGACGGGAATCCCGGAGCAGATATTGATCGGGCCTTGCACGGTACCGAGCGCGGCCTCCACGATCATCCGCGCGGCGTCGCGCACATCCAGATAGTCGCGGATTTGTTCGCCACTGCTCAATTCGGCCGGTTCGCCAGCCTTGAGCTTGGCGCGCAGGTGAGGCACCAGCCGCCGCTCATCCTCACCCTCCCCGTAGAGGTAAAACAACCGGCACCAGGCGAATTCGACGCCGTGTTGCGGAAGCGACTGCGAGAGCGCCTGGAAGGCGGCAACCTTGGCGGCGGCATAGGGCGTCGATGGCCGCAGCGGCGTCTCGATACTCAGCAGTCCGGCGCCGAGATCATATTCAAAGCAGGTGCCGATCCCGACAAAGCGCCGAACCTTGGCATCGATCGCGCCCTGCCCGAGCCGCAGCGTTCCCTCCAGGCATTCCCGATTGATCGGCGAATGAAGATAGCGGCCCGGTTCGGCATACCAGGCGACATGGATTACGGTGTCGACGCCGCGGCAAACATCGGACCACCAGGCCGCGCTTTCGGACCACAGATCCGGCGTCGCGATGATTTTTTCGATCGCGGCCGAGGGCGGGACTTGCTTTCCTTCCCGGACGACGAGCCGCACGCGGCAATTTCGTTGGTTAAGCTCGCGCAGCACCTGCCGGCCCACGAAGCCGGTCGCTCCCGTCAGCAGGATCAAGCCAGCAGCTGCCATCGGGCATCCTTGTCTGACAATTCGGAAATGGCGCGCGGCCACCCAATGGCTAGTCTTGGGTCGTCAAATCGCAAGCCGCCCTCGGACTGCGGCGCGTAAAATGCGCTCACCATATAGAAGGCGGTCGCGCCGTCGGTGAGCGCCTGGTAGCCGTGCGCGAAGCCTTTCGGCACGTACATCGCAAGTCCGTTTTGTTCCGAAAGCTCGACACCGAACCAGCGCAAATGCGTCGCCGATCCTTCGCGCATATCGACGACGACGTCGTAGATAGCTCCTTTGGTGCAACGCACGAGCTTGACCTCGGCGTGCGGATCGCGCTGAAAATGCATGCCGCGCACCGTGCCAGCGCGGGTGTTTGTACTGACATTGGCTTGCACGAACACGCTCTCGAGCCCATTGGCGGCGAAATCCTGCGCGCAAAAGGCACGCGCGAATGTGCCGCGTTGATCCGTTCGAGGATCAAGATGGATCAGGTATCCGCCGGTAAGCGGTATCGGCTCAAATCGCATGTGATTGAGGCCGGGACACGGCGGCGGGCCGTGTCAGCGCAAGCCCCTCGAACGCTGAAATATCGGCAAGGCATAATTGCCGCGCATCCGCATCTTGCCCCTGGGCGCGGTACCACGCCATCGTCTGGTCAACCGCTTGCGCCAACGACAGGATCGGCGCGACGCCGAGCACGGCTTGCGCCTTTGACGCGTTGAGGGCGAGCCAAGCGGATTCGTAAGCGCCATCCGTGCCGTCGCCATATTGCACTTGGCCCCGCCCAAATGCACGGCGGGCCAATTCGATCACTTCGCCGACCGACACGGCCGCACTGGCGTCCGGCCCAAAATTATAGGCTTCGGCCGGCGCCGATTGCTCCCATAGCCGTTGCGCCAAGGTCAGGTAACCGAAAAGCGGCTCCAGCACGTGTTGCCATGGCCGCACGGCAAGCGGACGACGGACCTGAAGAACCTGCCCTGCCTGCCAGGCGCGAACCGCGTCGGGGATGAGACGATCCTCCGACCAGTCGCCACCGCCGATCACATTGCCGGCGCGGGCACTCACCACCGCGACGCCCTGGACCGACAGGAACGCATCCCGATAGCTGGCGATGACGATTTCGCTGGCCGCCTTGCTGGCGCTGTAAGGATCATGCCCCCCGAGCGCATCGTCTTCACGATAGGGTCGAGTCGATTCGTGATCGCGATAGACCTTGTCGGTCGTCACCATCACCGCGACACGCGCACTGTCTATCCCACGCAGCGCATCCAGCACGTGGGCGGTGCCCATCACATTGGTCTCGAACGTCGCAAGCGGATCCCGGTAGCCGGCGAGTACCAGCGGCTGGGCCGCCAAATGCAAGACGACCTCCGGCTGCGCCGCTTGAATCAAGTCCGCCAGCGCCAAAGGATCGCGGATATCGCAAAATTGGCTTTCGCAATGCGCTTCAATCTTGGCTTCGGTGTAAAGGTTGGGCTCGGTCAAAGGCGGCAGAGCGATGCCCGTGACCTTGGCGCCGAGCCGATGCAGCCAGAGCGTCAGCCATGAGCCCTTGAAACCGGTATGGCCCGTGAGCAGGACGCGCCTGTCGCGCCAAAACGCAGCGCGCGCCGTGCGCGTCACTGCCAGATTTTCCATGGCGCCTTGCCGGATGCCCATAGTTGTTCCAACATCGTCTTGTCACGCAAGGTATCCATCGGCTGCCAGAACCCGCGATGTTCGAAGGCCATCATTTGGCCCATGGCTGCAAGACGGATAATGGGCGATCCTTCCCAGCTGCTGTCATCGTCTTCAATGAGTTCGACGCAGCGCGGAGACAAAACAAAAAAGCCGCCATTGATCATGCCGCCATCGCCGCGCGGCTTCTCAATGAAGGAGGTCACCTGATCCCCCGCCCGCTCCAAGGCGCCGTAGCGCCCGGGCGGGCGCACCGCGGTGACCGTGGCCATTTTGCCGTGACGACGGTGGAATTCGATAGATGCGCGAATGTCCACATTGCTGACGCCGTCACCATAGGTAAAGCAGAATGCCTCTTCATTCTCGATGTGCTGCGCGACACGCTTTAGCCGGCCGCCCGTCAACGTGTGTTCACCGGTATCGACCAGCGTCACGCGCCATGGCTCGGCCTTTCTCTCGTGTACGACCATGCTATTGTCCGCCATGTCGAAGGTGATGTCGGACATATGCAGGAAATAGTTGGCGAAATATTCCTTGATGACGTAGCCCTTGTAGCCGCAGCAGATCACGAAATCATTGGCGCCATGCGCCGAATAGATCTTCATGATGTGCCAGAGAATGGGCTTGCCGCCGATCTCGATCATCGGCTTGGGCTTCAAGTTGCTCTCTTCGGAAATGCGCGTGCCGAGCCCGCCAGCGAGGATGACGACTTTCATGGAATTTGTTGCTGCGTTGACATCCAACCTCCAAGTGGACAGAATCACGCGTTTTCAGACTGCACGTTTTTTGGCCATGATGCTGGCAACACGCGGTACCGGCGCCCGCCTATTGAGCACCGCACTCCAGAAATCGTGATAGCGTTGCGCGTGATCTTTGGAAAACAGGGCGATCAGGCTGCAGATTTCCGCCAGCATGCCCTGAAACGACAGTTGTCCCGTCGATGTCAGCAATTTCGCGCACAGCTTGTCGGCTTCGCCCGTGAAACGAGATTCGAAAGTGAGCCGCGGATGACCTTTGAACCTCATGAACATCCCTGAAAACCAACGGTCTGCAATGACTTGGCGCTGGGCGATCGGATAGTCGGGAAATATATCCGAGTTGCGCGCCAGCACCGCGCCCTCAAAGCCGCATAGAAACCAGTGCAGTTTGTTGATGGCCGGGTCCAAGCCAGCGTCCTTGTAAAAGTCGACGTCGCGCTTTTGTGCGGAGTTACCCACCTCCCAGACACCAACATCGTAAAGATACAAGAGCCGGTTAAGCCGAACAAATTTTCCGTTGAGCAAATAGAGCAAGGAAAGAATCTGATCGTGAAAAGAAAACAAAGCGGGCATCGCATTGATGAAACCGAAGACGCGTCCGACGATGTCTCGCCGCATCGGCGCATAATGGAAGATGTTCGGGCCGGAATAGCTCAAATATCCGCTCACGCGAGCCACGACGTCGTCCGATTCTGCATTCGGATAGCTCATGATCGACGTGCCTTGCGAGCCTTCGACGACATAGGCTCCGGTCACGCCCGTGACCGAGGGGTCGTTGCGATACTGGCCGAGCACGCTCGGCAACGCGGCGATGGCGTGATCGAAGCAGAAATCGTCGTCGGCGAGAACGAAAACGAACTCGCTTTTCGCCAGCCGGAATGTTTCGGTAAAATTCGTGAGGATGTCGCACGGTTCGGCGACGACGATCTTGCAATAATCGCGCTGGCAAAGAACGAGAAATTCGCGTTTTTGCGCGTCGCCTGAATTGTCGCGGACGATGACTTCGATATCCGGAGATGCCCAGGAACAGGCCTGGGCGATTCTGGAACAAGCCAGCAGGCCCGTCCGGTTCGTCGCTAGTAATATTGAAAGTTGCATGAACTCGCCGCCGGTCTGTGGGCCCAATCGCCGCGCGCTAACGTTACGCGCTCATCAATTCCGCATCTGCAGGGCCCGCAATGGCTGCGGCAGCAAGCCGTAGATGCCCGATCAATCCAAAATGATCGGCATGGCTTCTCCAGGTGTCGTTCTTTGCAATGATGGCGTCATAGAGTCGCATATTGTCCTGTACCTTCTGATCGTTGCCGCCAATTTTTTCATAAGCCTTGGCCAGGAAATAATGCGCGAAAGCGTGCTCGCGGTAGCGTTCGATAACGTCCTCGAAGCAGCGCGCGGCCACCTGATAGTCCCCGATCCGCATCCGCCGATTGTTGATAAAGTTGACGTCCAAATTCATCCGATATGATTTCTGGGGAAGAGTTTCGGGGTCAAGACCCGGAGCGCGGATGATGTAGGTGCCGAGTTCGTATTCCCCGATTCCCATTTTTTCAGGGATATACTGGTTCTTGACACAAATATCGTAAAGCTCGGAACCGCGAATGGGCGAAGCAAGACTGAAGCTGCCCCAGTCCAATCCGACATCCTTGATGAATTGGCTGGTCTCGATACGGTCCTGTTCCCGCTCGCCCGGAATACCCATCACAAAGAAGCCCTGAACGAACAAGCCATTCTTGTGCAGCAGCTCAACAACCGGCGCGACCTTGTTCAGGCGCAGCGGCTTTTTGATCACATTGCGCAGCATATGTTCGGTGCCGGACTCGATCGCCAGCTGCACGGTGTCCATGCCCGCGGCCTTCATGAGCGCAGCCATTTCGTCATCGATATAGGCAGCGGTCAGCCCATTCGGCGTCTCGACCCTGAGGTTATATTTTGCCAGAATTCTGAAAAATTCTTTTGCTCTCTTGTGGTTCAACAGCAGCTGGTCGTCGTAAATGGTGAGCACGTTCATTCCATAGGAGTCGACCAAATATTTGATGTGATCTTCGATAACATCCAGACTGGCGTAGCGCATGGTGCCGCCATGCAAGGTGGGTTCCGCGCAAAAAACGCATTTGAACGGGCATCCGCGCGAAGTCACAATGAAAAATTGTTTGACCTCCTCCTCTTTCGCTTTGCGAAATGGAGAAAACGCTTCGATCATGCCATATTCGTCGGTGTCGATAAGGCTATAGTCGATGGCGATGACGTCGTTCAGGTTTTCCAATGTCTTTGTTTTTGGCTTCCTCCCCGCGCCGATCGATTGCCGGGTAACCCAGGGATCGGTGAGTAACTCTTTTTGCAGATCGTCTGAGTCCAGGAGCTTGACGAGCGCAAGCTCTCCTTCCGAATAACAAAGCGCATCGACGAACGGCTGATCGTTTAAGATGACATCCCAAGCTGTCGTTATGGCAGCGCCACCCAAAATAACTTTGGTTTCCGGATTGGCGGCCTTGGCCGCAGCCGCCAGTCCCGCAACGTGCTTGTAGGACACGTCGAACATGACGGATATCCCCACGATATCGGGCTTGAACTCGTTCAGGACTTCCGCAAATTGCGCAAGACCTTGGGCGACGCTGTACTGATTGAGATCGTTGATTTTTATTTCATGGGCGCCGGAGGTCGCCTTCTTTATGTAAGAGGCGAGGCAAAGTACCCCATAAGGGAAAGCAAAAAAACTTCGCAGTTTTCCTGGTCGTATCGCCTCAATCTTGTCGCCAAGGTACGGAGGAATGGCAAAAAGAATTTTATAGGCGGGCATACTTTGACCTTTCTGCACAAAGCCTGACTCGGACGGGCTGTATTCGGATTCCATTTCCGACGTTCCTGAGACGCCAATGTCGATCGGCCCCAGGCTGTCAGATAGACGACCAATCTTAACGTTGCGTTAACCATACTTTTGCGCCGGGCCCGCATTATGCTGGTCGGCGAACAGCTGGGCTCACGTCGCGCTGTGCAACGGCCATCAGCGGCAACTGTCGGCGAGCAAGAAAAGTCGGCCCTGGGCAATGGATGCGGGTAGTGGCAAAAATGACGTCAATCGATTCGTCCTCCTGCAGCGAGACGCCGTTGCCGCACAAGGCTAGATCATTCGGCTATCTACCAAGCCCTAGCTCTGCTGCATCGCTGCTGGCGGAATTGGCAACCGCGCCGTGCCTCTATTCTCCCGTTCTGGCCGATATGCCGCTCGCCCTCTACGGCGCTGGAAACATGGGCCGTTTTGCGCGCGATTTCCTGAAGACGGTGGGGCACGATTTTGTCATGGCAATCGACCGCAACGCCCAGCAGCTCGCGAAGGAGCCGTGCTGGTCCGGCGTGCGGCTGCTCCATCCCGACGATGTGCCGGAGCGCGACAAACGCGGGTTGCGCCTCGCCATCAGCATCGTGACCGCACCCTACGTGCCGCTGGAGCGGTTGCTGCGGGAGCAGGGCTTTGCGGACGTCGTGCCGTTCTATGATCTGGCGGAAAGCTTCCGCGCTGTGCATCCGCTGTCGAACGGCTGGTTCGCAGATCCGCTGACATCGCTTGACCGGGCGAAGACCGCAGAGGTGCTGGCGCGCTGGGACGACCATGCGTCCCGCGCGCATCACCTGCAGTTTCTCGCGTGGCGACGGCTGCGCGGGGAATGGACCTTCGAGGGAGCGCCGGTTTCAACGGGGGACCGGTTCTTCATTCCCGAAGTGGCAGCGGCGTTACACGGCCAGGAATTTCTGCTCGATGCCGGCGCTCATCACGGCAGCGTGGTGGAAACCTTCCTCACGCAGACCAAAGGCGCTTTCCGGCAGATCGCCGCGGTCGAGCCGGACCCAGGCAACCAAGCGGTCCTGAAGGGTAAGTTGCGTGCTCTTCTACAGCACGATGCACGAGTCGCGGTTTACGACTGCGCGCTCGCGGATCGTGACGGCGAAGCGCTATTTCACGAGGGGATCGGTTACGCCTCCCAGCTTTCGCCGACCGGTGAGAAGACTGTCACCACATGTCGGCTCGATTCGCTGGGGGTCTCTCCTACCCTCATCAAACTGCATCTTGAGGGAGCGGAGCTTGCCGCTTTGCGCGGTGCAAGGCAGACGCTGATCGAATGCCGGCCGATCGTCGCAGCGACCGTCTACCACAATAACGATGGCATCTTTCGGACGGCGCTCTGGCTCATGGAAACGCTTCCCCACTACAGTTTCCTTTTCCGCTTGCATTCCTGGTGCGGAACGGGCGCCGTGATCTATGCAATCCCCGACGAGAGAATCGGACGGACATGACCCCTGACGCCTAGGACAAACGACAATTTCGAGATGACCGAGGATCGATAGAAACGCTATCATTTTGTCTAGGCTTGCGGAGTCGATTGGCTCCGCGGTCATGTGATGGACGATTATGAATATAAACCTCGGCCAGCGGATTGGCTCTTTTCTCGCAGCGCACCATGTGGTGTCGCTCGCTACATTCGGTTCGAGCGGACCGCACGCAACAAGTCTGTTCTACGCATGCGACGGATTGGCACTCGTCTGGGTATCGGAACCCGATACGCAGCATTCCCGGGAAATCGAAGCAGATCCTCGTGTTGCAGCCACGGTGGCGCCCGATTACTCGGATTTTACGGCCATTCGGGGCGTGCAGATCGCTGGTGCGGCCCGCCGGATCGTGGCGGCGGATGAACGAATGCGGCACCTTGCACAACTTGAAGCGCGTTACCCTTTCCTCGGGCAATTGGCGGCGGGGCCGTTGAAACTGCGTCAAGCTTATGCGCGAACGGCCGTCTATCGGCTGCAGCCGGCTCGCATCGTTCTTATCGACAATACGAAGGGCTTTGGCCATAAGGAGACGCTCGAAATTTCTCCGTAGACGGCAAGTGACGCACGGATGAGTAAGTGCGCTTGTTGCAATGACATGTGTGAAGCGGCGGCAGTTCGGCCAAGGAGGAAAGACAAATGCGACGCCTGATCGTTGGCCTAACCGGCGCAACCGGCGCAATCCTCGGCGTGCGACTGCTTGAGGCCCTTAAAGACTGCGATGTGGAATCGCATCTTGTAATCAGTAACTGGGCACGGCAAACGATTGAGCATGAGACGCCTTACACGCTTAAACAGGTGTGTGCGCTGGCCACGGTCTACCACAATTCAACGAACATGGCGGCGGAGATCTCGTCGGGCTCGTTTATTACTGACGGTATGGTGGTGATACCGTGCTCGATGCGCACACTGGGGTGCATTGCACATGGTTATGGCGAACATCTTGTCCATCGTGCGGCCGATGTCGTTCTCAAAGAACGGCGACGACTGGTACTCGTCGCGCGCGAATCGCCATTATCCGAACTGCACCTGGAAAACATGCTGAAACTGGCGCGCATGGGGGTGACAATAATTCCGCCGATGCCGGCCTTTTACAACCATCCCCAATCCATCAACGATATCGTCGACCATATTGTGGCGCGGGTTCTTGACCAGTTCGGCATCTCCGCGCCATTTGCCAAACGCTGGGATGGACATATCGCTACCTCAACCAAGACTGCCTCCGGTGGCGATGGGACTAAAAGTCATGCAACAAAAACATGATCTGCTCAAAAACTGTCCGGTCTGGAAATCGGTTTGACGATGGAGCTGACGACTGACGGCTTTTGATTAGTCGAATAGGCGAACTCGATAGCGAAAAACGCATCATAGAATGCGTTTCTGCTCCCGGCATACTGTCGCTCGCCATCTTATTCATGTGGAGTACCTCGATCATGACTTCGAATACGCGTCCGAAAGACATGCGGACTTGGATCGAAGAATTGGAGGAAGCCGGCGAGCTTATCCGCATCGCTAAACCGGTCGACCCGCTCACGCAGATGGG
>ODAK010004012.1_pt1 | contig 15166 bp, 14 predicted proteins | sample 1539591 | NCBI WGS metagenome assembly ODAK01 (sample SAMEA3539303, study PRJEB22396) | soil metagenome | biome: tundra; feature: field; material: soil | place: USA | collected 2010-05 | depth 0.15 m | reverse complement strand
AAGGGCTTGGGCAGCTGTTGCAAATAAGACCGGACGGCGCTGTAGCTCGGTGGTCGGGTGCACCCTGGCTCCAGATTCCGCAGATCGCGCAGCAAGGCCTGGTACACCAGCCGAATCGACAGCCGCTCACCCAGGTACTTGTTCTCGAGATATGCGCGGACCGCGGGATGGGCTTTGAGAAACCGCGACTTTCCCTTATCCGAGCGAACTCGGTCGACCAGACCTGCATAGCCCAGCTTGCGGTACTGTGCGTACCAGTTCCAGAGAGTTCGGGCGCTGACATGGTGTTGATCCGCGAGGAAGCCGGCCATTGAGTTCATGCTTCGCACGGCAACTCCCGCGGTGGTACGGAACGTTGGACGGGATCGCCGACTGCGGCTGCTAAATTCCAACAGCAGCGCAATGGCCTCCAAGCGCCTCAAGGCCTGTGCGTTCTGCCTAGCGGAAAAGTTGAGGCGCTCGGGCTCGGTGACCTCGGGCAGAGAGGCAAACAGGGTGGATTGAATCAGATCCGAGCGTAGCGCCAGAGCCGTGCAGGCTGGTCCTGACAGCAGCGGCTGTTTGAGGAATTTCAGCTGCGCTTCGACCGGCAACGAAGATAGCGCGTATTCGCGCTCGCCTCGTGCGTCGCGCCTTACACTTTTCGAGGGCCGATGCTGCAACTGACCTTCTCTCGCCAACCGGCGCACATACTGAGGGTGCCAGCCGGTCAGGTCAGTCACATCTTGAATGCGTAGCCAATTGTTGGGCATGAAAACCAACTGCTTCCAAAGAGATCACAGTCATGAGTCAAGAAACCAATGCCGCGGGGCACCCACGAACGAACTCGCTTCTTGACGTGATGGAGTCGCAAGTTCAGGGGATATGTCCGCCTTCTTCCAATCCGGCCGCTTCATCTCGCGAACGAGCTCGGCAACGACCCTCCTCGACTTTCTCTCGCTGCGTGCTACTTGGGAAACAAACTGACGGCTGACGCCTAGCCGCTCTGCGACGCGGGTATAGGCCCCCCAAAAAGAGAACTGGCGCCGCAGAATGTGCAGCGTGTTAAGGTCTTGTTGTCAGTGGAAGTCTGTATCAACCGAGATTGTATAGCTGTGGTTTATTAATGTAAAGCACTATTTTGGAAAAATTAAAGAAAAGACGTGAAAGGCCCCTGCCGCCGGGAGCCGATGCGGAGCTGATCGAGCGGATTAGGGAGCTTTGCGAGAAGAGCGGCCTGAAGCAGCAGGGGTTAGCTAAGCAGGTTGGGTTGTCACAAAACGCCGTATCCAAGTGGCTCTCAGGTAAGAGCACGCCATCGACAAAGAGCTACTCAATGCTCGGGCAGCTTTCTCCCACTGACGCCCTAGCTAAGTACTTTGCTGCCAGGGCGATTGACAGTAGCCCCGGTATTCGGGGAATGGTCCATGTCGCGGATGATGAGAAGCAGGATGCGAAGCGGGCCAGGCGTGCGATAGCCCACAGTGCTGACGTAGCACTCGTACCCTTATTAAAGGACGCAGCTGCCGCAGGCATTCCGCGGGCTATCCGTGATGATGAAATAGATCAGTCACTTAGTTTTCCAGCGGCATGGGTGCCGCACCCTGACTTCACCAGGTGCGTCAGGGTTAAGGGCGACTCCATGAGCCCGGTGCTCGAAGAGGGCTATATCGTTGCAGTCGACACTTACAACAAAGAGCCGAGAGACCTGGTGTCTTCAATGGTCGCGGCGCGAGATCCGGAAGGCGGGATAACAATTAAGTGGCTGCGGAAAGCCGGCAAGGAGTTCATACTCGTCTCCCATCACACAAGCGTCCGCCACAATCCCGTCATTTTGCGCGAAGACCCGAGGTGGAAGATAATTGGCCGGGTTCTGTTTTGGATCGGAAGGCTGTAAGCGGAGCGAACCATGGACCCACTGTTTGAATTTTCCCCATCGCCTGTGGTTTTGGGAAACGGGCCGGCGTGGATGTGAAGCGGATAGCGGCAGTCGCACCGCGGACATCGCCCGGTAAGTCTACTCATAAAGCCTAGATCGTCATTGACAGCAGGTTCGCGGGATGTTCGCGGGATCGCTCCAAGTTCAAGCCTCGGTTCCCCTCGTAAGTTACTTAGGTTTAATAGGTTACAGGATTTTGCTCTGCCTCCGAGCGATAGGTTCGCGAGAAGTGCATGAAAAGCCTCGACCATTCACCAAGAATCAGTGAGTTACGAGCGTCCGATCCGGCTGCACTGAAAATCAACTCCGCACAAGTCGCCGGATATCCGGCGACTTTGATGGGACAAAGCCCGCTTTAACCGTCATTTCCGGCGAAATCCGACGAAATCCGGTGAAATCCGGCCACTGCAAAATAATTCAGAAACGCACAGCCTGTGTAATTGTTGGAATTCAATTGCAGTATTGTTTGAATTGCGTTGCAGCGAGTTTGAATTACTTTGCAGTGAATCGGCAGGTCAACCACCTGGTTAGGAACCAGACGTCATGCGCCCCATGGCGCACCACCGAGCATGAAAATTGGATTAATTGGATTCCAGCGGGAAGCGGATCAGCCTGTGGGTGTGTGCGGTCTTCCGCAGATTGCGAATCAACAATTCGAACATAGGCGGATCTTCAGATCCGGCGCGAGGGGCGCTGTTAAGAGTCGGATGCTTTTTCAGCAAGGACACCCCCTCTGGTCAGCTAAAGACGCTTGACGACTCCAAGAACTGGAAGAGCGCAGCCTTTTCAAGGCTGGCTTCTCCCGTCGTCATCTGATTGATTCAAGGCATTTTATCGCCCTCCCCTCCCCTGTTTTTGCCCCGTTTATTGGAAGCATAATGGAAGCATAGCTTGCGGGACGGTGTTTGCCTCAAAAACATTTACGTCGACTAAGCAAGAAGTCTAATTGGGACCTGTGACTTCCACCGTGTGAATCTGAGCAGGTTAGGTTTTACAACGACTTACAAAGACGCGGAGGCTGCCTAACTACGCGCAAGTCGTATAAGACATCACTCTTTGTGGGTTGGGTTGTGGGTTGAGATTTTGTTCCTCAATGTTGTGTCCGGGTCCGGAAACTCGCTGCTATTTGTTCTCGTCTGCCGCGGCGAGACAAAGATCCCAAACTCCCCTTGCAGCCTTGCTTTTTCCGCCTCAAGCTCCGATGTCCATTCCGGTATGTTCAGGAACACAAAATCATAATTCGTGTTGTCGCGACTCGTCGCCACTCCAAGCACCCTGCTGTTCTCCTGGTTGATCCCGCGCGCCACTAGCCACATTGCCTGGAGCATGGCTTGCCGTCGCTTAGACGGATGCTCGACATCGTTCGTGATAAGAAAGCAGTAGGTTGTATCCAACAGCGACATTTGCCGTCTAGATGTTGTGGACTTTCGCGCGAATGTCGTTCGCAATCATTGGATGACGAAGCCGGACCGCGAGGCTGCGGGCTTCTTCGACTGGTCACTATGGGAAAGCGCCGAAAAAACGGGGTCAACAGCCGTGAAGAGACTTATCAACAGTGGGTTGGACGGCAGTTCAGTTACCTGCATTTTAATTGGCTCATACACCTATCGGCGGCCGTGGGTACGATACGAGGTCATGAAAAGCTTTCGTAGGGGCAATAGGATCTTCGGGGTTCACATCAATTCCATCCGTGGGAAGGACAAACTGACGAAGCCCCTTGGGCCAAATCCTCTGAAGTATCTCGGCGTTACATTTTCCGATAGCGGAATTACGCGAACACTTCACGAAATACGCAACGGGGAATGGGAAGAATATGAAGAGATTGGCGGATCGGCCTGCTATCAGGGAGACGCAGTTGCAGAGCGGTACTGTGGCAAGGGTTTCCACTTCGGTCGGTGGTATCCGGTCTATGATTGGGTCGCCGACGAAGGGTACGTTAACTTTGCCAAGTGGGTCGGTTGAGCCGACGGACCGCTCAAGAAATTGAATCGAGGATCAGCTTTGCCAAGCGGCTGTAATCCAGACTCGTTGCGAGCTCTTCGCTCGCGCTCTCCGATAGACCGCTGAGAGCTGCGCGCTCTGCTGGTGTCATTGCAGCACTTAGCTGACTTGATCGACCACCAACTGAACCGAAGATGTATACCGGAAGCCCAGCCTTGCGGGCGAGTCGAATCTCTTCATCTACACCGGGCGAGTGACCGCCTCTCGCAGTCTTTCCTCCTATGACCATAAGCGCACCGGCCTCTGGATCATTGAGCATTGCCTGGCGCATTTCGGTTAGGCTGGTGGCGCGGTCACCTCCGGCCGCGTCCACTGGAATCACTTCTGCGCTCTTCCTGAACTCCTCGACCGTCGCCTCAGTGACGAAAAAACGCGAGATATACATGCGTACAGCGGACAGGTAATCATTCGGTCTCAATCGTCTGGCGAGATCGAAGATCATGAACTGGAATGTAGGATGGGCGCCGAACGATACTCCTATGTCCGCGCGGAGGCTCACTTCTGTGACAGCATGCACGGCGTTAGTCATGTTCTGCTGGAATTCCGGTTCGCAGTCCGCAAATGCTCCCGAAATCACCAGGCGCTTCTTTGGGGCCTTGCGTGGCATGGTTGCTCGCTGGATCTCCATCACATAATCACCAATCGAATCGGTATGCACACCGCAGTCGTCGAATGAGGCACTCGCGCGAGAAGGGATGGCGGCAAGCAGAATTGCACTGTCGTAGTGAGGCCCATGCTTCGGGTGTGGCTCGTAGCCCACGTCCTTTGCAGAAGCCGAGAAATTGGTCAAATCCTGTCGGGTCGGTGTGCGGCCAAAGAGCTGCAGCAGATGCATCAAAGGCCTCTGTCGATACCGCGCAGACTTCCTGGGAAGAGTCAGGCTGTAGATCATACGGCGAGGATCGACAGTGCTCAACTCGATGCCGTGCTGATGTGTCAGATCCTTCAATTTCCCCAGTTCATCAAGCAGGCGGTCCACGTAGTCGCGGTGATGTATGTCAAACGCTTCCTGGACGATCTTTTCAACTTCAGCTCCGGAAACCTGATCGGTCGCAGGATTCAGGTCGGGATATGCAAAATGTGCTGTGCCTGACGGCATAATCGACATCGGCGCTCTGCCATCATCTTTGCCAATCCGAACCCACACAATAGGAAGCTGCAGACTGAGAGCCATTTCCAGCTCTTTGATGATCCAGGGGGACTCTCCAGCTTTCGGCGTATCCAGGAAAATGACCGCATCGCTTTCGCGAAGGCGAGCTTCAATAATATCCTGGGCGTCTTCGCCCACCTTTACATCGAACAAGTCGCGAAACGCCTTCCGGGCAGTGTCAAGGAGTGTACGGTGAAAAGATGCACTAATCTCCTCGCCGTCGAACCGTCGATGGCTGAGGAAAAGGTGCATCGGTTCAACCGTTAATGTTGGCTTGAGAATCGACAGAACCTGGCGAGCAAACACAGTGGCAATCGTAGCCACTTGGCTCGGGTCAAGCGCACGTTGACGCAAATGCTCAACGACATCGAAACTCTGCCGGTCCTGAACAAGCGCGGGAGGATGGCGCTCCTCCTTCGTCGCCGCGACGGGAAGAATTGCGGCATTCGCCCGTGCGGCTTTTTCCAGGAATTTGAGGACCGGAGCTTCATACGCGGTGTCCGGGCGGTTGAAGAAGACAACCGCATCCGCCGCGTCCGGTTCCGTCATCCTCATGGCGCTGGCCGAATGCAAAATCGGGACGCTGCCGTATTCACTCATAGCGCGATGGAACGCAACCAGGAAGGCGTCGGCGACGGGTGACGTCTGCACGGTCAAGGGAGGCGCGATGACATAAACGGTGTTCACTTGATGCCTCTGTTCAGGCTACCGTGCGCTGGCAGCCGTCGCGGCCTCTTCAACCCACTTGCCGAAGTTGTTGTATCCATCGTTCAAGATCCAATCGTAGGTCTTTGCGACAGATGAGAAGTAAACGTCATTGCCGGTCTTGTCTTTTCCGAGCACACCGAAGTAGCCGGAGCCCGCTGTATCCGTCTTGCCGTTGAAGTCCTTGATATTGTGGAGAGCCACTCCCAACAGACCGTTGCGTTTCGTATAGCTCTCCTGGAGCTCATACTTAACCCACTTACGGGAATCCGTCTCGGGGCCAATGAGAACGACCGTGACCGACGTACCTTTAAGTTGCTCGGCAATCCACTTCTTGATTGCTGCGTCACCCTGTTTTTCGATTGATTCCCACGCGGCCCTGTCAACGTAGCCGGCTGCTTCGTCGTGGTCCTTAGTTACTGCGTGGTTGCGGACCACAGCAGCACGTTGCGCATCCCTCTCGTAATGAAAACTAAAGAAAACTCTTCGTGCCATACGCTCTCCTGTCTGATAGTATTTCTCAATATTGCTGAAGGGAGGCCCTGGGACGCTTTCATCATATAAGATCTGGTAGTTACACTGCATGCCGCCGCAGGAATCAAAACGAAAATCTGGGGCCGAAAAAACAACCGCCCTTCCAACTCAAATACCATATTTTACCGCCAGGAATTTCTGCAGGGACCTGGGTAGCACGGCAGTCAGTTCCTGCCAGGTCAGCAATTGCAGCCGGCAGCGCAGAACGCAGCTTCTGACCGCTCGCATGACCGCATACCAGTTCTCGATCAGGTCAGGGCGCCTTTCATCGCACAAGACGCAGAACGATCCGCCCGTCGCATGGGCCGCGAGCGCGCCGCGGATCAACTGGTAAGCGCGGACGACATCGCCGGACATCATCAGCTCTCGCGGATCGAAAACTTCCTCCAGGTCCCGATACCTCGCAATCATTCTTGCGGGCGCCGTTTGAAAATCCGTCTCCGTGAGCTTGGCCTCCACCATGAGGTCTCCGAGTTTCATGTCGATCTCGGTGCGGTCCGTCCTGCCACTGCGGAGAGGAATTTCCGGCCTGAATCCAAACTGCGGCACCAGCCCGGAAGGCACTCCCAGCATGGAACTCAAGGCAGGGTTCCTGAGCGTTCGGCCGCAACAAAAGATATTCATGAGCAAGGCGTCCGAGCTGTTCGCGCAATCCAGCTCCCTCCATCGCCAGGCCGCTCGTGGCCGTGCGCTGCGCGATGCGGTGTGAACTTTGGCGAGTCGGCGCGCCCATTCCGGATTAGCGCAAATGTTCCGCCAGGAGGCGGGATAGAAATTTCCATGCTGTCGGTTTTCATTGCGTCCAAAGATGACGCTGGGCGTCTCGCCCGCGGTCAATTCGTGTAGCGATCCGTTCATGACCGCGATCTGCTGGTTTCTGGCGCTCAGTTCCCGCCGCAAGTCTCCGGCCCACCGCATTGATCCTCCTTATTCTTTGCCCATGCCAAGCATCCGCCGCAGCCTCGCCTTCAGCGCTGTGTCTGCCGGGCTTTTGCAGCCTCTATTCAGCCAGTTTTCAAAATCCTGAATTTTGACAACATGCGTAACCTCGGGATTCCGGACTTTTACGGTGACGGTTGTCAGGCCCTTGCCGATGTCGCCGACCCAATCGTGCCCGCGCACCATGGCGAGGGCCTGGGCGACCGCTTCGTAGAGCGTTTCCGCCGTCACGTCGAGCTGGTGCGCGATGTCGTTCAGATCGTGGACAACGACGGTGCAGGCTTTAGGGGCCACGATGGCAATTTATCATATTCGCTATTTGTTCGCCTGTGAGATTCTTGCGCGAGGGATTGGGACCGGATGGCCGAGACAACATGGTCGGCGGCCCGGCATGGCCGGGCGTAAAGCCCGGCCGGCGGCGCGCCGGACACGCCAAGAAGGCAGAACTTGACTTAAGATGTCTTATAGTTTACCTTATGTGTTGTATGGTCAACTATCGTTTACCTTAACTATGAGGGAGATCGAACCGTGCTGACGCTGCCTATCCCCGTTTCACGCGCTTTACGCAAGCTCGGCCATGATATTAAGGATGCGCGGCGGCGGCGGCGCATCCCCATGGCGATCGCGGCGGAGCGGGCCTCCATCAGCAAGCCGACATTCATCAGGGTGGAGCGGGGCGATCCGACCGTTTCAATCGCAAGCTACGCCACCGTCCTTTATGTGTTGGGGATGGCCGACCGGCTGGGCGACCTCGCTGCCCCCAAGAACGACCCGGTTGGCCTGCAGCTTGAAGAAGAGAACCTGCCGAAACGCATTCGCGGAGCGCGGAAGCAGAAACCCGCGAAAGGAAAATGATGGACAGAGAGACCCTTGTGTATGTGGACCTGGACGGCGCTCCCCACCTGATGGGGCGACTGTGGGCCCGCGTCCGCAAGCAAAAGGAAAGCGCGACCTTCGAATACGACGCGGGCTGGCTGCAGCATCCCGCGCGGTTCTCCCTGGAACCGGCCTTGCAGCTCGGCCCCGGCCCGTTTCACACGCCGGCCGATACGCCGATGTTCGGCGCGATCGGCGACTCGGCACCGGACCGGTGGGGACGGGCGCTGATGCGCCGCATGGAACGAAGGCGCGCGGAGCGCGAGGGCACCGCGCCGCGCACGCTGCAGGAAATCGACTTCCTGCTGCTGGTGGATGATGAGGCGCGCCAGGGCGCGTTGCGCTTTGCCGAACGCGAGGGCGGACCGTTCCTGCGCCCGGTGGGCGTCAAGCGCATCCCGCCGCTGGTCGAACTGCCGGAACTGCTGTCCGCGGCGGAACACGTCATGGAAGACAAGGACACCGAGGAGGATCTGCGCCTGCTGTTCGCGCCCGGATCGTCGCTCGGCGGCGCGCGCCCCAAGGCGTCGGTCATCGAGAAGGACGGCCATCTCGCGATTGCGAAGTTTCCGCGCAAGGACGATGAAATCAACACCGTGATCTGGGAAGCGGTCGCTCTGACGCTTGCCAAAAAAGCCGGCATCGCGGTGCCCGAGGCCCGCGTCGAAACCATCTCCAAAAAACCTGTCCTTCTGCTGCGGCGCTTTGACCGTGAGGGCAAGCGCCGCATTCCCTTCCTCTCCGCCATGAGCATGCTCGGATCAAAAGACAACGAAAGCCGAAGCTATCTGGAAATTGTCGACGCGCTGCGCCAGCACGGGGCCGCGCCGAAAGCCGACATGGAAGCACTGTGGCGGCGGCTGGTGTTCAATGTTCTGATTTCCAACACCGACGACCACCTGCGCAATCACGGGTTTCTCTATGCGGGGCAGGAGGGCTGGCGCCTGTCGCCGGCCTACGATCTCAACCCGGTCCCGACCGACATCAAGCCGCGCATCCTCAGCACGGCGATCAACGAAGACGACAATACGGCCTCGCTCGCCCTGGCGATGGAAGTGGCGGGGTATTTCGATCTCGACGCCGGCAAGGCCCGCGCCATAGCGGCGGAAGTCGGAAAAGCCGTCTCGAAGTGGCGCGACGAGGCCGCGCGGCACGGCCTCACCAAAACCGAGATCGACCGCATGGCGTCGGCCTTTGAGCATGACGACCTGAAGATGGCGCTCGCGGCACAGTAAGACGAAAAGAGCAGCAAGATGAAAATCTCAGAAAGAACCGTCAAGCGGCTTGCAGAGATCATCACGGGTGATAAGTCGCTATCCCCGTACCGCTCGGGGCCGAAGCTCGTCGGTTTTTTTAACGAGTTTGGCACCAACCATACTTACGGGCAGGGTTTCCCGTCACGGTGGATGTTCGCCGAAGACTGCATCCGCCAGCTTAACGACACGCCAGCGCTGAAAAAGGTCATTCTCTCCGCGGTTGACCCGCGAGATTTCATGGGTGCGACCGTATATGACAAGAAGACCCAGCAAAACCAGCCGGCCAATCTCCGGGACGCCCTGACATATCTGAATGAGTTCCTCGCGTATGACGGTTATGAGATCGTGCCGCACGGCAAAGGCTACGATGTCGTGGACAAGGCGCGCGGGGAGATTATCGTCGACGTAAAACTGGAGCCCAGTCACCTTTCTCACGCCTTCATCATGGAACAAATTGAGAAGTGCCGAACCAAGACGAGCCAAAGGGACTATGACGGGGCCATCACGAATGCCCGGTCTCTGGTCGAGGCTGTTCTGGCAGCCATAGAGAAAGACTTTGATTCGAGCGCGCCGGATTATGATGGCGACCTGCCGAAACTCTACAAGCGGGTGCAGAAGCATTTGAATCTTTCGCCCGAAAACCCGAAGATCGGCAACAGCTTGAAACAAACCCTTACGGGTTTCATCAGCATTATCGGCGGACTCTCCGGCCTCAGCAACAAGATGGGGGATCGGCACGTTCGGGAATACAAACCCGCGGCGCATCATGCCGCTCTGATCGTTAATGCGGCCATGACGTTCAGTAACTTTATTTTTGATACTTACGCTTATCAGCGGGCGCAGAAGACTTAGAAGAGTGTCGGTGGTCCGCGGAAGGGAGAAGCGCACCTTGTTTAGGATTCTTATTGATACCTGCGTGTGGCTCGATCTTGCAAAGGACTATCAGCAGCAGCCGATTTTGACCGCGCTCGAAGAGCTCATCCGCCTGGGGGACATTGAGCTCGTACTTCCGCGCACCATCCTCGATGAATTCGCCCGCAATAGAGAGCGGGTTGTCGAGGAGAGCGGCCGCAGTCTTTCCGGCACCTTGAAGCGGGTCAAGGAGGCGGTCGAGAAATTTGGCGATCCTGGAAAAAAGAGCATAGTGCTCCGGCAGCTTAGTGACGTAGATCATCATATTCCGACCATGGGCGGAGCTGCCGTGGATACGGTCAGACGGATCGAGAAGCTGTTCGCGCGCGTCCCGATTATCGAGATTTCCGATGCTGTGAAGGTCCGCGCAGCGCAGCGCGCAATCGACAAGCGCGCACCTTTCCACAGACAACGGAATGGCATCGACGATGCGATTCTGATTGAGGTTTACGCAGATGTTGTGACAGCGAAAGCAACGGGAGCCCGATTCGCCTTTGTCACCCACAACATCAAGGATTTCAGCCATCCGGCGGCCAACAACAAGCTGCCTCACCCGGATATCGCGGCTTGCTTTTCGCGGGTGCGGTCTCTGTATTTCATCACCTTGGGCGAGGCGCTGCGCCGTGTTCAGCCACAGGAATTTGCCGATCTGATGATCGAACAGGCATGGATTGAAGAACCGAGGCGGCTTACGGAGATCGTGGATGCCATAGACTTGCTGTTCCACCAGGTCTGGTACAGCCGGCACCAGATCGCGCGCCAGAAAATCGAACTTGGCAAGACCCAGATCGTCGAGAAAGAGACATTCCCTGTCAAAAACCATTCGCGCCGGCCCATACAGCGCGATGTTTGGGAAGGCGCTCTCAAGGCCGCCGCGAAGGTCGAAAGGAAGTACGGCCTGGAGAATCTGGGCCCTTGGGACGATTTCGAGTGGGGGATGATTAACGGCAAGCTTTCGGCGCTGCGCTGGGTTCTCGGCGATGAGTGGGACATGCTAGACACCTGAAGATTCTGCGCTAGGCAGGTGTTTGGACGCTTATCGAAGAAATGGCCCGGAATATCGCTTGATGAAAACAGGCCACTTTCATAGCCGATCACGGCTGGATGCCGATTCCTGTGCTGGCGAATTTTATGCTCATCGAACCGTTTGATTTTGCTTTGGCGAATATACCCGCGAACGAGGCTTCCACGATCTCTCAAGAACGGGTGCGGCAAATTGCGGGAGTGTGGGATGAGGAGGTGTCGCGCATACTTCATCGGATACTCGCAATCGGTCAGGAACAGCGCGTTTATATCCCGGAGCGCGGGCTCGCCGCCTACGAAATGGTCAAGCTTGCGATGTTTCTGACTCAGAGAGTAGTTGAGAAACACCTCAGTGAGAGACGTTTGGCGCATATTGATCCTGATTCCGAGAGTGCCGCCTTAGGCTCAGCAGCACGGCGAATGCGAATTGATGCCACCGCGACCATGGCTGCCGAACGGATTTGGATTCCCTTACTAGACCGGTGGGCGAGCCGAGAACGAAGGATCGTTGTTCCCTCTAGCAAACCACCACTCGCAGGACTTCGGCGTAGAGAACGGCGCAAAGACACAAGGCGTAATCATTATTCACCGAGATTCAGTAATCGATTGTGGGCGGGAGACGGCGGCAAGGTTGCGGTTTACACTCTTTCGCCAGGGGACAAAGTTGAGATGAAGCTCCGCGATCCCGGACAGTGGGGCTTCGAGCGTGGACTCTACTCGCAAGGATTGGAGCGCTATCTGGGGACGATTGAGAGCGTAGCGATGGAGCCCTTACAGAAAGTGTTAGATGTGATCCCACTGTCCGTGAGCGAGCGCGCGGCGCTGATTACATTCCTTATAGCACAGTGGTTACGTTCGCCCGCGTTTATCCTCACACACCTGAGCGGGCTGCGAGCAATCATTCACGAACAAGATATCCCCTACTCAACCCACGTCCAGAGTCTCAAGAGAGCCTATGAGAGCATGTTCGAAAATGATATCTTATACGCGACCCTGTACCGCACAATCGACACCCGTAGTTGGCGAATGCTAGTTGCCCCTGAAGGGCATAGCTTTATTAGACCCGACTCTGTAATCGTAATAACTGGTCGCGCAAATGTGTATTACCCGCTCGCACCACACAAATGCTTGCACATTGGACCAGACATTGCGGGGGAAGACCCACCAGTTATTCTACTGGCTCGTGAGCTGACAGCGGACCAGGTGGAAAGAGTCAATTCCGTTCTAGCCTCATTTGCATTACAAAGTGCGATGGCGACGCCGGAACATGACAGTGCGGAACTCAGAGCAACAATGGGAAAGTGGTTTGGGACGTCGCAACTTATTCGGCAGGCACAGCGGTCCCGCGCGTTTCAATATTGGGGCGCATTATCGCGACCATAGTCACCACAGTGGTAACGATGATCGCTGCTGTAATCGCGGCTTTTGTACAGGTTGTAGAAAAAAATCGGTTCTAAGGCGACGAGCGAATGCAAACTACTGTGAGCGATACCTACCTCAGTATCGTCGGCGGAGGACTGGTGGCAGCCGTTGTAACGATCGTGGCTAACATCTTCTGGGATCAGAAGAAACAAAAGCTGTCTGAAGACTGGGAGTTCCGCCGTTATCAGGCCAACCTGATTCACTTCAGCACTGCCGGCCTGATGGAGGCATTCTTCTCTGCGAAGAGCGAACTTCTGTATATGACGAGTACGCTTGAACTTCTTTTAGGAACCTTGAATCAATTGACTGCTCAAGCGGATCAGATTGTTCGGCAGCAGGGCGGTCCCCAGCTGACGGTCGCTGAGCTCGAACAACGAAAGCAGCAGTTGCTACAACCATTCCAAAGTTTTAATGCCCAGCAGGTGACACTGCGATGGAACCAATATGAGCAGAAGGCGAAGGAGAATCACGCGAAAGCCGAAGTTCATTTGACAACGCTGAAGCACCTTGTTCCTGCTGAGCTTTATGACGGCTTACTCACGCTCTTCGAGCGTTTGAGTGCTCCGTTCGTGTGGGATTTGCCGCATGCCAAGGAAAAACTGAAGACACTTGAGGACGCGCTCCCTGAAATCCTTGAACTTCGAGCGAAGCTGTTCCGGCAACTTGAAATTAAGCTTGGACGCTGAAGTCAGCATCGTTTTTGAGTTCCTCAAATAGCGACGGTCGATCGCTCATTGCTGACTTCGACTCGCACGCTGGCGGCACACTTCCGGTAGAGTCATTAGTTCGCCTGGCGGAAGCGAGCGTCGCGGTCACCGAGTATCGTTCGTTCTATCGTTGTTTCACAATTTGCCGACGAAGGACAATCGGGTTGGCTCGGTTGGGTTTCGTATTTGCACGGTTTCGGCGGAAATAACCACACGGGAAAATTTTGCGGACCACACGTGCCGGAGCCACACAATCATGCTACGAACCTTACCGGAACGTCACCAATCGAGCTTGGTGCCAAGTCATTGATATTGCGGATGTACGATGTTTTGATGAATGACAGGGGAAGCAGGTTTCAGTTTACGCGGTATCCCCGCACAGGCCCGTAGGTCCAACCCCAATGGCGCGTTTCATGGCCCAGAACCCCTGTATCCGGCGGGAGTTGGAGTCCAAGCCTTAATGTCTGGCGTTCCGTGGTGAGGGGAGCTAGTGATACGGGGAGCCGGTAATCGCGTCTGTCGGGTCCCTCGTAGGGATACCAGGTGACAATGATCGTCACTTGGGTGAGTTTCCAGTGTGAAAGTCCGTTATAAATGTCGCAGCTTATCTCGTTGCGCGTGTGATCTGTAAGGCCGCACACACCATCCAACGACCCCTCTTCAGGATGTTCAGCGATAAAGCCACCGAGCGTGATCTGCAACTCTTGTTCATGTAAAACCTTCTCGGGCTGTGAGGTCGTGCGAGTGCAACAGACAATCAGAAGGACAACGAGAACGGATGCCAACATACCGGGGACGCGCAAGGATTCACCCTTCTTCTTTGTCGATCAGCAATAACTCATTTTCGCCGTGGGGTCTTAGATTGCCGCTGCGGTCATGCTTACTCCCACGGAGCAGGTACCAGCAATCCGACCAAGAGCGGTCAAATCGCTCCGTTAAAGTTGTCCAACTCACGGGAGTGATGGGACCCCGCACATATTGGGCTGTTCAGTAGGGAGCTACGTCCGCCCCCTGCCCCTTTACTATTCGGCACACGCGAGTGGCAATTTCGCGAGAACTGTTGTCGAAGCGTGCCTCGAATCCTTTCGCGTTTTTGGGGTCATGGTCGTCGCGATAGGAAATTGACCAATGTCCTGTAAGTTTTTCCGGGTCTTCTAGACTGATCATGAGCCACCAGTAGGGAGCGTTTCTTGAGATGATTTCCTTATAAGCTTCATTCGCACTCTTTGGGCCGCTGAATGTGGCCAGGCGAAGACTTTTGCAAACCTCTTCCGTTGCAAATTCGGTGGCTAAGTTGCTCTCAAACTCAAGGACCTGCGGCCTGCCGTCCTCGTAACAGCCACCGTTGATTTGCTGGGCAAGTTGGCACATACTCTTGGCATAATCGACGTCCCACCAACTGTCCAATACCACGATCTTTGAGGGACTAGACTTGCATCCAAAAGCGGTGGCAAGAACAGCAATCGATATGACCTGCCATAGAGCAGTTCGTATCTTGGTGCCATCGGTTGCCATGTTGGAGAGTGGAACCGATAGATGGTTCTCTGTCTATGACCTCCGTCACCATTGGTGGGTAGGGCTTTGCTGAAGATGAGGGGCGAAAAGTCCGCCATGTGACACGCGATGCACCCCGTATGGTCAAGATATTCGACCGGTTTGAAACGGCGAGGCTTGCAGCCTCGACTAGTCTCTTCGGATTGCCTTCTCCGCGGCCTCGATAAGG
>ODAK010004010.1_pt1 | contig 15172 bp, 11 predicted proteins | sample 1539591 | NCBI WGS metagenome assembly ODAK01 (sample SAMEA3539303, study PRJEB22396) | soil metagenome | biome: tundra; feature: field; material: soil | place: USA | collected 2010-05 | depth 0.15 m | reverse complement strand
CGTAGCACTCCACGCCGCGGGCGTTGTTGTACTCGGTCTCGCACTTCTCCCAGGTAAGCTTGACGCCGTTGATGCCGCCGTCGCGCTCGTTGATGAGCGTCATATAGTCTATCCACCCCGCGGAAACACCGGAGCCGCCGGGCGCATACGGTCCGACCCAGTACAGGTTGACCGGCACGAATTGCTCCTTCACCTGCGCCTGCGCCCCTCCGGCCGCCAGCGTCAGCACCGCAACCGCAGCCGCCACACCGAACGGCCGCGCCGCCCGTTTCAGAATTCCCTTGATCATGGTAAAACTCTCCTCAAGTTAATGACTGCCTGCGCACAATGCAGGACGTTCCGATTGACTGAAGACAACTACTCGAATACGCAAGTGTTGCTCAATATACGCCAGTTAGGCGCATTGCAAAACCGCCCCTCCGGCATACGCCTCGCCACGGTCCCGCTGCCGCGCCCGGAGCGGGCAGCCACGTGCGCCCTGCGTCAGTGCGGACCCTTCATCGCCGCGCCGCTGGCCCGCGCGGCGTATTCCCGGTCGCGCAGCACCCGGCGCAGCAGCTTGCCCGAAGCGCTCTTCGGCAGGCTTTCGACGAAGGCGATCTGCCGCGGGTATTTGTAGGGGGCGGTGGTTTTCTGCACGTGTTTCTGCAACTCCGCCACCAGTTCATCGGTCGGCGCGAACTCCGGGCGCAACACCACGAACGCCTTGACGATTTCGCCGCGCTCCTCGTCCGGGCTGGCGATCACGGCACTTTCCACCACCGCCGGATGCTCGATCAAGGCGTTCTCGACCTCGGTCGGGCCGATGCGATAGCCGGCAGAACTGATGATGTCGTCTGCTCGCCCGGTGTAGAACAGGTAGCCGTCCTCGTCGCGGTAAGCCAGGTCGCCCGTTATCCAGTAGTCCGTGCCGCCGACCTGCCTGATGTTGTCCTGGGTGCGCTTGGGGTCGTTCCAGTAGCCCAGCATGAACTGCGGGTTGGGCAGCTTCATCGCCAGCTGCCCTTCCTGATTGGCGCCGAGGTACTGGCCTTCGCTGCTGATGATCTCGAACTGCGTGCCTGGAATCGGTTTGCCCATGGAGCCGGGCTTGACTTCCATGCAGGGGTAGTTGAGCACTGTCATCAGGGTCTCTGTCTGGCCGTAGCCGTCGAGCAATTGGGCGCCGGTGAGCTCGTGCCAGCGCCTGACCACCTCGGGGTTGACCGATTCACCGGCGGAAACGCTCAGGCGCAAGGCGCCGAGCTCGTATTGCTCCACCGGCGCGGTGATGAGGTGGCGAAACTCCGTTGCCGGCGCGCAGAACACGCTGACTTTGTATTTCGACAGCATGCGCAGGCGCCCGTTGACGTCAAACTTGCCGTCGTAGAACAACACGCAGGCGCCGCGGCTCCAGGGACCGAACAGGATACCGGTGCCGGCCTTGGCCCAGCCGGTGTCCGAGGTGCACCACTTGACGTCGGATTCCTCCAACGTCTGCCACCATGCGGCCGACAGCCGCCACGCATATAACGCGCGCGCGGCGTGAAGCACACCCTTTGGATTGCCCGAGGAGCCGGACGTGTAGTAGAGCAGGGCCGGGTCTTCCAGTTGCATCTCGGCGCATTCGAAATCTGCGGACTGCCTGTCGGCATCCGCGAACGGGGTCCAGCCGGCGGCCGCTCCGCCGATGGCGATGCGGGTGCGCAAGGGGCCGCAGATATCGAACTTGCCAGTATTGAGCAAGGTGGTGATGGCGCCGATCGCGCCCGAGTCCTGGACGCGATAGTTGATGTCCTTGGGCGTCAGCATTTCGATGCAGGGAATCGGGATGGCTCCGACCTTGAGGCAGGCCACCATGCTGATCTGCCATTCCCACAGGCGCGGCATCAGGATAATGATCCGGTCGCCCTTGCGCAGGCCCTGCTGCACCAGCAGGTTGGACAGCTGGTTAGTACGCCGCCGGATGTCGGAAAAGTTGAAGTGCCGCTCCTCGCCGGCTTCGTTGCACCAGATCAGCGCCGGCTTGTCGTTCAGCTCCGCCTGCCGGTCGACGACGTCGCGGCCGAAATTGAAGGTCGTGGGCAAGTCCAAGACGAACTGCCGCGCCGTCTCGGCGTAGTCGTGCATCTTCTCGATCTTCATTGCGTAAATCCTTGGGTACGCAGATGCTGCCCGGGCTCAGGCGGCGGTCCCGCCGCCATCGATCATCACGGTATCGCCGGTCACGCAGGAAGCGCCCGGCGAGGCCGGGAAAATCGCTGCGGCAGTGAGCGCTACAAGCGCGCCAGTGAGGTCGAAATGCCGACGATTCATCAATGCGCCTCCTGCGCACGCGCGAGGCGGTTGGCGATGGCCCAGCGGTGCACTTCCGAGGGGCCGTCATAGACGCGGAACGCGCGGATTTCCCGGAAGATGCGCTCGACCTGAGTGTCATGGGTCAGACCCAAGCCGCCCAGCACCTGGAGGCAGCGGTCGACAACGCGGAACAGCGCTTCGGAGACAAAGACCTTGGCCATGCTGGACTCATGGCGCGCGTGCTCGCCCTTGTCCAGGCGCCACGCCACGTCGAGGATCGCCAGGCGGCACATGTGCAGTTCGATTTCGTTGTCGGCCAACTGGAAGCCCACGCCTTCGTGGCGCACCAGGGTGGAACCGAAGGCGCGGCGCTTGCCGGCATAGGCCTTGGCAATGTCCTGGGCGCGGGTGGCGGCGCCCAGCCAGCGCATGCAGTGGGTCAGGCGCGCCGGCGCCAGCCGGATCTGCGCATAGCGCAGACCCTGGCCGATTTCGCCCAGCACGTCGTCGCGATGGACGCGAACGCCCGCGAAGGCAACCTGCGCGTGGCCGCCGGTAAAACTGGAGTCTATCGAGCCGATAGTGCGGGTAATGCGGATCCCCGGCTGCGGCAGCTTGGCCAGGAACATGGTGGGCCCGAGCTCCTGACCACCATCGAAGGCCCGGGCCATGATGATCGTGAAGCCCGCGCCGTCGGCGCCGGTAATCAGCCATTTCAGGCCGTTGATCACATAGTGCTCGCCGTCGCGGTCGGCCCGCGTCGTCAGTTGGCCAGGATCGGAGCCGGCGCCTGGATGCGGTTCGGTCATGGCAAAGCAGGAGCGGATCTCGGCCTGGGCCAGCGGGCGCAGGAAGTCTTCTTTCTGCTGCTCGGTGGCGATCACCTCCAGCATATGCATATTGCCTTCGTCGGGTGCGGCGCAGTGCAGGGCAATGGGACCCAGGGTCGAGTAGCCGGCGGCTTCGAACACCAGGGCGCGTTGCAGATGGGTCAAGCCCATGCCGCCGTAGCGGCGCGAGACGTGGGGCGCAAGCAGGCCGGCCTGGCGCGCCAGCCCGTTCAGTTCGATGCGCAGCTCGTCGGTCGGGCCGTGGCTGGTCAGGCGCTCGTCCTGTTCATAGGGAATGATGCTCTGCTCGACGAAAGCGCGGACACGGTCGCGCAGTCTGGCGTCTTCGGGCGGAATGGACAAATCGATCATGGCGTACTTTCCTTAGTCACTTATAAGTCAAGAGTAACGAAAAATGGCGAAGATTTCGATTAATGGCGAGTATGTGTCCGCAGGGGAATTTACGCCCCGAAGGAAGTCCCCTTGGGGGCAAGGGGGGGCACCCCCCCTTGTTCGTGGAATGAGGGCTTTTCCTTGGCCGGAGACACTCTGTTTGGTTCCGGCTCGTACGATTTAGGGGTCACTGAATTTCGCCGGCGCACATGGCCCGCGTGCAGTCCGGCAAACCCGCGGAGAGCTTGCCGAAGGTTCTGAATTCTTCCTGGGTCGATCACGGCGCCGCGCTACCAGGCGGCGTCAAGCAAGTTGATGACATCAGCCTGTTCCTTGATGGTCCGTGGATTGGTCCGCACCCAGATATTGCCCATGGCGCCGCTGGCGATCTGGTCGAACTGGGCCCGCTGCACGCCAGCGTCGCGCAAGCGCGCGGGCATGCCCAGGCGCTCGATCAGCCCGCTGACGGCGCCGGCGCCGTCACCGTCGCCGCGCCCCAGGGCGCTCGCGATCTGGGCCAGTTTTTCGGCCCGGTGCGAGCGGTTGAAGCGCATCACGTGCGGCAGCATCACGCAGCTGGTGTAGCCGTGGCTCATGCCGGTCACGGCACCCAGGCTATGGCCTATGCCATGGCTGGCGCCGAACGGAACCTTGAAAATCGCGAAGCCAGAAAGCCACGCACCCTGCATGGATTCGAGCCGCGCCGCCAGGTCGCCAGGGGCCTGTTTGGTCTGGTCGAGCGAGCGCGACAGCAGGCGCAGGGCCTGCAGGGCCGTGGCTTCGACCAGGGGCGAAGATTCGATCGAGCAGAGCCCTTCGACAGCATGATCGATGGCGCGAATACCGGTCGACAGCCACAGCCACTCGGGCGTGTGCAGCGTGACTGCCGGGTCGAGGATGACCGAGGCGGCGCCGATTTCGCGGCCCGAATAAGCGTCCTTGACACCGCGCTCGGGGTCGCTGCAGCCGGCCAGGTTGGAGAACTCGGCGGCGGAGAGAGTGGTGGAGATCACCACCTGGCGCAGCGGCGGAACCTTGATCACAGGCGCGTGGCGCGACCCGTCGGGGTCGATGCGAATGTGGTAATCGTCGAGCTGCCTGGGCTCGGACAGGCCATGGGCCAGCACGATCAGCAACACCTTCACGGTGTCGATCGCCGTGCCGCCGCCGAAGGTCACGATCAGGTCGGGTTCGGCTGCCCGAACGGCGCGCGCCGCGGCAAACACGCTGGGCCGCGGCGTATGTTCCCGGCACTCGTCAAATGTGCCAACGCAACGCCCGCCCAAGGCCCGGCGCAGGGACTCGACCGCATCGGTGCTGCGGTTCAGGGTCTTGCTGGTGACGATGAAGATGCGCCGCGCCTGGCGGCGATCGGCTTCCTCGATCATGGCCTGGGCGGCGGGCTTGCCCCAGATCACGCGGTCCTGGGCCAGGAACTCGTGCATGCCGGCGTTGCTCTGCTGTGTCATGGCTTGGCCCTTTATTGCTTGGCGAGCCGGTAATGCGGCAAGGTCACCTCGCCGACGTCCTGGAACTCGACCTGCACCGCATCGCGAGGAGCGTACTCACCGCCCCCGACCGGTTAGCGCATCATCAGCCCTCTTTCGAGCAGTCGCGCAGGGTAATGCCTTTTTCCTTCGCGTACTTGCCCGCGGACTCCTCGATCATCGGGCGCACGATCGACTGGTCAGAAGCGATCCAGTCGGTGATGGTGTTCCACTTCTTGCCGTCCCACTGCATGAATTTCACCGCGCCGCCGCCCTCGTGATCGGCGCACGACACCTTGAGCGCCTGCATGAAGCCGGTCGCGCCGAGTTCCTTCAGCCGCGCGTCGTTGATGTTCAGGTTCTCCAGCCCCCAGCGCACCTGCTCGCCGGTGAGCGGTTTCTTGCCGTATTTCTCCTGCGCCTTACGGATCGCCTCCACCGTGATGATGCCCTGCACCACACCGCGGTTGTAGTAGATCGAGCCGATACGCGTCTTGTCGTCCATCTCGCCCTTGCCCTTGGCATAAAGGCGCTTCTGGATCTCCTGCACCACCGGATAGTTGGTGCCGGCTACGTTGAAACCTGCCGCGATATAGCCCTTCGCCGCATCCCCCGCGGGAATGGTGTCTTCTTCTGCGCCCGACCACCACACACCCACGATCTTCTCGCGCGGAAAGCCGATCTTGGCCGCCGCCTTCAGCGCCACCGGGTTCATCACGCCATAGCCGCGCAGGATCACCCAGTCGGGTTTGATCTGCCGGATCTGCAGCCATTGCGCCTGCTGCTCGTTGCCCGGGTGCGGCACTGCGATATGGTGGATCTCAAAGCCGTACCTCTTCGCCTGCGCGTCGAGCACGGGAATGGTTTCCTTGCCGTAGGCCGAGTCGTGATAGAGGTTCACGATCTTCTTGCCCTTGAGCTTGTCCATGCCGCCTTCTTTCATGCCGATGAACTTGATCTTGGCGGTGTTCTGGCTCCAGTAGGTGGTGACCAGCGGAAACACGTAGGGAAAGACGCGCCCGTCGGCCGCGTCGGTGCGCCCATAGCCGATCGAGACGATGGGGATCTTGTCGGCGGTGCCCTTTTCTATAGTGGAATAAGTGATCCCCGTCGACAAGAAATGCATCATCGCCGCCCCGGTCGGACCTTTGTTCTTGCTGCGCTCGTAGCACTCCACGCCGCGGGCGTTGTTGTACTCGGTCTCGCACTTCTCCCAGGTGAGCTTGACGCCGTTGATGCCGCCGTCGCGCTCGTTGATGAGCGTCATGTAGTCGATCCAGCCGGCGGCCAGGCCGGAACCTGCCGGGGCATAGGGCCCCACCCAGTACGAATTGATCGGGACGAATTGTTCCTTCGCCTGCGCCTGGGTCCCGCCCGCCGCCAGGGTCAGCGCCGCAGCCGCCGCTGCTGCTGCCAGCGGCCGGACCGCCCGTTTCAGAGATCCGAATTTCATGGAAATCATGGGAAATATCTCCTCAAGTTAACGACTGCCTGCCTGCATTGCTGGATGTTCCGGTTGACTGAAGACAACTTCTCGAATATGCGGGTGCTTCCCAATAAAAGCCAGTTAAGCGCTTTGCCAGACCGGCGCTATTGCACAAATCTCATCGCCAAACGTTTTCGCCTGCCGCACCCGGAACGGCTAGTCTTACGCACCCGCGTCAGTGCGGGAACGGCCATAGACGCATCTTCTCCTTGGCGATCTGCCACATCCTGGCGAGGCCGAGCGGTTCGACGATCAGGAAGAAAATGATCAGCCCGCCGAAAATGATGAGTTCCAGATTCGACACCATTCCCGCTGGCAGTTGCAGCCCGATCGCTTGTGCGAACGGCTCGGCGTAGGTGTTGAGGAGGATCGGCAGAAAGGTTATGAAGGCCGCGCCGAAAAAGGAGCCGAGGATGCTGCCCACGCCGCCGATGATGATCATAAAGAGGACGCGGAATGAAAGATCGAGGTTGAACGCCTCGGGCTCGACCGTGCCGATGTAACCGTATGCGTACAGGGCCCCCGCCACGCCGCAATAGAAGGAGCTCACCGCGAACGCGAGCAATTTGGTGTGCATCAGGCGGATACCGATCACGCCGGCGGCGACGTCCATATCGCGCACCGCCATCCAGGCGCGCCCAACCGAGCTGCGCACCATGTTCTTGGCCGCGAGCGCCATCAGGACCACGATGGTCAGCACCATCAGGTATTTCCTCACCGGCGTGTCGAAGGGGTAGCCGAGTATGACCACCGTCTGCGCCGAAATGACGCCGGAGGAACTGAAGTTGGAGAACCAGCCGAACTTGGTGAGCGCCCACACCACGAAGAACTGCGCCGCCAGCGTTGCCACCGCCAGGTAGAACCCCTTGATGCGCAGGCTGGGCAGACCGAACACGATACCCACCAGCGCTGCCATGATCCCGGCGAGTACGAAGCTCACCAGGATGGGCATGCCCGGAACACGCAACACGAAGTTGTAGGCAGCGAACGCGCCCACCGCCATGAACGCCGCCGTCCCGAGCGAAAGCTGCCCGGCATAGCCGGTGAGGATGTTAAGGCCCAACGCCGCCAGGGCGGAGATCAGAAACGGGATCAGGATGGCGCTCAGCCAGTACTGGTTGCCGATGACAGGCACGACCAGAAAGGCGAACAGCAGAACGAGGGTGATGCCGATGCGGTCCTGGCGGATCGGGAAGATCTGCTGGTCGGCAGAGTACGTGTCCTTGAACTGTCCGGCGTCGCGATAGAGCATGTCAGTTATGGGCCAGTTAGGAGCGCAGAGGGATAGATTCCATCGTCATACCCGATCGATGTGTTTGTGGCTACGGCCGCTCGCCGTCGCTCGCTTAACGTTCACTTCGTTCAAGTTAGCCTCCGCCCAAAGCATATTGATCGTGTTACACACGATCAATATGCTTTTCGCCAAACAGCCCTTCCGGCCGGATCAGCAGGAAAGCCAATGCGAGTGCGTACGGAAACCAGATTTCCAGTCCGGCGAGATTCACGCTGACGCCCATCGCTTCGGTCAGTGGCGCGTTCAGAAACTGAGGGATGTATATTTCCGCCAGTTTTTCCGAGGCGCCGATGATGAGGCCGCCGACGATCGCGCCCGCCACCGACTCGAAGCCTCCGAGGATCAGCACCGGCAGCGCCTTGAGCGCGGTGAAGGTGAGCGAGAACTGCACGCCGTTGCGCGCGCCCCACAAGAGGCCCGACACCAGCGCGACGAAGCCGGCCACCGTCCACACGATCGCCCAGATCTGCTGCAGCGGAATGCCCACCGCCAGCGCCGCCTGGTGGTCATCGGCCACCGCGCGCAGCGCTCTGCCGATGCGCGTTTTCTGGAAAAATAGCGCCAGCCCGGATACCAGGATGCCGGCCACCAGCGCCGCGAACAGGTCGAACTGGCTGACGTTGATGCCGGCGTTCTGGGACAGCCATTCGAGCGGCATGTCCTCGATGCCAAGTTCCAGCCCGTGCGGCTGCGAGCCCCACAGCAACTGCGACAGCCCTTCCAGCACGAAGGTGAGACCGATGGTCGCCATGAACAGCGTGATCGGCGGTTGATTCACCAGCGGCCGCAGCACCACGCGCTCGGTGGCAACGCCGAACACGACCATCGCACCGAAGGTGATCAGGAAAGAAACCCAGAAACCGAAACCGCGCTCGACCAGCGAGACAAAGGTGAGCGCGGCGAAAAACACCATCGCGCCCTGCGCGAAATTGAACACGCCGGAGGCCTTGTAGATCAGGACGAAACCCAGGGCCACGAGCGAGTACATCACGCCTGCAAGCAGCCCTCCGACCAGCACTTCAAGGAAAAATTGCCAGTTCATCTCTGTTTCCGCCTCAATGCGCCACGCCCAGGTAGGCTTCGATCACCGCCTGATTGCTCTTGACTTCGTCGGGCGTGCCGTCAGCGATCTTGCGCCCGTAGTCGAGCACCACCACGCGGTCGGAAATGTCCATCACCACCCCCATGTCGTGTTCGATCAGCACGACGGTCGTGCCGAATTCGTCGTTCACGTCGAGGATGAAGCGGCACATGTCCTGCTTTTCCTCGACGTTCATGCCGGCCATCGGCTCGTCCAGCAGCAGCATGCTTGGCTCGGCGGCAAGCGCGCGCCCGAGCTCGACGCGCTTCTGCAGGCCATAGGGCAGCCGCCCGACCGGGGTCTTGCGTATGTGCTCGATCTCGAGAAAATCGATGACTTCCTCGATTTTCCTGCGGTGCTCCAGCTCCTCGCGCTGAGCCGGACCCCAGTACAGCGCCTGCTGCAGGAAGTTGCACTTCATCTTGAGGTTGCGCCCGGTCATCAGGTTGTCGAGCACGCTCATGCCCTTGAACAGGGCGATGTTCTGAAATGTGCGACCGATGCCCTGGGCCGCGGCCGCATGCGTGTCCATGTTGTGCCGCGTCTCGCCGCGGAAGGTGATGACGCCTTCCTGCGGGTGATACACGCCGTTGATCACGTTGAGCATGGAGCTCTTGCCCGCGCCGTTGGGGCCGATGATGGCGCGCACCTCGTGCTCGCGCACGTCGAAGGAAATATTCTGCAGCGCCTTCACGCCGCCGAACGACAGCGAGATGCCCTCCAGGCTGAGGATCACGCCACCGATGTTTCTGAGTTCGCTCATTTCAGATTTTGTTCAGGCCGCCGCCTCAACACCACTGTACCGAGTTCCACTAAACCACTGTCGGCGTCCGGCGGCAATCGCGGCCGGTCGCATCCCCATTGCATGGGGCCCCTGCTCCCTGCTCATGCCGCCCTCTTCGCCGCCTGGGGCGGAAAGGTCTTCGCCTCCATGATGCGCAGGTCGGCGCTGACCTTGCCGCTGCGCCCGTCCTCGAACTTGACCTGCGTCTCGATGAACTGCGAGGCCTTGCCCGAGTAGAGCGCGTCGATCAGCACCCGGTATTTCTCCGCGATGAAGCCGCGCCGCACCTTGCGCGTGCGCGTGAGCTCGTCGTCGTCGGGGTCGAGTTCCTTGTGCAGGATGAGGAAGCGGTGCACCTGCGAATCGCACAGCATCGCATCGTGCGACAGCTCGGCGTTGGCTTTTTCCACGCACTCGCAAATCAGCTGGTACACCTCCTCGCGCTGCGCGAGGTCGGTGTAGCCGGAGTAGGCGATGTTGCGCCGCTCGGCCCAGTTGCCGACCGAGCCCATATCGATGTTGATGAACGCGCACACCGTGTCGCGGCGGTCGCCGAACGCCACCGCCTCCTTGATGTGGGAGAAGAACTTGAGCTTGTTCTCGATGTAGTTGGGCGCGTAGATCGCGCCGCCCGCCATCTTGCCCACGTCCTTGGCGCGGTCGATGATCTTGAGGTGGCCGTCCTCGTCGAAAAAGCCGGCATCGCCCGTGTGGAAGTAGCCCTCGGCGTCGATCGACTCGGCGGTCGCGTCGGGACGCTTGTAATACCCCTTGAGCATGGCTTTGCTTTTCACCAGCACTTCGCCGTTGTCGCCGATCCTGACCTCCACCCCGGGCACCGGCTTGCCCACGCTGTCGAACTTGATTTCACCGTCGGGCTGCAGGCACACGGCGGCGCAGGTCTCGGTCGAGCCATATAGCTGTTTCAGGTTGATGCCGATGGAGCGGTAAAAGCGGAACAGGTCGGGGCCGATCGCCGCGCCGGCGGTATAGGCGACGCGGATGCGGCTCATGCCGAGCACGTTGCGCAGCGGTCCGTAGACGCACAGGTTGCCCAGGGCGTAGAGCAGCCGGTCGCTTGCGGCAACATCCTTCCTGCCGTCGAGGATCTCGGAGCCGCAGCGGCGCGCCACTTCCATGAAGTAGTGGAACATCCGGCGCTTGATCGCGCTCGCGTCCTCCATGCGGATCATCACCTGCGTCAGCAGGTTCTCGAACACGCGCGGCGGGGCGAAATAGTAGGTGGGGCCGATCTCGCGCAAGTCGGTCATCACCGTGTCGCCCGATTCCGGGCAGTTGATGGTGAACCCTGCAACCAGCGCTTGGCCATAGGAGAACAGGTGGTCGCCGACCCAGGCCATCGGCAGGTAGGAGAGGATGTCGTCCTGCGGCCCGAGATTGTCGAAATCGACGCCGCTCTGCGCCGCCGTGATGAACGCGGCGTGGGTCAGGCACACGCCCTTGGGCTTGCCCGTGGTGCCCGAGGTGTAGAGCATGATCGCCACGTCTTCGGGACTGCCCTGCGCGATTTCGGCGTCGAGGAATTCGGGATGGTTGCGCATGTGGGTGCGGCCCATCTGCTGGATCTCGTCCAGGCCGTGGAGAAAATGCTGGTTGTAATGCCGCATCCCGCGCGGCTCGTCGTACATGATGTGCGCAAGCTGCGGGCAGTTCGCCTTGACCTCGAGCAGCTTGTCCACCTGTTCCTGGTCCTCGACGATGGCGAACTTGATCTCGGCGTCCTGCAGCACGAACAGCAATTCCTGCGCTACCGCGTCCTGGTACATGGGCACGGGCACGCCGCCGAGGCACTGCGCCGCGGCCATCGCCCAATACAGGCGCGGCCGGTTGTCGCCGATGATCGCGAGGTTGTCGCCGCGCTTGAAGCCGAGCTCGGCCAGGCCGCAGGCGAGCGCGCGAACTTCGTCCGAGACCTGGCCCCAGGTCCAGGTCTGCCAGATACCCAGGTCTTTTTCGCGCACCGCCGGCTGATCGGCGCGCACGGCGGCCTGATGTAGCAGCAGCCGCGGAAACGTATCCGCAGACCTTTCCGACATTGGGCCCTCCTCCAACGCATTGCGCTTCATTCGGAAGCGTTCTCGGCCTTATTGTAGCCTAAACGCTTTTGCCTACATGAGCCCGGAGCGCCCCTGCCCGCGCAGGACAGCGCCGCGGGCGCAGGCCTGATCAAGGTCGATTACGGCCTGGTCACCGTCATCGAGCTGATTGGGCTGCAGCGTTACGGCACCTGATTGCGCGCCACGGCCGGGCTTTGGTCCGGCCGTGTCGGCTTTCAGCTTTCCTTGGAGCAATCCCGCGGGGTGATGCCCTTTTCCTTGGCGTAGGCGGTCGAGGAAGCCTCGATCTTGGCACGCACCAGCTCCTTCTCCGGCGTGATCCAGTCGGAGATCGGCTTCCACTGCTTGCCGTCCCATTGCTGGAACTTGCTCATGCCCGAGCCTTCGTGGTCGGCGCAGGTAATCACGGTCGGCGGGATAAAGCCCTCGGCGCCCAGTTGCTTCAGGCGCGCGTTGTCGAGCTTCAGGTGCTCGAGCGCCCAACGCACCTGTTCGCCGGTCACCGGCTTGCCCTTGCCGTACTTTTCCTGCGCAATTCGGATCGCCTCGACCGTAACCATGCCGCCGACCAGCCCGCGGTTCCAATAAATGGTGCCGATGCGCGACTTGTCGTCGAGGTTGCCCTTGCCCTTCTTGTAGACATTCTTGATCACGTCCTGAACGATCGGGTAGTTGCTTCCGGTGACGGAGAAGGTGGCGGAGATGTAATTCTTGGCGGCGTCGCCGGCGGGTATCACGTCCTCCTCCGATCCCGACCAATGGATGCCGATCACCTTGTCGCGCGGATAGCCGACCTTGGCCGCGGTCTTGATCGCGGTGGGCACCATCACACCAGCAGCCCACAACAGGGCGAAGTCCGGTTTTTCCTGGCGCACGCGCAGCCACTGCGCCTGCTGATCCACGCCCGGCGGCGGCACCGGCACCAGCAGCAACTCGAAGCCGTATTTCTTCGCCAGGTCCTCCAGCACCGGAATCGGTTCCTTGCCGAAGGCCGAATCGTGATACACATGCGCGATCTTCTTGCCCTTCAGCTTGTCCATGCCGCCCAGCTTCTTGCCCATGTACGTGATGATCCCCGAAGCCTCATTCCAATAATTGGTGATCATCGGGAAGGCGTAGGGAAACACGCGGCCGTCGCTGGTGTCGGTGCGGCCGTAGCCGATCGTGACCAGCGGAATCTTGTCCGTAACGGAGCGGTCGAGAATCGAATAGGTAATGCCGGTGGACATGGGCTGCACTAGGGTGCCGCCAGTCGGCCCGTTCTTCTTCAGGCGCTCGTAGCATTCGACGCCGCGCGCGTTGTTGTATTCGGTTTCGCACTCTTCCCAAGTGAGCTTGACGCCGTTCACGCCCTTGTCGCGCTCGTTGATCATGTTGAAATAATCGACCATGCCGCTGTAGAAGCCCGAGCCTACCGAGGCGAACTGGCCGACGCGATAGCCGACGATGGGAATGAACTGGGTATTGTCCTGCGCCTGCGCGGGCAGGCTGCCTGCGGCGCAAGCGATCGCGGCGAGCGCTGCGGCCGCGGTGATTTTCTTCGGAATATGGAACATGGTGAATCCTCCTTTTTTTCGGTTGCCGCGAAACCGGGAAGGGAAGGCGGCGGCTGCGCTGCGTCTTGTCCGGCACTGCACACTTTGACGGATGATTGTACGGCGGCAACCTGGCAAAGACAACAATCGCCCTTGCATAGGCCGCGGTGATGCGCGCAGGAGCAAAAATGGATTGACCCCGATCGGAGGCATTCTTACACTGGCTTCGATCGAACAGCAGAGGACCGAGCATGGATTTTTCCCTGACAGAAGAGCAGCAGGCGATGGTGGATGCCGCGCGCCGTTTCGCGCAGCAAAAGCTCAAGCCCGGATACCGCGCACGCGAGACCGCAGGCCGCATCGAGCGCGAGATCGTGCAAGAAATGGGCGCGCTGGGTTTTCTCGGCGCGGAGTTGCCGCAAGCGCAGGGGGGGCTGGGCACCGACTGCGTCACCAGCGGACTATTGCTGGAGGAGATTTCCGCGGGCGATTTCAACGTCGCCTACATCAACCTGCTGGTATCGCTCTGCGGCCAGATCATCGCCGAGCACGCGTCGCTTGAAACTGCGCGCGAGTGGCTGCCGCGCATGATCGGCGGCACGGCGCTGGCGGCGCTGGCGCTGACCGAACCCCATTCCGGCTCGGATGCGGCGCGGCTGAGACTCAATGCCCGCGCCGACGGCGACGGCTATGTGCTCGACGGAGAGAAGACTTCGATTTCGCTCGCGACCCAGGCCGATGTTGCGGTCGTCTTCGCCCGCACCGGCAGCGAGGCCGATGGCGCCAAGGGAATCAGCGCGTTCGTGGTCGATCTGAGCGCGGCGGGCATCACGCGCACCGCGTTCGACGACCTCGGCACGCGCGCCGTTGGGCGCGGCTCGATTTTTTTCGACGGCGTGCGCGTGCCGCGCCGCGATCTCCTGGGCAGGCACAACCGCGGCTTCGTCCAGGTGATGCAGGGCTTCGATTACAGCCGCGCCCTGATCGGGCTGCAATGCCTCGCCCTCGCGCGGGTTTCGCTCGACGAGACCTGGCCCTATTGCGCCAAGCGCAATGCCTTCGGCAAGCCGCTCACCGCGTTCCAGGGCGTCACCTTCCCGCTGGCCGAGTGCGAGACCCAGTTCCAGGCCGCACGCTGGCTGTGCCTGCGCACGCTGTGGCTGCGCGACCGCGGGCTGCCCCACTCAGCCGAAGCCGCCATGTGCAAGTGGTGGGCGCCCAAGCTCGCCGCCGAGATCGTGCAGCAATGCCTGCTCACCCACGGCCACGGCGGCTATTCGAGCATGTTTCCCTTCGAGCAACGGCTGCGCGACGTCCTCGGCCTGCAGATAGGGGACGGCACCGCGCAGATCATGAAAATGATCATCGCGCGCCAGATGACGGGCGCCGGGGGCTAGACGCCATGGCCACCCTCTATCTGGTGCGCCACGGCCAGGCCTCCTTCGCCGCCGAGAACTACGACCGCCTGAGCGAACTCGGCCGGCGGCAATCGGTCTGGCTCGGCGAATACTTCGCCGAGCGCGGCATCGTGTTCTCGCGCGCGGTCTGCGGCACGCTGGAGCGCCAGCGCCAGACCGCGCGCGCGATCCTCGACACCATGGATTCGACGCTGACGGCCGTGGAGCACCCCGGCTGGAACGAGTATTCGGGCGAAGCGCTGTACAAGGCCTACCTCGGCGACGAATGGGCGCAGGCCCGCACCAAAGGCGACGTGCGCGCGGTCTATCGCACCATCAAGGCGGCGCTCGCGGCCTGGTCGGAAGACAAACTGCAAGGGCCGCTGCCCGAGACCTGGAGCGGTTTCGGCGAGCGCATCGCCGCGGCGATGCGAAGCGCCTGCGCCGATCTGCCCGATGATGTGAATGTGCTTGCGGCGACTTCAGGCGGCGCCATCGGACGCGGGATCGCCGACCTGCTGCAGGCGCCC
>ODAK010004009.1_pt1 | contig 15174 bp, 10 predicted proteins | sample 1539591 | NCBI WGS metagenome assembly ODAK01 (sample SAMEA3539303, study PRJEB22396) | soil metagenome | biome: tundra; feature: field; material: soil | place: USA | collected 2010-05 | depth 0.15 m | reverse complement strand
CGTCGCGCGTCGGCGCTCGGCGCGAGGCGGAACGCGAGCGCCCTCGTGTCCGCGCAAGGCGGGGCACTCGCCGGCGAGGTCAACATGCACCTGCTGCGGTAAGAGCAGGTGTGCGGCGGCATCCGACCCTTGACGCCGCAGTTGCTCGACTCGGCTGGCCTTCACAGATGCCTCTCAGTGGGTGCGCAGCTGGCCGTTGTCAGAATGTGAGCATCGACGGGTCTTCGGCGGAGGAGGTCGCCGCACGTGCCAGACTGCCCCAACCGGCGGGAAGCGGAAGGCACGGCAGGTTGGGCGCGTGGCTGGTCGAAGCCCGATCCGAGAAGCGCTCCTGCCGTTCGACAGGCGCTCCCGACGGCATGCTGAGTTCTCGCCGCCGCTTCAGACCCGAGCCGCCCCCGGTCCGGATGCCCGCGGCCGTGGAACGGGTCGTCGCTCCGCAGGCGGGGCCCGGCGACATCGTTGCGGGCGGTGCCGTTACCGCCGGCCCGCTGCGGGCTTGCCGTGACGGACGCGAACGTTGAAGGTCTTGGAGACCGACTGCATGCCGGCGGCGCTGGCGCGGACCACCAGGCGGATGCTGCGGGCCGGGACCAGCAGCCCTCCCCAGCGCCCGACGAGCTGCACGCGGCCCGGCCCGGCCTGGACGCTGGTCGTCGTCAACGCCATCTGCTGCCAGACGCCGCGAACCTTGATGAGCATGGACACCTGGAGCACCGCCGCCCGGCTCACCGTGAACGTCAGCCACAGCTTCGGCGTGGGCTGCCCGTCAGTCCAGACGAGCGTGGTCGGCGCGAGCGTGACCGACAGCAGCCGCGGCTGGCCGCGGCGCCCGTTCGCGGGGGTGACTGTCAGCGGCAAGTTGAGCGGCTTGGACGTCTGCCCGCCTGAGGTGGCCCTGACTGTGACGCGGTACTTGCCGGGCGCGAGCGCATGACCCCACGCGCGCGAGCCGAGCGGGAGACGCACAGCCCCGGCCTTCGGCGCAGCGATGGTCTGCGTGCCGACCACGACCCACTTGCCGTGCTCGTCGCGCTTCACGGTCGCGGTGACAGTGCCGGGAGCGGACAGCTGCAGGGTGACGTCAGCGTGGGAGCTCGAAGTTCCAGCCTGTACCGTCAGGCCGCCGCCTGACAGCGTGGGAGCGGTCACCGTCGGCGGCGCCGGCGTCGGGTTGGGGGCGGGCGTCGGGTTGGGCGCCGGTGTCGGGGCGGGCGCCTGGCCGGTGCCGGTGAGCGTGACGAGCGTCGGCGACTTCGGGTCGTTTGAGGGGATGGACATGTTCGCGGTCTCGGCGCGGGTATGGCTGGGCGTGAACCGCGCCTGGATGGTGCAGGTCGTGCCGCCGGCCAGCGAATCGCCGGAGCAGTCATCCTGGCCGGTGACGATCGTGAAGTCGCCGGCGTCCGCTCCGGTGAGGCTCAGCTGCCCGACGTTCAGCGTCTCGTCGCCGGAGTTGAGCAGCGTGACGGTGTGCGTGGAGGAGCTGCCGGTGGTGAGGGTGCCGAAGTCCTTGCCGGACGGGTCCACGAACGCGCCGCCGGGGGTGAGCACGGTACCGGCGAGGGCGACCGTGGTCACGGAACCGGAAGCGGCATCGGAGGGGATGGACAGCGCCGCCTGCCGCGCGCCGCGGCCTGCTGCCGTGAGAGCGACAGTGACCGAGCAACTGGCGCCGCCGGCGACGGTCTGGTTTGAGCAGCTGTCGGAGCTGCCGGCGATGGAGAAGTCGGCGGCGTCCGGGCCGGTGACGGTGACGGTGCCGACGTGGAGCGCATTGTCGCCAGGGTTGGTGAGCGTGAACGTCTTCGCGGCCGGCGTCTGCCCGGCGGTCACGGCGCCGTAGGAACCGAACGACGGTGAGACCGTGGCGTCGCCGGGCGCGAGGCCGCTGCCCAGCAGGCTGATGGTCACCGGCGAGCCGGAGGTCGCGTTCGAGGGGATGGTCAGGGTCGCGCCCTGCGGCCCGTGGGAGGCGGGGTGAAACTCGACCTGCATCGTGCAGGTGCCGGCGCCCGGGACTGCCGTGTTCGAACAGTTGTCGTGGCCGGGGACGATGACGAACTGGGTCGCGTCCACGCCGGTGATGGTGGCGGCGCCAATGTTGAGCGGCTGGTCGCCGGTGTTGGTGACGGTGAACGTGGCCGGCGCGGAGTTCTGGCCCTCGGTCACGGACCCGAAATCCTGGTTGGCCGGGGTCGTGGAGATGTCGGCCGGCGCGAGGCCCGTGCCCGACAGCGCGACCGGGGTGCTCCCGGCGGTCGCGTTGGCGGCGTCGGAGGCGATGCCGAGCTGCGCGGCGACAGCCCCGCGGCTGCTCGCGGTGTAGGTGGCGGTGATGGTGCATCTGCTGGTCACCCCGGTCGGGGTCAGGGTCGTGTTCGCGCACGTGTCGCTGCTGATGGCGAACTCGGACGCGTTCGCGCCGCTGACGCTGTCCACGGAGATGTCGACAGTGCCCGCGCCGGTATCGGAGACCGTGAACGTCCGCGTCGCCGTCTGCCCTTCGTTGACCGAGCCGAAGCTCGCGGGCGACGGGCTGACCGACAGGGTTCCGGCGACGCCGGTGCCCGTCAGGCTGACAGCGGTCGTGCTGCCCGTCTGGGTGGGGTCGTTATTGGGGATGTTGAGGGTGGCGGCCTGCGCCCCCGGCGCGGTCGGCGAGAACGCCAGCGCGATCGTGCAGGTCGCGTTCTTGGCGAGGCTCTGCCCGTTGCACCCGTCGTTGACGATGCTGTAACGGGCGGCGCTGGCGCCCGTGAGCGTACTGACGCCGGGCGTGAGCGCCTCATCGCCGGTGTTCGTGACGGTCACATCTTGCGTGCCGGTCGCGCCGTCGTTGACAGAGCCGAAGTCCGTCGGGGTTGCCGGCACGCTGATGGCCGGCAGCGACTGGCCTTCGCCGGTCAGCGAGATGGAGACGGAGCCTCCGACGCTCGCGTCCATGTTGGCGATGGTGAGCGTTGCGTTCTCGGCGGTGTCGGCCGTGTTCGGGGTGAAGCTGACCTGGAAATCGCATATGCCGTAGGCCTGGAAGTACACGTAGAAGTACCCGCAGTACCCGCCCCCGGACGTGACGCTGTACTCATGGTTGGTGTCGCCGGTGATGGTGGCCGTGGCGGCGAAGCTCGTCGAGCTCTCGTTGTAAACCCGGAAATACGCGTTCTGGGTTGTGCCGTCGGTGACGGTGCCGAAGTCCCATGAGCTGGGAAACGCCATCATCACCGGCTGAATCAGGCCTTGACCCTGCAACGCGGCGCCGTAGCCCCCGGCGTCCGAGGTGACGTCGAGCTCCGCGTACTGTTCGGCGTTGCCGGTACTCGCGCCAGACGTCGGCGTGAAGATGACGTTGACCGTGCAGGTGCCGCCCGCGGTCACGGCCGCACCGGTGCAGGTGTCCGAAGAGATGGAGAAGCTGCCGGTGTTCGCGCCGGACAGCGCGACGGTCGAGATGTTCGCCGTCGCCGACCCGTTGTTGGTGACCGTCAACGTTTGCGCGGATGAGGACTGACCCACGACGACCGAGCCGAAGTCCTGGCTGTCGGGGGTGACAGCGATGCTGGAGCTCACCGGCGTGATGGTGACGCCGGCTGAGCCGCCGGTCGAGTAGGTGGTGCCGTAGGCGCCGGGTGCGGCGTAGTCCGAGCCGCCGCCGCCGCCGGAGCTGCCGCTCGCGCCGCCGCCGCCGTAGTAGCCGCCGCCACCGCCGCCGCCACCCGTGCCGCCGCTGAACGCGCCCGTGCCGCCGCCGCCGAAGCCGCCGCTGGTGCCGCCCTGGTAGCCACCCCCGGCCGATGGTCCACCTGCGCCTCCGGACTGCTGTGTGCCGCCGCCGCCGGGGCTTCCGTACGAGGAGCTGCCGCCAGCGCCGGTGGGGTAGCCGCCGGCGCCTCCGGGCGCGTCCTGGCCGGCGCCGTTGCCGGGGCCAGCGCCGCCGCCGCCGCCGGCGACGAGAACGCGGCTGGAGAGGTCGCCCGAGCTGTTGCGGATGTCGGTGGCGCCGCCGCCTGAGCCGGCGAACGGTCCGCTCGCGCCGCCTCCGTTGTAGCCACCGCCGGCGCTGTAACCGTTGGGGGTGCCGCCGTTGCCGCCGACGTAGATGTAGAGCGTTTGGCCGGGCGTGGCGGGGATGGTCGAGTTGACGGTGCCGCCGGCCCCGCCGTCAGCGTGGTAGTAGCCGGTGCCTGAACCGCCGGTGGCGCTGACCTGCAGCGAGTTGACGCCGGCGGGCACGGTGTAGGTCTGCACGCTCCCGGTGTAGCCGAAGCTCTGGGATGCCGCCGACGCGCTTGCGGGCGAGATGGCCACGGCTGCGAGGACGCAGGCCAAAAGAAGCACGGTGAGCACCGGCAGGCGCCGGAAGAGGAGTGGGAGCGTGAATGGCATTTAGCAGACGGTAGGTGCCGGGCGGACGCGGACCCGGGATGTTGGCTGAAAGTCGACGCTCGCCGGACGCCCCTGCCCCGAGCATCGACCAAATACCTGCCCAGCATGAATGCGCCAGTACGCCGCGTCCTCGCGAAAGTGCGGGGACGGGGAACGGTTCCCTCTGAGCTGGTCGGGGTCGGGGGCGGCACTGGAAGCGGGGCCGGGCGTCGCTTCAGTCCCACAGGGGCGCTGACGGCGGGAACTGCTCGGCGCCGTCGGCGTGGTAGCGCACCGACGCGTACCGGCGGTCCGGGCCGATGAGCTCGCGGGCGGCCGCGACGGCGGCGTCCCTCGACGGGAACCGTTTGACGGCCTTGACCTTGTCGGAGTCTGAAACCTCGACCTTCCAGCCGTCCACCTCCGCCGCTTTGAGGTCGGTGAGGAACGTCTGCCAGCGGCGACGTACGCTTCGAACGCGGGCACGCAGGGCTCACCGTGGTTCTTGAAGCTGAACGCGGGTTTGTCGGCCACGAGCAGTCGTCACGCGACCCCGCCGGTGCCGCGCCCGCGAGTGTTGCCGAGCGCCCGCCCGAACCCGCTGTCGACCTTCTCAAGAGACATCGGCGGTGAACGTCATGCAATCAGATGATCGCTTCTGAGGCCCCAGCTGTCCGGATGTCGACCTCGAGGCGCGCTGTCGGACTGCGGAGAACCGAGAAGCGCGCCGACGCTGCCGCGCACCTCAAGCCAGCCGACGACGACGCTCACAATTTGACAATCCGCCGGCCCCACGGCCGGGAACGCACTGGCTAGCTTGAGACACGATGGCGCCCCGTCGCCGTGTGACCTGGTACCCGCGGCAACGCGGAAGCAGGGCGGCACCGCCACAACGGACCCGGCCCCGCTTGTCGCCAATACGAGGAATCGTGTGCTTGCAGACGCCGCGCTAACGATTGGGTGGAAGCGGCAGTCCACTGCTATGTCGATCTGGCTCCGCCCGGCACGATCTCAGGCGTCTCGCCTGCGCGAGCTTCGCTGCTGGTTTGTCGCCCCAGCAGCCACGACGGCGACGCAGCTGCTTCAGCTCGCCGCCGGCCCGAAGCAGAAGCAGGGCGAGCCCCCAATCACGGTGGCGAGGTGCCCGCTGGTTCGTGGAAGCGGCAGTGACCGGCGGACTACAAGGCGCACCTCGTTGTCGTCCATCTGAGCGGTGGCTTGGGCAGCGACCTCGTGCCTGCTCGAGCGGCAAAGCGGCCACCGATCCGCAAGACTCCGAGGTGTCCCCCGAGTTGTCGCCCAGAACAAACTGGAGAGCGCCACGGTCGGTGGGTCCGCGTTGCGCGAGCTCGGGCAGAAGGCGCGAGTCTGACGGAGGGCACGCCTTCTGGGTCGATCCAGAGCGTCCCCGGTATTGGCGAATTGCGAGACTCGACCCATAGGTGAGACGAGACCTGCATTCGTCGTGCGGCGGGTCCGCGTGACGCGTCGGAGCTGGAGCGACGTGCTCCTGTTGCACCATCTCCGGCCACGTGGCCGCCACGGATCTTGTGGCCGCATTCGACGAATCTCAGCAACTCGTGTCACATGCCTTTGGACGACGAGCCGACCAACGAGATTCCTCTGTCGTCACGAGTCCGACCGGTCTCACAAGGACGGAGCCTCGAGCCGAGCAGCCGGTGTGCAGGCGTCCGTCGGCGGGTTCGTCGCACGCATCGCCTGTCAGGTCGTGGTGTCCGTCGACCGCCACTTCTTCGGCGGTGGGTAGACCGCCCGGGCGATGGTGGCCGATAGCCATCCGATCCACCATCCGAGAGAGATCAGCCAAAACGTGTTCTGTGTGTGAGGGGTCGCGCCATCGATCTGCGTCCCGATCAAGATCACGGCCCACACGGCGGCGCAGCCGATGCCGTACGACGTGTAGGTCCTGAGACGCGTTTTCATTGTTGCGCTCCTCTGTTGGGTCTGATGGTCCCGGCGGCAACGGTCAGGAGGTCGACGGGCCAGAACTGCGCGATCTGCGAATCTGCGACAAGGCCTGCATCGGACCGAGGTCGCAGACGTCGGTCTGTGGCTACTGCGAGTTGAGGTAGGTGATGACGGCGAGCACACGCCGGTGGTCGTCGGGTGATTGTGGGAGCTGCAGGGTGCCGAGGATGTTCTTGACGTGTTTTTCGACGGTGTGCTCGGTGACGAATAGGCGCTCGGCGATCGCGTGGTTTGAGCGTCCTTCGGCGATCAGGGCGAGGACTTCGCGTTCGCGATCAGTGAGGCGCTCGAGCGGGTTGTCACCTTGGCGGCGCCGGCCGACAAGCTCGCCCACGACGGCCGGGTCGAGGACCGATCCTCCGTGCCCGACCCGATTGACGCTCGCCGAGAGCTCGTTAAGGTCGGACACCCGCTCTTTCAGCAGGTACCCGACACCGTCGGTCCCGGTGGAGAGCAGTTCGAGCGCGTAGCGTGGGTTGACGTGTTGGGAGAGGACGAGGATTCCGATTGCGGGCCAGCGCTCGCGGATGACCTTGGCCGCGCGCAGTCCTTCGTCGGTGTGTGTCGGTGGCATCCGGATGTCGATGATCGCGACGTCCGGGTGGGTGCGCTCGATCAGCTCGAGCAGAGCGTCGCCGTCGGCGGCGAGCCCGACGACCTCGAAGCCGGCTTCTTGCAGCAGGCGCGAGAGGCCTTCGCGCAGGATCACCGCGTCGTCGGCCACTGCTACGCGCACGGGATCTCCGCTCGCAGCGTGGTGCCTCGGCCCGGTGGGCTGGAGATCGTGAAGCGTCCGCCGAGCGCCTCGATGCGGTCGGCAAGCCCGCGCAGCCCGGAGCCGCCGGTGGGGGTGGCGCTGCCGATGCCATCGTCGCCGATCTCCACGGTCAGGCGTTGACCTCGGTAGGAGGCGAAGACTCGGATCTCGGTGGCGTGGGAGTGTTTGGCGGCGTTGGTCAGCGCCTCGCTGACCACGAAGTAGGCGGCGGTCTCGATCTGGTCGGGGAGGCGCCGCTCGATCGTCACGTCCAGATGGGTGGGCAGCGCCGCGCGGCGGCACAGCTCGTCGAGAGCCTCTGCGAGCCCGCGCTCGGTGAGCAGCGGGGGGTTGATGCCGTGGGTCAGCTCGCGCAGCTCCGCGAGGGCGAGGGCGAGCGCTTCTCGGGTCTCGCGCACGAGGGGTTGGGCGGCTTTGGCCTGGTCTGGGAGCTTTGTCTCGAGCAGTCCGAGTGACATCGCGATCGAGACGAGCCGCTGCTGGGTGCCGTCGTGGAGGTCGCGCTCGATCCGTCGGCGCTCCGCGTCGGTCGCCTGCACCAGACGCGCGCGCGAGGACTGGAGCTCGACCAGCCGGGCGCGCAAGTCGGCCTGAAGGCGCTCGTTCTCCAATGCGAGGCTCGCCGCCGCACAGACCGAGCTCACGAGCTCGGCGTTGTGCTCCAGCACGGGATCGTGCAGCAGCACGGCGATCGGCTGTCCGTCGCGTTTCACGAACGTCGCACGCCGCCCGCTGTCGTCATCGGGGAGCTTGACGGGGGTGCCGTCGAGGTCGACGTAATGCAGCTCGGGCGGGAACCAGAACGCGAGCTGCAGCGACGGGTCGCCCAGGGCGCGGGCCAGCGCCTCCCGCAGGTCGACGGAGGCGCTCGGTCCGCCCAGCTCGACGACGAGCCCCGCGACCATCCCCCGCGCCAGCCGTCGTTGCAGGAACACGAACAGCACCGCGACCGGCACGGTCGCCATCAGGGTGAAGTACACGTTCGCCGGCAGCGCGCCGAGCGGGTCGCCGAGCAGGTCAAAGACGACCGTCCAGCCAAGCGCGGCGAGCGTGGCGCACCCCGCCACCAGCACCGGCGCGACCGCGCGCCGCTGAGCCGTGCTCGCCCGCAGCCAGCGCCTGACGAGCAGCGCGATGATCGCGGCGATGAGCGGGGCACCGATCAGGCGCTGGAGGCCCAGCAACCCGAGGGCCTTCTGATTCTCGTGGACCAACTGCAGCAGGTTGTTCGTACAACCCGGACAGCGCAGCCCCGCCTTGTTGCCGTCCAGCATAGCCAGCAGCTGGAGACCGACCCCAGTGACGCCCCCGATCGTCACCAGCCAGCGGTCAAGCCGGCCCGGCAACCGCCCCGACGGGAACGAGAGCAGCAGCCAGACCAGCCCGATGATCCACACCGACTGCACGGCCAGTCCGATCGTGTTCAACCACGGCGCCCGAGCCTCGATCAGTTGCGCAGTAAACCAGGCAAAGCCGGTGAGTACCATGATCTTCCCGACCCGGTTCTCCGGCCGGGCTCGCCAGCTGGCAAGTCCGCAGCCCAGCAGCGATGCACCGACAAGCAGCGTGAGCACGGGGCCGGGCTCGGTCGGGCGACCGGCCGGCTGGTGCGCCGCCAGCCAGACCGCGCCGACGCCCGCCAGCACCCCGGCACCCGCGACCACGGAGAGCTTTGCCTTCATCGCAGGGGATTGTGGCGTGCATCGACCACTCACACCACGCCAATTGGGAGCCACCGCAGAGTCGCGCAGCATCTCAGATTAGGATGAGCCCGGGATTGGCACTCGCCGTCTCGGTCATTCGGCTGCGATCGCGGCGAGCACGTCGAGTTTGGCGGCGCGGCGGGCGGGCCAGCTCGCGGCGACTAGGCCGAGCAGGGCGGACAGGATCAGGAACCCGAGCAGGCTGGGGAACGGGATCGCGATGGTGGTGACGCCGTCCTGTCGCAGCTCCGAGGCCAGGGCGATGCCCAGTCCGGTGCCGATGATGATGCCGACGACGGCGCCGAGCAGGGCGATGATCACGGCCTCTGAGCGGATCATCGCCCGGACTTGGCGGCGTTTCATCCCAACGGCTCGCAGCAGGCCGATCTCGTGGGTGCGCTCGAACACCGACAGGATCAGGGTGTTGACGATCCCGATCAGCGCGATCAGGACGGCGAGCGCGAGCAGCACGTAGATCAGTCCGAGCTCCTGGTTGACCTTGCTCTTCTGCGAGGCTTCGGACTGAGCCCGGGTCTTGAAGGAGACGTTCGCGTACGGTTGAAGCGCGCGGTTCAGGGCCGGGCCGAGCGCGGCGGCGCCGGGCGCGGTCCTGAGCAGGACGTCGATCGGGAGTGGATTGTTGAAGTGCGACAGGAAGAATCCATCGCCGACGATGAAGCTGCCCACGAGCGGGTTGGGTTTGAAGACACCGCCGATCCTGATCGTGGTGGACCCGGTCTGGGCGAACTTAACTGCCACCACCGACCCTATGTGAAGGTGGTCGGCGTTCGCCGTCGTGGTGTCGATCAGCAGCCGCCCCGCGGCCATCGCGGAAGCGGCGCTGCCGGCGGTGAGGTGCAGGTTGACCGTCTGCGACAGACGGTCAGGGGACGCGGCAACCAGGGTGGCCAGCGAGCCTTTGAACTCGAACTGCCCCTGGTATACGGTCGTGGTGGTCGTAACCCCGGGCAGGCGCGAGACCGTGGCGGCAACCGACTTGCTGAATCCGCCCGACCCGCTGATGATGTAATCGGCGTTCACAGCGCTGTCGACGCTTGAGGCCGCTGACTTGCTCAGCGACGCGCCCAGGACGGCGATCGTCGACACCAGCCCCATTCCGATCATCAGCGCGGCGGCGGTCTGGGCAGTCCGGCGCGGGCTGCGCATCGAGTTCTCCCGTCCCAACCTGCCCGGCATACCCAGCACGGACGCCAGCGGGCGTCCAAGGACGCCGGCCAGCGGCCGCGCGACGACCGGCACGAGCATCCCCGCGGCGATCAACACGGCCACCGCGCCGAGACCCACCAGCACGATCGCCGGCCCCGTCAGTCCCGCCAGCACGGCGATCACGCCGGCGATCCCGACGACGCTGCCGGCGATCACTCGCCCGCGTCGCAGCGAATCCGGCCCGTCTTCGCTGTGGGCCACCAGCGCGGCGACCGGCGCGATCCGGATCGCGCGCCGGGCCGGGATGACCGCCGCCAGCACGGTCACCCCGACACCCACGGCGATCGCAACGAGCGGCGTGCGGGCCTCGAACACCAGCGGCGCGGAGGGCAGCGTGACCCCGAACGCCCCCAGCAGCGCCTTGAGACCGAGCGCGGTCACGACCCCGAGCCCCAGCCCGATCACCGACGCGACCAGTCCCGTCAGGGCGGCTTCGCTCAGCACCAAGCCGAACACCTGGCGCCGGCTCGCGCCCACGACGCGCAGCAGCGCCAGCTCGCGGGTTCGCTGACCGACAGTTATCGAGAACGTGTTAAAGATCGTGAAGCCGCCGACGAACAGCGAGATCAACGCGAAGATCAACAGGGCCGTCGAGATGAACGAAAGCTCGTGGTCGACCTCGCTTGAGAGCTGGTTGGCGACCGTTTGGCCGCTGACCACCTGCACGCCCGCAGGCAGGATCCTGGCGATCGCGTGTTGCAGCGCGACGCTGTCGGCGCCCGGCTTGGCCAGCACGTCGATCGTGTCGTAGTGCCCGTGGGAGTGAAACAGAGTCTGTGCCGTTGGCTGGTCAAAGCCGGCCAGCGTGATCCCCGCCAGGTTGTTGTCGGTCCCGAAGGTCACGATCCCGGTGATCGTGAACGTCTGCGGCCGGCTGGGCAGGTTGACGAGCACCCGGTCGCCGACCGCGAAGTGGTACTTGGTCGCCGTGGCCTTGTCGATCACCACATCCTGCGCGGTGGTCGGGGCTCTGCCCTGCACCAGCCGGTAGGGGGACAGGTGCCGGTTGGGGTCAAACGAGAACCCCAACGTCGAGCTGCCGCCGTTGCCGATCGCGTTGTCGGCGCGCGTCATGAACTGGGCATAGCCCCCTACGGACCCATAGACGTACGCGACCCCCGGCAGGCGCCCCACCGCCGTGGCGACCGACTGCGAGACCGGCTTGCGGTCAGCCGTGCCCTGGCTAGCGGCAGCACTATCGCCGTTCAGGACCGCCGTCCCGCGGATCTCAAAGCTGACGTGTTGGTAGGCGGTGCCGATCACCGTGTCAAACGTGCGATTCAGGGTGTCGCCGAGGACCAGCGTCCCCGACACGAACGTCACCCCGAGCACGATCGCCAGCGCGGTCAGCGCCAACCGCAGCTTGCGGGTCCGCAGACCCTTGAATGTGACCTTGCGCATCGCTAGCTCCCCGCCTTCTTCGGCGCCGATACCGGGTCCCCCAGCTTCAGCATCTGCTCCAGCACCGAGTCGGCCGTCGGCGAGAGCAGCTCTCCCACCACCCGGCCGTCGGCGAGGAACACGACCCGATCGGCGTAAGCCGCCGCCCGCGGGTCGTGGGTGACCATCACGATCGACTGGCCGTGCTCGCTCACCGCGCCCCGCAGGAACGCCAGCAGCTCGGCCGAAGCGGTCGAATCAAGATTGCCCGTCGGCTCATCAGCGAAGATCAACTCGGGCCGGCCGATCAGCGCCCGGGCGCACGCGACCCGTTGCTGCTGACCACCGGACAGCTCGCTGGGACGGTGCGACAGCCGGTCAGCGATCCCGAGCTGACCGACCAGATCATCAAACCACCCCTGGTCGATCTCGGTCCCGGCGAGATCGGCCGCAAGCGTGATGTTCTCGCCGGCCGTCAGCATCGCGATCAGGTTGAACGACTGAAACACGAACCCGACCCGATCCCGGCGCAACTCGGTCAGCCACGCGTCATCCAGCAGCCCGATCTCCTGCTCCCCCACGAAAGTGCGGCCCGACGTCGGGACGTCGAGTCCCGCCATGCAGTGCATCAACGTCGACTTCCCTGACCCGGAAGGGCCCATCACGGCGGTGAAGCGACCACGCTCGAACTTGACGCTCACGCCGTCGAGCGCATGGACGACTGCATCGCTGTTTCCGTAGGTCTTGGTCAGGTCAACGGCGCGGGCAGCCGGTGATACCGACCCCTGGTCGAGTTGGCCCACCAGGCTTCCCGGTTCGCGACTGTCGGGGTCCGGCTGTGAAGAGCGCATGGGTCGTTCACTCAGCGAAGACTCGGCGCAGCCTGCAGGACCTGGCGCACCTTGCGGGTGATCCAGAGCGTGTTGGTCAGGCGTGGCCAGCCCAAACCGCCGGGGTTGACGTGCAGGATCGTCTTCCCGGCGTCCTGGGAGATCCTCACCTGGGCGCGGAACAGTCGCGTCGAACCGGTGCCGACCACGATCGTGTCGGGATGATCAGGCCGCGGGCCGCCGACCGGGTTCCAGTTGACTCCCGTCCCCGGCAACACGCTGTACCGGGGTCCGAGGCCCCGACGCAGCGCGTCGGCTATCTCGTCGCTTGTGACATCAGATCTGGGGACGGTGATCGTAGACATGAGGCTTCTCTCTGGGTTCGGGGCTCCCGGTCGGCTCCTCAGCGAGGAACAACCCGGGGAGGCGGCCGAATCAGCTTCTGTGCCGGTGCGACGTTGCTCTCAGCCGCCGGCTTGCTCGTTTTGACCGCCTGACCACACACTGCACGCTGCGTAGCGTTCTGAACAGCCGGACACCACGTGTCTTGCGTGGTACGGCTAGCCCTACCACTCAGCCGCGCAAGAGGATCAACCAAGTCCGCCTCGAGAGTCGCGGATCGGCACCTCCCGCTCCTGCTTTCGTCAGTCGACGAGCACCGCAGTCAAATCGGCGCCTGCCCTCCTCCGCGCGGAACTCGGGACTCGGCGGGCGGTCGCGCCGGGCGCCAGGACGGACGGTCGCTGCTTTCGAGGCCAGCGCCGGCAAGAGCGGCCACCTGGCCAGGCGGCTGGTCGAGCGGCAATGCAGCTAATTACTCCGTGGCTGGGGCGCTCTCACACCCTGCGATGACGATCAGGCGTGGCGGTTGAGAAAGTCGATCTGGTCGGCGACGACGTCGTCGAAGTACGGTTCGAGGTAGGGCTCGAAGTGTTGGCAGTCATAGCTGCGGATCTCGCCTTTGGGGATGCGTTCGGCTGCTTTCATCGCGACGTCGTAGGGGGTGACGGTGTCTCGCTTGGCGATCTGGATCAGGGTTGGGACGGTGATCTTCTCGACGGTGCGGCCGGGTGAGTAGAACGGGACGCGGAGCGCGATCCGGGCGGCGACGTTGTTCTCGGGCTGGAGTTCTTCCCAGCGGTCGCCGGCGAGGCGTTCGGCCATCGGCAGCGCGTCTGGGGAGGTCATCATCGCGATGCTGCCTGGCTCGCCGGCTGCGCGGACGCGGTAGGGCTCGCGGCCGAGCATGGCGCCGAGCTGGTCGCGGATCCCGGCGAGGAGGAGCTGGGCGATGAGTTTCGGGGAGTTGGCGAACGCAGCCGCCGGACCGCTGATATGGGGGACTTGGGCGATCACGGCCGCGATCGAGTGATCCCGGGCGGCGAGGTACAGCGCATGACCCCCACCGAAGGACGAACCCCAGGCAACCAGTCGGCCGGTGTCCACCCCGTCGAGCGTGCGGGCGTATGCGATCGCTGCCCGCCAGTCGGCGTGCTGGGCGCGGACGTTGAGCACCCGCCGCGGCTGTCCGTCGCTGTCGCCCCATCCGCGGTAGTCGAACACCAGTGCTGCATAGCCGGCCTGTGCGAAGCGTTCGGCGTACTCGTGCAGGCGCAGCGCACGGATCGCCGCGAACCCATGTCCCATCACGATGATCGGCGGGCGCTCGACCCCGTCAGGGCGGTACAGCCATGCCGCGCACGTGGTGCCGTGGGAATCGAAGGTGAGGTCGGTGCGGGTGTAGGTGCTCATCGGGATGTCGCTCTCCCGGGCGTCATCTTGATCGCCGCTCAAGACGACGCTAGTAGGAGCCTAGCAAACTGTTGATTGCCGTTCAAGACTCTGTAGGCTTGGCATCGTGCCGGCAACCAAGCGCCTCCAGGACCGCGAGGAGAAACGCGGGGAAATCGTGGCTGCGGCCCGCCGCCTGTTCATCGAGGACGGCTATGAACAGACCTCAATGAGTGCGCTTGCGAAGACGGCCGGCGTTGCGGGCAACACGATCTACTGGTACTTCGCCGACAAGGACGATGTGCTGATCGCCGTCCTCGATGCCGTGCTGAGCGACGCGTCGGCTGACTACCAAGACCTCGCCGAACGTTCGCCCGAAGCACAACTGCTGTGGGTGGTCAAACAGTTACGCCAGATGCACCGTCTCGTCGCCACCGTCCACGCACGGGTCGAGCAGTCACCTGCGGTCAGTGCATGGCATGACGCCTTTCACACCATGACCGAAGCGCTCCTGCGCGCCACGGTCGATCAGGCCACAGCGACTAAGACCCGCGCGAGCATCGACGCTGAGGTCAAGATCGCCGTCTTCGCGATCGAAGGCATGCTCACACACGAGCTTGACGAGACTCAGCAGCAGGCGATCTGCCAACAACTCGCCATGCAATGGACGCAGCGATAAACCCGAACGGCTAATCACGAGGTGCCAGGCGACCATCGCATCGTGGCCGCATTGCCGCTGGAGCAGACGCCAGGTCGTCGCCCAAGTCACCGCTCGGTTGGACAAGCCGCGGTAGTCCGTAACAGGGCGGTGTCCGCTTCTGGTTTGTCGCCAATCCAGCAGCGAGGCCGAGGGTGCTGGTTCTGAGCAAGAGCAGCACTGTCCTCAGGCGCCGGCAAGGCGGCTCCTCTGAGCTAAACGCGCGGTAGCTATCTATCTATGAGCCGCCCGACGAACGCGCTGAAATCAAGCAGCAGCCATGCAGTTATGCGAAACACGACATCCCGGACGCCAGCCCGGCAGCGGGCATCCAGGGGCGACTTCAGATAACGCCAGGCTTCGCATAGAAGGCGTTATCCGAAGTTTCGGATAACGCCTGGACCGCACGGGCCTCCTCATAGGGGTTGAGCTGCTTGCGGGTGATGTTCTCGGTCGCCGCTGCCGCCTCGGTAT
>ODAK010004008.1_pt1 | contig 15176 bp, 12 predicted proteins | sample 1539591 | NCBI WGS metagenome assembly ODAK01 (sample SAMEA3539303, study PRJEB22396) | soil metagenome | biome: tundra; feature: field; material: soil | place: USA | collected 2010-05 | depth 0.15 m | reverse complement strand
GTAGCCCTTGGCCCCGTTGAACCACTTCACTGTTCCCTTCTCTCTCACAAAAAACTCCTTTCGCCTCTACTCTGTGATTTAAGTTCTCACGTTCCCGCGAAGCGTTTGCTTCAAACTACCCCCCTCGGGAAACGTGGAAGCACAACTGGCCGATGTTTCATGACTGACAAACCAGCGCAGACACTAGAGGCTCCTGAGTTCCGCGCCGAGAGAAACTGCGGCGCGAAGCTGAGGAGCCCTGGGAGATTGCGCGGGTTTTAAACTGCCATCCACGAAACGTAAACCAGTACTTTAACCGTCTCTGCTGGTTGTGCCCCAGCGAGCAGAAGATAATATGCAGGAACGGGTTTCCTGGCAAGAGAAGAAATTTTTCAGCGCCGGCGAGCTTAGCCTTCCACTGCCCCCATTACGGGAATCCCGGGCTTGGAAAGCACATCTAGGCGTTTAATGCTTACGGAAGTAACCGCAAATATTTGATACCATGGGACATACCCATGGCAGCGTCCGCGCCCATAATACCGTCGCCGGTGTCTGAACAGAAGTCCCAGGGGATAGATCTCGGCCCCGGTGAAGTGGCGTCTACGGTGAAATACTTGTTGCGAACTGAGGTTCACACCTTTGCCTTCTCGGTCGCAGCCAATGCCATCCTGTCCTTTTTCCCTTTTGTCGTGCTGTTGATGACGCTCATCCGGCGAGTTTTCCACTCCCGGCTTATGTATGACGTTGTCCTGGCACTGCTGCGCGACTACTTGCCGGCCGGCCAGGATTTTCTGATTCGCAATCTCACCGCTTTAGCCGGAGCGCAGCAGCGCGTGCAGATTTTTTCAATGCTGATCCTCCTGATAACTTCTATAGGCGTCTTCATGCCGCTCGAAGTGGCCTTGAACCGCATTTGGGGATTTCCCAACAATCGTTCCTACCTAGGCAACCAGCTGATTTCGCTTGGCCTTACTTTCGCCAGCGGCGTGTTGGCTTTACTGTCAATCGCTCTAACTGCAGAAAACGTCTCGCTCCTGGAAACGCTGCTGCGCGGTCACGGAATGTTCGTGGTTCGTTTCACGGGATTTGTGGTTATGAAGATGACGGCAATCGCGGCCAGCATCCTGATTTTCTTCCTTATCTACTGGCTGTTGCCTAACGGCAAGGTGCCAGCCCGCGCGGTTGTGCCAGCAGCGGTGATCGCTGGATTGCTTTCGGAAGCGTTGAAGTATGGATATATCCTAGCGCTGCCCCGCCTGAATTTTCAGGAGATTTATGGCCCGTTTGCGGTATCCGTGAGTCTAATGTTTTGGGCGTTTCTCTCCGGATTGCTGCTGCTGACCGGGGCGAATCTCTCAGCCCTGAAGTACAACCGCCGCCTGGCTTCCGTTGAGGCCACAAAATAACTCGCTCAAACGCCCTTCCGCTCGGCGGAACTGTTGGGCCGCCTGCCGGAGATGTTAGGCCGTCACACGCGAGTGTGATGTCTGACCTATCGTTGGGACGCATTTCCCGCTAACATCAATCTCCTCCCGTTAAAGGCTGGCCTCAATCCGCGCCTCTGAGGCTTTCCGTGCCTGAATGCTTCCGGATAGCAACACGTATCTGTCTGACGGGACTTCTCCTGTCTGGCGCGGCCTCGGCACAAGGGCCCGCGATCACCGGGTTCGCTGCCGTCCCGAACCTTATCCATTTGACTCGTAGCTCCCGCTATATCTTCAGTGGAACCGTCACTTCCGTGGGAAAAGCTGTCGCCGTAACTCCCAGCGATGTTGCCACCATGCAAATCACTTTCCGGGTGGAGCAAGCCGTTCTCGGGGTTCGAACCGGGCAAATATTGACCATCAGAGAATGGACCGGTCTGTGGGATGCAGGAGAGCGCTACCGCCCGGGCGAGCGAGTCATGCTGTTCCTCTACCCTCCCAGCCGCCTGGGCTTGACCAGCCCAGTTGGCGGTGCGCAAGGACGCTTCAGCGTCAACGGAAGCGGGCAGATCGTTCTGCCGCCAGCCCGCATCAGCACTCTGTCGCCAGCCCCAATAACTACGGCTCGGCCCTCCAGCGGAACTGCGATCAGCACCAAGAGTTTCGTTCAAGCGATTCGGCAGGCCGGGAGGGAGTAGAAAAGTGCCCGCTTTTGTCCAATTCTTGCGCCGCCATACCCTGCTGGAGGAAATCGCATTCTTCTTTCTGCTCGCACCTTCAGCTTGGGCTGGCGGGCCACGCTACGTGGCTGGCGTGGAATACTTCAATCCCGGAACTGCGGGCACTCCGCTTACCTGGGCACAAGGAGCGGTCAACTACTACACGGATCAGGGCAACTTGAGCACTCAGCTTCCTGGGCCAAGCGCGGATGCGTTCGTGGCCGCCGCATTCGGCCGCTGGACCTCGATTCCAACCGCCGCCGTTTCGGCGACCCGTGCGGGACAACTCGGGGAGGACGTTAGCGGAACCAATGTGACGGCCAATGCCGACGGCAGCGTCAGCCTGCCGGCCGACATTCAACCCAGCGCGGTAAGCCAGCCCGTGGCCGTAGTCTATGACGCAGACGGCTCCGTCACCGACGCTTTGGTCGGGCAGGGGGCGAGCGATCCCTCTTTCTGCTCGAGCTACTCCGTCCTGGGAGGGCCCGATAATCTGAGCACCGACGCCAACTTGGCGCATGCCTTAGTAGTCCTGAACGGCAACTGCGCGCAGACTTCCGCTCAGCTTCCAGATCTGCAATATCATCTCGTGCGCACGCTGGGACGCGTTCTGGGACTCGACTGGTCCCAGGTAAACCTCAACGTCGTCACCGGCAATCCAGCACCCACACCGGCCGACTACGCCGGGTTCTCGGTAATGCACGGCGTTGACCCCTCGTTTTGCGCTCCAGTTGCGAAGTGCTACCCCGCCACCGTTGACCCCGCGCAACCCAAGATGGACGACCAAGCTGCGCTATCTCGTCTTTATCCTGTCACCGCACAGAACATTGCGAACTTCCCCGTAAAGAAGGTGTTCGCCACCACTTCTGTCCGCATTCATGGGACGGTGTACTTTGTGGACTCCAGTGGGCTGCCGGCGCAGCCCATGCAGGGAGTCAACGTGCTGGCGCGCTGGGTCGACCCTGGAACGGGCATTCCCTCTAGAACCTACGCGGCCGCTTCGGTTTCGGGGTTTCTGTTTACCGGGAATGCAGGGAACCCGGCGGGCCAGTCCTACGACGATTTCGGTTCTAACGATCCGACGCTCGAAGGCTCCTTCGATGTTGCGGGGTTGCAAATCCCCGATGGCACCGGCGTCGCCCAGTTTCAATTGAGCGTCGAGCCAGTGGATCCCATATGGTCGGCCGGCATGCAACCCTATGGCGCGTGGCAGGTTGGGCCTTCCGGGAATACGCGCGTGTTCGTTAAGGCGAACCTGGGACAGGACGTGCAGCAGGACATCCTGATGGTGGGCAGCGCGATCGCCGCTGCGGACTCGTTCGGAACCACAACCTATGCTTCGCCCGCCCCCGTGCCTGCTTCGGGAGACTGGACGGGATCGCTCAGCCCTTATGGTGACTCGGACTATTTCTGGTTCGCGGCGCAGGCCAACCGAACGCTCTCTGTTTCGGCAACTGCGCTCGACGAATCTGGGGCAGGTTCCGAGCAAAAAGCGCAGCCAGTAATCGGCATTTGGTCGCTGGCCGCCCCGCAGACCGATTCGGCAACCGTAAGCGTGCCCGCTCTGAATACTCTCTTCCTGGGAGAAACCCGGATGGACGCTTCCATCAACGTCAGCACCAATTTCCGCATTGGGATCGCTGATTTTCGCGGCGACGGCCGCCCTGATTTCCGCTATCACGCCCGGGTTTTTTATGGGGACCGCGTCAATCCCGTGAGGGCAAGCGTCGGAGGCGGTACACGTCTAGCCATCCAGGGCTTAGGATTTAGCGCTAGCGATACCGTCAGTATGGACGGGTCGAGCGCGGTCCCTCTGGCAGTTTCCACCAACCAAATTCTATTGACCGCTCCGGCCGTACCGGATGGCGCGCAAAGCATCACGCTGAACGATCCGGCTACAGGAGCCGCATCCACTATGCTGGGCGTCATCACCTTCGGCGCTGGACCTAACGACACCATCGAGTTGGTCGGCGGCGCCAGTCAGGCAGCTCCGGTGGGCCGGCAGACAGCCAGTCCGGTCGTGGTGCGGGCGCTTGCACCGGATGGTACAACTCCAGTGGCGGGGGCCAGCATATTCTTTGCGTCCGCACCAGCGGCGGCGTTGGCCGTCTGTGGCGGCACCAGTAGTTGCACGGTCTTAACCAATGAAAGTGGATTGGTTTCTACTTTCGTGACCGTGCTCGCCCCCACCGTAAGCACAATCACCGCCGAGCTGGCGCCTGCCTCCTACAACCCACCGCAAGAAGTTCAGGCAATCGTATTCGGTACGTCGTCCGCCCTCGACATCTCACTGGTACCGCAAACCCTCTGGATTGCGCGAGGCGCTAGCCTAACCCTGCCACTGATGGCCCGCGTGCTTTCCAATGGCAGCCCTCTCGCAGGACCCATGGTTGATTTTCAGGTGCTGAAAGGGTCAGCCTTGCTCAGCACGGCATCCGTCGCCGCTAACGCGAACGGTTACGCCGCCACGACTTTGCAAGTTTCTGCCATTGCCGGGGATGTGCAGGTCTCGGCCTGCGTCCAGAATCAGCCGGTGGACAGTCCATGCCTTAGTTTTTACGCTACAGCCGTGCCCACTTCGGCGCTGCAGCTACGGCCTGTTTCGGGCAGCCCGCAAATTGTTCCCACCGGTCAGAGCTTCGCGCCGGTTGTGTTTCAGGTAACGGATTCAACCGGAATCGACCCCGTGCTCGGTGTCAGCGTCGCATTCCAATCGGTGGTAGCGCGCTTACCTGCCAACCTGCCCGCGGTTTGGATTGGAGACACCAGCATCACCGGCAATCCAATGCCCGTGATTCTTTCTGCTTCGCAGGTTACTGCGCAATCCGATGTTGGCGGTTTGGTGACTTTCCAGCCATCCGTAAATGGAGTCCAGGGCCCGGTCGTGATCTTGGGAAGCGCTTCGGCAGGAACAAGCTCCTTACCGTTTACCCTGGAATCGGTGCCCGCGCCATCAGGATCGGCTGCGCAGGCGGTACGAAGCCCAGTGCGCTCCAATCTGCGGCGGGGTGCCGTTGCGCGCTAACACTATTTCTCTTTTGGCGGGAGGGTTAATCCGAATACGGAAATCTGGCCCGGCCCGGCCACATTCAATCCGCCAGCTTCCTCTGGATTCGGCCAGTACAGTGTTTTGCAGTGTTCGCAGCGGTAGACCTCAGCGTCTTTCCCCCAAGCTTTCTCCACGTCTCCGCATTTTTGTTCCAGCACGTCGGTGGTGTAGAACCATCGCTTTAAATGTCCGCCGCAGAACTTGCCCTTCTCGTTTTTCTCATTGCAAGCGCGCTGGCCGGACTTTTTGAACTTCACTTTGTGGTGAGGAAGCTGCGGAGCTTGCGTGCTGGGAGTTGCCGTGGTTGCCAAGGTGTTCTCCTTGCTTCGAGCGGCTGAGCGGCGAAGCCGCCTACCGGAGCGTATTCTACCGGAACCACATGGCAGCATCCAGAGTCGATTTTCAAAGACTTCAATCGAACTGGCGTTTCGGCGCGGGCTGATCCGACCCCACACATCCTGCCGAGATCTCGGCCACAAAGAAGTTCTCGCCCTTGGTCGGCGAGCGCGCCAGCCGCCGTAACATGGCGATTTGACCTACATGGGTCAATGCGTCGGCAATCGGCCCCTGGAGCAGCCTTTCCACGGGAGCTTGCAATGCATTGCCGGATGCCAGAAATTTGTCGAACGCTTTAAGCCCAGCGAAGAACCGCGCGCTTTCATGGTCCCACGGCAACAGCTGAGAATCACGCCATTGCGGGTTGCCTTCGGCCATGGCTCGCGCCCAGTCGAGCAGATCGCCGACGTGCGCAAGAATCTGCCTGGGTGTTCTCACATCACTGCCTGCATGAAAATCGGCAAATCCAACAGGCGCATTCTCCAGCACCCGTGCCCCGCGATAGGCAAGGGTGGCGACAGCGTGCCGCAAGAATTCGCGTTTCGGATCGGTGTCCGTCATATTCGCCTCCGCTCAATACTCCACGCTCACCAAGTACAATCCACTTGCCGGAGCCGTCGCGCCCGCGGCTGACCGTTTACGAGCCTGCAGAATTCTTGTCACATCGGCGACGGCAAGCGTCCCCTTGCCGACGAGCAGAAATGTCCCTACCAGATTGCGCACCATGTGGTGCAGAAAACCGCTTCCCTGCACCGTATAGACGAATTCTTCCCCGCTCCGCTCCCAGGTGGAAGTGAAAATTCGCCGCACGTTCGAGACTTCGTGATCCTCGAGTCCCCGTTCCCGGTCCACTGCCGCGAAGGAAGTGAAATCATGTTCTCCCAGTACCAGTCCAGCAGCTTGCTCCATCATGTTTTCGTTCAGCGGATAAGGATAATGCCACACATAGCGGGCCAGAAACGGGGGGCAGATGGCCGCGCGGTACATTCTGTAGCGATAGGTCTTCGCCCGCGCCGACTTGCGCGCGTGAAACTCGGCCGGCGCTTCTGCCACCTCAAGCACGCGAATCGAAGCCGGCAAAATATCGTTCAATGCCGTGACCCAATTCCCCACGGGGATGGGTGATTCGGTCGAAAAGGTCGCTACCTGGGCCAGCGCATGCACGCCGGCATCGGTGCGCCCCGAGCCTTGCGGTAAAACCTTTTCCCCCGTCAATCGTCCAATGGCTGAGGCCAACATGCCCTGGATGGTCTGAGCATCGGGCTGGATTTGCCAGCCGGAGAACTCGGATCCGTCATAGGCCAGCATCAGTCTGAGATAGCGCATGAGGATTGTGTCGAGTCTTCCAACAAAAGCATCTCATCTAAACGCACAAATCTTTACAAGGTTCGCTGATTTGCGCCTAATTTTTGTGGGTCCGCTCTCGGCTATACTATTGCATTCCCTTGCAGTGACGGGGATTAAAGGTATTTTGCCCAAGTTCGGTTCGTCATGAAACTAAGGCATAGCGTTTTTCGTACCAACTTCTGACCCGAGGTAAGCTGAACGATACTTACCATCAGCCTTAATAGATAGAGATGGAGATAAGTAAATGCGACTTTCGCGTGTGAGTCTTCTTCAATCCTTGGCCACGTTGGCCCTGGCGTGTTCATTTTCCGTTCTTGGCCGAGCCCAGGCGCCCGATGCTCCACAGCCTCAGGCCCCGCCTGCGGCAGCCCCGGCCAATTCGTTCCAATCCGTCGACTATTCTAAGCCGCAGTCCCATTTTCCCAATCCCATCGGGCCCTATATGCCGCGGCATGTGGCTCCAGTCAACCTGAATAACAGCGCCAGGATTGACCAATTGTTACACGATGGCAAGCTCATGCTTTCGATGGATGATGCCATCGCCCTCGCGCTCGAAAACAACCTCGACCTAGTGATCGCCCGCTACAACTTCAACATTGCTGAAACCGATCTTCTGCGCTCCAAGGCCGGTGCTAGCCTGCTGGGCACTCCGTTGGGAGTGGTGCAAAACACGCCCGGCGGCGGAGTGGGCGGCTTGGGTTCGCAAGTCGGCTCCGGTGCAGGCGGGACCAATCCTGGTTCGGGAGGCGCGGGCGCGGGCACGAATGGATTAAACGAGAATACGGTGGGTATCGGCGCGCCACTGGTTAGTTTCGACCCCATCCTCACCGGTACTCTGCAAAGCGACCATGACCGTCTTGAGTGCAGCAGCATCGTTTGCGACACGGTACAGAACACTGGGACTTGGAATTTCAATTATTCACAGGCGTTTTACACGGGCACGAACATATCGTTGGGCTTCGACAACACTCGAACGTTCAGCAACAACCTTTTCAATACCATCAGCCCGACCCTGAATTCCAGCTTCAATTTTCGAGTAACGCAACCGTTGCTGCAAGGTTTCGGTTTGGCCTCGAATACGCGCTGGATTCAGATAGCCAAGAATAACCGCGAAGAGACGGACGTCAGTTTCCGTCAGCAGGTCACGAGTACCGTGGATCAGATCGAGAACATGTATTGGGACTTGGCGTATGCCTACGAAAATGTACGGGTGCAGAACGAGTCGTTAGCTTTCGCCAAGAAAACTCTATCCGATACGCAAAAGCAGGTGAAAATTGGCAGTCTGGCGCCCATCGAAATTGTGCGCGCCCAAAACACCGTGGCTCAGGATCAGCAAACTCTCACTGTGGCAGAAACCAATCTTCAGCTGGAACAACTGCTCATGAAAAACGCCCTCAGCCGCAACCTGCAGGATCCAATGCTGGCTAAAGCCGATGTAATCCCCACCTCGACGGTATTGCTGCCGGCGCAGGAACCGGTGGTGCCGACAGAAGATTTGATCAACGACGCGCTCAGCCACCGTGCTGAACTGGCGCTATCGCGGATTGACTTGGCTAATCGGCGGCTTAGTCTCAAAACGGTCCGCAATGCCATGCTTCCCACGCTCAACGCATTCGCCTACTACGGCGGATCGGGACTGGGAGGCTCGCAGAACCCGGCAAATCTTTGCGTAAATCAGCCACCCGAATTGCAGTCAGCAGGTTTCTGCTCCGGGCCCAACCCGGCCACCGGCGGCTCCGGCGCTCCGGTCACTCCTACCGTTGGCTATGGGTCAACCCTCGAGCAGCTCATAAATTCCAGCGCCCCTGACAAAGGACTTGGGCTCACGCTCAACATTCCGCTGCGCAACCGTGCCGCGGAAGCCGTGCAAGTACGTTCCGAACTGGAGTATCGCCAGACCGAGGTGTACCTGCAGCAGATCGAAAACAAGGTTCGCATTGAGGTGCAGAATGCGCAGTTCGGGGTGGTGCAGAACCGGGCTTCAGTGGATGCCGCCCAGGCTGCGGTGAATCTCGCACGCCAGTCCTTGGACGCCGAGCAGAAGAAATATGCGCTTGGGGCCTCGACTACCACGCTGGTCTTGCAGCAACAAAGCGGCTTGGCGACCGCCGAATCCACGCTGCTCTCGGCTATGGCAGCTTACGAGAAGTCACGGGTGGAACTTGACCGATCGACGGGCCTTCTGCTGGAACACTCCAGGATTGACATCGCGGACGCGCAGCGCGGCCAGATGAGCGCCTTGCCAAATGTCCCTTATGTCACTCCCCGCCAGGACACTCTCCCAGGGATGCAAATATCGCAACCAGAGCAGGCGCCGCAACCTCTGCCCCAACCGCAACCATAGAGGCCAAACAGCATCTATGGTTGTCTGCGGTATCCCCCGATTCGCCGAAGAGGGCATTGCCGGCCTGCACGCTGCCTAACAATTCTTTACAATCTGCACTATGCCAAGTTGGTCCGGTCGCCACTACTATGGATAGACCAGCCCTTGAGTGCCCTGCATCCAATCTTCGTACTAAAAAGCTCCAATACCCGGCACCGTCAGCCTTTATGCAAGGAGACAATGCAATGCCTTTGCTTAGCTTGAGTTCTGCTGCCCGAATGTTTTCTGCGTTTGTGCTAGCCGTAGCTTTTTCAGTTAGCATTGCAGCGCAGGAGCCAGCCCTGCCGCAGGCGCCCCAACCCGCTCCCGCGCGCACCTCACAGCGGCAGTTCAGTCTGAGAGATTATTCCAAACCGCAATCTGCTTTCCCCGATGCGCTGGCTCCTTATAAGGCGCAGGACGTTGACCCACCCAAGCTCAACAACACTACCCGCATTGAGCAACTGCTACAGAACGGTAAGCTGATGCTCTCCATGGACGATGCCATCGCCCTTGCCCTTGAAAACAATCTCGACATCGCCATCGCCCGTTACAACGCCAATATCGCTGATACCGATATCCTCCGCGCAAAAGCCGGCGGCTCGGTTCTCGGCGTCAACGCCGGAGTAATACAAAACACGCCCGGCGGGGGAACCGGAGGCCTGAGTGGAACGGTGGGGTCCGGAGTCGGCGGCACCAGTGTTGGGTCGGCAGGGGTTGGAACCGGCACCAACGGCTTGGTCAGTTCGACCCTCGGGATTGGTTCTGCCATCACCAGCTTCGATCCCATGCTCAGCGGCACGCTGCAGATTGATCACGATACCCTGTTGTCCAGCAGCTCGTTCGGTGTTCCTGTCAGCGAACAAAATACCGGAACGGCGAATTTCTCCTATTTGCAAGGGTTCACATGGGGAACAAATCTCTCTGTCGGATTCAACAACAGCCGGCTTACCAGCAATAACCCCTTCACCTCGTTGAGTCCTAATCTAACTTCCGGCTTCCAGGCGCGGGTCACGCAGCACTTATTGCAGGGCCTAGGGCTTGCGGCCAACACCCGCTTCATTCAGATCGCCAAAAACAACCGGGAGATAACCGATGTCGCCTTCCGCCTGCAAGTCATCACTACCGTGGACCAGATCGAAAACATCTACTGGAATCTTGTCTATGCCTTTGAGGACGTGAAGGTGCAGCAAGAAGCGGTGGCTTTCGCGCAAAAGACGCTCTCGGATACTAAGAAGCAAGTGCAGTTTGGGACTCTGCCCCCCATTCAGGTGGTAAGCGCGGAGAATACAGTCGCGACCGACCAACAAGCCTTGATCCTGGCTCAGACCAATTTGCAGCTGCAAGAGTTACTCATGAAGAATGCGCTCACTCGTAACATGGATGATCCCACGATTGCCGACGCCGAGGTGGTTCCCACCTCCACCATGCAACTACCAACGCAAGAGCCCGTCGTGCCCACCCTGGATTTGATCAAAAGCGCACTAGACCATCGAGCGGAGCTGGCCGAGTCTCGCATTGACCTCACCAACCGCGAGATCAGCAACAAAGCCGTCCGCAATGCCCTGCTTCCCACGCTCGACGCATTCGCCTATTACGGCGGCAACGGTTTGGGCGGTAACCAGAACCCGGCCAACATCTGCCCCGCACCGCCCGCCACCCAAATCGGCTGCCACAACGCCAACACGATTACGCCGGTGGGCTATGGCGGCGTGCTGGGCGACCTGGGGGATTCGACCGCGCCCGACAAGGGCGTGGGGCTAACCCTGAACATTCCTTTGCGCAATCGCGCCGCCCAAGCGAATCAAGTTCGCGGATTGTTGGAATACCGCCAGGCGCAAATGCGCCTGCAGCAAATTGAAAACCAAATCCGCATCGAGGTACGTAACGCCCAATTCTCTTTGCAACAAAATCGGGCTGCGGTACAAGCCGCCCAGGTAGCGCGGGAGTTCGCCGGCCAGACGCTGGACTCCGAGCAAAAGAAACTTGCGGCCGGCGTTTCGAATCCCACTGCCGTGTTGCAAGATCAGTCAGGGCTGACTAGCGCTGAGTCGAACCTGGTTTCAGCCATGGCTGCCTATGAAAAGGCGCGTGTGGAGTTGGACCGAGCTACCGGCCTTTTGCTCGATCACACTGGAATCGTCATGGCGGACGCCCAGCGCGGTCAAGTGGAGCACTTGCCGGATGCTCCGGATGTGGCCCCGCGCCAGGATCCGCCGGGGGCCATTCCGCAGCCCGCTCAACCCTCGCAATCGCAATCGGAGCGGCCATCCGGGCATTAAGTTCCTTGAGCGGTGAGCCTTTGCCCCGTCCGTCCCCGGCGGGCGGGGCTTTTTTCTTTTCTCGCCGCACTCTACAATCAACCACGCCAATACAGGAGGCAACGGGTGAAAATCGCAACTGATTTGACGGAACTGATCGGCCGCACTCCGCTCGTCTATCTCAACAAAGTCACCGCTGGCTGCCATGCCTAAGTCGCGGCCAAGCTGGAGAGCTTCAATCCCTGCCACAGCGTGAAAGACCGCATCGGCGTCAGCATGATTTCCGAGGCCGAGCGCGCCGGCAAGATTCAACCTGGCAAGAGCGTCCTGATCGAGCCGACCAGCGGCAACACCGGAATCGGCCTCGCCTTCACTGCCGCCATCAAAGGCTACCGCCTCATCCTGGTCATGCCCGATACCATGAGTATGGAGCGCCGCGTGCTCCTCATGGCTCTAGGCGCGGAGATCGTCCTCACGCCAGGCCCGAAAGGCATGAAGTCAGCCATCGCCAAAGCGGAGGAACTAGTCGCCACCACGCCAGGCGCATTCATGCCGCAGCAGTTTGCCAATCCTGCCAACCCGAAGATCCATCGCGAAACCACCGGCCCCGAAATCTGGGATGATACCGATGGACAAGTGGACATTCTGGTCTCCGGCGTGGGCACTGGCGGCACTTTGACGGGAGTTACGGAATACATCCGCCCCAAGAAGCCCAGCTTCAAGGTGGTTGCGGTCGAACCGAAAGACAGCCCCGTGCTCTCCGGAGGGCAGCCCAGCCCACATAAGATTCAGGGCATCGGCGCGGGCTTCATCCCGGAGATCCTGCGAACCGATTTTATTGACGAAATCGTCCAGGTTTCCAACGAGGACTCCATCTCCATGGCGCGCCGTATGGCCCGGGAGGAAGGGGTTCTCGGTGGCATCTCCTGTGGCGCCGCGGCTTGGGCCGCGATTCAGGTCGCCAAACGCGAAGAGAATTCCGGCAAACTGGTAGTTGTGGTTCTGCCCGATTTCGGCGAGCGCTATCTCAGCACCATTCTGTTCGACACTCTGCGCAACCAGGCGCTGCAGTTGCCGACCATTACCGTCTAGGTATGATCGGATTCTTCCAGTCCGTCCGCGAGGACATCGCGAATGTTCTCGATCATGATCCGGCGGCAACGTCGCGCGTTGAGGTCGTGCTGTGCTATCCCGGCCTGCATGCGCTCTGGGCGCATCGCTGCAGCCACTGGCTATGGTTGCGCGGCATGCGAATGCTGGCAAGGTTGCACTCGCAGTGGGCTCGCCTGTTTACCGGAATTGAAATCCACCCTGCCGCCCTAATCGGGCACCGTCTTTTCATCGATCACGGTATGGGCGTCGTCATCGGCGAAACCAGCATCGTCGGCGACGACGTCACCCTGTACCAAGGGGTCACGCTGGGCGGAACCGGCAAAGAAACCGGCAAGCGCCATCCCACCATCGGCAACAACGTCAGCATCGGCTCGGGCGCCAAATTGCTTGGCAACATTCGCATTGGCGACAACTGCCGCGTGGGAGCCGGATCGGTTGTGCTGCGCGATGTCCCTGACAACTCCACCATCGTCGGCGTTCCCGGCCACATCGTCTTGCGCGATGGCAAACGCGTGGTCATTACCGATCCCAAGGAAATCAGCGATCCGCTCTCCGATGTGTTCATCCGCCTGGTCGCCGAGGTCCACGAACTGCGCGAGCAACTGCAGCAGCACACCGACGCCATCCTGCCCCCAGAACCCAATCTCAACATTGATGAGGAGTGGGGCCTGGTCTCGGATGGCGGCGGGATTTGAGTTGGCATGCTGAGCCACGACTGGGCTTCGCGCAGCGAAGTTCCCCCACTGACGTGTCATCCTGAGCGCAGCGAAGGATCTTAACTGTGCTGGCGTTGCTCCTACCGATGCCAGGGCGGCCTCGCCCCCGTACACTTTATTGCCGATACAAGGCTTCGTAAGATCCCTCGCTACGCTCAGGACGACGCTCTCTGCCGACCCGCCAGAGCCACTTTCGGCTTCGTCCCCCTGCCATGTATCCTTCTTCCCGTGAAGCTCTCGGTCGTCATCATCACTCATAACGAAGAGGCCAACATTGGCCGGACACTGCAAAGCGTTCAGCCTGTCGTGAAAAACGGCCAGGGCGAAATCATCGTCGTGGACTCCGGCTCAACCGACCAAACCGTGGGGATCGCGGAATCCTATGGCGCAAAAGTATTTGTTGAAGAATGGAAGGGCTACGCCGCGCAAAAAAACTCGGCGATTGATAAAGCCACCGGCGATTGGATTCTGAGTTTGGATGCGGATGAAGAACTTGATGCGGACCTGGTGCGGGAGATCTCATGGCTCGTCTATGCGATTCCCATTTGGGAGAAGAGCGGAATGCCCGTGGACATCGATGCCGAATCGAAAGACCTGAGGGATCGCGGTCTTAGAATCGGACTGGACGAAGACGATTTAAATGGTTTTCGGATCTCTAGAAAGAACTACTTCCTCGGCCGGTGGATTAAACATGGGGGGTTTTGGCCTGACTTGAAGTTACGTCTTTTCCGACGCGGCACCGGGAAATTTCAGGATCAAGCAGTCCACGAGACCGTGAAGCTCGCAGGCACGAAGAGTGCTGTTCCGCACGGCGCGCTCCTCCACCACTCCTACCCCACTCTTTCCGATTATATTGACCATATGAACCGCTACTCGTCCCTCGGCGCTGAGATGGCGGTTGCCAAGGGCCAGCGCGGCAATCTCGTCAACATCGTCGTCCGGCCATTCTTCACTTTCCTCTACAACTATTTCTTCCGCCTCGGCTTTCTCGACGGCCGCGAAGGCCTGTTACTGCACCTTTATCACGCGGTGTATGTCTCCTGGAAGTACGCGAAGGTTTGGGAACTCGCAAAGCCTTGCCATCCCGAGAAAGACCCAACATAAAAAAGAGAGAAGCATTCCGCTTCCCTCATCGCTTCACCCAACCTGAGCAATCTGCTATTGCTTCTCAGGCTGCCCGCATCTTCATCACTGCATCCCATTGCGCTTGCGAAAGCGGGGCAGCCGGCACGCACGCGTTGCCGATGATGTACCACTGTCCTTTGCGCTTCACAAAGCTATCCAGACAGGTCAGCGTGTAATCGCCATTGAGGGCGGATTCTTTGTGTCCGGTCTCGGTATTGACCTGCTTGTAGCTGGCCACGGCCGCGTCGCCGAAAACATCCACCTGCAAGTCGCTGAGCTTGCCGCTGCCTCTTGCATCGGGATCAGTCGGATCGGGCTTCTTGGTCATGTCTACTACCGCAGCTTTGGGGGAGCGGTACAATCGGCCAAATTGCCCAACCGACGAGCTGGTGCCGTCATACAAATACTGCTGCAACGCATCCGTCATTTCTGGGCTATTGAAGTTGGTAATTGCCACGAACTTCTGTTCGATCTCGGTAATCTTCTGCTGATCGGCGCTGGTGGATTGTTGGCAAGCGCGACCAGGGGAGCGAGTACAACTAACACTCCACATATCCTCTTTAACATTCGGTAAAGGCCTCCTTGTGGTCCGCCATTCTCAAGCGTCATCCAAGGCCTGTCAACCCCCGGGGCGGGGAGCACCTAACCGAGATCGCAAGCCAATACTGGGGCGCTCCACTTGCCCTCACCCCGTAGCCCCGGCTCGGCCTTGCTGACCGCCAAAGCCTCCTCTATCATCGGTCAT
>ODAK010004005.1_pt1 | contig 15179 bp, 14 predicted proteins | sample 1539591 | NCBI WGS metagenome assembly ODAK01 (sample SAMEA3539303, study PRJEB22396) | soil metagenome | biome: tundra; feature: field; material: soil | place: USA | collected 2010-05 | depth 0.15 m | reverse complement strand
GGCGGAAACCTGCCACCGTTTCGATGTCATGGGACGTAATTATTGCTAAATCTTCGAAATCTGCCCACACTTTTGCCCCTCTTACGTCTCTGCCGGTGCGATACCGTTGGTCCCGGCGCGGGACATCGGCTGAGACCACCGCACCTTGGCTGCCTCGCCGGCAGCGATGAACTGGCAACCCCCGCGCGCCGCCCGATCGAACCAGCCGTAGACGTCGCCCGGCGGAAGCCGACGGCATCCGCGGCACCCTCGGGAGCGCCCCGTATCCGACGCGCGAGACCCCTCCCTCCCGGCCCGGTACCAACCGCACACCGCATAAACGCAATCCGCGAGGCCGTCCTAAGATCGTGGGGCGCCACATACGATTGTCGAAGGTGGCGTACCCGAAAACATCAAGGAAACAGCCACAATGTCAACCAGTCCCAGAACAAAACCTGAACTCCGATCGCTCGAGGGTGTCCCCTTCCTCGAACTAATCGAGCTCAGGCACGGTCCGATCCCCCCGCTCGGCCGTTTCTTCTTGCTTGCGGAACAGGCTGCGCGCGATCGCGGGGTCCATTTGCGATTGCACAGGGACATGGCGTCCCTGGCGGAGCAGTACCCCGGGGTCGACCCGGATCGGGGCCTGCCGGTGCATCCGATCTTCGATCCGGCACATCACGATCTGTCGCCAGCCAATTCCTTCTGGATCGCCGGCCACGACGAGTCCGGGAGGTTGGTGGCGACCCAGGCCGCCCATTTCTTCGACATGACGGGATCGACGCTGGAACGGGAACTCGCGTCGATGCGGCTTTGGTTCGGCGAACCGGAAAAGTACCGGGCGGCTGGCACGCGGTGCCTGGTCGATTGTCCGCCCGCGGAACTTATCACTGGGCGGGTCGTCTATTCAGGCGGCGCTGTATACCATCCGAAGGTCAGGGGCTGCGGGCTTTCCCGCATCCTGCCGCGGATGTCGCGGGCGCTCGCTTATTCCCAGTGGAATTCCGACTATACGATGAGCCTGGTACGCCCCATCCTGTTGTCGAAAAACGTCGAAAAATCCTATGGTTACACAAGACACGCCCCGTCGGTCCAGTTACGGGGCTACGATCGGGGGGATGTGGACGCGGAACTCGTCTGGATGCCGCGGGATGAAATGCTCGAAGACTTGAGTCGCTACGTATCCGAAGGACTCGCGAACGAGGTACGCAGCACGGAGACCACCGAGACGAACGGCGTGGCGCCCCAGCGCCAGGGCAGCAGCAACCGCTCGTAACGCCTGCGGTACGTGAGGCAGCCGGGCACCCTGATGGCGGCATCGACCAGTTCGAGACGTGGCGTTTGGGCAGCGTGCGTCTCGATATATCCCGTCGCGCCGTGCTGAGAATACTGGGGGTCCGGTTGCCCGCTTGCATCGCGTCCGAGCATGGCCTGGCGCCAGCTGGCGTCGTAGCTGGGGAACCCGTCGCCGACATACTCGTAGACGCCCTCCGTCCCATCGACCATGCGCTTGACGATGGCACGACCGCACAACGCCGGGTCGCCGAACTCGACGTCCAAATCGCCGCGTATGATGCCCTGGCTGCGCCGCCACCGCCGAAGCAAGTCCGCGAGCGGCGACAGTCGCGGGTTGTCGCGCAGGCGCTGGAGCGACAGTTCCTCGCGATAGAAGTCTTCGCGAACGATGCCGCCACCCACGCTGGCGAGGTCTGCCAGCCGCGCCGCGGCATCCTCTACACCCGGGATGATCTCGACGCGGCTGGGGGTGTCCACGATTTGGACGATAAAGCGGTCGGGCTCCAGCGCAACCATTTGGAAGACCAGGGCTTCGTAGGCCGCCTTGGTGAGGAAGCGCGGGCGCAGTGTGATGTGGACACCGGACCGGGTCGCCTGAAGCCGCACGAAGCCCAGATTTCGGACGAGGTAATGGGTCAGATCGAGCCCGGGCCCGGCGACGTGCAGGCTGTCCATCAATGCCCGCGAGCCGGTCCGCCAGATGCGGCCGTTATCGTCCAGGATAAGGTCCACGCCAGTGCTCACGACTTGTCCTTGGATCCCATGCCGGTTCAGAACGGGTGGGCGAGGTCGGCGATCAGACTCAGCAGGGCCTTGCGCATATCGCCGTCCGGCATGCGTTGGATATTCCTGGCCGCCGAAAGCGCGGTCTTGTCCAACCCCGGTTCGGCGCCGACGGTGCAATCGGTCAGAATGTCCTCGAAAAAATAGGCGACCGGCACGTCCAGCGCCAGGGCAGCGTGATACAGCAACGAACAGGGTAAGCGGCTCTTGCCGGATTCATAGCGTTGCAATTGTTGGTAGCTGATACCGAGTGCCTTGCCCAATCGCTCCTGCGACATATTGCGCAGGACGCGTTTGGCTTTCATCCGCCGGCAAACGTACAGGTTGACCCGATCCGCCCCACCGCCGGGTGCGGGAAGGACGGACGGCTGCTGGCAAAGCATGTCGGCGAGTATCCTTTTGGTCGGGCATATAGCGGTGAGTGCAATCATTCGTAACATACCCGCGGACCAGGACGCTATCGGGAAGCCGCCCTCGTTACGAATCGCGGTTCGCGGCCCGCAAGGCCCGCATCTCGTGGGACCTCGTAACTGTGGTGCTCGTTCAGAAAATGCAACTCCCGCTCGCTGGCATGCGTTGGCCGCATGGGGCAGATAAGGCACCGCCGACCGTTTACCCGAGCCATTACGCGGACGACATGCGATCCGAACCAGCGATTCTCGATCATGCCTATTCCGAGGGGAAGCTCGCTGGGTTCCTGGGCGCGAAGACCAGTGCGGATTGCCCCTTCGACGGCGATCAGACCGCCCTTCGGATCGCTTGGTTGGACGGCTTCGACTACGGTGTCTGGAAGGCCGCGTCCGAAATCGGCGCTTCGAACCGAGGCGAAGAATGCAGTGGGACCATCGACCGCGCCGGCTCGAGCGCATCCGGTCAAGCCGACCGTGCGATCGCGAACATCGCGATTGCTCACGTGCTCCGCTTGTCCAACGCCATCCGGCGGCACGGAAAGCAAAGCGGCGAACTGGACGAGGCGCTGAAGGCGGCTGCGATGTTTGTGAAGCTTGTCCGCTGACCGGGACGGCCGGGGCGGGAACAGATGGAGCACCGTGACGACGCGGTTGCGCTCATCAATTGCGTAGATGATCCGGTAGACGTTCGATTTTCGCCCATAAAGCAGATGGCGCAGGCTGTCATCTTCGGGGATGGTAGGCGCTCTGGCCGGATGCTCGTTGAGACTGAAGATTGCCTTCTCTAATCCATTGAACCAGGTGCGGGCTCGCGCGACATCCTCGGCGTTGATGGTTCGATAGATGCGTCTGAGATTTCGGGCTGCCCGCTCCGTCAGATCAACGCGGTATGCCATGCTCGGCACGGATTTCGTCAAATACCGCGCGCGCGGAGCGGGTACGACCGTTCTTCAAATCTTCAAGCCCCTGCCGTATGCCTTCGGCCCCGCTGGCCTCCGCCGCGAGGTCGAGAAGGTGTTGGTAGGCTTCGGCATCCTGCACCACCGCTGCCGCCTTGCCGTTAACTGTCAGAATCACCGGGCGTTTGGTGTCCTTGAGGTGCTGCATGATTTCCGCCGAGTGGTTGCGGAAGGTGGTCATCGGCTGGATGTCTTTCGTGATGTCGGACCGTGCGGCTGAGTGGAACAGAAAAGCAGCATAAGGGGTTCCTTTGCTCAAAGGGTAACAGGGGCAAAAGTGTGGGCGGATTTTGCAAATTGGGCTATCGTTGCAATTTCTTGCCTAACAACGATGGCCGATTTCCGCCATTTCATCGCTTGGCATCAGATTATGCTGCACATGCGTGCCCACACTTTTGCCCCTCTTGCTGGAAACGCCGCCAACCATCTGATCCTGAGTGATTTTCTCGCGATTTCATTGACGGCGGGCGACGGCTCTCGTAATGTTCGGGTATGCTCACCGTAACGCGCGCGCACCTGGCGGAGATGATCCATGCGGAAGTGGGCTTGTCACGGAACGAGTGCGCCGACCTGCTGGAAAGCGTACTAAGCCGCGTCAGCACGACACTTGAAGGTGGAGAATCCGTTAAAATCAGTGGGTTCGGAACCTTTTCCGTGCGTCAGAAGGGCCGCCGTGTCGGACGCAATCCGAAAACCGGTGAGGAGGTGCCGATCCTGCCGCGCCGCGTTCTGGTATTCCGGCCGAGCCACGTCCTCAAGACAAGGATAAACGGCGGCACCGCGAGCGACACGGACGATGACGGCTGATCCTGGTGATCCGGACGGTACTTCCGCTGACGGCCGCGCTGCTGATGGCCCCGCTGTCGATGACCGCGCTGCTGATGGCCCCTCTGTCGATGACCGCTCTGGCGATGACCGCTCTGGTAATGGCCCGTTTGGTCTCCCTCCCGCCAATGCTCCGGAAAACGGGCTGGCTGAAGGTCCGGAGGCAGGGGATGACTCGGCAGGCAGGGCCCGACCCAAGAAGGCCCCGAACGCATTTCGCACCATCAGTGAGGTCGCGGACGATCTTCATATCCCGCAGCATGTGCTGCGCTTCTGGGAAACCAAGTTCCATCAGGTGAAGCCGATGAAGCGCGGCGGCGGGAGGCGGTACTACCGGCCCGACGATATCGCCCTGCTGCGCCGGATCTCCGATTTGCTTTACATTCAAGGCTATACGATCAAGGGCGTACAGCGCCTGCTGCGTGAAGGCGGCGGTCGATTGTCCGAGGACATCCCGCCCGCTCCAGCCGACGAGCGCGCCGCCGCCGAAGCCGAACACGACGACATCCACCGCCAGGCCCCCCTCATTCCTGGGCTTGATCTGACGCCCTCCGCGACGCCGGCGGAGGTCGCACCGGCTCCGCGCATGTTCGCGCGCCGACGGCCGGACCCCGAGGCCGAGCGGCTGCGCGCCGTGCTGGTCGAAACACTGGCGGAACTGGAGGCGATCAGGGAGTTGCTCGGCTGAGGCCCGGCGTCCTGGCTCACGCGTGGCCCAGTACTACGCGTGGCCCGTTATTATGCGTTGCCCAACGCCACCGCCTCCTCCGTGGTGTGGCGCGCCGCGATCACCAGATACACCGCCGGCAGAACGAACAGCGTGAACAAGGTGCCGATCGACAGGCCGCTGGCGATCACCAGCCCCATGTTGAACCGTGACGCCGCGCCGGCGCCCGAGGCGGTGATCAACGGCACCACGCCGAGCACCATCGCCGCCGTCGTCATCAGGATCGGCCGCAACCGCAGCCCAGCCGCGTAAACGATCGCATCCGGTTTCGACCGGCCGGCGCGTTGCGCTTCATTGGCCACTTCAACGATCAGGATGCCGTGCTTGCTGATCAGTCCCATCAGCGTCACCAGGCCGACTTCCGTGTAGATGTTCAGCGATGCGCCACCGAGGCCCAGACTGATGAAGATCAGCGCGCCGGCGATCGACATCGGAATCGCTACCAGAATAACCAGCGGATCTCGAAAGCTCTCGAACAGCGCCGCCAGCGTCAGGAAGATGATGATCAGCGCCAGGGCGAACGTGCCGACAAAGCCGCTCGATTCCTGCACGAACTGCCGCAATGGCCCCGCGTAATCGATCAGCACGTCACCCGGCAACGTCCGCGCGGCGAGATCCCGCAACGTTCGCAGTGCGTCCGCCTGCGCGACGCCGAGCGCGGGCACGCCGGAGATGGTGGCGGAATTCTCCTGCTGGAAATGGGTGATCGCCTGCGGCACGGTATTCTGATGCACCGTGGCGATGGCCGACAACGGGATCGGCGTGCCGTCGATCGTCGCGATCTGATACCGCATCACCTGGTCGATCGTCAGCCGCGACCGTTGTTGCACCTGAGAAATCACTTTGTAGGACCGCGTGCCGAGACTGAAATAGTTGGTGTAGCCACCGCCCAGAAGCCCGCCCAATGCGCTGCCGACCTGGTTCATCGACAGGCCCAGTTGGGCGGCTTTGTCGCGGTCGACCTCGATCGCGAGTTGCGGCGAGTCGATTTTCAGGTCGCTGTCGATGAACAGGAACATGCCGCTGTCCGCCGCGTCGGCGAGGAATTTTTGCGCCATCGGATACAGGTCGTTGATCGGCAGCGACGATTTCAGCACGAACTGAATGGGCAGCCCCGACGCGCCTGGCAACGCGGGCGGCAGGAACGCCGCCACCTTCTGGCCGGCGACGCCGCTGAGTTCCCCCTGAAGCTGCCGCTGGATCGTCGTCGCGTCGCGCTGGCGCTGGTCCCAGGGTTTCAAGGTGATGCCGGCGATCGACAAGGTCGGACTGATGACCTGAAAGCTCTGATCCGCTTCTGGCACCTTCGACATGACGCCTTGGACCTGATCGGCGAACAGCTCTTTCTGTCGCAGTGTCGCGTTGGGGGCGGAGGTTGGCAGCAGAATGACGACACCCTGGTCTTCCTCCGGCGCCAGTTCACTGCTGGCGCTGCCGTACAGGAAATAAATGCCGCCGATGACCAGCGCGCCGAACAGCAATGTCACCGGCAGCGTGCGAAGACTGCCCAGAAGCCGGCGTTCATACCAGCGCCGCAACCGGTTGAACCCGCGGTCGATCCAATCCGTCAGACGATCGGACCAGCCACGCGCGGCGCCGATCGCGTGCGGCTTCAGCAGGAAACCGCACATCATCGGCGACAGAGTCAGTGCCACGATGGCGGACATCGTCACCGCGCCGACCACGGTGAACGCGAACTCGGTGAACAGCGCACCGGTCAAACCGGCCTGGAAGCCGATCGGCACGTAGACCGCGACCAGCACCGCGGTCATCGCGATGATCGGGTTGGCCAGCTCGCGGGCTGCCCGCATGGCGGCGTCGCGCGGCCGCATGCCGTCTTCCAGGTGGCGATTGACGCTCTCCACCACGATGATCGCATCGTCCACCACGAGACCGATCGCCAGCACCAGCGCCAACAAACTGAGCAGATTGATGGAGAAGCCGAGTACCAGCATGACCGCGAAGGTGCCGATGAGGGACAGCGGGATCGTCACGACCGGTATGACCACCGAACGCGGCGAACCGAGGAACGCGAACACCACCAGCGTGACGATCAGCACCGTCTCCGCCAGAGACCGTTCCACCTCATGGATGGAGCTGTTCACGAACACGGTCGAATCATAGATGACATCGCCGTGGAGGCCCGCCGGCAATTGTTGCTGGATCGAGGGCAGCACCGCCTTCACGCCGGCGATCACGCTCAGCAGGCTCGCCGAAGGCACCGTCTGGATGCCGACGTAGACGCCCTTCTTGCCGTTATACTCGACGCTGGATTCGTAATCGTCCGAACCGAGGGTCACGTTGGCGACGTCGCTCAGCCGAATGATGCCGCCATTGACCTGTTTGATCACCAGATCGCGAAACTCTCGCACCGAATGCAGATTGGTCGAGGCGGTCAGATTGAACTGCACCATCTCGCCTTTGGTGTTGCCGATCCCGGAGATCACGTTGTTGGCGCTGAGCGCGTTGGTCACATCGGTCGCGGTCAGCCCGTAACCAGCCAGCTTCGCCGGATCCAGCCATGCCCGCAACGCGAAGTTCTGCCCGCCGAGCAGTTCCGCCGTCTGCACCCCCGGCACCGCCTGCAGCCGCGGTTGCACATTGCGCACCAAATAGTCGGTGATCTGGTTCGGCGACAGGTCGTCGCTGGCGAAGCCAATGATCAGCGCATCGAGCGACTGGCCGATCGCCACCGACAGCGTCGGCTGCTGCACGCCCGCCGGCAACTGATTGAGCACGGAATTGATCTTGGCGGTGATCTCGGTGATCGCCTTGTCCGGATCGAAGTTCAGCACCAGGTTCGCGGTGATCGCGCTGATCCCGGGTCCGCTGTTCGATGTCATCGTGTCGATGCCGTTCGCCTGAGCGATCGCGTTTTCCAGCGGCGTGGTGACAAAACCGGCTACGGTTTCCGGATCGGCGCCGTAATAGATCGTGGTGATGGTGACGACCGCGTTCTCGGTCTTCGGGTATTCCAGGATCGGCAGCGAGTAAAACGCCTTCAACCCGATCACCAGCAGCATCAGACTGACCACGCTGGCCAGCACCGGCCGGCGAATGAAGATGTCGGTGAATTTCATCGGCTCAATGATCCTGGGGCTCGGGCGCGGGATTATCGGCCGGTCGCACCGCGTTATCGATCTTCACGATGGATCCGTTGTGCAACTTCAACTGGCCGGCGGTGACCACCACGTCATTGACGCCGATCCCTTTCAGGATGCTCACCTGGTCGCCGCGCGCCGCGCCCGTGGTGACGAATTGCTGTTTGACGAGGTGCTGTTCCGCGCCTTTCGCGTCTTTTTCGTCATGCACCACGTAGACCAGCGAGCCATACGGATTGTACGCGACCGCCGCGTTCGGGATGGTGATCAGCGGCAGCGGCTCGCCGGTCGCGATCGAGACCCCGACATACATACCCGGCAACAGCGCGCCATCCGGGTTGGGGAGGCTCGCCCGAATTTGCAGCATGCGGCTGGTGGGATCCACTTTGGCGTTCAGGGAGTCGATCTTCCCCTGGAACGTCCGGCCGGGCCAGGCATCCGCGGTAACCTCGACCTTTTGACCACTGGCGATCTGTCCCAGCGCCTGTTGCGGCAGATAGAAATCCACGAACATGGGATCGAGTTGTTGCAACGTCACGATCGGCGTCCCGGCCGCGATGAACTGACCGACGTCCACCTGCCGCACACCCAGGCGTCCGGCGAACGGCGCCCGCACGTTCTTCTCCGCCATCACCGCCTGCTGCGCCGCGATCTGGGCGCGAGTCACCTTCACGTTCGCCTGGTCGGCGTCGACCGTCGCCTGCGCCACGCCCCGCGCCTCCCACTGCTTCAGGTCGCGTTGCAACGTCACGTTGGCGAGGTCGGCGCTCGCCTGAAGCTGTGCCAGCTTCGCCTCATCATCGTTGGGGCGCAGCCGCAGCAGAGTGGTTCCCGCCGCCGCGGTCTGCCCTGACTCGAAATCGATCTGATCCACCACACCGGCGATCTCGGCCGCCAGGTCGGCGCCGTTCGAGGCGCGCGCGGTGCCGACAGACGTCAGGCTGGATTGCCAGGCTTGCATTGAGGCGGTCGCGGTAGCGACGGTTGGCACCTCCGATCGGATGCTCGCCACCACCTGTTTCAGGATGCCGGCCTTGAACTGCTGAAAGAAGATCAGCCCACCCGCCACCAGGCCCACGGCAAGCAGCATCAGCGTCACGCGCAGCCATGTCCTTGGCCGGCGCGTGGGCGCGGTGGAGGTGCGAGGCAGTGTGGTGATATCGTTCATGGCAGCACTCCACAGCAGCGCGCGACTTTGGTGTCCACGTCGGTTCGGTTCCACCAGCCGCCGCCAAGCGCCTGAAACAACGCGACGGTATCGGTGAAACGCGCGGCCCGCGCGGTGATAAGATTCAGGCGGGCGCTGAAATCCGCCTGCTCGGCGGTCAGCACGTTCAAGTACGTGCCGGCACCCGCCGCGTATTGGGAGCGTGCGACGGTGAGGCTGGACGCGGCCGTCTGTTGCGCGGCCAGAGCGGCACGCACCGTCTCCGCGTCCCGCTCGATCGCCACCAGCGCGTTGGCGACATTCTGGAACGCGGTATTCACCGTGCTGCTGTATTGCGCGGCGGCGACGTCCATCGCGGCCTTCGCGGCTTCCCGGCGGGCCGACAGCGTGCCGCCCTCGAAGATCGGCTGCGCGATGCTGCCGGCGATGGTCCAGACGATCCCCGCCGGCGTGAACAGGTTGGCGAGCGTGCTGCCGTCCCGTCCATAGCTGGCGCTGAGCGAGAGGTTCGGCAGCATATTGGCGGTCGCGACACCGACCGCCGCCGTGGCCGAATGCAGCAAGGCGGCGTAGGCGCGGATATCCGGCCGCTGTTCCACCAGTTTCGACGGCAGGGATACCGGCAAATCGGCAGGCAGGATCAGGCGATCGAGGTCCAGCGTCGGCGTCGAGTACTGGTCCGGATGTCCGCCCAGATAGACGGCGAGTTGATTACGGACCTGCTGCCGCAGCTTCTCCAGACCGGGCAAGGTCGCGGTCTGCTGGTCCAGCAGCGATTGCTGCTGCAGCACGTCCACCTGGCTGACGCCGCCCAGTTGAAACCGGCTTTTGGTCAGGTTGAGCGCGTCGGTATCGGCTTTGATGATGTCTCGGGTGGTGTCGATCTGCGCCCGCAGCGCCGCTTCGTTGATCGCCGCGTTGATGACGTTGGCGGCGAGCGTCAGATCGGTCGCCTCCAGTTCGAACCGCTGATACTCGGCCTGCGCGCCCAACTGCTCGACCTGCCGCCGAATGCCGCCGAACGCGTCCAGCGTGTAGGAAACATTCAGCGCGCCGCTGTAGGTCGTGAACGTCGTCGAGCCGTTGCCAAATCCCACGGCCGCGAGCGACTCGCGCTGCCTCGCGGCACGGGCACTGGCATCGACTGATGGGAACAGCGCGCCCTGCTCCGCGCGCATCGTCTCCCGCGCCTGGCGCAGGCTGGCTTGCGCCGCGGCGACGTCGGGATTGGCCTTCAGCGCCTGCGTGACCAGCGTGGTGATCTGGGGGGAATGGAACAGCTCCCACCACTCGCCCGGAATGTCGCGATCCGGCGCGAGGCGTTGCGCCTCGCCACCCGGCACGGCGGCCGAGACGGTGCGGCCGGGTAACACGGCCTCCGTGAAGCGCGTGCTGGCGGGCGCCGGCGGGGCGCGGAAATTCGGCCCCACGGTGCAGCCAGCCAAAATCGCCGACAGGACGGCCGCGCCCAGAAACGGGCGGCGCGAGGGGATTGCGACGCGAGGCATTGACCCATTATATTCCTGTACCAATGAGTCCATTATAAGGTATCCTGGACCAATGAGTCCAGTATCAACCCGGGGGGAAATACTCGTGGCGCAATCGCCGGCCGCTCACCGTTCCGGCCGTCCCAAAGACATCGCCAAGCGTGCGGCGATAATCAAGGCCGCGCGGAGCCTGTTCGCGAGTCAGCCGTTCGATTTGGTAACCATGGAAGCCGTGGCGATGCGGGCTTGTGTGTCGAAAATGACGGTCTACAGCCACTTCCACGACAAGGAGACGTTGTTCGAAACCATCGTGCTAACGACCTCCGACCAGATGATCGGCGCCCTGTCGGCACCAGACCAAGGCGGCGGGCTGCGCGAGCGCCTGATCGCCGTCGGTACCATGTTCCTGACCGTCATCCTGGGCTCGGACATTTGCACGATGGCACACACATTGCCGGGAGCGTTACGCGCCAATCGTTCCCTCGCGGATCGCTTCTACGCCGCCGGTCCTGGGCGGGTGCGCGCCGCGCTGGCTGCCATTATCGCGGCGAGCGCGGAACGCGGCGAACTGGAAGTGGACGATCCCGACCGGGCGGCCGACGACCTGGTGAGCCTGTGGGAAGGCAGCATGCCGGCGAAGATCGCGTTCGGACTGACCGGACTTAGCACCCCGGAGGAGATCGGCCGCCGGGCGCTGCGGGGCACCGAGGTGTTCCTGCGCGCGTACGAGACACGCAAGCCGCGGCAGTGTGAGCAAAAAGCATCGGAATCGGACGGATCACCGGGTTGCCAGACGCGTTGAGGACGACGTTCCTCGGTCCCCCCGCACGGCGTGCCCCGGAACGGTAGTGTATTCGTCATGCTCCGGCTCGACCGGGCCATCGTGTCGAGGCGGATGGCCCGGGCCGGGGAGATCATGACGATCCGTGGGGTGATTTTTCGGCGGGGAAAACTTCGGGCGTCGTTTCATCCGGTCAGATCACCGCTCACCGGGAGGGCCCCAGCAGATCGTCATACTCTCCTTTCAGGCCGTCGCGAATGTTTCGATCCGCAACGCCTCAACCGGCATCGCGGCCCGCGCCCGCTTCAGATCGTATATCATTTGAAGGTTCAGCCAATATTGCGGAGTGGTGCCGAACGCCTGGCTGAGCCGGATCGCCATTTGCGCACTGATCGACCGCTCGCCGTTCATGATCTCCGTAACGGCATTGTGCGGCACATGGATGTGCCCGGCGAACTTCCGGGCGCTCAGATCAAGGGCCTCAAGTTCATCTCGAAGGAAACTGCCGGGATGGATGGCGGGAAGGTTGTCGATCGGGTTGGTCATGGCGTGAGTGTCCTGCCGTATTGGAGAGAGTTGAGCAAGCAAGTGAGTTTGGATCAGTGGTAGTCGGTGATTTCGACATCACAGGCATCGCCGGCAACCTGAAGGGCGTCCGTTCCGGTCGGAACCGATGCATGCGGCCCCCATTTGAAACAAACCCGGTATTGTGCGTTGATCCGAATGCTGTACTGCCCGTTTCGATCGCCACGCAATGCTTCGAACCGGTTCGATGGCGGGGAACGAAGATCGCCCAGGATGACGGCCGCCTGAAGTTTGTTCGGCGCCTTCGCGGCGGCATCGGCGAACGCCTCGAACTCCTTCACACGCTCGCCGGCCAGGAACCGTTCTGTCTTCCGGTCCTTGCATCCACTGATCGCTCTGCGCGCCTCCACCAAACGCATGGCTTTTGGGTGGCACGCCATCTGGCGGGGCGGCTGTCCCCCGTCGAGGAGCGCTTCGTACAAATCAACAAGTCGCCCGCAATCGAGCGTTCGCACAGGCGGCCAACGTGGCGGAGGCCGCGTCACGGAGATAAAGCATTTTTGCCTAAAATCCCGGAAAGTCCATTTTGCCCAAAAATTGACTGGGCGGCCCTGGCACGGGCATGTCGTTTCCAGGTCCGGACCCGCGGGTGCGGCAACCACCAGCCAGAGACAGATATCCGACCATGTCAGACGCCGGCCGTGACGCAGATGGTGTGAGTAGTTTCCGATGCTTCCGGCACTCGTTCGCCAGATGCTATGTTGCCAATGATGACGGTGGCTCTGGCCCGGCCGGAGGTCACGCCGCGCTGTCGAATGACGCTGATGGGATCGCCCCAGCGACACCGCGCGACACAACAACCGGACGTCACCGTGATTCGCGGGCGAAGCAGCCCGTCGCCACACGCGACGATGGTTACGAACGCCGGGCTGCCATCGCGAGGAGGCAAGGGCAATCAAACTGTCAGCGGCGACCCTGACCGACGCATCTCTGGGCATCCGCCTGCGCCGGCGCGCGGTCTATACGGCATCGAAACCGTCCTCCGGTCTGACGGCGCTGTCGATCACTGCCATTATCATCGCGGCGCTTTATTTCGCGCGAGATGTCTTTATCCCGCTGGCGCTCGCGATCCTGTTGAGTTTCGTACTTGGCCCCCTGGTCGCGGGCTTGCGCCGAACGCATCTCGGCCGCGTGCCGTCGGTCATCGCCGTCGTGCTGCTGGCGTTCCTCGCGATCGTCAGTCTGGCGACCCTCATTGGAACTCAGCTGACCGAACTGGCCGGGCAACTCCCGCGATACCAGTACAACATCATTCAGAAGATTCAGTCCGTGAAAGGCCTTGGCGCCGGCGGGGGTGTTTTCAGCCGAACGTCGGAGCTGCTGAACCAACTCGGCAGCGAGCTGGCGAAATCGACGGCGCCCGTGGAACCAACGGCGAAACCAGCCGCGCCGAAATCGAATACGCCGCCGGCGCCGCCACCGCTGCTGGTGGAAATCCATGAACCGGCGGCGACACCCATCGCCATCATCCTGAATGTCATGGGGCCGTTGCTGCAACCGTTCGCGAAAGCCGGCATCGTCATCGTATTCGTGATCTTCTTTCTGCTGCAACGAGAACAATTGCGGGACCGGTTCATTCGGCTCGTCGGTGCCGGCGATTTGCGTCACACCAGCGAGGCGTTGGACGACGCGTTCCGCCGTCTCGGCCGCTACTTGCTGACCCAGACCGTGATCAACGCGACGTTCGGGCTGATCTTCGGCGCCGGATTGTGGCTCATCGGCCTTCCGAACCCGATACTCTGGGGCGCGCTCGTGACGCTGCTCCGGTTCGTCCCGTACATTGGCTCGGCGATCGCCGCGTTCTTCCCGGCGGCACTGGCGGTCGCCGTCGATCCTGGCTGGTCCACGCTGCTGTGGACGGCCGGCCTGTTCCTCATCGTCGAGACGATCACCGGCCAGATCATCGAACCGTTTTATTACGGCCAAAGTACGGGCCTCTCGGCGGTCGCGGTCGTCGTGGCGACCACGTTCTGGACATGGCTTTGGGGACCGATTGGATTGCTCCTGTCGATGCCGTTGACCTTGTGTCTCGTCGTGCTTGGCCGGCATGTCGCGGCGCTGGAATTCCTCGACATCCTGCTTGGCGATGAACCGGCGTTGGCGGCCGAGGAGAAGTTCTATCAGCGGATGCTCGCGGGCGACTCCAGCGAGGCGGCTTACCAGGCCGAGGCTTTTCTGAAGCTTAATCCGCTGTCCGCTTATTACGACGAGATCGCCATCGAAGGACTGAGGCTGGCGCAACTGGATGTCAATCGAGGTGAACTCGACCATGACCGCCGGGTGCTGATCAAAGACACGGTGGACGCCGTCGTTGACGATTTGTCCGACCACGCGTCGCCGCCGGCGGACACGGACCAGGACGCGGCCGGGGACGGGGGCGAGGACGGGGGCAACGACGGCGCGGCCGCCTCACCCGCTATCGCGGCTGAATGGAAGCGGTGTGCCGTGCTTTGCGTCGCCGGCCGCGGCTCGCTCGATGAGGCGGTCGCCGGCATGCTGGTGCAGCTTTTGACCAAGGCGGGGATCGGCGCCCGTGTGGTGCCAAATACGGCGGTGTCGACGACCAACCTGGCGCAACTCGACGCTACCGGAATACGCATGGTCTGCCTGTCGTACCTGGAGCCGGGCGATTTCACGAACGCGCGATATCTTGTGCGCCGCCTGCGCCGACGGCTGCCGGACGCGCGGATCGTCGCCGGGTTCTGGACCTGGAGCGCGGCGGACGCGCACGGCCGCGAGGCGCTCGAGAACACCACCGCGGACGAGGTCGTGACCTCGCTTCAGCGGGCGGTCGCCGTCATCAGCGAAGCGGCCAAAGGGCTCGTCCGCCGCGAGCAAACGGTGCGTATCGCCGCGCCGGAGACGGCGGACTGACCCGGCATCGTCAATTGGCCAGACCTGGGAGTGCCGTATCCCGCCGGGCGCGGTATCGACTGCCCAGGTGGAACGCCAGACGGCGAGGCGGCGGTGTTAAGAAACGATCAACTGAAGCAACGGCCAACTGAAGAAACAGCGGCAACCCAATGGTGGGCGCGACAGGGATTGAACCTGTGACCTCTCGCGTGTGAAGCGAATGCT
>ODAK010004004.1_pt1 | contig 15180 bp, 36 predicted proteins | sample 1539591 | NCBI WGS metagenome assembly ODAK01 (sample SAMEA3539303, study PRJEB22396) | soil metagenome | biome: tundra; feature: field; material: soil | place: USA | collected 2010-05 | depth 0.15 m | reverse complement strand
GCGAGCGGTGTGGGGCCGAGCGGGGCCCGCAGCTGCAGAACAAGCTCGAGCTCGAACCGAGCGCGCGCTCGGGAGCGGCGGACGACCTCGCGGGGTTCGCGTTCCAGGTCGGGGCGAGCGCGTGGCTGCGGGAGGACCGTCTGGCTGGCTGGGGGGTCGCGATGCTCGACGAACCGCTCGGGCAGTGCGACGTCGCGAACCGGAAGCTCGTCTCCGCCCACCTGCCGGGCATCTTGGCGCGCGCGGGGTTCGGGCAGGGGTTGGTGATCGCGCACCACGCGAGCATCTTGGATGCCCTGCCAAGCAGGATCCGGATCGTGAGCGACGGGAAGCACTCGACGGCATCGGTGGTGGGGTGAGGCGTAAGCAGCGCGGCGTCATCGGTCTCGACCTCTCGATCACCGCGCCCGCGGGGTGCTTCATCCCGCCGGGCTGGCGGCTCGGGGTCTGGGAGGACTTGAACATGTGGCGGATGGACCCCGTCCCCCCAGCCTCGGACGACTTCGAGGCGCTCTACGAGCGACTCGACTCGATCACGCGCGGGGTCGTGAGGTTCGTCACCCAGCACGCCCCGAGCCTCGTGCGGGTCGAGAACTACGCCTTCTCGAAGCGTTCGAGCAGCGTGACCAAGCTCGCGGAGCTCGGGGGGGCGGTGCGGGTCGCGCTCTTCAACCACAGCTATGTGGCGGTCCCGGTGCCGGTCTCCCAGGCGCGCAAGCTGCTGCTCGGTAAGCTCCCGCAGAAGGACGCGAAGCTCGCGGTGCAGCGCGCGCTCTACCAGCACGGCGCGACCTTCAAGGATGACAACGAGACCGATGCCTTTACGATCTCGAACTTCGCGCTGAGCGAGACGGGCGCGCCGTGCATGATGCTGCACGAGTGAGATAGGTTGGGCGCCCGGAACCCGGGTTCCGGGGAGGAGACGACGATGGCAAGAGCAACGCAGGCGGCGGTAGTGGCGGAGGTGACGGGTGGGCCCTTCAAGGTTCACCCGACGGTGATGATGGCGGTCCGGGAGCTCAACCCCGCCCCCTACAACCCTCGCCGCATGTCGCCGCACAAGTTCGACGCGCTGAAGACGGGGATCGTGAAGAACGGGTTCCTCATCAACATCGTCGTCCAGAAGGAGTCGAAGAAGTACGGCCCGCGGATCATCATCGGGGGGCACCAGCGGATCAAGGCGGTGCGCGAGATCTGCATCGAGCAGAACCAGCCGATGCCCGATCTACCGTGCATCGTGCTCGACGTCGACGACCGGACGGCGAAGATGCTCAACATCGCCCTCAACAACGTCGAGGGGGACTTCGACGCGAAGCTCGTGGGTGAGCTGCTCGAGGACGTGCAGCACCAGTCGATCGTGCTGCCCGAGGAGAAGCTCATCATGGGGTTCGAGGAGGAGGACTTCTCGAAGTACCTGCGGCTCTCCGAGCCACCGCGGATCGACAACGACCCGACCCCGATCGTCGGCTCCACCACCCTGCGGCTCGAGTTCGCGTCGACCAAGACGAGGGACGCGGTGAAGGAGAAGCTCGAGGAGCGCGCGAAGGTGTCGAAGAAGGCGACCGGCGAGGTGGTGCTCGAACTCCTCGGCGGGGCGAAGCGTCGGAGGGCATAGCGGTCGGCATGGCCAAGTCAGATGAAAAGCAGAACGTTCCTTCACGTGAGGAGATTCTGAAGTCTGCGCAGGAAGAACTCGATCGCGCGTCGCAGGCACTGAAGCAGGGTCGGTTTATCGACGCTGCGTGTGCGGCCAGTCTGGCGAGCGTGCGGATTCTCTTGTCGATGGCCGAGCTGCATTGAATGGGCAAGCCCTGGGAGATCATCGTCGGGGACGTGCGGCGTGTGTTGCGAGAGATGGAGGCGGAGTCTTTCGACGCGACCTTCAGCGACTTACCCTACGGGATCGGGATGTCCGGCACGGGGGCTGTGAAGTGGGACTACGACCTGCCGAGCGTCAACGTGTTCGTCGAGCTCCTGCGTGTGCTTCGACCCGGTGCGTATGCCATGTTCTTCGGGGGGACGCGGACGTTTCACCGGATGGTGTGTAACGTCGAGGACGCGGGCTTTCTCCCGTGTGATCTCGCAGTCTGGATGTACGGATCGGGATTCCCGAAATCGCACGACATCAGCAAGGCGATCGATAAGAAGGCGGGCGCGAAGCGTCGAGTCGTTGGGTACAAGGACAGTGGTCTCGATAAGGGGTCGGGTTTATCGGCGGTCAACTTTGCGGGTAGTAAGGGGAGAGCCGCGAATGGTCTCGTTCCGGTGACCGAATCGATGACCAGCGACGTCCGTCGCTGGTCTGGGTACGGGACAGCGCTGAAGCCCGCGGTGGAACCCATCTCGCTCTGCTGCAAGCCGTACAAGGGAACGATCGCTGACTGCGCGCTCGAGCACGGCGTGGGGGGGCTGGCGATCGATGCGTCTCGAATCGGGAGTGATGAACCGTTCATCACTCCCGCCGGGAATGACGAAACGACACCCAACTCACTCGCCCCGACCAACGTTACTGGTTATACGGGCAAGACGGTGCACGGACGCTGGCCTGCAAACGTCGTGCTCCAACACGCACCCGGGTGCGTGCAGCGTGGGACGCGGAGCGTAAAGGGCTCTGTACCGACCGGTCCACCGTGGACCGGTCCTTCTACGTCACACGCGAGAGGGAAGATGAACGGGGGCTTCATCGAGTCGCGCGGCACGGGGATGGAGACGGTCGAGGCGTGGGAGTGCGTAGATGATTGTCCGATCTCGTTGCTCGACGCGCAGAGTGGCAACCGTCCGGGAATGAGTGGCGGCGGTAAGCACCGGCCCGATTACGCGGGCGGAATGTTTGGGGGAATCGACAGTGTAGGAACGGCACGCGGCGATCAAGGTGGTGCTTCGAGGTTTTTTTATTCGTCCAAGGTGTCGCGGGAGGAACGAGACCGAGGGCTCGAAGACTTCGAGACCGTCGCGAAGGGTGTCGGCGCCCTTCGCGACGGTCCTCGCCAAGGCACGGCGAAGAACGGTCACGCCACGCTGAAGCCGATCGATCTCTGCCGGTATTTTGCGCGGATGCTGCTGCCGCCTCCGCGCAAGGACGGTAAACCACGACGTTTGATTTTGCCGTACAGCGGCGCAGGCAGCGAGATGATTGGAGCGCTGCAGGCGGGCTGGGACGAGGTGGTGGGGATCGAGCTGGTCCCGAAGCACGCGGAGTGGGCGCGCGCCCGGATCGCCAAGGGGCAGATCATCCGCAACGCGAAGCGATGACCCCGTTCGCGCGGTTCATCAAGCGGGCGATCGAGAAGTCGCTCGGAACATTTGCGGAGGGACCCGAGCCCCCCTTCCGCCTGAAGCAGCTCGTCGTCGAGTTCGTGAACGCGAACCCGCGGCTGACGCGCGCGCAGGTGGTGGAGTTCGGCGTTCGCCTCGTCGACTCGGTCTACCGCGCGGGCTACCAGCGCGGCTGGGAGCGGACGGTGCGCGACCCCGACGTGGAGTGGCGGCGCCTGCCGCCCGAGCTGGTGGCGGACGCGCTCGACCCCGACTGGAGGTGGCGGCCCGCGCTGGGCGACGAGCTAGCGAACCCCGCGGACTTCGTGGAGGATGAATTACCGGCCGGAGTGATTGACCTCTCGCGCCACCTCTCCAACCCACCCGACGAGTAGAATAACGACCCCATGAGCGACACGACCCCGGCCCCCATCGACTGGGCTCGCAAGCTCGTGGCGGAGCAGGCGTGGGTGATGCACATCAGGACCGGCACGGTCGGGCGGGTGGCGCGGTTCTTCGACGGCGAGGGACACGTGTACGAGCCGAAGGTCGACGCCGCGGAGAGTTCGTTCAGCAGCGGGATGGCGCTCATCGAGCTCGACCAGGGCGACAGTTTCGACGCGACGGCCGACCAGTTCATGCGGCTCTCAGAGGCCGAGCAGCGCTTCTACGCCGCGGCCGTTGAGGGGGTGAGGAACTTCACCCACGAGCTCGCGCGGTTCGCGGTGTCGGCGGGGATCGGCAAGATGCTCTTCGAGAACCTTGTCGGCGCTGCGTATCGCGGGCAGCTGGGGGCGCTCGAGCGGGAGCGACCGGGCCGGCACCACGAGACCCCGACCGACCCGGCTCCCGCGGCATAAGCGGGCGGCATGGACGAGAAGCGACCCACGACGGCCAAGGAGATCGCCGCGATGCTGGCGGGGGCGCGACCCGCGCCGGCCGACCCGAACGTCCACGCGCACAACGGGTTCGTCTCGCTGGTCGCGTTTTACGGGGCCGCGTTGGCGGAGGCGAACGCGCGGTGGGAGCTTGCGGGGCGGGAGATCGCCCGGCTCACGGAGTGCGCTGCGCTGGCGGAGCGGGAGGTCGAGCGACTCGCGGCGCTGGTCCGCGAGCTCGAGGTGCCGCTTCATCTGCCGTCACGGGAGCGAGGGTGCACGTGCGCTGAGATCCAAGCCGCTGACGGGAAACGGCACTTTCGAGAATGTCCGTTGCGGAAGGTCTATCCGTGAGGCCCGAGCTCACCGCGCAGGTCCGCGACGCGCAGCGCCAGCTCGTCAAGCTGCAGGGTCCGAGGGCGGCGTCGTGGCTGATCTGGATCGCGCGCGCGAAGCTCCACCGGGCGGGCGCCGTCGACTACCACTTCCGGCCCGGCGAGAAGGAGCCGCGGTACTTCCTCTTCGCGGTCGCCGCGCTCCGGCAGCGCCCGCGCACGTGGCGCGTTGAGACGCGCGCCGCGGAGGACGGCGGCAAGGACTACCGCGTCACCTGGCTCGCCTTCCACACGTGCGGATCGAGGTGGGCGGCGGAGGCGGCGATCGCGAAGCAGGAACGCGGCAGGCGGGCGAGGAACGCGCGCAAGCGTGCGGAGCGGGCGTGGCGGAGGTAGAGCGGCTCGAGTACCGGCCCGACTTCGCCAAGCACGTCGTCGGCACGTACGGCGCGCGCGTCTGGGACGCGGAGATCGGGCGCTACGAGGAGCAGCGGATCGACATGACCTGCGAGGAGTGCGGGGCGGCGATGCGGCGCACCTGCGACTCGGGGCGGGTGCGCGAGCATATCGCGCGATTCGCCATCCAGCACCTTCACAAGGACCCCCTCCGGAACCCGGGTTCCGGGGGCTCGTCTCAGGCATAGTGCGGCGCATGAAGACCGACCCCCCCAAGCACGCATCCAAGCACCCCCACGACGCCGGCCACCCAGCCCACGTGGAGTCGAAGCACGACAGCCCCCCGATGGGCTCCACGCCCCCCCACCCCCACGACTTCGCGCGCCAGCACGATGGTCCCGCGACCACGCACCCCGCTGCAGCGCCTGCCCCCGTCGAGCAGAAGGCCCCGCAACCCAAGCAGACCCCGAGCCTCGGGCGGGTCGTGCTGGTCGGGGTGAGGAACGCGCGCGGCGACTTCTTCGTCCGCCCCGCCATGATGGTCCAGATCGGGCCTGTCCGGGTCGACGACGAGGACCAAGACCAGGTGGGGCTGCACGTCTTCCACGCCCCCGCTGACGGACCGAGCAAGGACAACTACGTGGTCGGCCACCTGCGCGACCCGTCGAAGCCGTGGGAGCCGGGCGACTGGGAGTGGCCTCAGCGACAGTGAACCGGCACCGGCGCTTCGTGACGCTCGTGCAGATGGGGCTCGCGAAGGACCTCGCGAGTGACGCGGCGATCTTCTACCTCGCCTTCTTCCTCGAGCTTCCCGAGGAGGCGATCCCCACGGACGTCACGAGCGCGGCGCGGGAGGTCGTGAGGTGGGCGGCGGGACGCGAGTGGCATCAGACCGAACGGCATCGTGACGACTGCGAGATCTGCTCGCCCATCCCCCCTTGGATCACCGAATGGCTCGAACAAGAAAACAGACCGAACCCTTTCGAGTCCTTGTCGGCGACCCACCCTGGCCGCTGAACGATAAGCTCCCAGGGAAGACGCGCGGCGCGGCGAAGCAGTACGAGACCCTCACGGTCGAGCAGATCAAGCGCTACCCGCTCCCCCCGATCGCAGACGCCGCGCTGCTCTTCTTGTGGCGGGTCTCCTCGATGCAGGAGGAGGCGCTCGAGGTGGTGCGGGCGTGGGGGTTCACCGTAAAATCTGAGATCTGTTGGGTGAAGCTGTCTACGACGGGGGAGAAGCTGCACATGGGGATGGGGCGGATCCTCCGCGGCGCCCACGAGACCTGCCTCGTCGCGGCGCGCGGCCGCTACGTCCCCGAGGTGCTCGACAAGGGGGTGCGGACGGTGCTGCTCGCGCCGGTCGTGGCGGTCGAGGAGACGGGGAAGATCAAACACAGCGCGAAGCCAGAAAGCTTCTACGACGTGGTGGAGAGCGTCTTCCCCGGGCCGTATGCGGAGCTCTTCGCCCGCACTCGGCGCAACGCGATGTGGACGCAGTGGGGGGACGAGCTCGAGGGGCGGCCGGCGCACCCGTGAGACTCACGGTCTTGAGCGAGCCGGACGCGCAGGGTCGCGCGCGGTACCTGCTCTGCTGGGTGGACCGGGAGGGGATCGACCGACCCGAGCTCGGCGTGGACGGCAAGCGCGTGGGGTTCCGCAGGGGTCAGGTGTTCTTCGGGATCCCACCCCGTGAGAAAGAACTAGACAAGCTTGTCATGTTCCGGTAGCGTCTCTCTTGGGTGCCGAGCGCACCCGAAGGAGAACGGGCAACATGATGACTGACAAGGGTTGGGACACGGATCACCTCTTCCCGACGGTCACGATCAACGACTGCGTCGGCGCGACGCTCGGGCGACTCGGCTTCCACATCGAGCGTCACGCGGGCGGCTCGGAGCACATTGCTCCCTGGTACGCGAAGGGCGAGGTGCGGGTCGTGGTGGAGGAGCAGGTCGAGGTCTTCGTCTTCACCGACAAGCGCCGCGCGGTGCTCGCCTGGAAGTGCACGTTCGACCTGGTCACGCCGGCCGAGGTGGTGGCGTCGTGCCTCTTGAAGATCGTTGGGGGTTGAGATGAAGCTTGCAGAGGTGAAGGTTGGCGAGACGTACCTGACGAAGATCGGTCCGAATCTCGTGCGGGTCGTGGTCGTCCGCTCCGAGGTTCGGCCCGCGCGTCCTCCGAGCAACGCGTACAAGGGCAGGGCATCGCTGACGCGGTTCCTCATCAGGCGCGAGAGGGACGTGCAGGTACTCCAGAAGATGAGGACCGCCGCGGCGCTCCGCCCGCTCCCGGCGCAGGTGTCGCGATGAGCCCCACGCTGGCCAAGCGGCTTCGCAAGCCCACGGGGTTCAGGATCATCAATCGCGAGCTACTCGAGGCGGGGGCGTACGCGCTCAAGGCGAACGCCGAGCTGCTCAAGATGTCGCTCCGCGACCTCGGCTGCCCCGCCAAGTCGCTTGACGAGGTGCTCGCCGCCATCACCAACGTGGTCGAGCGCGACTTCCGCTCCCCAGAGACGCCGGGTGGCTCGTGAGGCGCGCGTTGGTCGCAGGCTTCTCGGTCGTGGTCGCCATCACCATCACCGCGACTTGTCTCTTGTTGCTCACCATCGCGGTCTGCATCGTCAGTCACCTGATCACCTGGGGGCTATCGTGAACCCGCTCGCCGAGAGGTACCGCGGGCGGCTCGAGTGTGACTGCTGCGGGGCGTGGGCGGAGGGGACGATCGGGTCCTTCCCCTACTACGTGTGCGCCGCGCACGCGGAGCTCACGAACTCAGAGCTGATCGCCGCGTACAACAAGAAGCACGGCGTCGCCTCGTCCTCGCAGGCGAAGGTCAGCGCCCACGGGCGACTCTCGCAGGACCCCAACAGGCCGCTCACCGCGCTCATGGTGGAGGCGCTCAGGAAGGCAGCCACTCCCGACCGCCTGGGATCATGGGACTACGCGGCGGGCGTTCTCGGTGCGCTCAAGCGGGCTGGGTTGGTCGAGGTCGAGAGCGTGTTGCCGTCTAGCCGCTACCGCACCACCAAGGCGGGTGAGCGACGCCTCGGGATGGTTGCACGATGAGCTGTCCGTGCGTGACGTGCGGGCGCGAGGTGACCGGCGAGGCCGGCCTGGACCCGCGGATCGTGGTGCCGTTCGACCTCGATGGCGGGCAGGTGGGGACGCTCGTCTTCGGCAAGTGCTGCGCCTCGCTCGCCCCGAGCGGCCGCGCGCTCAGGGACGCGCAGTTCTTCCTCAACTACACGGCATCGACGAAGCGGAGGGCCGCGCGATGAAGGTCCGGGTCGAAACCCTTCTGCTGCTCGCGTTCGTCGCGATCGCCTCCGCTGGGCTTCTATGGAGCTGCGTGGGCGACGACACCACTCAAGGTGCACGATGACCGCGATGAGCGTCTTCGCTTGCATCTGCGAGACCATCGCGATCTTCGAGCGCGATGTCCTCAAACCACCCTGCGAGATCGCACTCGACCCGCGCGTCTACGATCTCCTCGAGTGCGAGGTCCGGGAGCGCGGGCTCGTCGAGTTTGGGACGGTGCGGGTCGCGTTCGCCCCCGCCTCCTCCCTCACCATCCACGGGGTCCGGATCGTCCGGGCATAGCGGGAACGTGATGCTGGACGAGGAGCAAGTGCGGCGCCGGGTAGAGACCGAGGTGGGTCAGGGGCTCGAGGCGCTCGCGTACGCGTTCGGCCTGAACCGCTACGTCGAGGGCGACGCGAGCCTGCGTGGTCGCATCCGGGAGACCGCGGCGGGCAAGCACGCGGGCTCGGTCGCCGCGATCAGCGACATGTGCGACCTCGCGATCACCGAGAGCAAGCCGCTCGGGGTGTCGAACGGGGAGGCGCGGCGCGCGGTGGCGGTCTTCTGGCTCAAGCTGCATCGGCCGCGCGGGTGGTGGGCGAGGACGAAGTGGTGGGTGCAGCTCTGGTGGGGGATGCGATGACGATGAATACGATGCCCAAGGACGACTCACTTCGACGCGAGCTCGCAGCCCTCGAACGGGTCCGACTCCTCGAGCGGGGCGCGGAGGTGATGCGCTCGCAGCTCGCGACGGCGCACCGGTTCATCTCCCTCATCCCCAAGATGCAGGCCGCGGCGGTGAGGCGCGACGAGCTCGCGCTCAAGGCGTTCGAGATGCAGGGCAAGCAGTTCGGGCTCCAGGTGCTCAGCCCCGCCGAGCAGCAGAGCCTCGACGCGGAGATCGCCCGGCTCGGGGAGCGCCAGGCGCTACAGGAGCAGCACTCGCGCACCATCGCGGCGATCATCGTTCAGCACACCGAGGAGCTCGCGCACAATCGCGCAAGGCACGAGCAGCAGGTCGCGGTGCTCGAGAAGAACGCGATCGTCTGGCAGGAGCAGGTCGGCGAGCAAAGGACGCGCATCCAGGAGCTCGCGAGGCAGTCCCTCCAGGAGGAGCGGTGGCGCAGCTACATGCTCTCGCAGTTCGACAAGATCATCGACGTGCTCCGCGGGTTCGAGGGCTCGATGGCCGAGCAGGTCCGGCGCCGGTGCAACCGCGTGCTCGAGCGGGCCGCGAAGTGGACCCCAGGGAGACCAGAAGAGGATGACCAATGCTAGGGCACCCACCTTGCCTGTTGACCATCAGCGAAGTCGCCGAGAGTGAAGCGGCGTCGTTCATGCGTAAGCATCGGTTGAACTTCGATACCTCCGAAGCCATGGACGACCTCGCCGCAGCCTTCGAGCGCATCGCTCGGGCAGCCAAGGCCGACGCGTTTGTCGAGGTCTGGACCATCCTGGTGCAACCCCAGCAATGGGAGTTTCGAGCGCGCAGGGTTCTGGCGCTAGTCACCGACTACCTCACTAAACCTAGGGGGGCCGACCCGCGATGCTGACGACGTTTGACGAGGCGGCGGCGCGGAGATCGGTCGAGACGTTCGGCGAGCGGCTCGAGATGATGGTGCTCGGGTTCATCGACAAACACCACTGTCGCCCGCTCATCGTGATGGCGGACGCGCGGTTGAAGAGCGAGGGGTGGCAATCCGCGTTCCTCGACGCCGGCCTCAAAGAGGCCGAGCTACACCCCGACCTCGCGGAGCTCGCCCGGCACGGCGCGCGGGCTTGGCGGCTCTGGACGGTGCTCGAGCCGGACGCCGCGGTCCTCACGCTCAATGTCCTCGCGCTCAACACGTGCTCCATCACCCTCGAGCCCCGCACCCCCGAGAACGCGGCGCGCATCGCGCGGGTCGCGCTCGAACGGCTCGAGCGCACCGCGGGGGAGAACTGAATCCCCGGAACCCGGGTTCCGGGCATCGAGGAAGACGGAGGAACGAGAGAAGATCATGATCAACATCGACGAACTGACGGTGGGGCAACTGCGGGAGATCCAGAAGATGGCGGGGTGCAGGACACCTAAGCCGAGAGGGGAGGAGCTCCCGTTCAAGGTGGGGGACCGGGTCATCATCCGCACGGTGACGATGATCGATCTCGGGGTCGTAAGGGCGATCGGTCGCGACTTCTTCACGCTCGATGACGGGGGGTGGGTGGCGAGCACGGGGCGCTTCAACGAGATGCTCAGCACCGGCAAGATCGACGAGTTCGAGCGCGCCCCGTCGTGGTTCCTCGTCGGGCGAGGAGCGGTGTGTGACCTGTTCCCGTGGGATCACGAGATCCCCAAGGTCTCGAAGTGAACGCGGCAATACTCCGCGCGGGCTTCGACTCGTCGGGGTCGTGGTCGCGGTCGGGGTCGCGGTCGGGGTCGTGGTCGTGGTCGCGGTCGGGGTCGCGGTCGGGGTCGCGGTCGTGGTCGCGGTCGGGGTCGCGGTCGCGGTCGCGGTCGCGGTCGCGGTCGTGGTCGCGGTCGGGGTCGCGGTCGCGGTCGCGGTCGGGGTCGATCTGATGGCGGTCCTCATGGGGGGCGGGGCTACGCCGTACGAGGCGCTCCGGGACCTGACGCTGCAGCTCTACGCGCGGCGCCTCGACCCCGCTGCGCCCTCGACGCCGCGCGACGGGACGGAGATCCTCATCCGGGTGATGGAGAACGTCACCCCCTCCCAGCACCCGAGGTGGGTGGCGGAGGCGCGCTGGGAACCCGGGTTCCGGGCATCGAGGAAGCCATGACCATCGTTCCGGACTACGCCGACGCGGACCGCGCGGTCGCTAAGTGGTGCGCGCTCGCGCCATGGCTGAAAACGGAGGCCGGGCTCCGGTCCTTCGTCCGCGGCCTGCTCGACGCGGAGCGGGCGAGCTCCGGTGCGTGGGCCGTCGAGCGCGAGAAGGCCATCGTAGCGCGCGACACTGACATCGCCCGCCTCGCCGCCGAACTCGCCGACGCGCGGGCGAAGCTGGACGCACGAGGGGCGGCAATTGAGGCCGGCGAGAGCAATTATCAGCGCGCGTTACGTGAGCTCGCCGAGAAGGATGCGGAGTGCGAGCGACTACGCGACGTCGTTCGTGACTTGCGCGAGGCCGATATCACTGACGTGGTCGGGCATCCACCGATGACCGCTGCCGGGGTCCGGATGCGCCTGGAAGACGCCCTCTCCGCCCCACCGAAGCCGCCAGAGCCCGAGGCGAAGCACGCGCGCTGCGCCTCCAGTGACTGTCGCGCGCCGCTCTGCGTATGCCCGTGCCGCGCGTGCTCGTTGCAGCCTACGCGGGCTGTCGAGCAACCGGCCGAGCCGGACATGAACGAGCGCGAGGAGTACGAGGAGATGCAGGAGGCCCGAGCTCGCAAGCCGGCCGAGCGGGCGAAGGTCGGTGCGCTGAACGCTGCCGACTACCCCGAGCGTATATCCCTATCCCGTAGCCCTATGGTCTGGCCCCCGGTTTGGGTGGCGACGAGCGACGCGTTTGCCTCTTACGGATACGTTCGCGCCGACATCCACAACGCGACCCTGGCCGCTCTCGCCCGGGCCGAGGCGGAGCGGGACGAGGCGGTGACGATTCTCCGCAATGGGCGCTGGCTGTACTCGGGCGCCGACGAGTTCCTGGCCAAGCTCGACGCGAAAGCGAAGGAGAAGACGACGTGACCGAAGATGAGATCTTGGCCCTTCAGGGGCGGTGCCACATTGCAGAGCAGCAGCGGACCACGCTCGTGGCGCTGCTACGCGACACGGCGGCCAAGCTCACGGAATGGGCCAACCGCGTCGAGGTGGAGACAAATGGTACGAATGGGGCGCCAGTCTGCCAAGTCCACGACCCCGACGACGCGGTCCCAGGCCGCATCTGCGGCAGGCCGATGCCGTGCCGGGAGCATGGTGGAGGATCGAATGCCTAGAGACTTTGACGCCGAGCGGACTGCTATCATGATCGACTACCTCCGCAATGGGCGCATCGTGGGGACCATAGTGACGGTCGTCATGCAGGCGTGTCTCGTCTACATGTGGTGGCTCATCTACAAAATGTGGCGCGCTGGATACTGAATCCTATGCGCGCCACCAGCCGAAACACCGTCTTTCGCCAAAAATCGCACTAGCTCCTATGACCGCGCGCCAGCCTGATCCCATACTGTTGACCATGAACAGCGAGCGCAAATACACGACGTCTCCCCCCGAAGGCTTCGACGCGGCGCGCGCGCGCCTCAACGCCTGGAAGACGTTCAGTCACCACTCCTACGCGGAGCATCAGGCCCACGAGGCCGACCTTCGGCTCATGCCGGTTGACGACGGGACTGCCGGCCCCGTTTGGGAGGTCTCGCCGTGAGCGAGACCACACCGAAGGCGCCGACGGACGTCGCGCGCGAGGCGATATCCTACGTCCTGCGCCGCATCGGCTCGGACCCCGACGCCCGCTACCTGTTCGGGTTTGCCACGGAGTCCCTGCGCCAATTGTGCGAGGGCTACGCGGCCCTCTCGAAGGAACCGATGACGGCCAAGGAGGTAGAGGACCTCGTCCTACAGCGCCGGCAGGACTCGCTAGGCGAGTCGGCATGGGACAGGATCGAGAAGCTCACAAGGCGCGTGGGCGAACTGGAGGCGGGACGATGACCGCCATCATCAAGCCACTCTCCCCCGAGATGGTCGCCCTCGTCGACCGCGCCGCGTACTACGGCAAGTCGACGATCGCTGACGCGACCAAGAAGAACTACGAGGCCGAGTTCCGCCACTTCCGCACGTGGGCCGAAGGCATGGGGCTCCCATACCTCCCGGCCGACACCGCAACGGTGGCCTGCTACCTCGCCGCGCTCGCGGACGGCCTCGTCGAGGTCCGCTGGACCGACCGCCAGGGGCTTCCACGATCGTCCAAGGTCCCGCACAAGTACGGGTCGATCCAGCTCTGCTACCAGAGCATCGTCCACGCCCAGCGCGCGGCCGGCCACGACTGGCCCTTCGCGATCCAGGCGATCACGAAGGTCATGCACGGGATCAAGTACCGGAAGGGCGACACCAAGAAGCGGATGGCGCCGCTCGAGATCGCCGACCTCCGGGCCTGCCTAGCCAAGATGCGCGAGCGTCGGTTCGAAGACCTGACGATCATCCGCGACCGCGCCTTGCTCGCGCTCGGGTTCTTCTCCGCGGTCCGCCGCGCCGAGCTCGTCGCGCTCAACGTCGAAGACCTCGAGTTCACGAAGCACGGGCTAGTCGTCACGATCCGCAAGTCCAAGACCGACCAGTTCGCGGAGGGTGTGACGGTCGGCATCAAGCCGCAGAAGGACCCCAACGTGTGCGCCGTCGCGCTCGTGCGGCGCTACCTCGACGTCTCCGAGCTCAAGTCTGGCCCGCTCTTCCGGCGCATCGACTCCCGCTCGGACTGCATGGGCGACCGAGCCCTGACGCGCCAGGTTGTGGCCATGGTCGTCAAGCAGTACGCCGAGCGCGCTGGGCTCGACCCGACGAAGTTCGCAGGGCACTCGCTCCGGGCCGGCTTCGTGACCTCGGCCGCCGCGAAGGGCGTCACGCTCCACAACATCATGCGGCAGACGCGGCACAAGTCGGAGCGGGTCGCGATGACGTACATCCGGCCCGCGACGGTGTTCAACAACAACCCGACCGATGGTCTCGGGGATGAGGAGCCGAACAAATGAGCGACCATGGATACCCGGCGATCACCGCTGAAGTGCGGGCGCTGTACAACAAGAAGGACCCGACCGATGCGGACTTGCTCGCCATGGCCTCCATCGAGGCGGACCACGTCTTGCGGAGCTTGCCGCCGCACTGTCTGCCGCGGGCGGGCGGACTGCCTCGCAGTGAGGACCACGCCAACTGTAGCGCGCTCCGTTGCTTGTCTTTTCTGCAGGAGCTGTCCGCGCGCCGCAAGAAGGCGGAGGACACGTGAGACTTGACCTGCTTCTCGACGTCATCGCGCCTCGCATCACCCATCGTGACGTCGAGCGAGAACTGCGCAAGATGATGCGGACGGACCCGATGAGGGCAGAGCGTGCAGTCGGTCAGATGTACGGCCACGCTTTCCGTAAGGCTGAGGAGTCGTACGCCGAGCGTGGCTCACTCGGGCGCCAGGACTGGTCCGGCGTTCGTGTGGGTTGAAACGGCGCTTCACTGCGCGCGAAGGAGAACGAGATGAGCGGTATCGACGGGCTTGGGCGAGGAGAGCAGGCGGGCAGCGACTTCGCCGCCATCAGTTGCAGCGGGTCGTCGAGTTGCCCGTGTCCCCGCAGAGAGGACCATTGGGTCGCGATGGGTGCGGAAGGGACGCTCGAACTGCTACATCGCCTCGACGAGACGGAGCGAGCGCTGACCACCGCGTCCAAGTCTGTCGCCGAAGAGGCGAGGCTGCGCGGCGTGCTGGAGTGGTATGCGACCGGCTACGGGGCACACCCAAACGGGCACTGCGGCGACTACGGTGAGCGCGCCCGTGCGGCTCTGTCTGGTCAATCGACCTGACACTGCGCGCGAGGGAGGACTGCTCGATGCTTTTTCAGGCTAGTTGCTTCGCATGTGGTCACACCGAGTGTCAGTGCGTGTCACGCGTGAAAGAAATCGTTCAAGAGGCGATAGGCAGTGGTGAACTCCTGATCCTCGAATGTGGTCGAATTCGCATAGAGGTGCGTGCTTCACCTGAAGAGATGGCGTGGCTGCGACCACTCTTTACAAGATACCCTGACCCTTTCCGAGCGCTGCGAGACATGGGGTACGAAGCGGCAACGTCAGGAACAACGGCGTAGCTCTGCGCGCGAGGCACGAGCAAACGAACGAAAGGAATTGAGAGATGTACGCAGGAGACACGATCACCACGATCACCGGACAGCCGATGAAACCGTTTACCATTACACTTGCTGGAGGAGAGATAGGGCGGCTTCGTGAAGCGCTACGACAGGTGCGACCGACCGGACACGATCACCTTTGCGAGCACGGCCCGGACGGACCTGATACGTGGGTCGATCAAACCGAAGATGAGA
>ODAK010004003.1_pt1 | contig 15186 bp, 25 predicted proteins | sample 1539591 | NCBI WGS metagenome assembly ODAK01 (sample SAMEA3539303, study PRJEB22396) | soil metagenome | biome: tundra; feature: field; material: soil | place: USA | collected 2010-05 | depth 0.15 m | reverse complement strand
AGCTTGTAGTACTCGGCCCGAGGACACCAGTCCCCGTGGGACATGTCGGAGGGGTGCATGAGGTCGGCGCGCCTATCAAGGTTCGGGCCAAAGGCCTCCAGCATGTTCTCGTGCAGCAGAGGCAGGAGCACGCCGTGCTCGTTCTGAAGCTTAGCGAACTCCCTGAGCTTGCCTGTAGCTAGTCGTCGGACCACTGTCACCGCTGGGCCAGTGCCGATGGGTCATATACCGCTAGCCATTCTTTGGCCCAAACAGTTTTATCTTCCACGCGCTGGCCTTTCGGCTGGTGAGTACTCCACAACTCAAGGTTGCTGGGTGAATTGTCATCATGCACACCGTTTTTATGGTGGACATTCTCGTGAGATGTGTCCAACGGACGGCCAAGCATTTCAGCCATAACCTTAATGTGTTCTTGCACATACCCTATCTTCATAGCGTTAGGGTGATCCGGTTCCCAGATGGCAACATAGCCTTTGCCCCAGGTGACACGCCCTCCCTTCCAGCGACCACCGTGCTCTTGTTCAGCCCGAAGGCACCCACAACTATTGGATGTTCTGCCCAAATGGTAAGGTTGAACCAAGCCAACGGTCTTATTCTCGCACGAACATTGCACCTTTACCACGTAGTTATGGTTACGAAGGAACGGGTACTCCAAAACTGTCCATCGGCCAACGACCAGACCAGGGTACACCTCAGACCTCTTCATCTTCGTCACTCCATTCCTTTGCTGCCTCAGCCTGCTCTGCACTGATCTCCCCCCTTTCTATTTTAGCAGCAAGCAGAGAAGTAAGTTCCTCATGGGTGAACCACCTCCATTCAGGTCTAGGAGTCTTACCAGATTTCAACGGCCAGAGCTTGCGCATGATCCTGCGGTCCTCTTCACGCATGCCACCATAGACACCCCAGGCGCAATTGTTTACTGCGGCAAACAAACCGCACTGGTCCCGTATAGGGCACACCACACCATCAGCCTCACCATTACAGAACTCAACGGCTGCCTCCGGGTCATCAAAGAAGTCATCGTGCTCCCGTGTGACCTCTACGATCGCGCACTTAGCGTCTTTCCATGCGTCCGGCGCTTCTACCCTAAGATGCAAAACCATCAGGTGCCCTGTCCTCTTAGGGCAAGCTCAGCATACAGCTTGTCAATCTCTTTGTCCTGCTCGGCCAGTCTCTCCAGCTTGACCAGGTAGTCCCACTCTGGCAGCACCACGTACCTGGCGTCTCCCGATGGAGGTGCTGGCCAGGCAGCCTGAGTGAACTCAATGCCAAACACAGAGTCACGGCCATCGAGCAATGCCTGCTGCGCTATCTTGCGAAGGTCACCCAGCTTGAGTGTGAAGGATGCCGCATGGGTATACTTCAGCTCTATCAGATGGATGGCAGTACGCACGTCGGCCTTAAACTTGTCACCATTCCCGCTGCCGGGTGTCACCTCACCACCCCAGCGCTCTGCCCAATCACGCTCCTGCTTACGGGACTCAGCCAGCCTCCTGTCCATTACTTGTTGTTCACAATCGTGAAGGGTGCGCGCACCGTAGTGATGAAGTGCTCAGCCGTTCCCAGTGCAGTGAACAGTATGTCCTCGGGAGTCATAAGAGGGACCTGGTGCACCAGTACCTGCAGCACACCCAGGCAGACAAGGTCACCGGAACCGATAGCCCGGAAACTATCCATTGACCGTCCTACCTGATAGTCCATCTCTATCTCGAACAGGTGGCCGCCCAGGCCAATAAGGGTTGGGCCAGGCAGGGGGTTCTCCCCCTTCTCCTCGGCCGATACCCCCAGCAGCTCACCGTCCAAGCAATCACGCAGAGCCGGAACAAATGTCTTGACCATGAATGGCATAGGATCAGGGACAGTCCTGTTCAGGTTGAACGGCGGTGGCTCAAACACATAACGCATGATGTCAGCCTGCCGGAAGGAGTTGCTAACACCAAAGACGTACTGCCCTGAACGCCACACCTTCGAGTCTTGCCGTAGCTCACTGACACCTCGCATCATATCAGTGGCACCGTGATCCCCTCCCAGGTACACGATGCCCTTGTGAACGAGCCCACAAATGGCGGTCATCTAGGCCCTCCGTTTCACGGTGCGCGGGGCCTTGTCAGCTAGCGCATCCATGTTGCTCTCCACGATCGCGTCTACGCGCTTTGGGTCACGAGCGACAGCAAGAACCTGGGACGTCAGTGCAGCACGGAAGTCCAGATCCTCCAGTACCCTGGCCTGGAGTGCAGGCTTGCCGTTGAACGTCTCGCCCTGAAACGACAGGTAGCTACCCTTCTCGTGCTGTATGACATGGAACAGGAGGCCCATTGTCACGCACTCCTTGCCGGTGTCGTAATCCCCGCGCTTGAACCCGTGTATTGGTGCGTTGTTGAAGTAGAAGTCCACCTCGGCTGTTCGCTGCGGCGCAGAGGCCTTGTTCTTAATGGTCTTGAGCTTCAACGTCTGACCTACAGCAACAGGATCATGAACGTCAGGCCACGTCTCCTTGATCCATTCCTTACGGGCCACATCAACTCGTGTGTAGTACGCGTAGTCCTGACCGTGGCCACCTGGGCTGGTCTGCGGGATGCCGAACCTGGCTGGGACGCCACCGATCTTGTCACGGTACTGGTTGATGATGATGCCAAGAAATGGCCTGTCGGTACCGTTGTGGTTACGTCGGCTGGCCTTGCCTGCCTTGCGCCAGAACTGGTTGAACCTGCGGGCACCATCGGCCTGGCCGAACTCAGCCATTGACTTCTCATCCTCAGCATGTGGGAGCAGGGCCGGATAGGAGTCCAACACCAGGATGTCATACACCTGCGACTCGGTGGCGGCCAGCAGCAGGTCCAGACCAAGCTCCATCTCCTGCACGGGAGCCACCGTTACCCTGCTGTTGTCAACACCCAGTGCCCGCGCCTGGGTGGTGTCGTAGTGCTCGGCTGCCAGCCAGAATGTGTTCAGGTTTGGATTCAGCTTCTGATTGGCGGCCACGGTCTTGAGGGTAATGGCTGTCTTACCCGCCGTCCAATGGCCGATGACCTGCACCCACTTGTTGCCGGGCCAGCCACCACCGAGGGCAACATCAGCAGACACGGAGCCTGTGGTAAAGGTGTCAGGTACGAGCATATCCGACGCACGGACCAGCACGTCAGACTTCAGTGTCTTGTTGGCCCCTCGTATGAACGCTTCCACGTCCTGTCTGCTGTTAACAACGTCTGTATTAGCCATTAGCATCCTCCATTAGTCCATCTTACAGTCAGTGGAGGGAATGGTCAAGCTCAGCGTGAGGCCCATTCGGACGAGGAAATGGTCCCGAAGTTTTGAAGCTGCGCGCCACCCTCAGCGGTCTGCCTAGCAGCACCCTGAACCGGGCCAGAGCCTGCGTTACGAGCGCCCTCCATTGCCTCCGTACGTGCCCCCGTGGTGGAGTACCCGCAATTCCAGCAGCGCTTGAACACCATCGGCCCTCGGGCGGTGTTAATGGAGCCACCATACACCCCATCCTTACCGTAGCCACTCATCTGCACGAAGTTGGGACCTTCGCACTCGGGGCAGCGGTCGGTCGGCTGGTTCTGCACCCACTTCGGCGGCTTCCTGATGTACCCCTCCTCAAGGATGCGCCCGATAAGCTGGGCATCCTTTCCCACATTGGTAGGGTTGACCGCGTAGCCATGGGGGTTGCTGTACAGGCCTGGGTCATCGTATGCCATCTGCTGCTGCGGCACAGGCTCGGGCTGTGGGGACGGACGCCACCATGCCTGCCCTGGTGGGGGTGCCTGCTGTGGCTGTGCTTGTGTGGTCTCTACGGGGTGACCCAGGACCCTATCCCAGTAACTCATCAGGAACCTCCTCCAACTACTACAACGCGGGGGTCAATGGCAATGACACCTAGCTGCAGTAGCTGTGCCAGCATAGCTATCACCGACGACTGGATGATGGCGTAGTTCTGCCGGTTGAATGCCTCTCGCTTCTCCCTGCTGATGTCGCCGTTTGCCTCGGACTGAGTCAGGTAGGCCTGATTGAACGTGTTAGCGATGAGTCCAGAGAACACCTTGATCAGTGGCATAATCGGATCGACCTTGCGCAGCCGGACGTGGCTGTCCATGTGCTCCAGGTTAAACATCTCCGTGTCGGCATTGTCAAGGCCAAGGCGTGCCATTAGCTCCTGCACCTCGTCATGAGGCAGCAGATCAAAGGCCAGTTCCCGCCTAGTCAGCGGTCCATGGTCAAAATACGGGCTATCATCTTCCATATTATCCATCCTACCCCTCTTGATGCGGGCATACCCCACCGTTGCGTGCCCGACCGCAGTTACAGTTGTAGCACATTAGCTGGAAGCCCTCCGGAAAGTTGTTTCGGATTAGCCAGATACAGATGTTAGAAGCTGTACCCTTACCGCGACGATGCTCAGCCCCGTCGTTATTCATGTGATCAATGGTAAGGAACAAGGGCTCAGTTTCACCACAGCACGCACACTTGTTACCATAGTGCTCTTTGACCAGAGCTACCAAGACAGCCCGACGATCTCGTTCAGCCTTGTTTCTACGCTCTCTGTTGTTTTGACGCCATGCTTTTGAGGCGGGCATTATCCTTTGGCCTCCGACCAGCGCTGGCAGACAGCCCCCGAAACTTTCAGAGGGACCCTAAGTAGCTTCTGAATGTGGGGGCCAGTCATTGCCTCGGTGATGATCGCTAGGGCGTCAGCGGCCTGCTCAGCGGGCGCTAGAGCCACAATCTCATCGTGGCACGTGATGCTTATGTAGGCATCCGGCAGCTGACGGGCCAGCATGTCGTCCGCATAGATCAGCGCGAGCTTCATCAGGTCCGCAGCACTGCCCTGAATGAGGGAGTTGAATAGCTGCCGCTCGGCTGCTGCCCGCTGCCCCTTGTTAGGTGAGTTGAGCATAGACACCCGGCGCTTACGTCCAAGCAGCGTGACAATGTGCGGGGGCTTACGCCCGGCCGCCACCTGAATGACGTGGTCCTTGAAGGCATATACCTCTGGCATGTCCGCCTCATGCCTAGCCAGTACCGCCTTAGCTCGCCGCTCCGAGACCTTCATCATGGATGCGATCTTAGCTAGGCCAGCGCCGTAGCCAATGGCAAAGCCCAGTGTCTTACCCATGTCCTGGCGCTCCTTCGAGGTCACGTCCTCTACCCTCTTACCCAATGCGCTCGCAGCCTGCACAAGGTGGGGGTCAATGCCCTTCAGGAATCCGTCGAACAGCTTGCCCTTACCTATGAAGTGGGCCAGCACCACAGACTCAATCTGGTTCCAGTCTGCCACTGCCAGCAGCCATCCTTCGGGCGCGACTACTGCCCCCCGGATCAGATTGCCATCGGGGGTATCGGCCCTCGGGATGTTGTTGACGTTGGGAGCCGATGACGACAGGCGTCCAGACACCGTTCCGTAGGCCTTGAAGTGGGTGTAAAGGCAGCCGTCGAAGATCTTGGTCTCCTTGCCCACATCCTCATTGCCCAGCCAGGCCTCTACGAATCCGGTAAGCAGCTTATTTGTCTGCGCGTACTGCAGCAGGGTCTTAGCCACAGGGTTGGTAGGGTACGACTCAAGGGTCTCGGCGTCGGTACTGTACCAGGTGATATCCTTAGGCAGCCCTGCCTTCTGCTTCTTCTTACCGCCGTCCGTCATACGCCACACTCTAAGCCCCTGTCCCTCTGGCTTAGGTCCATAGAGAATGGCCTGCCGCTGTGGCGGGGAGTTTAGGTTGAACTCCTGCTTGGCTGCCTTGTACACAGCAGCCTCCTCTACCAGCAGGCGTTCACGTAGCGTCGTGCGCATGGTGGTGATACGTGGCACGTCAACCGGAGTGCCTGCCAGTCGCATGCTGCACAGGACACCCATTAGCTCCTTCTCAATGGCGTGGACCTTAGTCAGCCCCTCGGATGCAATACCAGCCAGGTCACGTCGCCACAGGAACCAGGCATAGAGAGAGTCCATGTAGCAGTAGTGAGCTACCTTACCGAATGGGTGCTTCTCGACGCACTTGCCGGTGTCCTCCTTGTCGTAGACAACACCGTAGATGTTCTTAGCCCGCTGCTTAAGGCCAAAGGCGGGCTCGTTCTCATCCAGCAGCCAGTGGGTCACCTTCGGGTCGTCATAGGGGCCTGGTGGTATCTCACCATAGTACTTGGCAATGGTGGGGATGTCGAAGGTGATCTCCTGCGCGACCTTGGTAATGGTCTCGCTCATGAACACCGGCTCAAGGATACCGAACACTGTCTCCGGTGTCATCTGCTTGGGTGGGGGCTCGTAGTCTATCACCGTGCGGTTGTACTCACGCCCGGTCTTGAACACGGACGCTTCCTTGTGCTGACCAACGACCTTTGTACCGATCGGATGGCCCATTGGAATCACCACGCCGACGTGCTCGGAGACAATACTGATCCACGTCACCGGATTGAACTTGGGTACGCCTCGCCTTTCCCCCACGGTCTCCACGTCAAAGCAAAAGGAGTCGTCCTGAAGAAGCGCATCGCGAACCTCTCGCAAATGCGCCTCTGTCAGGACAACCTTCGATGAGATCACAGGACTACGTACGGCCCAACCTCATTGTCGTACCGCACGTTGACGATGTGCTCCCTGTCACAGTCATCATGAACGGTCATGGTGCCGGTGACATGCGATCCACGATCAAGCAGGTCGGACAGTTCACCGTTCACCACCTCAGACAACGCCTTCAGGAATGACCCGTCCAGCTTGTTATCCGGGTTAGCGGCCACTGGCACTCACCGTGTACTGCGGGTAGTCGTAGTCGTACTTCTGCTTGTACGTGACGTCCGTGACCGGAATGGTCTCAGTGGTACCATCGTCACACACCAGTACCACCAGGATCTCATCGACCCCAACATTGCGCTCGTCCATTGTTTCCTCCTTCATGATTGCATTCAACTCTTGCCGGTCCCGCTCCTTACTGAACGGGACCTTTTGGTGGATCATGTACTCAGCCATCGTCCGCTTCATCAGCAACGTCCTGCAGCTCGCGCCTCGTGCTGCGCTTGACCACCGAGTCATCGAACAGACTCTCCAAGAAAGAGTCAACGTCCTCATCATCCAGTGGGTCCAGGTCCGACACCTTCTCCAGCCGGTCCTCATTGACCGCGTCAACGGTATGGGCGAAGGCACGGTTCTTCTTCGCCTTCTTGATGACGAAGTACTGTCCCGGCTGGTTGAGCGGCTTAGTCAACTCCTCCTGCGACCGCTCATAGATCCGGTCACCCAGGTCAGGCCCGGCCTCAATGTACCGGAGCACCGGCTCGTCGCCACTCATGTCCACCACGTTGTAGAGGTCCATGTTCCTGGTACCCAGGCCAATGACACACAGCGGGCAGTCGTCGTCCTCACCGAGACAGACGAAGCTCTTCCGGCCATCAGTGATCTCGTTCACCCAGTGCTGGTTGTAGGTGGCGAATGGGTCCTCCTCAAGGAAGGCTACGGTCACACTCTTGGGCGCGATGGGGATAGTGAGCTGGTCCAGGTTGTTGAAGCTGCCGGACTTCGCCCTGTTGGCCCTGGACGCCTCCCAGCCTCGCCCTACGGCGCTACTGGAGCGTTCCCTACCTGCTCTACCCGGCTTGGCAGGCTCACGCTTAGAAGCCCTCTCAGGGCTGCGCCGACGCGATGCAGTACTCGACTGGCTACGCCGGGGGGTACGGTCACCGCTGCGGCCACCTCCCTGCTCGGCCTCTTCATTGGGCTCATCCTGGTAGCCCTCGTCCGTGTCCGTGTCTACTTCCACGGGACGGCCCCTCCGTCGTGCCAGTTGTCTAGCCATAATTTATTTCCCATCCTTCCAGCTAAGCACGTAGCTGTCGTCCCCTTGGACGCACCGTGCTGCCTCTATTAGGTCCTCTTCCATCGTCACGTCAAGCAGTCGCTGTACCTCAGCCAGCGCCTCATCACCACGTAGATGATCGGGCAACTCATCGGTGTCTACCACGACAGTGCCACTGATCTCAAGGCCCTCGTATGACCCGGGCGCAGTATTGATCTTGTGGGTGATACTCCTGGTGAGGATCACTTGTCCTCCGCGAACAGTGCTCGGGCTCGGGCCGGGAACCGCGTCTTGCTTATGGCCTTCTGCTTATCACGCAGAATACCCTCTTCGTCTGCGATTTGAATCAACCCCTCGATCTGCTTGCGACTGTACAAACGACGCCGCATCCTTGAGTCCAATGCTGGCCGACGCCACACTGCCCGGGGGATGTTGCCCTCTTCCTCCAGCTTCCTTATCGTACCAGCTTTCCTATTGAGCGCCAAGCCAAGCTGACTGATGGTATAGAACTCCGTCCTAACGCCACCCATGCTGAGGATCAAGGGCTCGCCAATACCCGCCAGAGGGTCCGGCGAGCCTGTCTTAGCAGCGCCCTCGCCGGTACCCTCTGACAGGCGTTCGTTGCTCCCCGGGTAGAACATGCCCTGGGAAGAGTACCCTGTGTCCTCAGAGATGGTTCCACGTCCCCTGCACCTTGACGTCACTCAGGTCGATCTCCTCCAGGTGCTGAGCGGACAGGAACCCGTGGACTGGTGCGGTCTTGATCCATTCAGCCAGAGCCACCCTTCCCCCATCAACCAGTGGGTCCAATGACTCAATCCACAGTGTCAGCTTGTAGTGCTTCATCAGTGGGTGCCCCGGGGCTTGGCCAGTGAGATGTTGTCGTACAGCGCGCGGTGGTCCTCACACAGCTCACGCAGGTACTCCTGAGTGACCTTCCTCGGCCTCGGGATAAGGTGGCACTCACAGAACCGCACATCACCAGGCATTAGTCCTCCTTCTTAGTCTTGGTCATCGTGAACACAATCTCACCCGTGCCCCACCGTTCCATGACACGAACAATGGTGTACTCCTCTGGGAATCCCAGGCGGGACCGGAACTCTTCCACTGGCATCGTGGCCTCGAAGAACTCCGGCCCCTCCTTAGGATGTATCTCCATCAATCTTCAATCGAAACCAGGGAGTAGCGGGTATCAGGAGTGGTGATCAGGCTGGCAAGCTCTGCCTTGGTGATCAGCTTTCTCTGATACAGGGTGTAGAACTCCTCGTAGAGCCACTCCTTAGCCACTAGGACCGGGAGCCCCTGACGATTGAGGATGTCCATGATGTGCCCGACCTGCTCCGGGCTGCACTGGCTCAGGTCGATGGTGGTATTGGTGACCTCACTGACCAGGCCCTTCTTCACGGCGAAGTCCTCAGCCTTGTCCGGGTCGATGTCTGGCTCGCCGCAGTTGGCCTGCCACTTCACCCCCGTGATCTTCTTCTCACCGACCTGGAAGGGCTCGGGGAAGTACCGGAGGTAGCTGCCCTTGTCATCCTGCTCACCACCAGCCATTATCCACGAGGGGATCAGGGACTGGTCGGACTTGCTGGGGGTGTAGAGCTTCTCCTTCGCCCGCTTGGCCTTGGCCTCCTCGTACCGCTGGAACAGATACATTTCCACGGCGCGAAGGGCTGAAGATGGGCGCTTACGTGTTACTGGACTCATATAGCATCATCCTTTATGTGAGTCGTTGTTGCTGACTCTCACTACGTTACTCGTCAGGTATGGTGGTGTCAAGCCAAGCTGTCAAGGTGATCACGTCATTCTCAATCCTGCCCATGGAGTCAGCCCCCACGCCGCGCACCACAGCCGACGCGATCCGACGCTTGTGATCCACCACCTGGCGCTTCCTGGTCTCAATCGTGCTGACGCACTCCATGGTGTGGATCATCACCTTGTCGAACTCCGACGAGGCACGAACTACCCTGCCATTTATCTGATCTCCCTTACCTGCTGACCAGGGCCGATCGTAATTCACCAGGTGGCCTGCCATGAACATGTCACACCCGTAGGCCCCAGCGTGACTTGACAAGAACAACCTGATGGTTGGATCGTTAGTGAATTTAGAAATGGCCACTGCCTTATTGCTGGCATTCATCTTGCCATGGTACAGGACAGCAGGATAAGGAAGGACCCACTTCATGATGTCCAGCATCTCGACCCACTGCGTATAGATCAGCACCTTAGCACCCGGACTACCCTCAAATAGCTTAGCCAGCCTGGTCTTTAGCTCGATTAGCTTTGGCGAATGGAACAGCTCATCAACCACTCCTTCCTGCCAGATCTTATAGCAGTACTGGGACCCTGGCCAGCTAGCCTTCTCCTCTCCAGCGGCGCGGCGATCCTTTGAGTCCTGGTAGTCCATTGCCGAGGCCACAACCAGGTCAGGATGATCAAGCAGCATCTCCATTGCCGTGTACTTAGCCATTGCCTTGCCAGCCTGGGTACCCTCATCGTTACCTCCCCGGCCCGCGTAATAGCTAGCGAGGTTGAAGTCACCACTGTGTCGCATAGCCCGCAGTTCTGCCAGCAGGTCCCGGCCAATGGCGTAGTAGGCAGCCAACGTGTCCTTGTCCAGATCTACGGGCCAGGTATCGTACTCCTCGTCTGGCATATACGGTGCCACGTCTGGATCACTCCGCAGCTTCACGTACATTGCCTGCGACATTATCTCGTGAAACAATGGCAGGTTGATGTACCGTCGCACGCTGCCATTGCTGTTGCGCTTGATGAATGACTTCTCGAAGAACGGCCAGTCACCAAGCACGTTCTTATCCACCCACTGCATGATGGAGAACGCCTCGTCCGGGCGGTTCTCTATAGGTGTTCCGGTCAGTCCCATTCGGTAGTCCGCAGTCAGCATGCGCTTGACTCGCTTGGACCGGCGTGACTCCAGGCCCTTAATGGCGGACACCTCGTCCAGTGTTACCATCAATGGTGCCCGACGCTTGATCCTCTTGATCTGTGCCACGTCGTCTAGGATGTTGTCGTACGCGAGGATGACGTAGTCCGTCTCGTCTGTAATGGTGTCGTACTGGCGTGCCCTGTCGTCCTCAGCCGAGTACTTGATGCCCTTCTTCTGGAATGGCTTGCCATCAATGATGACCCCGTAGGGTGCCGCTGGAATGGTGAACGACTCACCCTTAATGGTGACCTCTACGGTGGGGATGTCGGTATGCTCTGCGATGCGCTCAGCCCACTGGTACTTCAGGGATGCAGGAACCACCACCAGGTTGAGGTTGATGTCCCCGCACCCGAGGAGTTCCTCAGCCCCAGCAACGGCGACCATCGTCTTACCAACACCCTGCTCCATGGCCAGCAGCAAGCTACCCCGCTCCAAAAATTTGTCGACTGGCTTTTCTTGGTACGGATACAACGGAGTAGTCAACATACCTAAACCTTTGCACCCTTAGATTGGTTGCAAAAATCAGTCATTAGTGTGTTTCCTAACGGTTCGAGAGAGTCCGCCAAAGTGGTACTGGTGCTCCCACTCTGTGTCCTCACTGTCTGTTCGTTGTCGCGGTGGTTCCATTGGTACACCCGCACCATCCACAGCCACCTCACTGACCACCACACAACTCGTGCCGACCTCCAGCTCCACCTGCTGCAGTCTCACCAATACCTGCTCGGGCTGGACCCCGTCCTTTCGCTTGGAGCACCGAATGGATATCATGTCGTGCGGGTCCTCCGCGAAGATGTCATACACGTTGTCTACACCAGCCTGAATGGCGGAGCTACCACGCGCTCGCTTAGTGTCATAGCCTGTGTGGTGGACTACCAGTACCGTGGTGCCGTTCTCCTCAATGGCATCCCGTATCTTGTACAGGGCAGCAATGACAACACCCATCTCCTTGGCGGAGTTCTCTTCCACACCAGCGGTACATTTAGCTAGCGTGTCAATGATGACCAGGTGGTGCTCTCCGTCGTGGACTATCTGAACTAGCTGGTCAACTTGACCCGAGTCAGACAGGTTGACCGGGTCAATGATAAGCCGCATCCCTGCGTCAACCTTGTGCTGGGCGAGCCAGGCCTCAACACGCTTTGCCTGCCCGTGCGCACCCTCTGCAGCCACGTACAGGACCGATCCCTGCACGGTCTCATGCCCCATCCAGGGAGTGCCCGTGGCCACACACAGGCTCCAGTCCAGAGCGATGAATGACTTGCCCTTGCCGCTTGGGCCGGACAACATGGTGACAGTTCCCCAGTCGAGGACGCCGTCTATCATAGGGTCGGGCTGTGGCAGATCCCATAGGCCATCCAGGTCTATCTGCCGGAACTCTAGTGTCTTGTCCGCACTATGTAGACGCTTGGCTTCGTCTCTTATGTACAGGTCATCAACGGCGGCATCAATGGCGTCCTGTATGGCCTCATCTTCTCCGCGTGGATCAGCTAGGGGGTCATCCCTCAATTCTCCGCGAGAATCCTCGTCACTTCTCATTTACTCCCCATGCCACTCCACAGTCCAGATCGAATAGTGCTGGCTGCCCTCCACTTGGGGTGGTTCCCCTCATACGCAGCCAATGAAAGCTCCTCCTGTGCATCCTCAAGCTCCCACATGCCCTCACTCACCAGCATGCCCGCCTTGAATGCGCTGGTGTTAATGGTGCTGTTCTGCTCACCGTCAGGGGCATCAAGGATGGCCTTCAGCAACTGCTTCTTGTACAGGCGCAGATGCCCTGGGCTCATGATGCGCATGCCACGGCGCTGCTCGGCCGGAGTCTTATGCCTGCGTGGCTCCCGCAGTAGCCTACGGATCTCCTCGGGTAGCTCATTCGCATCATCGTTATCAATGACAGTGTACGGTCCCGAGTAGGAGTCCGTAATGACATACGATCCCGCGCCCAAGACATAGCCGCCGTCGCCACGGCCCCCGCGCACGTCAATACCGTAGGGCAGGCTGCCAGGACTGTTGCCCAGGTCACCGTGGTTCCGATAGTACCAGTGCTGACCACCCGACGCGGTCATTGTCCGGTAGGTCTGTGGGTCGTCGGTGTCAAGCAGGTCCAGCATCGCGTCAACGCAGTCGGCATTGTGCCTGATGTCAAAGTCCAGCACCAGTAGGCCCGACTGCTTGCAGGCTATACCAATGTTGTCCCCGTCCATCCAGTTGTCCATGAGGACGTCATGGTAGGTGGTTGCCAACTCGGACCACTTGAACCCGGGCAAGGGAGTTTTATCCTCAGGCGTAATGGGGAACACATACCAGCCGCGACCAGTGAGGCTGTAGACGTCACCAAGATACGGGTGGCCCTTAAGGCGTGGCCGCCATGGGTCAGTCCCGGGCGAATTGGTTTGCATCTACTAGGTACCTCCCCCTCGGCCCGAAATAAAGAATATGAGATTCAAATGGATCGTAGATCCTGATGACGTTAGGCATGCTCATGATCTTGTGAGACAGCACCTCGGGCCTAATGGCCCACACCCGGCGGATAGGTAGCTGTGCCTCACCAATCAGATCAGACACACACGATGCCCACTCGTCCGGGCCACAGTAGGTGACCACCTCAATGTTCAGGTCGTCCTTCTGGCACCGATCCCAGATGATGCTCACCAGCAGTGGGTTCAGGTACCACAGGTCAATGGCTCGTGACCACCTGCCTTGGGAGGCTAGCCTGTCCCATTCCTTTTCGGCACCAGTCTTAAGGAACCCCAGCGCGGCCTCGAACACCAGGAGTATCTTTACTTGAGGTGTATTCGCCAAATCATTTGCGCGCATGTTATCCTTGGAGGGCAGGTGTGGTCGGGGGGACCCCCTCCTCCTCTCTCCCCTCAATCACACAAGTGGCCCAGTGGTTGTAGCCGAAAGGCTCCCACTGGGCCATCTGCATCAGCCCTCCAGCAGCCCTTCCGCAATAGCATCGCGCCTCATCATGGTGAACGTCTCCTGTCCAGGGACAGGCTTACCACGGGTCCGCAGTGACGCCACACCATTCTTGACTACAAAGGTCAGCTCCTTGTCCAGATACGCCGTGGGCTCACTCCCGTCCAGCTTAGGCCGCCCAATCTGCTGCTTCGGCTGCATAGCCAGAGACGCAAGGTGGAACCCGTGGCCGATCCGATCGTCAATGTACCGGTCCAACTCCTCAATGGTACTGGGCATTGCCCTCGGGTTCTCGGCCGCTTCGTCCTCCTCCACACTTGTTGGAGTGTCAGTTGCCAGGCTACCAGCGCCAAGCATGTCCTTGACAACCGGGTCCATTAGCTCGATGACCTTATCAACGGCTACGGGGCTGCGGGGCTTGCCTCGCCTCTTCCCGGCAAGCTCGTCCTCACCGTTCGGGCCGGTTGACTGTGACGCTGGGTGCGCGAGCACCTCGGACACGGCAGCGGGCCGGGTACCAGTGACTGCCCGTCCTCCATCGGCAGCCCTGGAGGTGCGAGTAGTGGCCCTACGCGGGGCTGTAGTGGCCGCTGCGGGCTTGGCAGCCTTGGGGGTACTGGTAGCCCGGGTCTTGCGTGCGGGGGCCTCAGCGACCGGCTCAGGCTCTTCTGGGGGGTCTACAGGCTGGTCGCTGACATCCTCCGGGTCGAAGTCGATGTCGTCCAGGCCCTGAGATGCGTCAAGGACATGCACGCCCTCGTTCAGCGCAGCAGTCAGCACGGCAATGTCATCCTCACTGTCCGTATCACCACGCAGCCACACCAGGACAGGGGTGTCACCCTTGGACAGCGCGTCAAGGATGTTGTCTGTCTTTTGCACACCACTCTCGCCAAAGACCTCCAGCAGCCAGCTAGCTACTACCCGCAGTCCCCGCTGCTTACGGGAGATCCGCTCGGGGAGGTAGATTGCCTCGATGTCCTGGGGGAGTTCCTTGTCCAGCAGGGCAGCGGCGTTCTCCTCGGTGATTTCTCCGGGCCCAGAAAAAGCGACCGTCCATAGATTTTCTGTCATTGAGTCTCCTTAGTTGGCATGCTTGTCATCGTACATGAGGACGGTGAGGTCGTCCAGCTAGAGCTTGGGTATCCTGTTCCCCACCCTGGTAGGTTCAAGCCCTGGAGTGAACGACTGCTCCCCCAGCGTGATCACCTGGTTGCGCCGGGGAAGGTGAGGCCGGGGTATATCCCGTGTCCTCCAGGGTGCTGGCATAACGATGCCGGTCATAGCCACCGCCCTATGCAGCAGCAGCACCCCACCTGACGCAGCCAGGATCACAAGCCATCGGTGCCAGGGCAGGTAGTACATGCCAGCGGCCACGCCCACCACCACGAACGGGGCGAGACGATCAGGCACCGCGAAGGGGAGGAGGGGCTGAACGGCCATCCACACCATGAAGGAGGCCAGCGCGAGAAGTATCAAAACCATTGTAGTGCTCCGAGTTAGTAGTGCTTCATTGAGAATAAGGCTTCCAGTAAACTGGTG
>ODAK010004001.1_pt1 | contig 15188 bp, 14 predicted proteins | sample 1539591 | NCBI WGS metagenome assembly ODAK01 (sample SAMEA3539303, study PRJEB22396) | soil metagenome | biome: tundra; feature: field; material: soil | place: USA | collected 2010-05 | depth 0.15 m | reverse complement strand
TGGTGTTCTTGCCGCCGTAATGCACCACGTCCGTGATGTCCTCGCGGAACGGATAGTAGCCGCCCTCGTGATGTCTCACGCACCAGCCGTTGACCCACACCGTCGCGTCGCGGAACACGCCGTCGAACGTCAGCCAGATGCGCTTGCCTTCGTCTTCCTTCGGCAAATCAAACGTGCGGCGATACCAGGCGATGCTGTTCGTCGGATACTTCACGCCGAGCGTGTGAAAACCGTGGCTGCCGTCGGCGGCCCAGTCGAACGGCAATTCCACCGCCCAATCGTGCGGCAGATTGACGGTGCGCCAAAAAGAATCGGAAAACTTTTCCGACGCCGGCCCGGAACCGGTGCCGGAATTTTCCAGATGCAGCGCGTCAGGCCAGTCGTCGCCAAGATGAAATTTCCAGCCCGCGTCGAGCGAAAGGTGTTCGCGCGGCGACTCGGCGGCGGCAAGTTGCGTGGCCAGCAACGCGGCGCACGCGCCAGCAATAAGGATGCGAATGAGTGGAATGCTTTTCATATTCAATTTCAAATTTGCGATAAATTCAGTGCCACAGCAAAGGTTTGCGCTACCAATCAGTGGGTGATAATTGGTGCGAGTATTGTGCAAGCCCGCACGCATGGCATGTCGTCAAAAATAACGATGTAAAAAAACAACAACGCTAACGACCTGTTTTTCCGCCGGCTGAAGCCTTGAGCTGCACGGAAAAAATCACCCTCGTCCCAGCGCCGGACGCGCTTTGGATTTCGCAGCTTCCGCCAATGGCCGTCAATCGCCGTCTCATGTTTTCCAACCCGTTGCCGGACGCCGCACGGCCTTGGATTGGGGAAACATCTTTTGCTTTCTCACCGACAGCGAAACCGCGCCCGTTGTCCTCGACAGCCAGTTCAAATGATTTCTCCTTCACTGCCAGCCGGATGAGAACCTCCGATGCGCCGGAATGTTTCACCAGGTTGTGCAGCGCCTCCTTGAACGCGAGGAAAACATTGTGCCGCATTTCGGAAGTCAAATGCCACTCGGGAAATTGCAGCGGCAAGTCCAGGCGGCAGCGGAATCCGGCCGTCGCCAGCCAGTCCTGCGCGAATTTTTCCAGATACGTCGCCAGACTTTCCAGCGTGTCATGGCGCGGGCTGACCGCCCAGACGATCTCGTCCATGCTGCGCGTCAACTCGCGCGCGGTGTCATAGATTTTTTCCAGTCCGGCGGCGGCGCGGCCGGGATTCGCCAGATCGCCGTGCGCCGATTCGCTCATCATCGTGATGCGAGTAAGTTGCGCGCCGAGGTCATCGTGGATGTCCCGCGCAATGCGCGTTCGCTCGCGCTCGATGTCGCGCTGGCGCTCGGCGCGTTCGAGTTTGCGCCGCATCCGCCGTCGTGTGTCAAACCACACGGTGCCGCTGGCAACCAGCACCGTCGCCAGTCCGCCGAGCAAACGAAACCACGTTGTCTGCCAAAAATATGGTTGCACCTCAAACGCCAGGCTCGCGCCCGCTTCGTTCCACACGCCGTCGTTGTTGCACGCGATCACTTGGAATGAATAAGTTCCGGGCGGAATGTAATTGAAGGAGGCCACCCGCTTTGTGCCCACGTCCGCCCAGTCGTTCTCAAAATTGTTCAGCCGGCATTTGAACCGCACTTTTTCCGGTGCGACAAAGCTCAAACCGGTGTATTCAAATTCAATGCGATGCCGGCCCGGCGGAATTTTCAGCGGCCCGGCGGCATTGCCTTCCGCGAATTGTTTGTCGTCCACGAGCATCCGCTCGATCCGCACCGGCGGCGGCAACGGATTCATTTTGACACCCGCTGGATCCACGGCCACCAGTCCTTTCGCCGTCGGAAACCATAACCGCCCGTCCGCAGTTTTGCCGCCCGCTGACTGCAGGCCTTCGGAACATTCGAGCGTTGGCAACCCGTCGTTGATGCCGTAAGTCAGAAACGGCGCCTCGGTCAACTTCCCGTCGGCACAAAGGTTCAAATCCGCTTCTTTCGCGCGCAAAATGCCGCCATAGGAACTCATCCAAAAATACCCGTGGTCGTCCGATTCGATGTGGCCGATGACGCTGTTGGGCAAACCCTGTTCATGATTGACGACGGAAAATTTTCCGTCCTTGAAGCGGTTCAGGCCGCCGCCGAACGTGCCGATCCACAACGCGCCGTCGCCCGCAAAATGCAGGCACTCGATGAAGTCGGACGAAAGCCCGTCAGATTTCTTGAACCGGTGAAATCTTCCGTCCCGCAAACAAACGATGCCTCCGCCCGCCGTGCCAAACCACAGTGCGCCGGATTTGTCCTGCGCAATGGTGCGCACTTCACCGAACGGCTTGCCGGCAGCTTCACTGAACGGCTCGAGTTTTCCGTTTTGATAACGCAGCGCGCCTCCCGGCGTGCCAAGCCAAAGTTCGTTGCCTGCAAATAAAAGGGCGGGGAATGGTGGCCGAAAATTTTCCATCCCCGGCGCAAAGTCAAACGCATCGTCCTTCTGCTTAAACAATCCGCCGCCCCATGTGCCGGCCCAGATTTTCCCCGCGCCATCCACGGCAAGCGACCAAACGTAGGGATTGCGGATGCTTTGTTCCGAGTAGAAATTCGTCCAACCGCCGTTTTGCAGGCGATACAAGCCCGCGCCTTCGGTGCCGATCCACAGTGCGCCGTCGGGCGTCGGCAGCACGGAGAGCACGGGACGGCTTTTCCATTTGTCGGGCGGTGAAATGGTTTCAAGGTTGCTCGGGCGGATGACCACCAGCCCGGCACCGGTCCCGCACCATAGATTTCTTTCACGGTCTTCCCACAACGAAATCACCCAGTCGGAGGGCAATCCGTTTGTGTGGTTCAGGTGTAACGCAGGCGTGTTCGTTTGATCAGCAAAAAACAGCCACAGACCGTCTCCCGAAGTGCCGCCTGCCAGCACGCCGGCAGAAGTTTCCGCGAAGTTCACGATGACATCCCATCCCCACGGTGCGACGCCCAAATCAGCGACCCATTTGCCTTCCTGCCATTTTCGAATACAGCTGTTGCAGGCAACCCAAAACCCGCCGTCACGCGCGGCGCAAATGCCCTGCACGTAATCGTTCGTGGACACTTCGACCGTCAACCGTCCATCCTTGAGCGCAGACACGACACCCTCGCGCTCGACCCAAATCGTCCCGTCCTGCCCGCGCGCCAACGACACCACTTTGGAGACGAGGCCCGAGGTCGGCGACAGGACCTGGCCGTCGCGCGCGCGCGCCAATGCGCCACCTTCATTCAGCAGCCACACGTCGCCCGCGTTGTCGGCGGTGATGGCGTAAATTTTTCCGCCGCTCCAATTTGCACGCAGCGGCACGGCGGCGAAATGGCCATCCTTGTATTGCGCAATGTCGCCGCTTTCCGTGCCGATCCACAGCGTCCCGTCGGCGCTTTCAAACAAACTCGTGATGCGACTGCTGTGCAGTCCTGGCGTGTCGTTTTCATCGAAAACCGTGAAGCGGACGCCGTCGAACCGCGCCAGTCCATTATAAGTGCCGACCCACAAATATCCGTCGCGCGTCTGCACCACGGCAGTGACCTTGTTTTGCGGCAGCCCTTGCTCCACCTGCCAGGTGCGCGTGAAGTAATTCGGCGGCGCGGCCAGCGCCGAAAAAAATCCGGCAGCCAACGCGAAGACCAGTGCGAACCGGCAAAGCGAGCTTTTTTCGGCAGCGCGAGAGGACATCGCATTATTTTGTCCATTGCGCGCCAAAAGCCGCAAGTCAATTCAAGCTCCACGCGCCTCATTCATTTTGATGACAAGACGAAAGCGCCCCCCTCGGCAACAATTAATTACACAATCGCCGCCCAAAAACATATAATACTGACATGCTTGCGTTGAACAAAATCGCCACCATGAGCCTTCTCTACCTTGCCGCTGCGACCGCCATCGCCGCCACCAACGAAACGCCCAGGCTCATCTCCGCCGACCTGCAACAAACCAACGGCCCGCTCAACACGATGTTCAAACGCTGCGTCGGCGCGGGCCGCGCGAACGAAGGCTTGCGCGGCGACTGGCAGCGGCAATTGACCATCGCCCGGCGTGAGTGCGGCTTTGAATATATCCGCATGCACGGTTTGTTCACCGACGACATGGGCGTCTATCGCGAGAGCAACGGTAAACCGGAATACAACTGGCAATACATTGACGAGCTGTTCGACTTCCTCCACGGCATCGGCATGAAGCCGTTTGTGGAACTCGGCTTCATGCCGAACGGATTGGCCAGTGGATCAAAAAGCATTTTTTGGTGGAAGGGCAACGTGACGCCGCCCAAAGACATGACCAAATGGGCGGATTTCATTCGCGCCTTCGTCCTCCACGAACAGGAACGCTACGGCGACGCCGAGGTGCGGACGTGGTATTTCGAGGTCTGGAACGAACCGAACCTCACAGACGGTTTTTGGGCCGGAACGCAGCAACAGTATTTCGACCTCTACGCCGCGACGGCGCGCGCCATCAAGAGCGTTTCCGCGGATTACAAAGTCGGCGGCCCTGGCACGGCGGGCTGCGGATGGATAACGGAGTTCCTTCATTTCTGCGACACGAACCACGCGCCGGTGGATTTTGTTTCCACGCACACTTACGGCGTGGAGAGCGGTTATCTGGATGAAACCGCCACCCACGGCACAGCCCTTTCCCGCAACCCCAACTCCATCTTCGGCGAAGTGAAACAAGTGCGTCAGCAGATTAGCGATTCGGCGATCCCCAAGCTCGAACTCCACTTCACCGAATGGAGCAGTTCCTACACGCCGGCGGATCCGTTTCACGACAGCTATCACAGCGCGGCCTACATTTTGGACAAGCTCAAGAAATGCGGCGACGCCGCGCAGTCCATGTCCTACTGGACGTTCACGGATATTTTTGAAGAAATCGGTCCGCGCTGGACGCCGTTTCATGGCGGCTTCGGCCTGATGAATTATCAGGACATCAAAAAGCCGGCGTTCTATGCGTATCAATTTTTGAACCGGCTCGGCCAGACGGAATTGAAGAACAACGATCCGTCATCGTGGATTTGCGCCGACAAAGACGGTGGCGTGCAGGCGTTGGTTTGGGATTTCACGAACACTTTTCCGGGCAAGAACATGATTAATCAGGTTTTTTACAAACGCGATTTGCCGTCGCAGCCCAAAAACCAAGTCACGCTCAACTTGTCGCATCTGCCCAAGGGCAAATACACGGTCGAGACTTACAAAGTCGGCTACCGCGTCAACGACGCCTACGACACCTATCGCGATTTGGGCACACCAGCGCAATTGACCAAGGCCCAGGTCGCTGAAATCAAATCCAAAAACAGTGGCGCACCGCTGGAAACCAAGACCGTGAAGATTGGTCGCGACGGAAAATTCACGCAGCAGTTCGACCTTCGCGAAAACGATGCCATGCTGATCACGCTCAAACCGATGCGGTAATATCACACCGACGTGACCTCGCGATGGCGGCACACTTTCAATTGCTCCCATGAACATGACAATGAAAAACCTCACCGCTGTCGCATCATTCTTTCTTCTGGCCTTGGCTGTTGATGTCCATGCGCAGATGCCGCAGCCCGCGCCGGTTATGATTGAAAGCGGAATGGTTCAGGGAACTTTTGAAGATGGATTAATGGTCTATCGCGGCATCCCGTTTGCCGCTCCGCCGGTGGGTGATTTCCGCTGGCGCGCTCCTCGATCCGCCGCCAAATGGGAAGGTGTGAGGCAAACCACCAAGTTTGGAGCATCGCCGATTCAAGGATCGCAAACGCGTTCCGACATGAGCGAGGACTGCCTGTATTTGAATGTCTGGACACCTGCAAAATCCCCAAGCGAGCGCATTCCGGTGCTGGTGTGGATTTACGGCGGCGGATTCAGCGCGGGCAGCACATCCGATCCAAATTATAGCGGCGAGCAATTGGCCAAGAAAGGCGTGGTGTTCGTCAGCATCGCCTACCGCGTCGGACAACTCGGATTTCTGGCGCACCCGGAATTGAGCGCCGAGACCACGAACCACGTTTCGGGCAACTACGGTTTGCTCGACCAGATTGCCGGCCTGCAATGGGTGCAAAAAAATATCGCGCCATTCGGCGGTGATCCAAACCAGGTGACGATTTTCGGCGAATCCGCCGGCGGCATCTCCGTCAGCATGTTGTGCGCTTCGCCGCTGGCCAAAGGACTTTTCACCGGCGCCATTTCGCAAAGCGGCGGATCGTTCGGACCACCGCGCTCCACCACTTTTCCCGGCGAGAATTTGAAACGTCTTCCCGTTGCGGAACGCGCCGGAGAAGCTTACGCCAAGGGCGCGTCCATCGCGGAACTCCGCCAGCTCGCACCGGACAAACTTCCGCCCGGCCCCGGCTTCGGAATATCCTGGCCGGTCATTGATGGCTGGGTGATTCCCGACGACCAATACAAACTCTACGCCGCGGGCAAATACAACGACACGCCCATTCTCATCGGCTACAACTCCGACGAAGGCGTGAGCTTCTGGCCGCCGAAAACTCCGGAAGCCTACATCACCGGCGTCAAGAACCGTTACGGCAAGTTTGCCGATGATTTGATCAAAGCCTATCCGGTCGGCACCAACACAGTTCCCAAGACCGCGCGCGACCTAATGCGCGACGCGGCGTTTGGCTGGCACACATGGAGCTGGGCGCAGCTACAGGCACAGACGGGCAAGTCCAAGGTTTTCTATTACTATTTCGATCAGCACCCAGAAAATATTGAAGGTTCATGGCACGGCATGGATGTGTCCTATGTCTTCCATCATCTCAACCCCAACAATCCGCAGACCACCAAATCGGATTTGGAAATCTCCGATGCCCTGTCCACCTACTGGGTGAACTTCGCCAAGCACGGCGATCCCAACGGCAAAGGACTCCCCACGTGGCCGGTCTTCAGCGACAGCAACCCGCAGGTGATGTATTTCAACCAAACGCCACACACCGGTCCTGTGCCCAGCGCCGACTCGCTCAAGGTTCTTGATGCCTACTTCGCCTGGCGGCGGACGCCAGAAGGCGATGCCTGGGCGAAGTAAATTATTCCGCAGACAGAGTTTGATTACTCTGCCTCGCAACTGAACCAGCCGCACGTCAACCAGCCTTTGCCGCGCACAACTTCGAAGCGGCGAAAAGCCAGTTCGGCCGCCGCAAACCCATCTTCTTCTTCTTCATGCGGTGAGAACTATTTTGCCTTTGGAACACTTGGCCGTTTTATCCCCAACGTTTTGATGCGTTCGCGCAACGTGCTCGGTTTTACGCCCAGGATTTCGGCGGCGCCGTCAGCGCCTTTGACTTTCCAGTTCGCCTGCTCCAGAACTTTCACAAGATTGTCGCGCTCGTTTTGCCGCATTTCCGCTTCGGTCAAGACTCCCGTCGCAGCGGGAGCTTCGGCGCGAGGCGTGGCTGTGGCGTGAGTGGATTGCGCTTGAGCGGCGGGAAGATCAAATTCAAGCGCGCCGCCGCGCGCGAGAATGACGGCGCGTTCGATGACGTTTCGCAATTCGCGGACGTTTCCGGGCCAATCGTAGCCCTGAAGTTGAATGATGCCGGCGCGGGTCAGACGCGGCTTGGCACAACCCATTTCCTTGACCGAGAAATTGATGAAATGTTGTGCCAACAGTTGAATGTCATCGCGGCGCTCGCGGAGCGGCGCAACCTGGACCGGGAAAACATTCAGGCGATAATAAAGGTCTTCGCGAAAGCGGCCCGACGCGGCTTCCTTCTTCAAGTCGCGGTTCGTCGCGGCGATGATGCGAACCGCATGGCAACACAGTCAACCGGTTCAAGGATGACGACGATGCGTTTGCGGTAGTGGGCAAAGGGGAAGCGGGTGCGCCGCCGGACTGGATTTTCCAATTCAGTCATGGGCCACCTCGCTTTCCTGAAACGTCCGGCCAAGAATGAAGTCCGCCGCCTTTTGCGCCTGCGCCGCCGCCGACACCATCAACGTCCGGTCGTCCCGCAGTTTTCCCAGCCATCCTTCGATATACGCGGCAGAATTATCAATCGTCCGCCCGCCAATCCCGGCCTGCCCGCACAGAAACGCCGCGCCCATTTCGGCAACCAATTCCTCTTTGCAATAGGGGTCGGAACCGAAGCCGCCTTTTTCGGTCAGCGCGGCGCGATTCAACCGCTTTTCGTGGCCAGTCGAATGAACAAGTTCGTGGTAGATCGCGGCAAAATAAGCCTCCGTCCGCTCGAACCGTTCACCATACGGCATTCCGACGCAGTCTTCCTGCGGGGAATAATAGGCACACGACATGCCGTGTTTGATGACGGGCGGCTGTGGCATCTGCGCCACGATCTCTTCCGGCTTGGAAACGCCGGTTCCAATTGCCGGCACCGGCTCGGTGCTTAAGCCGTCGCATTGGGCGGCGTTGAAAACGTGGTAGATGCGAAGCAAAGGAATTTTCTCTGACTCGCCGGATGCCTTGTCTTCAATCGTCAGTTGTTTCCAAAAGACGACGGGACAGGATTTTTCGCCCTTGCGGACACTACCGCCAAGCTGCAAAGCCTGGCGGAACGTAAGCCAGCAGGGGGATTCGTAGCTCATGGCATGAAGCAAAAACACATTGATGCCGCGATATTGTTTTTTGGAAACATAGTTGCGGGGCCAGCCGGTTTTTACCTGCCACGGCTTGTGCCAGGGAACGGTGCCTTGCTCCAGTAAGGCGGTGATGCGTTCGGTGATACGGTCATAACCATTCATAGAATGAGCCTTTCATATAGGGGAATTTTCAAGGGAAGTGGCGGTTCGGAATGAACCGCCTCCAATGAATAATCGTATCATGTTTTCGCAACTGGCCGGGCGGTGGCTGTGGATAAAAAAACCCTTCCGAAAATTGAAAGGGTGTGGGAATTAAAACGCCAGTTCTTGCTGTCCGAGTGAAACTTTGATGCGTTCAACTTCGGCTGGCCTGGGCGGCTGGCCTTGTTCCGCTGCTTCGGGAGTTTGCGGGCGCATTGCCAGCGGCAGCCAAGGGGCAAGGTAATGAATGTTTGACCACGCCGCCCAAAATTCATTGGACAACGAATTGCCGTGGATGATCCGCGTGGGGACACCCCAAAGCGTCGTGTTGATGAAGGCCATGTCACAAGCGGTGCGATTGATGTCTATGGCGGTCACGCGGAGACGCCGCCGGGCTGCCGGCGGACAGACCTGGGCCACGGACAGAATCATCGCCCCGGCTCCGCACGCCGGTTCGCAAACGGTGATCGGCCCTTCGGCGGGCAGCGATTCCACGTCGCCTAATATCATCTGCGCCATAAAATCACAGATGGTCTTTGGCGTGTGGAATTCACCGTTCCATTGCTGGCCTTTTGAGGACAGGGCGAAATCCATGTAGCATCCGCCGATGATGTCTTCAAACGGTTTGGTTTCCATTTCGTTGATCAATGCGCCAAGCGCTTCCGCGAACAAATCCACGTCGGGCTTTTGCCATCGTTTGACTTCTTCAAGGTATTCCGCCTCGCGCGTCTGTGCGGCCAGCGCACAGGCCGCAAAGCGGGTGAAGGCGTCAAAGACATGCCGGGTGTCGTGCCGATGGGAAAGTTGTTCAAGGATGGCGCGAAAGTCGCCGGGCGGCGGCTTCGCGGCGCTCATAGCCGATGATCCTCAAAGGTCGCGGCGATACCGTCCTCGTCATCGCCAAGAATTTCCTCGATGCCGGCCTTTAGCGCCGCCTTGTCGGAATCGGGCTTGGCATTTTTGGGACACGCCGGACACCGGATAACATTCAGGACTGACGCGCCGAATTCATAACCGATGGCACTGAACTTTTCACGGTATCGCTGATTAAGCCGCAATGCCGGGGACAATTCCGTCCAGGCTTTCGCCTCGGCATGGGTGAGGTCGGTTTCAAAGATGGCGTCATGCCGCAGGTGATAAACATCCCACGGCTCGCCACAGGTGGTGCAATGCACGTCCATAGGTTTCTCCTTTCGGGGTTCAATGGCGGTTCGGAATGAACCGCCTCCAATCGCGCATTCTAGCACGCCTGCCTTGGGTGGGAACTTGCTGAAGCCCGCTGAACGTGTTGAAATAAAAAGCCCCGTCCTATGCGAACGGGGCGTGTGTTAATAATCTTCCGGCAATAAAAACGTGGTGGCCAGCCGGTCGGCCTCGGTGATGATCCAGAATTTGACGCCATTGGTGGCGTGATAAACGGAAAAGAGCCGGAAGCCTCGGTGTAGGGAAATTTCGTTTTCCTGCCGGTCGTGTGCGTCCACGTCGCCCCAATCGCCAGTAAGATGCCGCATCAATCCCGCCGCCATGTCATCATACGTCAGATGATTCAAGGCATTGGGAGTGGCGACGATTCGGCCAAAAGGAAACTTTGGCATTTTTTTGGTGACAATCCCTTTCTCCTTTTCGCCGGGGTCACTGATTCCGTCTGCCTGGCTTGAATGATAATTGGCATTCATTTTCGTTTGGGGTTGAGAATTTCGACTTCCGACTGCGGTGAGATGCGGAATATGGCAGGCGGTGGTTGAAACCGAACCGGCTTGTCAAAGCGGGTTTTGAAAACCCGCATGGGCCGGTTCATAATGACCACAGCCGCGCATTCATTCACGCGGATGACGCGGCAAAGCCTGCCGTCACAACGGAAGACATCGCCGGCATGAAGCCGGAACGGATGCCGCAAGGACTGCCAGATGATGCCAACCAACTCGGCCTGCGCCGGGTCGGCCAGGATGCGTTTGATGTGTCTCATAAAACCTTCTTTCATCCATTATGGCTTCCGTTCACTCGAACAATTTCTGAACCTCGTCCGCCGTCAGGTGTTCCGGCTCGGCGTCGGGCTGGTCGAACACATGCGTTTTGACCCAGCAATGTTTTGACAACCGGGCGGCGATGTCGGCGCGTCCCACCTGGCCCGCCGCATTTTCATCGAGCATGACAATGATGGAACCCTGTTTGTCCGTGTGCTGCCGGATCAATTCCTCCTGCACGGCGGACATGCTGTCACCCATGACGGCAACCACTTTGCGGCAGCCGTTCTGGTGAAGCTTAATGACATCGAAGAAACCTTCAACGACCACCAATGGCGTGGCCGCCGGTTCCTGGATAGCGCGGTCAAGGTTGAACACCTCCTGGGATTTCTTAAAACCCTTCGGAATCTTATATTTCGGCGTCTCCTCGTCCGGTGGTTCGCCCGGCCAGCGTCCCGCATAGGCAACCAATTCACCTTTGACGTTGTGGATCGGAATGACAATGTGACCAACCATCATACCGCGATCCCCGGTGAAATAACCGAGGCCGAAATCAATGATGGTTTCCTGCGTCAGCCCGCGCTCCTGAATGAGATACGGATGCTCGCGCTGCAACTTGTCCAACTTGAATTTCAACACCGGGTTGGGTTGGTCATCTTCGGGTGCCGGTGGCGGTGCCGGTTTGGATTTACCGGCGGGTTTTGATGCCGCTGCTTTTTCCTCCGGCTCGCCAGCCGAACTTTTGACTTCATCAATCGGGATGTCGAACCATTCGCACGCTTTGATGGCCGCGTCGTGAATGGCGATGCCTTCCATGCGGGCGATGAAGTCCAGCGTGTTGCCGCCGTGCTTGCATTCGCTGAAACAATTCCAGATGTTCTTTTCGGTATCCACGCGGAACTGCGTTTTGTTCGTGCCTTTGTGGATGGGGCATGGGCCGCTCAACGAGTGACCGGTGCGTTTGAAGGTGTCGAGCAATTGATAATGCGACAACACCTGTTCCATGGTGATCCGGGAACGGATGTCCCGGAAATCTACGAAGGGTTTTTTGGACATGAGCTACTCCTTTCAAGGTTCAAGGTGCGGCTCGGGAATCGAGCCGCGTTCAATGAATAATGATACCAAACACCTGGCCGGCAGAGATTGGCCGGCTGGGGATAACTCAATCAAAAAAACCTTGTTTCTCGCCGACGCGAAAAGTCTTCCACCGCTGCGCAAAGAAATCAGGCTGCGCACGCAAATCATTCGTGTCGGTGAAAAGGAAAAGTCCCCGGCCCTGTTTCAACTGCTGACAGGCCGCAATCATCCCTTCCACCCGTTCGGCATTGGTTGTGACGGTCAACACGCGGAAACGCTGCCAGCCAAATTTATTTTTGTGAAGATTCTGTGTCCAGGTTGCTTCGTAGGCGAGCAGCTTGCGTTGAAAACTGGTCTGGCTCAAATCGCCGCGCGTGATGGGCATGGTGGCGCGGTCGGCTTCAAGACAATACCAGCAGCATTCACCGTTGCGCTCCAAACCAAAAACCCGGTCGGGAATGACCCCGCACTGGCTGCCGATGTTCACGCGCCACTGAAATGGGCGCATCTGGCTTTCCTCCGGCAACAGTAATTTAACCTGGGGATGATTCTGGCACGCCAGTTCAACCGCGACCATGATGTCGGAAACCAAAAGCGCGTGTTCAAGGAACAACCGGCCGATGTGATTTTTTTGCTGCCAATCAAGCTGGTGAAACGCCAGTGGTAGTTCGCGTTTCAACCAGGCCGCTCCTTTATTTCCTAAACCGTAGGCGATGCGGCGCGAGCCGCTTTGAAAATAGTCAATCTGGCAACGTGGCCGTTCAAGGTAGCCGTGATGGTAAAGTCGCTGTAACCGCCGCAACAGTTGTTGCGGGCTGCCGGTGGTCAATGCCGTCAGATGATCCGAGCGCAAAAACCGGTGCCGATGGACATGGCGAAGAATCTCCGCGTCACGGTCGGTCAATTTGAAAGCCGGAATTTCCGGCGAACGCTTGAAGCGGGGCAGTCGGGGCATCTACCCATTTTAACATGAAAATCTATTTCTCCGCTGCATTACAGGCTCGCTTAATGAGGTCGCTTAGATCTATTTTCAAAACATCTGCCAACCGCAACAAGGTGTCCAGATTGGGAACTCTCATTTCACGTTCAATGTAACTCACGCTTTGCTGCGACAATCCCGCGCGCTCGGCCACTACGGTCATGGAAAGATTCTGCCGCTCTCTTTCTTCGCGTAAGAACCGCGCAACCTGGGCGCTGATGGATTTGCGTGTATTTTTTGCCACGCGAAAGAAATAGCTAAAAAAGCAGTTGACACCACACCTAACAAGAGTTAGGTGTAGATATGTTTGCAAAACGCATCGGCCCTGATCCCCACGCCAACGGCGCGAAGAGCGCGGGCGGCGATGGGTGCCCGGACATTTGGGAACTCGACAACGGCGACTTCGCCATCATCGGCATAGACATCACCGATGCGGCGATTGCACAATTGCCTGCAACCGCCGGTTGTGGGCGGGATGAAAAAATTGTCCGCCTGCCCCGCAATGTGCTGGTGAACGCCAAGCGGGATATTCCCAACCAGCTTTGATCTGTGTTAAAATGGCGGGATGGAAACAGGAGAGTGGATTCTTCAAAACTGGTTCAACCTTTTAAGTGCCGTCGGCATTATCGGTGGTCTGTGGTTCACGGCTTATTCATTGCGGTCTGACACCAAGACCCGGCGGGTGGCCAATCTGCTGACCATCACCGCCAACCACCGGGAAGTTTGGAAAGCTTTCTTGAGCGACACAAGCCTGGCGCGGGTGCGTGACGCCTTGGCGGACACCACCAAGCAGCCGGTCACGGAAGCCGAGCGGGTATTTGTCACCTTCGTCATCCTGCACATGAGCAGCGTCTTTTACGCGATGAGCGACCAACTGGTCGTGAAGTTGGAAGGTTTGCGCCGGGACATTGCGCAATTCTTTGCGCTGCCGATCCCGAGCGAAGTTTGGGAAAAGCTCAAAGTCCTCCAGAATGATGATTTTGTCGCCTTCGTGGAATCGTGCCGGAAATGGAAATGAGAACATTTGAGACGGTGTCCGGCAGCGGGGCCGCTGTTTCCGCATGTTTGCACCGTGCGCGCCGGGGATCGGGCGACGGAGTTCAAGCAGCATTGTGATGGACTTCCTCATCCGTCTGCGCGACCAAGGGCCTTAATCAGCTCTGGCAGGCTCCGCGCCGGGAAAACATTCCGTGTGCTGGTCGCCGGTGCGGCCCCAGTAGGTGACGCTTTCGCCGCGCAGAAAGGCGATATACCCCTGCACACCGCCCGCCATCGCGCGCCGGGTGAACTCGCGATACGGCTGGCCGTTGCGCTGGCTGTCCAGGATGTTCGCGCGCAACGCGGCGGCATCGAACTCCGGGGCGACGGGCGGCAGGCCCTCATAATTGATGGACGTGGCCATCATCTCGCCCTCCGCGCTGTAAAACCGTTTGCGCAGCCCGACGTAATCCACGTGATAATATTCCACGCCCGCCGGTCTTTGCAGACGGCCACCGATGCCGACGACCCGGTGGCCAGTCCGGCAGGATTAAGTGGCCAGTCCGGCACGGACCGTCCCGCGCGCCGCTTCGAGAATCAGTTTTGAATCCATGCCCAAGGATTAAAAGTTTCCCACGCGAAATGAAGAAAAATCAAACGGGACTTTAACACGAATCTCACGAATTTTCGCGAATTCAATTTGTGCAATTCCTGTCTAAAATTTCTCGACTCGGTTTGGAATTGGGCGTATTCAGCGAGGCAATGAGAATGCTGTCCCTGCTGGCTGGTTTGTTTTTCGCCATATCCATTGCGTTTGGCGATGATAAACAAATCATCACGATGGACGACGGAACAAAACTGACGCTGCTGGGCACAACTTTTGGGTCTCACCATATGGTGCCGGGTTACGAAAACCTGCGCACGGCCAACTGGATCTACACCGCCTCCAACACCACCGTTGTCTGGATTGAAGAAGAACCCGGCAAGCAGCCGATCTACCAGTTGCTGGTTTCTGACCGGGCGAACACGGGTTGTGTCAATATCGAGGCGCGACAACGGTCATTTGTAAAACCCGGCGTGTTCCTTCAGAGCTTCGTGTTGAGTGCGTTTCCGCGTCGGGACAAGGAAACGATTTTGCGCGTCAGGCCGTATCAGGGCACCGCTGTCAAAGGGGAATTTGTCCTCACCAATCCGGTGCCCGGAACGTTTGCGCAGTGGACGCCAAAGCGGCTGCCGGACACGGAATCCGACGGCGATCTTGAGGTGACGCTCACCAAGCTGGTCGCGGGTGTGCCGATGCCACACTATCAGGGCAGAACCAACGAGTCAGCCAACGACCCGGTGAACCAATGCGTCCACCTCAATTTTGATTTCCGCGAAAACGGCCAGTCCACGACCAACTGGTATCCTTGGCCGGTGCAGACCACCGATGCGGCCGGCAATTGGTCTCGCGGTTTGATTTATG
>ODAK010003999.1_pt1 | contig 15198 bp, 12 predicted proteins | sample 1539591 | NCBI WGS metagenome assembly ODAK01 (sample SAMEA3539303, study PRJEB22396) | soil metagenome | biome: tundra; feature: field; material: soil | place: USA | collected 2010-05 | depth 0.15 m | reverse complement strand
TTCCGATCTGGGGTTTGAGCTCCCGCGACAATGGCGAGAGACATGATAACTCCTGCCATACCTAGCACAACGCTGTGCGGTTTGAGATCCATTCGGTCGGTTCCTCCGTAAAATCGCTTGCAGGTTCAGCTTTTCGAGAAGACACCATGGCAATCTGGGCCTCGGTGCTCCACTTGTTCGGCGCCCCTGTGGGGTCGCCGGGGAATTGTCTGTCTCCCGGATACCTTCTATGAACGCAAGGAAGTTATAAGGAATTCATAAAGAAAGCGTAAGGATTCTTGATTTCCTGCAACTCGCTGAAAGGAGGGATAATTTTCCAAGGAGGATGCTAGAATCTTCTGCAGTTACTCTCCTAACTTCATCGATCTTCTGGTATCTAGACCAGCCGCGGGTTTGTAGATGAGTTCCATCCATCGAGCCTTGGAGAAGGAAGCTCTCCGATCCCATTCTTGTTTCCCTGGCAATTGGGCAGGGAACTTTCCCGGCGTTCCAGTCCCTGTCTGCCAGACGACACGCGAGATCTGATACGTCGACGGAGTGCAAATGATTGGTTTCCGAAGCGTGCTTGCCGCCGGCAGACGTTCTGAGCAGCCCGCGCAGCCCACAGCCCCGTTCCCGCCCGAGGCGGACCAGCTCTGCACGTTGATCCACGAAACCACCAAGCTTGATCCGCACCGCAAACCGGGGCAATCGCTGGCGACGCTCGTGCAGTCCATCTTCCAGGTGGAGTCGGTTGCCATCTTCGACGCCGATCTGCGCGAGGTCTACGCGACGGGGGAATGGTTCGACGACCTGAAGGATGTGCTGCAGAACATTTGCACCTTTGAGACGATCATCGACAATCCTGAGACCGGGCTGAGCCGAAGGGTCCTCCACATGGGCAATCTTCCGGTCGGCGCGATGATGCTGCGCGGGGAGACACGCGACCGGATGGCGAATGCCATTGCCTCGGTGGTCGCGATCACGTTTGACCGCTACCACTCGTTCGCCAATGAAAGCCGCACCGAAAGCGCGCGGCAGACCGAGCAGTTGCGGACAACCGTGCTCGACAGCCTGGCCCACGCGTACAAGACGCCTCTGACCGTAATTGGAGCAGCCAGCGAGGGCTTGAGCGCGCTGGGGAGCCTGTCGCTGGCCCAGGCTGGACTGGTGGCGCAGATCGATGAGCAGACGACGCTGCTGAGCCGTCTGACCACCCGCCTGCTGAAGACGGCGCGGATGCACTCGTCGGATATGATTCCGCGTGTGGAAAAGGTTGCGATTGCGCCGCTGTTTGAAGATGTGGTGGCAAGCCTCAAAGACCAACTCGCGAGTGTCTCGGTGAAGATTTTGATTTCGCGCGACGATCTGTCGGTCTGCTGCGACCGCAACCTTCTGGTAGTTCTGTTGACCCAGTACGTCGACAATGCGGCGAAGTATGGGGTGGCCGGCACCGAGGTTACCATTCAGGCCGCCGAACACGCGACCGAGGTCATATTCTCTGTGCACAGCTTTGGCCCTGCAATCCCACCCGCCGACTACGAGCGGGTCTTCGATCGCTACTACCGGTCTTCGGCGGCCTCGAACCGGGTGCCGGGCACCGGAATCGGCCTCTCGGTGGCCAAGCGCACGGCCCAGGCCCAGGGCGGACACGTGTGGGTCACCAGTGACATCGCGAAGGGAACTACCTTTTACGCGTCCCTGCCAACCGGCCCGCAAGGAGGCGTTCGCCCATGACTGCAACTTCCCAGAGTTCTGCCATTCGCGTGCTGGTGGTGGATGACGAGCCGTCCATTCGCCGCGCGCTGCGCACTCCACTCAGCGAGATGGGATTTGTTACGACCGAGGCTTCCCGCGGCGAAGAGGCGCTGCATCTGGCGCAGTCGCAGACGTTCGATGTTGTCCTGCTCGACGTCAACATGCCCGGCATGGGTGGCATGAAGACGCTGGCGCGGCTGCGATCGGTCGCCCCGCGTCTGCCCATCCTGATGCTGACGGTGGTCGACGACGAAGAACAGAAGGTGGAGGCGCTGGAGTCAGGAGCGGATGACTACATTACCAAGCCGTTCAGCGTGCGCGAGTGTGTGGCCCGCATGCGCTCGGCAGTGCGCCGCGCGCAGGCGCCGGAACGGAACGAGGATGCGCCGCTTTCGATCGGCGAGATCCAGGTGGTTCCAACGCGCCGCGCCGTCAGCAAGTCCGGTCAGCCGATCCACCTGACCCGCAAAGAGTACGACATCCTGTACTACCTGATGACCCATGCGGGCCGCGCGGTCACGTACGGTAAACTCCTGACTTCCGTCTGGGGGACGGACTACCGCCAGGAGGTGGATTACTTGCGGACCTTCGTGCGCCAATTGCGGAAGAAGATTGAGAACGATCCGTCAGACCCGAAGTACCTGCTCACGGATGCCTACGTCGGCTACCGGTTTGCGGAGTTGCCGCAAGTGAGTGAGGCTCCCGCTGAAGACGGGACGCCAAGTTGATCTTCTAACGACCGATCCGACGTTCGCGGCGTGGCACACGTGGAACTCGTCGAACAACAACCCCAACGGGCTGCGAGATCACCGGCACCTCGCGCGCAATATCGTGGTGGCAGTGGACCTCAACTGCTTTGACGAAGGCGCCCAGCAGGCGCGCGCAGCGGTCGAACCCACTTTTACTCCAGCCTGAAAATGAACCGGGGTGTGGAGACGTGGAAGCAAACCGCTTCCACGCTCCACACCCCTAATTGCTGTGAGATAGTGCCGGACCGGTTGCGCTACACCAGCGCGGGCACCTCGACGGTTTTGATCGTCTTCAGAATGCGCGAGACGATCTGGTACGGATCGGCTTCGGAGTTCGGCCGGCGATCTTCGAGATAGCCCTTGTAACCGTTCTTGATGAAGTTGACCGGCAGCCGAACGGAAGCGCCGCGATCGGAGAGACCATAGTTGAATTTGTCGATGGCCTGGGTTTCGTGCAGACCGGTCAGACGCAGATGATTGTCCGGGCCATAGACCTCGATGTGCGCGGAAATGTTATTCTCGAACGCCTTCATCAGGGCCTCAAGATACTCCTTGCCACCCGCGTCACGCAGGTGCTTGGTCGAGAAGTTGCAGTGCATGCCGGACCCATTCCAGTCGCCGCGGATCGGTTTGCAATGCAGTTCCAGGTCCACTTCGTATTTCTCGCAAAGACGCATCATCAGATAGCGCGCAGTCCAGACATCGTCGGCCGCTTTGGCAGAGCCTTTGGCGAAGATCTGGAACTCCCACTGGCCCTTGGCGACTTCGGCGTTGATGCCCTCATGATTGATCCCGGCGGCAAGACAGAGCTCGAGGTGTTCTTCGACGATGGTGCGGGCCAGGCTGCCCATGTACTTGTAACCGACGCCGCAGTAGTAAGGCCCCTGAGGAGTCCTGGGGTGGCCATCCTTGGGGAAGCCGAGCGGCCGACCGTCCTTGAAAAGGAAGTACTCTTGCTCAAACCCAGCCCAGAAGTCAGGATCATCCTCAATGGTTGCGCGCGCATTGGTGGGGTGGGCAGTGCCGTCGGGATGCATGACTTCACTGAGAACGATGTACGCGTCCTTGCGGCTGGCGTCAGGGTAGAGGGCCACCGGCTTCAAAATACAGTCAGAGCTCTTGCCTTCCGCCTGCATGGTGGAGCTGCCGTCGAATCCCCAAAGCGGCAAATCTGCGAGGGTGGGCGGCTTCTCAAACGACTTAATTTGTGTCTTGCCACGCAACTCAGGAATGGGTGTTTTGCCGTCAAGCCAGATGTATTCGAGTTTGTATTTAGCCATAGTGACGCCAATCTCCTATCTACAAGGGGTTCTATTTGTGGGATACATACCCAACCTAGCGGGGGGGACATGAAGAACCCATGAAGATTTCAGGGAAACGTAGGAGAAGGCCTGCTTTTCCTTAGCGATGCCGCGCCAGCAGAACCATGGCCAGGAAGAGGGCAAACGGAATCAAGGCCAACGCCACGTAGTACACGACCTTTCTCGAAGTCGCGGACTTGCGCTTCTTCCAGTCGGTCAGCTCGGACCTTTCCGCCACACCAACCTGGTCCAGATGCTCCAGGTCGTGGGCAAAGGAGTGGGCTGACGGGTAGCGGTTCTTGGGTTCGCGTTCAAGCGCCCGGTAGAGAACTTCCTGCAACTGCGGGCTGATGCTCGGTTCGGCCTCGTGCGGGGGCAACGGATGATTGATCAGGCGGTCGTTCATCACCGCCAGTGGCGACGGGCCGGAGAAAGGCGTCTTGCCGGAGAGCATCTCGTACAGCATCACGCCTACCGCATACAGGTCCGACCGTGCGTCTCCACGCTTGCCCCGGACCTGCTCCGGGGAGATGTAGTCGGGGCTGCCCAGGGCCTGGGTGAAGCCCGCGTAGGTCAGCCGCTTTGCGCCGGCCTGCGACGCAATGCCAAAGTCAATCAGCTTGAGGTTGTCGTCAGGGTCAAGCATGATGTTCTCGGGCTTCAGGTCGCGGTGCACCACGCCATTCTTGTGGATATAGTCCAGCGCACTCAGTATCCCCAGCGTGATTTTGAGCGCCCGCGCAGTCGGCATCTTGCCCTGCTCGAACATCACCTGGCGCAGCAGGCGGCCATCCACCCACTCCATCACCATATACACCCGCGACCGCTCGTCGTCGGGGTAGATGCGCATTACATTGGGGTGGTCGAGCGCGAGGCCGATTGCCTCCTCGCGCTGGAAGCGGTCGAAGAGGGCCGGGTCGGACTCCATGGCAAAGTGCGGGACCTTCAGCGCTACCTTGCGGCCGTTCCGCAGGTCGGTTGCCCGGTAGATGGATGCCATCCCACTCTCGGCCACGGCTTCGTCAATGCGGTAGTGGTCAAGTTCCTGGCCGGCTGCAAGAGCTGCGGGAAGACTCATGGGCTCGCTTTCATCGGTCCGAACGTGGCTGGCCTTCGCTACTGAACTTCGCGGCCGCGCGGCGGATTCTTTTGAGTATAACTGGGCAAAACTCGTGGGGTTAGTTAAGAAGTGGTAGGGGAGCAAGCGCATCGTGATGCCCGTCACAGTCCTGCCTGCGGTCTCGCGACTATCCTACCGTCAGCAACTTGAGAACCCGGGCCTTATCAACGGAGTTGCAGGCGACAATGCCGTCCGGAGGGCGTAGCATTTCGCACCTGAGAACTTCAACCTGGCAGCCGGCACGGAACTGAAGCCGGCATTGCCGCTGTAGATTGGCACCAGCCCGCGATGGGCGGATGAATAGAGCAAGCCTGAACGGGCTGGAGGAGTGTCTTGCGCCTTGCAGTGTTGAAAGAAGCCGCGCCGGGAGAGACTCGTGTTGCCCTCCTTCCCGACGCCGTCAAGGCCCTGATCGTAAAGGGACTCGAGGTCGCTGTTGAATCCGGCGCGGGAGTGGCGTCGGGTCATACCGACGAAGCCTACCTCCAGGCTGGCGCCACGCTGGCAACCGACCGCGCCAGCCTGCTCTCCTCGGCCGATATCCTTCCCCTGGTCAACGCTCCACCTGCCGAGGACCAGCGGAAGATCAAACGCGGCGCCGTAGCCATTGGCTTTTTCCGGCCACTCGACGATCCTGCGGCGTTGCTCCCAGCCGTCGAGTCAGGCGCCACCCTGCTCGCCGTCGAACTGGTCCCGCGCATCACGCGAGCGCAGGCCATGGACGCTTTGTCCTCGATGGCCACGGTTGCCGGCTACAAGGCCGTCATTCTGGCGGCCGACACCCTTCCGCGCCTCTTTCCCATGTTGATGACGGCAGCCGGAACCATCGCTCCGGCCAAGGTCTTCGTCATCGGTGCGGGGGTTGCAGGTCTGCAGGCCATCGCGACCGCCCGCCGCCTGGGCGCGGTGGTGGAGGCTTACGATGTTCGCGCCGCCGCCGGCGAACAGGTCCGGTCCCTGGGCGCAAAGTTCCTGGATGTCGATCTCGGCGGCATCGCCACGGAGGACAAGGGCGGCTACGCCAAGGAACTCAGCGACGAAGCGCTCGAACGCGGTCGCGATCTGATTGCCAAAACCGCGCGCACAGCCGACGTCATCATCACCACCGCACAGGTCCCCGGCCGCCGCGCCCCGCTGCTTATCCGGCGTGACGCGGTGGACAACATGCGTCCAGGCACCATCCTGGTCGATCTTGCGGCCGCCGCCGGTGGAAACTGCGAACTGACGCGCCCCGGAGAAACCCAGATCTATCACGGTGTTACTCTCTTCGCTCCGCTGAATCTGCCCGTCACCGTTCCCGGTCACGCAAGCCAACTCTATTCGCGCAACATTGCTAACTTTCTGGCGCTGCTCATCAAGGACGGCTCGCTCCATCTCGACATGGAAGACGAGATTATCCGCGGCTCCTGCGTGGCCCACCAGGGGCAGGTCGTGAATCCCCGCGTGTCCAGCGCACTCGAAGCGCTGGCCGCAGTCAAAACTATCTCTTGAACCGGAGAGCCCTATGAATCCAGCCGTTCTCATCGCTTCGGTCTATGTCTTCGCACTTGCCGCGTTCCTGGGTTACCAGGTGATCAGCCGCGTGCCGCCTCTGCTGCATACGCCGCTCATGTCGGCCACCAATGCCATCTCCGGCATCTCGCTGATCGGCTCGCTGGTTCTTGCGGGCGGCCACGCGCCGCGGTTTGCGCACATTCTCGGGTTCGTCGCCGTCACGGCTGCCACCATCAATGTGGTCGGCGGCTTCGGCATTACCGATCGCATGCTGAAGATGTTCGGCAAGCGCCTTGATTCCAAAGCGTCCAGATCTTCGGGGACCAAATGACCCTCGAATCCTACTTCATGGAGGCCACGTACCTCCTCGCTTCGATCCTGTTCGTATTCTCGCTGAAGGGCATGTCGCACCCCGAGACGGCCCGCCGCGGCATGTTTCTCGCCGAAGCCGGCATGATGGCGGCGATCATCGGCACCCTCATCGGCCAGCACATCGTCACCTGGGGCTGGATCATCGCCGGCCTCAGCATCGGTTCCATCATTGGGGCATGGATGGCGGTCTCGGTTCCGATGACCGCGATGCCACAGCGGACCGCGCTCTCCCATGCCTTTGGGGCCCTGGCTGCCGCGCTGGTCGGGGTTGGCGAGTTTCTGGTCCACGGTGCGCAGATGGGCGTGGTGACGCGAGGCGCGTTGGGCTTTGAAGTCATGCTGGGCGCGCTGACCACCACCGGTTCGCTGATCGCCGCGGGCAAGCTGCAAGGCGTCATCGGCGGAAAACCGATCCAGTTCCGCGGCCAGAATGCGATCAACCTGCTCATCTTCCTGGCCATGACGGGCAGTTTCGCCTTCTTCTGGGCGCATCCTGAGACCATCGCCGCGTTTTACACGATGCTCGGCCTGGCCTTCGTCTTCGGCGTGATGCTGGTGATCCCCATCGGCTCGGCGGATATGCCGGTGGTGATGTCGCTGTTGAACTCCTACGCCGGGCTGGCCGCTGCCGCCACCGGCTTCGTCCTCGGCAACAACGTGCTGATCATCGCCGGCACGCTGGACGGATTCTCCGGCTTCATCCTCTCCGTCCTGATGTGCAAGGCAATGAACCGCTCCATCACCAATGTGCTGTTTGGCGGGTTTGGCGCAGTCATCCAGGAAGCCACAGCCGAAACCGGCGGGGTGATGCGGGAGATCAACATCGAAGATGCCGCGATGCAACTGGCCTTCGCCAATCGAGTGATCTTCGTGCCGGGCTATGGGTTGGCCACCGCGCAGGCCCAGCACGCCGTGCGCGAACTGGCCGATGTGCTGGAAGACCGCGGCGTCACGGTGAAGTACGCGATCCATCCGGTGGCCGGCCGCATGCCCGGCCACATGAACGTGCTCCTGGCCGAAGCCAACGTCGCCTACTCCTCGCTGTACGAGATGGAGCAGATCAATCCCGAATTTCCCTCGACCGACGTGGCGGTTGTGATTGGCGCAAACGACGTGGTCAATCCGGACGCCCGCGACAATCCGAAGTCGCTCATCGCGGGCATGCCCATTCTCGAGGTCGATCGTGCCCGCAGCGTGATTGTGCTTAAGCGCGGCCAGGGCCGCGGTTTCTCCGGACTCGAGAACCCCCTCTTCTACAAGCCCTGCACCGCCATGTTGTACGGGGACGCCAAGACCACCCTCAGCCACCTCGCGCAGGCCATCCAGCACGTCTGACGCCGGCTTCGCCGACGATGGGATGTCCTCACACCTTGATTCTGGGCCAGCGTCATGCTTCTGCAGCAGACAAAGACACTCCGGCCGCACTCGTCGCGCGCCGGGCATCCGGATGCAAGTAGGTTTCTCGAAGTTGGTGCGGTGGGGCTGTCGGCAGGAATGCCGGCAGCCGGTCTCTACATTACGACCTGTTTGACCTGATACAGCGGGAATGCAGAACCCTGCTCTTCGAGCTTTTGGTCGGCCTCGAACTGCTCCGCCCGGCCTTCGGATGACGCAGCGCGGACCTCTTCGAGCAGCTTGCGCTCGTCGAACAGGCGATGGATCGAGTTCACTGCCGCTGCGAATCCCGCGGCTGCGACCGGACGCGAGAAATAGTAACCCTGGGCCTCATCGCACTGCCGTTCCGCCAGGAACCTGAGATGGTCCGGCGTCTCCACTCCCTCGGCGATCACCTTGATGCCGAGGTGGTGCGACATGGCCACGATCGTCCGCACCACGGTTGCGGCGTTTGGCTCCGTCACTGCCTTCATCACGAAACTCTGGTCGATCTTCAGCCGGTCGACCGGGTATTGCAGCAGATAGGAGAAACTGCAGAATCCCGTACCGAAGTCGTCGATGGCGACGCGCGCGCCGAGCTGGCGAATCAATTGCAGCTTCTCCAGGTTCGACGCGGAGTTGATCATCAGCGTGTTCTCCGTCAACTCGAGTTGCAGATTCCTTGCCGGGAGTCCGCTGTCCTCCAGCGCTTCATCGATCACCTCAAGCAGATTATGCTGCTCGAACTGCCGGGGCGATAGATTCACGGACACGGAGAGGTCCATGCCCAACTCATCGCAGATGGCCTTGGCCTGGATGCAGGACTGCTTCAGCGCCCACTCGCCGATGGCCACGATCAGGCCGGTGTCTTCCGCCAGCGGAATGAAGGTCGACGGCGCAATCACACCCAGCTTCGGGTGGTGCCAGCGCAGCAGCGCCTCCATGCCGATCACGCGCCCGGTGGTCAGGGAGACCAGGGGCTGATAGTGCAGGAAGAGCTCTTCGCGAACCAGAGCGTGACGCAGCGCCGTGTCCATGGACAAGCGTTCCTGGGACTCTTTCAGCATTGCCTCGGAGAACACCTGGTACTGGTTGCGGCCATTTTCCTTGGCGGCGTAGGTTGCCGCGTCCGCGCGCTCCAGCAGGCTGTCGACATCTTCAGCGAAGTCGGGGAAGACGCACACGCCTACGCTGGCGGTGAGGTTGACCTCCATGTCGCCAACCTGAGCGGTGCTGGAAACGCGATCGACCAGCCGTTTCGCACATCGCTCCACGTCGACGAGGGTAGCGATGTGCGGCATCACCACGATGAACTCGTCTCCGCCCAGGCGGCCCAGAGTGTCCGACCGCCGCAGCGACTGCCGCATGCGCTCGGCCATGCCTACGATGATCTCATCGCCGGCCCGGTGGCCCAGGGAGTCGTTCATCCGCTTGAAGTGGTCAAGGTCGATGACAAATACCGCAACCTTGCGCCCGTGCAGCATCGCCTTCTCAATCGCCTCGGCGATGCGCTCGCGCAGCAGGGTACGTCCGGGCAGGCCGGTCAACTGGTCGTGGGACGCCATGTGGTTCAGATACGTCATCAATTGTTTTCGTTCGGTGATGTCCGATGCAATTGCGATAAATCCGTTGACATTGCCCGCGCCATCCTTCACCGCGGTCACCGCAACATGCACCGGCAGCGTCGAGCCGTCGTTGCGAACGTAGGTCCACTCGCGCTCGTCGACCTCACCGTGTGCTGCCTTGGCCGTAATCAGGTTCAAACCGTTCAGATCGGGGGCATCGTTCGGCTGCGTCTCTTCGGAGCGCCGGGTCAGCTCGCTGGGATCGTGCAGGGCGGTAATCGAGACCTTGCCGACGAGGTCTGCGCGCTTGTAGCCGGTCAGCCTCTCGGCTGCCGTGTTCATTGCCTGGATTACTCCCTTCAGGTCCGTCTCGATAATGCTGAACGGAGCATTCTCGAAGACCGAGTTGCTGAAGCTCGACAGACTCCGGTAGCGCTCTTCGCTGGCTTTGATCTCGGAGGCATCGCTGGTGCGGATCGCCACGCCGTCGCCAAGCCTGGTCACTCGCTGGCGCAGCCAAAGCTCCTTGCCGTCCTCCTGGGGGATGGAGTACTGCTCGGACAGCGGCTCGCCGTCCAGAACCACCTTGCGATAGCGGTCGAACATTCCGCTGGTGCGATTGGCAGGGAAGAGCACGCACAGATCCCGATTCAGCAGCTTCACCCGCGGTGTCTTCAACAACGCTTCGGCGTGCCCGTTCACATAGACGAAACGGAAGTCCACGATGTCGCCGGCCTTGGTTCTCACCGCGTCGAAGATGAAGAAGGCGTCGGGGCTGGTCTCAGCCGCGGCGATAAAGCGCGCATCTTCCTCATCAGCCCGGCGATTGGCGACCCATTGGTTCCTCTCGCGCCAGACCAGCAGAACCGTAGCCAGGAAGGTTGTTCCCCAGATAAGGACATTGACTATAGGCGACGCGAGCCCGTGACGGCCTTCGCTGAGCCGGGCGAGCAGCAGGAACAGCGCAACCAACCCCGCGGCCACTCGGACCAGTTGCGAGCGTCGAGAACCCTTAAGCCAGCGTTTAATCAAGGCTGCCTGCCTTCCAATTACCCCAATGTGACTGAAACTCGCGTCACTTCTGGTACTCAAGTAGCTGGGATAGCTCAGGTTCGAGCGTCAAGCAAGGCTAGCATCCGCGAAGCCGAATGGAACTACTCCGCATGGGGTCAGGGCTACAACTTCCGGGCCATTTGCACCGGGTATAAGTATCTAAGCAGGAATGGGTTGCCCCTCACGACTCGGCTTATTCGCGACAGCGTACCAAGCTTGCGACCGGGAGCGCGCGATCGCGATCACGGGTGTGATCCCCGACCTTCCGCTGCTCCATAGGGCGCATTGCTTGAGCAGCGCTACTTCTCCGGTTGGTTTGCGGCCATCCAGCCGTGCAACTGCATCCAGTGTTCCAGCAGGAGCGGCCAGACTTCCAGTTCGGCTAGACCTTTCAACCCCTGCCCCATGCCGGTTCCATGCGGACCAAGCTCGAAGACATGCAGCTCCACCGGAACTCCCGCGCGCTTCAGCGCGTCGTAGTAGGCCGTCGCATTCAGCGAGTTCACCGTCTGGTCCCCGGTCGTCGAGTAGACAAAGCTTGGCGACGTGTCCTTGGTGACATGCCTTGCGAACGAGATTTTATCCAGAGTCTCCGGCGATGGGTTGTCGCCTACCAGGGCCTCCATATTTCCCGGTCGCGGCACGGAAGCATCCATGGTGAGGCGCGCATAGGAAAAGACGGCAAAGTCCGGATGAGCGTTCACGCGTTCCACCGGATCTGCGCTTGCCCGGTCCCGTTCGGCCGGTTCGGTTGCCAGGTAGCCGGCCAGGTGCCCGCCTGCAGAGAAGCCCCACACTCCGATCTTGTTCGGGTCGATCCCGAATTCCGCCGCATGGCTGCGCACATAGCGCACGGCGCGAGCGCCGTCCAGCATCGGAGCCGGATACCGGTACGCGGGGGACAATCGGTACTGGAGCACAAATGCCGCGACCCCGCGCGCGGCCAGCCACTTGGCCTCGACTGCGCCTTCCTTCTCCATGACGATTTGGGTGTATCCGCCGCCGGGGAGGACGATCACGGCTGACCGGACCCCCGCGCCCGCCGCCGGGTAGTAGTAGAGCTTGGGCACATCGACGGACGCCGAACCCTTGGCAAGGGGCGCGCCGTCGGGCCACAGCGTCAGGATCTTCGCGAAGCCTGTGGGAGGCGGACCGCCGGGGTTTGACGGACGCGTCGAAGAGGGTGTCTGGGCGTTGCCGGCGGCCAAAGCGAGAGACAAAACAGCGGACAGAAAGGAGATGCGATTCATGACCCTGCCAGCATACCCGGACTTCGCCTTGCGGCCGCAAAATTCTGTGCGCTGCCCGCAACTGTTCTGTGCCGATTCCGTCTATTGTCTAGTTATGAGTCTCGCGCGAATTTCCAGCACGGTTTTGTCGATTGCATCGGTATTTATGGCAGCGGGGAGCGCGCCATTGCGGGCGCAGCCGCCCGCAACTGCTGCCCAGACGAAGTCTCCTGCCAATGCAACCGAGCCTGCTCCGGCTTCCACAGCTCCCACGCTCAGTGTGGATGCGCGGCTGGTCAACATTCCCGTGATCGTGCTCGACAAGCGGGGCGCTCTGGTTCGGAAGCTGACCAAGGACAACTTCGAAATAAAGGTCGACGACCGCCCGCAGACGATCCGCTACTTCAACGTGGATACGGACCTTCCGCTGACATTGGGTCTGCTGGTCGACACCAGCATGAGCCAGCGCAACGTGATCGACGACGAGCGGACTGCCAGCTTCGCTTTCCTGGGCGACATGCTGAACGGCCCCGCCGACCGGGACAAGGCATTTGTCGTCCAGTTCGCGCGGCAGACCGACCTGCTGCAGGATGTGACCAGCTCGAAGCCGAAGCTGCAGGCGGGTTTGAAGGAACTGAGTACTCCGAGCGAAGGCGGGGATTCAGGAGGGAGGAACTCCGGTTCCGGTTCCGGCTCCGGTTCCGATTCCAGCGACAGCGGTAAAGACCGGGCGCGGCGCGGCGGCGGGACCACGCTCTACGACGCTCTGTTTCTCTCCTCCGATGAGCTGATGAGCAAGCAGAAGGGCCGCAAGGCAGTCGTCATCCTCTCCGACGGCGTCGACAGCGGGAGCAAGGAGTCGCTGGCGTCCTCGGTCGAGGCGGCGCAGCGGGCCGACACCATCGTCTACGCGATCTACTACCAGGGCAGGGAGACGGGCGGTTTTCAGAACAACCAGAATCAAGGCAATCCCGGGCGCCGCGGCGGCGGCTATCCGGGAGGTGGTTATCCAGGAGGAGGCTATCCGGGTGGCGGGGGCGGTTATCCGGGCGGCGGTGGCCGCGGCGGAGGTCAAAGACCGCAGCAGATTCCGCGGCCGGACGGCAAGAAGATTCTCCAGCGCATGGCCGACGAGACCGGCGGGCGGCTCTTCGAGGTGAGCAAGAAGGAGACGCTGGCGGACATCTACAAGGAGATCGGCGAGGAGTTGCGCGCGCAGTACCGGCTGGGCTATTCGCCGGACAAGGACACTTCGTCCGAAGGCTACCACCGGATCAATCTGTCGTTCAGCAAGTCGACTCCCAATGCCAAGGATCTCTATATTCAGTCACGCGACGGCTACTATATCGGCGGCTCGAATTAGGGCTAGAAGTAACGGGTGAGCTCGGCGAAGGTGGTGAGTTCGAGGAGCTGCCGGCCGGGTGGCGGCGGGTTGACGACCTCGTGCTCCAGCACCCAGGTGGAGTTGTGCGGGATGAAGACCGCATGCAGCCCGGCGGCAAGCGCGGGGTTGATGTCCGACCTGGGGCTGTTGCCGATCATCCAGGTGCGGTCGTGGTCGCACTCGTGATGGTGGGCGAGGATGCGGTAAGCAGCGTCGGTCTTTTCCGGCAGTACCTCGACAGCGGCGAAGTGCGGAGCCAGGCCGGAGCGGTCGAGCTTGTCGCGCTGCTCGGCCTCATCCCCTTTGGTGACCAGGATGCATCGGTGACGCGCGGCCAGCCCGGCGATGGCAGTGGGCACACCGGCCAGCAGTTCAATCTCGTGGTCGGCGATGGACTGCGCGAAGCTGACGATGCGGGTGTGCTTCTCCGGCGTGACCGGTTTGTCGCTGAGCTGCTCGAAGCAGGCGATCAGGGACTTGCGAAAGCTCTTCAGGCCGTAACCCTGCGCCTGGATGGTGGCGCGCTCGACGCGGTTGAGATGCTCGCGGACCTCCTCAGGCGAGTGCACGCGGTGGTCGAGGTAGGAGATGAACGCGGAGATCGCGCGCTCGAAGTAAATGTTGTTCTCCCACAGCGTGTCGTCGGCATCGAACAGGAGGGTCTGTCCGGGAGGTTGGCGAAGGGGTAGGGAGTCGGCGGTCACAGGTGGATTATAGGGGCTCACGGAGAGGGTACTTGGCACATTCTGTATTCAAGGCTAAGGTCCATCTTCTAAATGGGTTAAGTCTGGACTCGGGTAGTGTCCTATTTTGCTTTTCGGGGACGGAAAGCAGAGTACAAAAGGCGAAAATAGTCACGGAGGCTCACAATGAGGCTTCGTGACTGGGTAGGTTGGTGGTGCTGTAAGTTCCTTTACGCGGGTGGTTTAAGACCGACGAATATGACGGCGACTATCGGCGGGGGAAGATTCGCACTTCTCACGTCAGCAGTTGGCAATTTACCTAATGCCGCAGATAGCGCGACTCCTTCCTTACTGGATTCGTTCACCATACATGAAAGACCGTACTTAGGTGGAGAGACAAGCCCTATATATGTAAGCTGCACAGACCATCCAGCTTCCTTAAATACAGATAGCAAATCATCAGCGAACTGCGCGGCCTCTCCCTCTCCGAGCTTGGTCAGATTCACTACCGAACCTTGGAATGGCCGCAGTGCGGCGACCATCTTCTTGTGGTCAGATGCACTGATTCGCCGATGCTCAAGACGCTGCTGGAGTTCCAGAAGAGCTAGTTCCGCTTTTGCGGCTCTCGCTTGCTGTTCCGCTGCTTTTGTCTCTAAAGTTGCGACTTGGCCTCGCATGATGAGATTACTTGCTTCCAGAGCTTTTGAACGTTCATCGGCTTCGCTTGCCTTTTGTGTAGCTTCGCCAATTCGCGCTTCGGCTTCGCCTTGGATTGCATCCTGTACCTTGTTGCCTGAATCCCACGTGAGCCAGGTGAAATATGCAATCAGTAATGCGCTGATGATGAGGAGCACGATGTATGCGGCGAACACTCTTCCGTTGCGCTTTGTCGCCGCATCAATTGCTGCCTCTCCCACCGGTGTCGTTGCCGCAGCTATCGCCATCTTTGGAATGGTCTCCGTCATCCTTGGCGCACTCGCTATAAGGGCAAACAATAGAAGAATGCAAGCCATACGTGAAAAATATTGTACCCCAAAAACACTTGACAGACAACAATAATTGGGGTACAGTAATAACCGAGGGTTGGATATGCCTAACGTTCTCAATACCGACAAGCGAATCGCAATCATCGGGCAG
>ODAK010003998.1_pt1 | contig 15198 bp, 12 predicted proteins | sample 1539591 | NCBI WGS metagenome assembly ODAK01 (sample SAMEA3539303, study PRJEB22396) | soil metagenome | biome: tundra; feature: field; material: soil | place: USA | collected 2010-05 | depth 0.15 m | reverse complement strand
CTATCCCTGTTCGACGCTTGGCTCCTCCTCGCGCACGGTCATTTCATTGCCGCGCCAAACGAAATTATCGATGCACCAGGCGTCGATGTAGATGACCGGGAGCATCAGGTCACGCAGCATGAAGACCAAGGGCGTCAACCAAGAGACATGCTATTTGAGTACCAGGGCGAGGAGGGTTTCCGGGATATACCAGGCGAGCGCGACGCAAAAGAGCGTGGCCGCCACGCTGACATCGAAGTTGAAGGCGGCATAGGCCGCCGCCAAGCACGGCAGAGCGGCGCCGGCGAAAATCTCTGGCGCGTAAAAAAACGGAAAGCTTTTCCGCCGGGTCCTTGCCCAGCGCGCCTGACGCGTCCAAACTTCGGCCGCTGTCCGAAAACCGAGTGGCTGCTCGAAAGGGCTGCCGGCGACGAGATTGACGGCGAGGCCTTGACGGCGAACGAGCTTTGTCGCCGCGGCATCCTCGATGATCTCAGTGCCGAGCGCGCGAATCCCGCCCCCCTGGTCCATGACCTCGCGCCGCCACAACATGGACTTGCCTTGCGCGAAGCCCATCCCCATCGCTTCGGCGCAATACTGCCAGCGCGCCTCGAAAGTGTTGAGAAAAGCGCATTCGAGTTCGGCCCAGAAATTGCGCGGCCGCGAGCCCAAGGGCATGCAGCAGACAAGGCCGGACCGGCGCCGCCAGCTGAACAGAAGACGCTGGATATAATCCTCCGGCATCAACACATTGGCGTCGGCGAGAATGATCCAATCATGATTGGCCGTGTCCCATCCTCTGACACAATTGTTCAGCTTTGGATTGGCGCTCACCTTCTCGTCGCCCACAATCAAACGGGCGGGCTTCCCGGGATGACTTGCGATCAGCCGCTGGACAAGCGGCACGACGGGATCATTCACCCGCGCGACGCAAAAAATAATCTCATAGGACGGATAATCGAGCTGGAAACTCGATTGCAAGGTCTCTTCGGAGAAATTATCGAGACCGCAGAGGGGGCGCACGATAGACACCCCCGGCGCGGCGCGTGGCGGCGGAAGCGGCATGAGCCCCGGCCGTGCCCGGATCGCCGCGATCCCGAGACTGATCAGATTGACAAAGATCGAAAGAAAGCAAAACCAGACTGCCGCATATGCCATCGCCATCGCCGGGCTCCCGAGCTAGTATCTGCTTCTCGATCGAAAGCGGCTCCGGCACCTGCCTCTAAGCGCTTTTTGCATCAGATACTTATTGAAAAGGGCAGGACCGGCTTTCAAGAAAGTCCGGCGCTCTGCCTTGGTGAGTGCGCATAAAAAGCTCGCGTCCGAAGGTTCGGCGCGCAGTTGCCGTTCCATGAACCTCAAGGTAACGCATGCCGCATCCAATCGTCCGCTTCGCTCCATCGCCGACCGGCCGCATTCACATTGGCAACGCGCGGACGGCGCTGTTGAACTTCCTTTACGCAAGAAAACACCATGGCGACTTTATTCTTCGCTTCGATGACACTGATGTGGAACGATCGAAGGAAGAGTTCGCCCAGGCGATCGAAATCGATCTCGCCTGGCTTGGAATCGTGCCGGATGCGGTTTTGCGTCAATCGGAGCGATTTTCGCTTTATCATGCCGCCGCCGGAAAATTGCGCGAGGCGGGGCGCTTATACCCCTGCTTCGAGACCGCCGGGGAACTCGATCGTAAACGCAAGCGCCAGCAGGCGCGCGGCCTGCCCCCCGTCTATGACCGGGCCGCGCTCGCGCTTTCAAGCGGGGAGCGGGCCAAGCTGGAAGCCGAGGGCCGCAGGCCGCATTGGCGTTTCAAGCTCGACCAGGAAATCATCCGCTGGACCGATCTCGTGCGTGGCGAAAGCCATATCGATTGCGCATCCTTGTCCGATCCGGTGCTCCTGCGCGAAGACGGCACCTACCTCTACACTCTGCCGTCCGTGGCCGACGATATCGCCCAGAAAATCACCCATGTCATCCGGGGCGAGGACCATGTGACCAATACGGCGGTGCAGCTGCAGCTTTTCGCGATCCTGGCCGGGCCGGGGCGGCTGCCCTCCTTCGGGCATCACAATCTTTTGGCGTCGGTGAACGGCGAGGCGCTTTCGAAACGGTCCGGTTCGCTGTCGATCGGCGGCCTGCGCGAGGCCGGAATCGAATCGCTCGCCGTCGCCGCGGCGGCGGTTCTGACCGGATCTTCCGTGGCGCTGCATCCGGTCGGCAACCTTGACGAACTCGTGGGCTCGCTCGATCTTGGAGAGCTCTCCCGCGGCGTGGCGCGGTTCGATCCCGCCGAGCTTGCCGCCCTATCCGCGCGCACGCTGCATGGTCTAAGCTTCGAGGCGGTGCGCGAAAGGCTCGAAGCCCATGACATCGTCGGCTACAAGGCAAAACCCTTCTGGTTTGCTACGCGTGGAAACCTATTGAAGTTTCTCGATGTCGTCGATTGGTGGCGCGTCGTCGAAGGCGAGATCGCGCCAGTCGTCGAGGATATTGAGTTCCTGGAAGCCGCGCAACGAAACCTGCCTGGCGAGCCTTGGGACGAAAATGTCTGGACCAGCTGGACCGAGACATTAAAAAACATCACCGGACGCAAGGGGCGGGCGCTGTTTCATCCCCTGCGTCTCGCCCTGACCGGCCGCGAGAATGGGCCGGAACTCGCGGCGCTTTTGCCTCTTATTGGCAAAGCTAAAGCGGCGGCACGATTATCCGGACGTGCCGCTTGACCCCATCTGGACCGGTGAGGTCCCCGGTTCCGGCTTCCTTTCCGGCACCGGCGGAGTTATTCCCGGCTTGGTTCTCTTGACCGGCGGGGGCGGGCGCGCCTGCCCCCGGCCGCGCCGCCTTTTCGAATTTCGGCTTGGCCAATTCCGCCGATGACTCGGGAGTAACGACGATATCGCTTTTGCGCGCGCGTCCCAGCACCTCTTCGGCCCCCGCTAGCGCCTCTGCCCAGCTTTGCCCAGGTGGCTTGCAAGTGCAGGCGGGATCGAAACTTTTCTCGAATTTCAGAGCGTTGGGCAATTCGGAATAAGGCGCGTCACCGCCGAGCGAGACGGCCGTGCTGATTTCCTGGTTGGGAGAGCGTGTATAGACGCTGACCGGGGCATTTGGGCAAAGTGCTTGACAAAGGCCGGTCAGCTGATCGGGATCGCTATTTCTCGCCGACTGGTTAAGCGGGAAAAAACCGCCGTCGCATTCGCGCACGCAGACGGCTTGCGAGCCGCCGTGCGGCCGCAGGTCTTCGCCGTCTGGCGGGCGCACCTCTTCGAAGCGGGGCTGTTGCTCGGCCGGGGATGGTTGCTGGAACACCCCGAACAGAGTCTCGAAAAACCCGCGCTGCCGCGGCTGTGGCAAGACACGGGCTTGACCACGGCAATACGATTTGTAGCGCGCCACGAGTTGCTGCTTTGCCGCGGAATTGCCACCAAGATCTCCAATTCCGTCGTATTGTGCGAGACTTGTCTGCATTTGTTGAATTTGTGCATTAAGACTGGGACATTGCGACGGCGCGTTATCGAACAAGAAGAACTGGCCCCGGTCGCAACCGAGCGCGCGCGCATATTTGATTGTACGGGTGAGTTCCGCGCGCAGTTTTTGCGCGGTGCCGCCATAATGATTTGAATATCCCTGGCCGCTGTCGCTAACGGCGCTGATCTCCGCCGCGAGCCGTGCGCAATCGACCGGTTGCGGAAAGGCTGATCCGCCGGAAAGGACGAAGGCCGCGATCCCCATGGCGACGCCTGAGCAGGCGCCCGAACGCATGGATATTTCCCGGATGGCACGGCCTAAGCCGGACGAAAAATTCATGCGTCTCTCTTAGGCGAAAATGCTCGCCGGGGGCTCACGCGCCAAGCAGGCATCGTGACGACCAATCAGATTGGTGTGCCTTCATGGCCTTACCATGACCAAATATATATGGCGGCCGGTTCAAAGCCGCGGGGAAGGAAGGGGAGAAAGTGGCGCCCGATCCGGCCGGCTCCTTGAACATTCGAGCCGATCATGCCACCGTCCGTCCAGTCGCCCGGCCGCACCTGCCTTGGCGGCCGCCCGTTGCCCGTGTCCTTTGGTTGCGCAATGTCCTTTGGTTGCGCAATATCCTTTGGTTGCGCAATATTTTTCCCGGAAACGAGCGGGTGTCTTCCGGAAAAATGCTCAACTCTCCTGATTGTCTTTCGCTTGCCGGGTTTTCTCCTCGAGCCGAGCTTTGAGCACAAGCAGTTTCGCGAAAGGCGAATCCGGGTCCGGCGGCCGTTCGCTCAGCCGCTTCTCCTTGGCGGCAAATCGCTCGCCGCGCCCTTCCTTGCGCTGGTCCGTGTCACCGCGAGCCGGGCCTCCCGCCTGCCCGCGGCCGCGAGGACTTCCGAAACGTGGCCTCTGTTCGCCCGCGCCCCGCTCGCCACTATCCTTATGGCGACCCTTGAAGGACTGGGGCGGGGCTCCGGTTTGATCTTGCGCAAGCGCCGCTGCTCCGGTTCCGGAGCTGTCCGCCGGCTCCCCGGCAACCGGCTCGCGCGGCGGCGCGACTTGCGCGGCCGTTTCCGCAGTGGCGGCACAAGCCCCGGCTGGCGCTCTGTCGCGCCGTTCAAAAGGTTTTTTTTGTGTCCGCGCCTCGGGCCGGCGGGGATGATGCTGCCGGTGCGGCCGCCAAATTTCGATCGGCGGCTCTTCGGGCGCCGCGTCCACGGAATTCGCCGCTTCGTTCGCGTCCGGCTGGTCTATCGGCGCCTCGCTCGTCGCAAGCCCGCTCGCATCCTCCGCCAAATCCACCGGCGCGGACCAGCACGCCTGCGAAATTGCGCCGGGCACGGGCTCGGCCGGCTGCCCCGCGCCGGCTTGCGATTCTTGTCGTGGCTTGTTGGCTTCTGGACCTGACAAGGCCTCCATGCCGGACGCCGGCGCAATATTGGCCTCGTCCGGCGCCTGCGGTTCGGCCGTGGCCGCCGCCAGCAAAGGCACGGTGATCGCGGGGCCCTTGCGATGTTCGGACACATAGCCCAGCGCGCCAAGGATCGAGGCGAAGCTATCGCCCGAACAGCCGGCAAGCGAGGTCATCGCGACCGTGACAACGAAGCCATCGCCATCCGCCGCACCTGGCGATGGATCGCCTAGGGTGACGCCGGGCCGATAGCTCACCGCCGGGCGGATTAAATCGGCAAGGCGTTCCAAAATATCGACGCGCACCGCCCGGTCCCCGCAAACGCGGAAGCCGGCCGCCCGGTACAAATTCCTTTGCACATCCTTGCCGGCAATCAAGGAGGTCCGGCCGGAGGCCGCCAGATGAAGAACTTCGTCGAGGCCTTTGAACGCCTCGCCGCCGCCGTGCTTCAAGGCATAGAGCTGCGCGGCGAGGGCACGCGGCGCGGGCTTTATCAAGCCCGGAAGATAAAGATGATAGGCGCCGAAGCGGATGCCATATTTCCGCAACGCGGCGCGGGCATCCTGGGAAAGGCTCTTTACGTCATCGGCGACCCGGGTGCGATCGAGAACACCGAGGGATTCAGCGACGTGGAACGCGATACCACGCGCCATTCCCTCGAGACCCTCGCCATTCTCCAAATCCTTGAGCGGCCCGAGGAGCTTCTTCACATGCTGCGCAAGCCAGAGATCGAGCCGCCGCTGAACTGTTTCGAGCGCCTGGCCGGTCAATTGTTCGTCCGCGAGAATTGTCACGCGCGGTTCGAGCACATGCGCGCCCGCGGCGAGGTTGCCGATCGGCTCGCCGAGCCAGCGGATGATTCCGTCATTCGCTAGAATAAATGCTTCGTCGACGGCCTCGCTCACCCGTCCGGCGCGTCCTTCGATCTCGCTCGCCAACGCCTTTTGCGCGGCGGCGTTCAGCGCCTTCGCGGCCTCGCCCGCCGCCGCCGGGTCGGCCGTGAAGCGAAATCCATTGAGCTGGCCGACGTGCTGGCCCTCCACCACCACGTCACCGCTTGGGGTGACTTCGGCTTCCAACATGGCGTTCTCCCTTAGGCGGCGCATGAGAACGCTCGTCCTGCGGTCCACGAACCTTTGGGCGAGACGTTCATGCAAAGCGTCCGACAGATTGTCCTCTACCTGACGCGTGACACTCTGCCAATGCCTGGGATCGCGCAACCAGCCCGTCCGATTGGCGATGAAGGTCCAGGTTCGTATCTCGGCGATCCGCGCGGAGATTGTCTCGATGCCCCCGTCGGTGCGGTCTTGCGCCGCGACATGGCGGGCGAACCAATCGTCTGGAATATGACCCGCGCGCACGACAAAGCCAAACACCGAAACAACGAGCTCGCCATGCGCCGCCGGCGACAGCTTACGATAATCGGGGATTTGGCAACATTCCCAGAGGCGGCTGATATCGGCTCTCGTCTTTGCCGCCCGCGTCACTTTTTCATCGCGGGCGGCGAATTCGAGCGCGATCTGGTCGCCGGCGAGCGGCGCTCTCGCAAGGCCTTGCGCCTTCGGCAGGGTGTCGAGCGAGGCGGCGAGGGCGGCGATGGACGAGAAATCGAGGTCCGTATTTCGCCATTGCAGCATCCGCACCGGATCGAAACGATGGTCCTCCAGCTGTTCGACAAGAGACGCGTCGAAAGGCGGACACCGTCCCGTCGTGCCAAATGTCCCATCGCGGAGATGGCGGCCCGCGCGGCCCGCGATCTGAGCGAATTCGGCGGCTGTCAGACGGCGGTGCCGCCAGCCGTCGAACTTCCGGTCGGCGGCGAAGGCGATGTGATCGACATCGAGATTGAGCCCCATGCCAATGGCGTCGGTCGCAACGATGTAGTCGACGAGCCCGTTTTGGAACATGTCCACCTGGGCGTTACGAGTGCGTGGCGACAGCGCGCCAAGGACAACCGCCGCTCCGCCACGCTGGCGCCTGATCCATTCGGCGATCGCATAAACATCCTCGGCGGAAAAGGCGACAATGGCGCTGCGCCGGGGCAGGCGGGTGATTTTCTTTTCGCCAGCGAAACTCAACTTTGAGAGACGCGGGCGTTCAACGATCCGGGCGCCCGGCAAAAGTTCCCGCATCGCGCGGTGCATGGTGGCCGCGCCGATCAGCAAGGTCTCCTCGCGCCCTCGCAGGGAAAGCAGCCGGCCGGTGAAGACGTGGCCGCGGTCGAGATCGGCGCTAAGTTGAATTTCATCCACCGCCACGAAAGCAAGATCGAGATCACGCGGCATCGCCTCGACGGTCGCGATCCAGTAGCGCGGCGAGTCCGGCTTGATTTTCTCTTCGCCCGTGATGAGCGCGACAGCGTCCGCGCCCGCCTTCTCGACCGCGCGGTTATAGACCTCGCGGGCGAGAAGCCTGAGCGGCAGGCCGATCATCCCGCTAGAATGGGCGAGCATCCGCTCGATCGCGTAATGGGTCTTGCCGGTGTTGGTCGGCCCAAGCAGGACCGTGACACCCCGCGAGCTGTCCCGCGAAAACGATTTGGCGGCCGGGAAAGGAATGTTCATTGGTTAACCGGCGCGGAAAAGGATCGGGCCTGTGCGGGCGCGGGCAGGGTTTGTCCTATCCGGCTGCGCCGGCGCTGGATTTACGAGATCACGATGATTTTGGATCAATTCCATCCAAAATCATGAACGTGATCGATTCCAAGAGCTTGGAGCGGGATGCGGGCGGAAAACCGGTTTCCGCTTTTCCTCGTCCCGCTCTAGAAAGACCCAAGGCTTTCGCCCCGTGCCCAATCGGGCGATGGGCTCGGACGGGAACGCTTTCCCGCCGGGAGATAGCCGTTCGCTACCCCCCGTCCTTGGCCTTCTGTATCACAACGGCACTTCACTGTATCGGAATGATGCCCTCATGCGCGACATTCTTTACGGTTTGAACGGGAGACGAACGAATCGCGCTCGAATCGGTGACGCACCGTAAATCTTTGTTTGTTCACTACAATATATCGGAGAGCATTAGATTTTAGCCCTACCTATTGTAAATAACCCGGATTCTGGCCGGAACGCGAAGCCTGCCGCGCCAAACGCGGACGGACTCGGTAGCGCCACCTTTGTCAACTGGCCACAACCAATTTTGTTGCACGAAAATAGGGCGGCCCTCCCATGATTCTACTGTGGGAAATAGTGCCGCAGGATGCGGTCGCGGTAGCCGGTGAGATTTTGGTGCTTTTCCGCCGCTGTTCTGATTGGCGTCACGAACACCGGGGTCAAAAATCCCGCCACGAAGGCGAACACCGTCGCGTCCGCCCCGCAGGGCCGGTCGCCCATCAAAAAAGCCTTCTCCCCGATGATCGTTGCAAGCGCATCGATGTCCCTAATCGCGAGTTCATTCTGCTCGGCTGGCGTGTGGCGCCCAAACCCTTGCAGCTTCAATGTCTTCTCGACTTTGCGGCGAACCAGTCGCGGCACGATCAGGCGGAGCGGCAGTGGCAGCGATTTAAAGAATTGGGCGGGGCCTTTGACAAAATTGACATCATCGAGCCAGCGCGTCGCCATCAGAGCCAGATAAAGGTGGTCTTCGCACATTTTTTCGATCGCCCAAGCGGCGGCCTTTTGCTCCGGTGTGAGACCGGCATCGAAATCAAAACCGTATTTTTTCTCGATGTGAAAGCGGATGAAGGTCGAATCGGCAACGATCAGACCGCCGTCATCGATATAAGGCAGCTTGCCTTTTGGCGCCTTGCGATAGCCGCCGCGATCTTCGCTAAATTCCAGGCCCGCGAACTTCAACAGCAGCATGGCCTTTGTCACGAAGGGACTTCCATCGAGGAGCCCGAAGTAAGGCCCGAATGTGTAGAGCGTGATCATGGCGGCGGCTCTCCTTCGGGTTATTGCCGGTTCTTGCCCGTGCGTCAGTGGGTGGAGGTCGCGGTCACGTCCGATGGCGTGACCGAAAACTCGACCGCGTCGATCACCGCGGCGCCAGCCAAGGTCGCCAACTCGACATGCAAGGGCACCACGACATGCGCTCCCGCTATTGGCGCGAGCCAAGTCTCGATCTCTCTGTTTTCCGCCATGAATTTCGTCGATCTTGAATCCCGCTTATGTCCGGAGATGGGCGTGTAGCGCGCGGTACAAACCGAAACCGGACCGGAGTAACCGTTGACCGACACGTCCTTTACTCCGGCATAATGGAGCGTGACATCAAATCTGACATAACCGTCATAGACGGGGATCGTCCGGTTGCATGCCGCCGGGCCGATCAGAGGCTGGCCCTCCGGAATCGCCATGATCAAGGCGCTCGTCGGGTCGAGAATGTTGCGCTTGTTCGCCTCGGTGACTGGAATTCTTCCTTCCTTGTCCTCGAAAGGGGGGAAGATTTCGACGGCCTTGACGTTGCCGGAATCGAGCGACATCCGCACGGTCCGGGTTCCGAGGGAATTCGCCGAGGTCGTGGCATAGGTGGAAGGGACAGGGCCGCCTCTGCGCAGCGAGCCCGTCGCGGCGAGCGCCAGCTTGACGTCCGACACCATTGCCGCGATGCCGGTCAGCTTGGCACTGAGATTGATCCGGTAGGTTGCCGGACCGAGCGACCCGGCTGCCGCCATCTCCCCTATGTGAAATCCGATGAGGCTCACCGTATAGCGCGCCCGGAACTCATCGGCGCGAGCCAAAGCCATGCCGGGACCGAACACCAGTGCCCAAACAAGACCGAGCGGGACAAGCCGCGCGCGCGGCGAAGTTTTCCTCTTAAAATTAGCCATTCCGGTAACCATTATTGGCTCTTGAGCGTTTCCCGGCCGGTGGTATCGCGCGACCGGCAAGGAATCGCTCAAATTCAAAGAGTTGGAGATGTCCCGCAAAAGTCGAGCAACTTTTTCGGGACATGCCCTGGGACCCCCCGGTAAACGCGACGCCTTCATGGCTTGCCGGCCGGAGAATCGTGCCGCCCAAGGTCATATCATATCAGGACCGCGAGCAAACACCATCGCGGCCCTCCCCTTGCTGGCTTCGTTTAGAGCTTGCCTTGCGAGGCTGGGCGGTGACAATTGCGAGGCGGGGCGCGCGAATATCACCGGCGCCGGCGCGAAAGGATTTTTTTCGGGTGCGAAATTTCCGCGGCGCGCATGCCTGGCGCGGTCTTGTTCTTGTTGGTGGCTTGCTTGCTGGCACGGGAGGGCGGGCCGCCGCGCCGTCGCCGCAAGTCCAAGATCTCGCCGGCGTCTGGGATTTGTCGATTGAAGGCACGAACACGACGTGCCGGATTGCGCTGCGCGGCCAGTCCAGCGCGGGGCGCCGGCAAATCACGATCCCTCTCGCTTGCCTCAGGAATTTTCCCGGCCTCGCCCCCGTCGATGGGTGGGCGTTGACCGGCGATGGCGGCATCGAATTCTTCGATGGCACTGACCAGACGGTTCTCGATTTCACGGCGACGGACGCCAAGGCATTCCTTGCCAGCGGGCCGCAAGGCGCGGTTTACCGGCTGGCCGCCCTCGAAGGCGCGCCGCAAAAAAAAGAACCCTTTGTGAAACAGGGCGGCACGAGCCCCGCGCCCGAAGCCATCGCAACCAAGCTAGATGTTCCCGTCGCGACAGTATCCGGCGCGGGCGGGCGTTACTCGATTCTGCGCGACGGCGGCAAGGATACCGGGTGCATGTTGACTTTGGACAATCAACTGAAAGCGCCCGGCGGAAAAAAGGCTTCTCTCGCTCCTGGTTGCCGCGACCAAGGGATCGTTATTTTTGATCCGGCCGGCTGGCAAATCGTCAACGGCCGCCTCGTGTTAACCGCGCGCAAGGGGCACAAAACCGAACTCGACCAGCAACCCGACGGCACCTGGAAAAAGGATCCGAAGGAAGGCAAAAGCCTAACTTTGAAAAAACTATGATGCAATGGTTGGATTTCCAGGACGGGCGCGCCGGAAATAGGCCCACTTTGCAAAAAAAAGCGCGGCGGGTTTGGGGGCTGCCCGCCGCGCTTCCTTGCCGGCTTGTGTTCTCACTCCTCGGCCACGGGTTTTCTCGGGCCGCCATGTGACGCATGGCCGCCCTTGCGGCCCGCCTCGGATGCCAGTGCGTGGTTCCGTGAAAAGCTGCGTTTGTTCGGGTTCACGCTTTGCCCGCCCTTGCGCCCGGCTTCGGCCGCAAGCCGCGGGTTTTGCGAAAAACTCCGTTTTTCATGGGGAACGCTCTCGCCGCCCTTGCGCGCGATCGCCCGCTGTTTCTCGGGATCCATCGATGCGAACCCCCGCGTGGAGGTTGGCGATTTTTTCGAAGATTCCATTGAAGCGCTCATCGGTTCCTCTCTCTTAAAATATACGTCCACCTTAACTTAGGTAATGTTTGGCAGCGGTAAAGGTTGCCAATCTCAATTCAAGTTCGTGTGAGCGGCTGGGCTTAAGAGTTTCGCATCGCGTATTTAAATTGCCCGCAAATGCGAGATAAGCCAGCCGAGCGGTCCCGGCGTCCCGCCGAATCGCTGGTTATTTTAGAATAATCATATTATAAAACAAAGGGATAGAGACCATAAGCAATCTATCGTCAAAACATGATTTAACGCATTTCCTATAAAAAATCGCTCAACCATTTTCGTAAAATGATGCCTCAAGTCTCTGCATTTAGCCGATTGTTAAATTTAGGTAAGTATTCTCAATTAGGTGTGACCAAGGGAGCGCGGACAATCTTCAAGGCCCCGCCACCGGCATATGGGTTCATTCCGGCATGCTTTGGATCACGGGATCACGATGATTTTGGGTGGATTCAATCCAAATCGTGAACGTGATCGAAAAGGAAACGTTCAAATTCAAAGAGTTGGAGCCTGTCCTTATCGAAAAAGTCGAGCATTTTTTTTAAGCACATGCCGTAGAATGAAAACGCTATCGTTCCGGTGAACAGGAAGCCTCATGCCTTATCGAAGCGATGCGGGCGGCACGCATTACGTCTTTGACGATTTGCGGACGCTTCTCGGGCGCGCCTCGCCGGGCCGCGCGGGCGACAGGCTCGCCGGGCTCGCGGCGGAAAGCGGGCAAGAGCGAGTCGCGGCGCGCATGGCGCTGGCCGATCTGCCGCTCGCGCGTTTTCTCGAAGAGGCCGTGGTGCCCTACGAGAGTGACGAGGTGACGCGGCTCATTCTCGATACGCATGACAGCCGGGCCTTTTCCCCCATCGCCGCCATGACCGCCGGGGATTTTCGGGATTTTCTTTTGTCCGACGAGGCGACGGGCGCAACGCTCGCTTGCTTGGCGCCGGGTATCACGCCGGAAATGGCGGCCGCGGTGTCGAAACTCATGCGCAACCAGGATTTAATCGCCGTCGCGAAAAAGATTTCGGTGGTGACGCGATTTCGCACCACCATCGGCTTGCCTGGGCGCCTGAGTGTGCGCATCCAGCCCAATCACCCGGCCGATGATCTCGCCGGCATCGGCGCGGCGATCCTCGATGGGCTCATGTATGGCTGCGGCGACGCCTGCATCGGGATCAACCCGGCCTCCGATAGCGCCAAGCGGACATTGCTGCTTCTCGAACGGATCGACGAGCTGCGTTGCCGCTTCGAGATTCCGGTGCAATCCTGCGTGCTTGCCCATGTCACCACGCTCTTGCAGGTCATCAATAGGGGAGGCCCGGCCGACCTTGTTTTTCAGTCGATCGCGGGGTCGGAAGCCGCCAACCGGGCATTCGGCATCGACCTCGCCTTGCTCGACGAAGCCCATCAAGGCGTAAAGTCGCTGGGCCGCGCGCCGGCCGGCGCCAATCTCATGTATTTCGAGACCGGCCAAGGCGCGGCGCTGTCGGCGGGGGCGCATCACGGCGCCGATCAGCAAACCATGGAAGCCCGCGCCTACGCCGTCGCGCGCCGCTACGCGCCCTTGCTCGTCAATACGGTCGTTGGCTTTATTGGCCCGGAATATCTCTACGACGGCAAGGAGATCATCCGCGCCGGGCTGGAGGATCATTTCTGCGGCAAGCTGCTGGGGCTGCCCATGGGTGTCGATGTTTGCTACACCAACCACGCCGAGGCCGATCAGGACGACATGGACAATCTGCTTACGCTTCTCTGCGTCGCGGGGTGCAACTACATCATGGGGGTTCCCGGCGCCGACGACATCATGCTCGGCTATCAATCGACCTCCTACCACGACGCGCTTTATGTGCGCTCGGTGTTGGGCTTGCGGCCGGCGCCGGAGTTCGAGGCCTGGCTCAAGGCCTACGGCATCATGGACGCGAATTCGCGGGTGCGGCCAAGCCCTTCGGGAGGCGCCGCGCGTCTGCTCGCGGCGGCGGCGCGATGACGCGGCCTCAGGGGGATTTCTGGGATTATCTGCGCACGGCGACGCCGGCCCGCATCGCCCTCGGCCGCGCGGGCGATGGCCTGCCGACGCGCCGCTTGCTCGAATTCGAGCTCGCGCATGCCCAAGCCCGCGATGCGGTTTGGACAAATCTTGACGGCGCGGCTCTCCTCGCCGAGCTTGCCGCCTGGCACCCGGTGCTCGTGCGAAGCGCGGCGCCGGACCGGGCAAGTTTTCTGCAAAGACCGGATCTTGGCCGCCGCCTCGCGCAAGACTCCGCGCGCGCCCTTTTGCCAGGCTCCCATGACGCCACGATCGTGATCGCCGACGGGCTTTCCGCAAGCGCCATCCAAGCGCAAGCTGTTCCGCTGTGCAAAATGCTTCTCGCGGCACCAAATTTTGTTTTTGCCCCGCCAGCCGTGGCGCTTCAGGCGCGCGTTGCCTTGGGCGACGAGATCGCGGCAAGGCAGGGGGCGGCTCTTGCCATCGTCCTCATCGGAGAGCGCCCAGGCCTTTCCGCCTGCGACAGCATGGGCGCCTATATCACCTTTGATCCGAAACCGGGCGTGACACGGGATGCGAACCGCAATTGCGTCTCGAATATTCGCGGCCAAGGTCTTTCCGTGAACGAGGCGAGCCGGCGAATCCTCGCCATCATGGAGCTCGCCCGGACGATCCGGCGGAGCGGAACGTGCCTCAAGGAAGACGACGCCCTCGATTTATTGCCGCCGTTGTCATAGGTTCCGCTGGCAAGCGCGGGCCGCCGGCATCGGTTCCCGAGCGAGCAGCTCGCGCGATATTTCGGCGTGCCTGCGTGCATAGGAAAGCGAGTTGAGACCGCCGGTTTTCATCCGGGCCTGGGCGAACTCGGCCATTTGCCAGCGCAAGTGATCGTCTCCGGCGAGTTTTGCTATTGCTTTCCGAATTTCCAAAGGGTCACCAAGAGGAATAAAGTAAACTTCTTCATCCGGAAAATATGCTTTCAATCCGCCAGTATCGCTGCAGATAACAGGCACGCCTCGTATCGCTGCCTCTTGTAATACGGTTATGCCAGAAGCATGGAGGTTTGACCGCATGGTCAAGACAACCATATCTGCCCAATAAAATAAATCAAGTAATCTTTTACTTGCTATATTTTCATCAGAAAATAAATCTACAAGCTCTATGTTATTAGAAGTAATTAATTCTTTTCTTTTATTTAATTTCCGTGAAACAATTTTTAGATAGCATGCGGAATAATCTTTTATAGCGCGAATTAGAACCTGCCAATCGCGGTCCGGATCGTTGCCAACTGAAAGGATACGGACAGGATCGTGAACCTTTTTTCTTTTCACGGACGCAAATTCGTCCGCGTTGATGCCGAATAAGACCAACTCCGACCGGACATGCGGGAATAGGGAGCGCGCGACTTTGAGATTTTCGGGGGATAAAACCGTGAGGATGTCGGCTTTCGCGATCAATCCAGTATAGAGCCATCGCCTCACCAAGCTCAAACTCTGCCAGCGGTCAAAAAGCCATACGCTTTGGGCAATCAGCTTCGGGCGGCGTTTCCAAAAGAAAATCCGAAATAATATTAAAACCGCGAGATATTGTTGTTCCGTATGGGTCCATACGATCTCGGAATCGTAAATTCCCGTCCTATTTCGCCACGCATGAACGATATCGACTCGGACGCTGTACGCGATCCCGCGCCGGAAGAACCGCTCTAACCAGTTCTCAATTTTATCTTCCGAGTAGACGATCGCGCAGCCATCGTCGGAGGCTCTAAAATAACCATAGGGCAGCCGTTCGTTAATCCCGATAATCCGGCCCTCGGACCAAATCTTTTCCCAATGCCGCGCGCCAAAACCCCTGCCCAAATGAACAAAGACGCGGATGAGCCTTGCGTTTCCGTCGACTGCCATAAAAGATCCATAAGCTCTTCCGGAGGAGCTGCTTCCTCATGAAAATACTCTTAATTGTCAGTTCCTTGGATTTAAACCCCCGTCTTCAGACGGGAAGAGGTTTTAGCCGTTTTTTTGTTCCTGGACTGACTCCTAGCTTTCATGATTGGAATGCCA
>ODAK010003997.1_pt1 | contig 15205 bp, 10 predicted proteins | sample 1539591 | NCBI WGS metagenome assembly ODAK01 (sample SAMEA3539303, study PRJEB22396) | soil metagenome | biome: tundra; feature: field; material: soil | place: USA | collected 2010-05 | depth 0.15 m | reverse complement strand
ACCCACCACGGGGCAATGGCGCACATCGCGCTGCCCGTGACCGGGTCCTCGGGCAAGCCCAGGCGCGGCGCAAAGACCCTGATCGAGACGTCGACCTCGGGTCCTCCCTCGCAGGCAACAATGATCATCGCACTGGGCACCAGGAACAGGCTCATCGGTTCGACGGCCAGCCCGCACAGCGTCTCATAGTCCTCCACCACCGCCAGCACGGTTTGCGCTCCGGCCTGAAAGACCTCGCGCAGCGGCCCGAGCGTGCCGTTCATCACCGAGGTATCGAGCGGCTCGATGTGGGATCGCGGCAGGTCTATGGCCAGCATTCCCTCGCGGCTGCGCCGACCGGAGAGTACCCCGGCGCGAGTCTGAAAGTAGAACTCCTCATCGGGCACGCCCAACTCGCTCAGCAAAACGTGCAGGGTGGCCAACGTCGCGTGGCCGCACAGGTCAATCTCGACGGTGGGTGTAAACCATCGCAGCGACCACGAATCGCCCACGCGACGTACGAAGGCCGTCTCCGAGACCCCCAGTTCGAAGGCAATCTGCTGAAGTTCCTGGTCGCTCATGAGCCGTTCGAGCAGGATCACCACGGCCGGGTTGCCCCGTTCACGACCGCCGGTGAACGCGTCGACCCACCAAAGTCGGTGTCCGAAGCTCACGTTGACCGATTCCACCTAAAGAGACTGCCACACGTGGAGTCCTTAGAGCGTAGGGTTTTGGGGTGCGTGTCGCAACGTTTAACCTTCACGCCGGCGTCGACGGATGGGGGCGACCGACTGGCGCGCTCGAGCACGCGCTCACTTTGAAGGCCGACGTGCTCATCTGTCCCGAGACCTGGCGCGGCGACCGAGGCTCCGACCTTTACCAGGAACTGGCGACCGGCCTCGGCATGGAGGGTATCTTCGTGGCGCTGGCGACGGGAGAACGGGTGTCCACGGGAACGGGCGGGCGGTCCTGGCAACCGTTCATGGCCCACTTGAAGGGCGAACGGGGCCTGTACTTCAGCGAATACCTTGCACTCAATAAATCTCAAAGTCTGAAGTACGCCACCTTGGGCGACGTGCAGCGCGGCCAGTGGGGACTCTCCCTGCTCACCACGTTGGAGATCGAAGAGATGCGCGTCGAGCAGTTGGGACGACTACGCCGCGAGCGGGTCAGCCGAGCCCTGATCGTGGCGCGCCTCAACGACGGAAAACACTCCTTCTACGTGCTGGCGGTACACGGGGCCCACATCACGCACGGCTCGCGCCAGTTATACAGGCGGATCAACAAGAGTGCGCTCGACTTAGACCAGACACTGCCCATCATCATCGCCGGCGACTTTAACTGCTGGCGTCCCCTGCTTCGATTTTTCCTGCCCGGTTGGCGTTCACTAGTACGTGCGCGCACCTGGCCGGCGCGGCACCCCCACTCTCAGATCGACCACATCCTGGGTCGCGGCCCCTGGCGGATCCTCGGCGGCGGTTCTAGTGAAGGCGGCAGCGACCACCGCGCCCTCATCGCCGACGTGACGCTGGACTAAGTCAGCGCCATCTGGCTGCTCTCGGGCAAGTGGCGCAGCAGCAGCAACGCGGGCAGGAACGGCAGGAAGGTCACGATCGCGGGCAGACGCAGCGCCGACTGGCTCGAAGTGTGCACGGCGTCACCCACCCAGCCGAACACCACCAGGCCAAAGACCGCGCCCGCGACGCCGACGACCACAATCCACCCGGCCGCGGTTGCTCGCACGGAGTGCGTGAAGATCTCGGTGCTGATCGCGGTCAGGGCTGGCGACAAGAGGCCGCCGGCGCAGATGCCGACCATGTAGCCAATGATGAAACTGGTCCGCCCGCCGCTGTACGCATAAGTGGCCGTCACGGCGGTGAAAAGCACGCCGAGCGCCACCGTCCAGCGACGGCCGACGCTTCGTGAGAGGCGCTGACTCGCCAGCAGTCCAGCCAGGCCGGTGAAGGCGCTCAAGGTCACGATGGTGGCAACCTCGCGGGGACTCATCTTGAGCACGCCTTCGCCGTAGACAAAGGTAAAACCGTTCGCGGGGCCCGTGATCATGCCGACCGAGAAGGCGACCGTCGCCACGATGGCCAGGCGCCCGCGCAGTTGGCGCGGCACTGCACCCAAGCGCGCGAGCGGGGCGTCACTCGATCGCTGCAGCGGTTCGGGGATGATGCGCAACAGCGGCACAATCACGAATACCGGCAGCAGGGCCGACGCGAAGAGCCAGCGAAAGGAGTCGGAGCCGCGGATCAAACTGTGCAGTATCGCCGAGGACCCCGCTCCGATGCCGGCCCCGGCCGCCATGATGACCAGGCGATTGATTCGCCGTTTCGTGCTGGCCAGTTCCACGGTGATGACCTGGACCAGGGTGGTCGCGGCCGACAGCAAGGGGCGCGCGAACGCGAAGCACAGCACAAAGACCCAGTAGCTGGGGCTGAGGGCCGCCGCGGCCGTCGCCAAGAGGCCCAGGGCAATCGTGCGTCGCAAGACCCTGGTGCGGCCCCAGCGGTCGGCCAGGGCGGCTAGCGGCAACGAGGCGAGGGAAGCCACGCGTAACGCCGCCAGGCCGAGGCCCAGCATCGAGCCGGACAGTCCGACCACGCTCTGCAGTGAACGGGTCGACGAGAGATGACCGAAGTGTTTGGCAACGTCGTTGAGCGACGAAATAGCCCCGAATTGGGCGAACCCGGCCACCAGGGCCACCAAGAAGAGCACGACCGTCACCCGGTCCGCCACCCGAGCCGGCGGCGCCGACACGTCGGATTCAGCCAAGTTGAACGGTCTCGTCCACCACGACCAATGTCTTGCCATGATTACCGCCGCTAAAGAGCAGGTTGAGCGCGTCGGGCGCCTTCTCCAGTCCGTGCACCAGGTGCTCGTGGTGCACCAGCGAGCCGTTGTGCACCATGCCGGCCAGCTCCATCTGCGCGTCGAGGAATCTCGGGGCGTAGTCGAACACCAAGAAGCCCTCCATGCGAGCGCGTTTCACGATCAGCATCGACGTGTTGGCGACGCCACGGGGCTGTTCCATGGCGTTGTACTGCGAGATTGCCCCGCACACGACAATTCGTCCGCGCATAGCGATGTTGGCCAGCGCAGCGTCGAGAATCTCGCCGCCCACGTTGTCAAAGTAGATGTCGATGCCATCGGGACAGGCGGTGCGTAGGCGGCGAGACAGATTCTCTTCGCGATAGTCGAGGCACTCGTCGAACCCATAGAATTTGACGACTTCGGCGCATTTTTCTGCACCACCCGCGATGCCGACGACCCTTTTGGCACCGCGAGCCTTGGCGATCTGACCCACGACGGAACCAGTGGCGCCGCCGGCACCAGACACCACCACGACGTCACCGGACTTGAACTTTCCCACGTCGAGCAAACCAAAGTACGCCGTGATGCCCGTGGTGCCGAGCACGTTCATTACCGTCGCCACGTCGAGTCCTAGGCCCTTGGGAATGATCGTGAACTTGTTCTCCCTGCTGGCCAGTACCCACTCCTGCCAGTTCGTGACCCCCGAGACGACGTCGCCCGCATGATAATGAGGGGTCTTTGATTCCACGACCACGCCAACGCCGCCCGAGCGGATCACGTCACCGATGCCGATGGGCACCATGTAGCCCGGCGCGTCGTTCATCCAGGTGCGAATGGTGGGGTCGATCGACAACGTGCCCACTTTGATAAGTGCCTCGTCGGGTCCGCAGACCGGACGCGGCGTCTCCACCAGTTCGGTGGTCGACGAGTCAACCAGACCGACCGGGCGCTGGGCAAGAATTATTTGGCGGTTGTTCATCTGAGCTCCTTGCTATCAACGTCACACTAGGACGTCGGGTCGCCAAACGGGCGAGTTGTCACGCATCGAGCACTCCGATGGGTAGTTCAGCGCAACTAGCCGGCCTCGTCGGCAATGAGAAACGCACCGCGAGGAGCGACCAGCACGTCGCGCGCGATGATGCTGGGTCGAACGTGGGTGCCCAAGGCAATGTCGGCTCCGACGTCACTGCGCACGTCCACGCGCACGGGAATCTCGCCCACCTGCACCACCAGACGCGTCGTGGCGCCAAAGAAGCTCTTGTGGGTAATGAACCCTTCGCCGGCGGCGTCGACTTCAATGGCCACGTCTTCGGGACGCAGCAGGGCGTCGATGGGTCCGGTGATCGCCGACGAGTCGCCGGTGCGCACCGCGCAGCGCTGACCGAAGATGACAACTTCTTGCCCGTCCAACTGGACGGGCACCCGGCTCGAAATGCCCACGAACTGAGCGACGAAGGCCGTGGTGGGTCGTGCGTACAGCACCGAGGGGCTGGCGACCTGTTCTATGTGACCGCTCGACATCACGCAGACTCGGTCAGCCATCGAAAGGGCCTCTTCCTGGTCGTGGGTCACGAAGACCGTCGTAATGGCCAAACGTTGTTGCAAGGAACGAATCTGATCGCGCAGCTCGGCTCGCACTTTGGCGTCGAGGGCCGACAGCGGCTCGTCGAGCAGTAAGACGCGTGGTTCAATGGCCAGGGCTCTCGCGAGCGCAACCCGCTGTTGCTGTCCGCCGGACAACTGATGGGGATACTTCGTCGCCTGGTCACTCAGACCCACCAGCTCTAACAGTTCGCCCGACTTGGTGCGGCGCTGCTCGGCGCTTTTGCGACGCATGCGCAGGCCAAACGCCACGTTGTCGAGCACGCTCATGTTCGGAAACAGCGAATAACTCTGAAACACCATGCCCATGTCGCGCTTTTGCGCGTTCACGTGTGAGAGGTCATTGCCATCGACCACCACCCGTCCACTATCAGGCTGTTCGAATCCGGCCAGTACGCGTAGCGCCGTTGTCTTGCCGCAGCCCGAGGGGCCCAGTAGGGCCACGAACTCGCCCGGTTCGATCGAGAGGGTGAGTCCGTCGAGCGCCCGGACCTTGCCGTAGGACCGAACCAGATTTTCCAAGCTAACCCTGGCTCCGCTCGCTGCGGCGCCCCCCGTTACAGGGCCCGATTGGGTTGATGCATGAACGTCGGTCACGGAGTGCCCACCTTTCTTCGTCTTCGTCGAGATTGCGACCGGTCAAGCGCCACAATCAATGAAAGCAGAAGCCAGGTGCCGATGAGCAGTGCCATCGCCGCCGCCAATGTGATGTGAGCGTCGGATTGCTGAAACTGGGCGATCCAAACCGGCATCGTCGTCCAACCATCCAAATTCGCCATTGTGTACTCACCGAACACCAACGCCAGCGTGAGCGCGGTGGCTGAGAGCAATGCTGCTCTGAGGTTCGGCATGATGACGCTCCACAGCGTGCGAATCCAGGAACCGCCGAGGGATCGTGACGCCTCGACGAGCGTCCGTAGGTCAATGGCACTGAGTCCCGCGTCGAGCGACCGATACACGAAGGGCATCGCCAACACAACGTAGAAGATGCTCAAGAGGTAGGGCGACGACTTCAGCCATAGTGGAGCGGAACCCAGGACGCCGACGATGAGCACGATGGGCGGCACAACTATTGGCAGGATAGTGACGAAGTCCATCACCGGACGCAGTTTCGGCAACCGTATATGCACGAAAATTGCCGTGGGGACCATCAAAATCAACTCGGCCAAGGCGGTGAACAAGGCAAGGCGCATCGAGAGGAAGAAGGCGCCGGAGAAGCCCTGCTCGGAGGGAAGCGACGTGAACGCCCAAAATGAAAAGTGACCGGAGTCGTTCTGTAGGGCGAACTTCAATCCCGCGTAGAGGGGCGCGAGGAAATAGGCGACAGCAACTAACAAAACCACCAAGCGCCATGTTCGAAATTTCTTTCGCCGGCGACGTTGGACCGGTTCCTCTTCGTCCCTTACCGCCGGGCCGTCGAAGAAGTAGCCCTCGCCTACCGTAACCACTTCGACGCCTTTCTTCGAGCGAGTCCGTAAAAGATCATCGTGATCGACAACACGACGAGCATTCCCAGGGCGATGGCAAAGCCGACGTTCGCCTCGCCCGCGATGGCGTTGCCCGCCACGGTATCGCCGATCTGAATCGGCGCCAGGGTCACCGTACCCAGGGTCAGGGTTTGGGCCGTCGCGTAGGCCGCGAAGCTGCTGCCGAACAACAAGAGCATTCCTCCGAGTATGGAGGGCATGAGCACAGGAATGCCCACGTGGCGCCAGTAACGCCAGTTCGACGCGCCCATGTTCTGGGCCGCCTCACGCCACGATTGGCGTAGCCCTCCCAATGCCGGCGTGATCACCAATACCATCAGCGGAAGCTGAAAGTACAGATACACGAAGGCAACACCGTAGAAGTTGTACAAGTCAAAGCCGTGGCTCCAGGGATTGAGGTGAATGTGGTTGAGCCACACCGTGATGATGCCCGTGGTCTCTCCGAACGCGGCGATGAAAATGAACGTGAGGTTGATGCCGCCAAAATTGGCCAGCACCGCCGACGCGGTGGCCACCATTCTCTTCAGCACTGCGCTGTTGGAGGTCACGATGGCGTAGGCGAGAAAGACGCCGAGAATCCCCGGGATGATCGACGTGATTGTTGAGAGCAGGAGACTGTCTTCGAATCCCTTCAGGTAGATACCATGAATCAACAGGTCCATATTGCTGAACGTGAATTTCCCCTGAAAGGTGAGAAATGCGTTGCGAAAGATGTACACGATTGGAACGCCAAGGCCCACGCCCGTGTAGATGAAGAAGGGCGCCATCGCCAGCGCGGGAAGCCAGGCTCGGCGAAGACGACTCTTTCGACCGCTTTTCACGATGGGCAAGACCCCAGACCCGGGTGCCGAAGCACCCGGGTCTGAGAACAGCGTCCGACTATGAGGTTCGCTATCGGTCACTTGGAACTACGGACCGGTCGTAACCTCGGTTGGCCACGTGCTCGTTACTGTCGTCTCGGCCGCCGTGATCTGCGTCGGTGTGGGAACGTTCGTTGTTCCCTTCGGCACTGCGGGCAGCGCAGCTTCCCACGTCGTGTTCGCAGTACCGTGAGCTTCCATGTAGGACAACTCCGCGGGACGAGCCTCGCCTTGCAGCCACAGGTTCTGGCCTGTCACCGAGTAGAGGTACTCTTCCCACAGACGAGCCGCCGCGGGATCCGGACCAGCCTTGTTGATGGCCTGGGTGTAGTACTCGGCGAACAACGCGTCACTCGGTACCGTCACCTTCCAGCCCTTAAGGGATGCGGAGACCTCGGAAGCTTGAAGGTAGTCCCACCAGATAACGATGTTGGTCGCGCCCGACTGAATCGTCGAGAGTCCCGCCACCGTTGGCACGAAGTAACCCTCTTTGTTGAGGCTCTGGAAGTACGTGACTCCGGGAGCGATGTTGCTCAGCGAGCCGCCTTCTGCAATCGCCGCCGCCCACACACCAGCAAGCGCTGCGCTGGCCGACAAGGGACTGTTGTTGAGGCCCACCTTGTAACCAGCTGACGCCGGCGCACTGAGGATCTGCGCGAACGAGGTCGGACAGGTCGTGACGGTCGTTGAGTTGCAACCAATCGCGACGTAGCCGCCGTAGTCGTCAAACCAGTACCCGCTGGCGTCCTTCAGGTTCGAAGGGATCTCGCTCCACGTCGCCACCTTGTAGGGAGCCAGCATGCCCGAGGCCCGCGCGCTCACAGCGAAGTTCGTGCCAACGTCGATTACGTCGGGGTCATTGGAACGGCCCTTGTCATCCGTCATCGCGGTGATCTCCTCGGCGCTAGAACCATCCGGGTTCTGGTCGCTGATGTTGATGCCGTACTTCTTCTTAAAGTCCTTCATAATGGCGCCGTAATTCGCCCAATTATCCGGAAGGGCTATAACGTTCAGGCGACCTTCCTTCTTTGCGGCCTTCACCAGCGCCGTCATTGATGTGGGTCCGGTCTTGGTGAGGTGCGTCACCTTCGCCCAGTTGACTTTCGGCGAAGCTCCAGCCGATGATGTGCCAGCTGAGATTCCCACCGCCACCACGCTGGACATCGTCGCCGCAGCCAACAGCGCTGCTTTGAACTTTCGATATGCCACTAGTACAACCTCCCCTGATTTCGAACCGCCGGAGTGGTGATTCTGGGCCAGACTATCCGGTCGTGACGCGCTTCGCAGGTCGAATGTCCAATTACAAAAAGAATTAATGTTCGAGGATTACATTTGCGTGACAACGATGTGAAAGTCCAGTAAATCGAACGTGTTTTGCGCTGCCGGTCCGTCCGCAAGGCACACGCAGTTCACTATGTGGAAATGACGTGGACACACGTGCTTGTGTCCACGCGTTCTGCGGACGCTCGCTGGCCGCCATTTTCAATCGCTCGAGGCGGTCATATCCTGCAGCAACTCAATCGAGACGGTGAGCCCTCCTCCGGGCGTGTCCTCGAAGCGCAGTTGCCCGCCCAAGGGTACGAGGAAACCAGCGGACGCGCTGAGGCCAATGCCCGCGACGGACGGCTCGTCGTAGAGCCGTCCGGGAGCCGCGATGAGTGTCTTCATTCGCTCCCTATCCACCCCGGGCCCGCGATCAATTACCAGCACTTGGACGAAACGGCCGGCCCGGCCGGCACTTATTCGTATTGGCTCGCCGCGCGGACTGAAACGAACGGCGTTGCCCACCACGTTTACCAGGACCCGCCTCAACAACGCGCGGTCGGTCATTACGAGGGGCAGATCGTCGGGCACGTCGATGTCGATCGGGTGACCGTCCACGTCGATCTTTTGCAGCACGCGCTCGATGAGTTCCCTCAGGTCCACGTCATCTACCCGCGCTGTCACGAGCCCGGCCTCCAGGCGTCGAAGGTCCACCAGATTGGTGACCAACTGGGTCATGTGCCGCACGTCGCGCTCGAGCCCGACGAGCATCCCCCGTCGAGATTCCGGCGACCAGTTGACGTCAGGCTTCAGCATCGACGTGACGTCGGCCTCTATCGAGGCCAGTGGGGTGCTCAGTTCGTGCGACAAGGCGTACAGCAAGCCGTTGCGCAGTGCCTCGGCCTGCGCAAGCGCCTGTTGCTGGCGCTGCTCGATCGCAACGCTCTGCTCGCGTAGTCCGGCTGACACCCGCTCCAAGAAAACGGTGATCAGTTGACGGTCCTGGTTGTCGAGCGCCTCTCCCGAGAGGACCAACGCGTGATCGTCGTCGATGACGAAGCGCGAGGTCGCCGTTGCTTCCTCGACCGGTTCGCCACTCGCAAGTTCGACCGCCCATTCACCCTCGCGCAGAACCAGCAGTGAGACGCCGGGGATGGCGAAGATCGTGCGCAGCGATTCGAGCAGCGGCAGGAGGTCGTCGGTCGACGTAGCCACGGTGGCGGCCGCCCTCACCAGCACCTGCGCTTCACTCCTCGCTCGCTCGGCCTCCTTGGAGCGTTGGGAGAATTGACTCACCACCACGCTGGCGCCAATCGCGAAAAGGAGGAAAGCGATGATGGAAACCGCGTCGTCGGGTCGGGCTACCTCCAGGGTATGCAGGGGCAGCACGAAGTAATAGTTCTCCAGACCCGACCCGACCAAGGCGGCCACGACACCCACCACCGCACCACCCCACGTGCTGAGCGCCAACACCACCAACAGGTAGACCAAGAACACCGTCGAAAGCGACAGGCTCGAACGAATCTGCGTCATGGCCAACGTGATGAGCGGCATGGTCACCACCGTGAGCAGGAGGGCCACGGTGGTTCGCACCCAGGAGAACTGACGCTTCTGGCGGCGCGGACGAACCTTCGCGGGACGCTCACCGCCCACCGCGATGATGTGCACGTCAAGGTCACGGGCCTGGCGCAGCACTTTCTCCACTACCCCACTCGTCACGTGGAATGCCGATCGAGGACGGCTGGCCCCCAGGACAATCTGCGTGCCCCGTTCGGAACGGGCGAACGCCACCAGTGCGCGAGCCACGTCTTCATCAACGATCTCTTGAAACGCACCGTCGAACTCGCCGACGAGAGCGCGGGCGGCGGACGTGTCGGACTTGTCGAGGAGACCGCCGGAATTGACCACGTGCACGGCCATCAGTTCAGCGCCGGTACGTGAGGCAATTCGGGCCGCCCGGCGAAGCAGGGCCTCGTCGGTCTCGGTGCCGGTGACAGCCACGATAAGGCGTTCGCGCGTCTCCCACGCGTCGCTGATGCCGTGGGCGGCGAGATAGTGCTGCAGGGAATCCTCGACCCGGTCTGCCAGCCACAACAGGGCCAGTTCGCGCAGGGCCGTGAGGTTGCCCGGGCGAAAGTAGTTCGACAACGACGCGTCGATCTTGTCGGCCGCGTAGATATTGCCGTGGGCCATTCGTCGCCGCAGCGCCTCGGGCGTGATGTCCACGAGTTCCACCTGCTCGGCTCGTCGCACCACAATGTCAGGGATGGTCTCCTTCTGGGTGACGCCGGTGATTTTCTCGACGACGTCAGAGACCGACTCCAAGTGCTGAATATTGACGGTGGTGATCACGTTGATGCCGGCGTTGAGCAGCGCCTCCACGTCCTGCCATCGCTTCTGATTGGTACCGCCGGGTACATTGGTGTGCGCGAGCTCGTCCACCAGCACCACTTCAGGACGGCGAGCGAGGATGGCCTCGAGGTCCATCTCCTCTAATCGCGTGTCGCGGTATTCGCGACTCACCCTTGGGATCACCTCTAGGTCACGAATCTTCTCAATGGTGGAAGCACGACCGTGCGCCTCGACTAAGCCCACCACCACGTCGGTGCCCCGTTCACGTCGCCGCCACCCCTCGTCAAGCATGTGATAGGTCTTGCCGACACCCGGCGCCGAGCCTAAGTAGACACGAAGTTCACCGCGAGCCATGGTCACAGTTTGCTCGAGGTTGACGGGTTCGAGCGGTCACCATTTGCTGGCGAGTCACTAAAGAGCGCGAGCACCGATAAGACTGGTTGGTCCACGATGCATTCGCACCTGGCCGATGGCTGGCCAGTGACCGCGGGCTAGTGCAACTTGGCAAGCGCCTCATTTAGTAGCAACACGTCGATGTAACTGGAACCCAAAAACCCCAACTGCGCGCCGTGCGATTCACTGGCGATGAGCGTACGAAGTTTGGCCGGGGCAATGCCGGTGGCCTTGGCGACCATGGGGATCTGCACCGTGGCGTCCAGCGGCGAGATGTCGGGGTCGACACCGCTGCCCGAGGTGGTGACGAGATCGGGAGTCGGGTTTACCCCCAGTTTGTGCCAGTAGGCCACCAGCGCCTTCGTGTCGGCCTTCAGCACCTTGGAGCGCGGACCAAGGTTGGTTGCCCCGGACTCGCCGCTGACGCCGTTCGCGACGAGGGGGTTGTCGCCGCCGGCGGCGCCAGTCTTGGGATTGGCCGCGTAGGGCCCGGTGTCGTCGGGACGACCGTGGAAGACGCAACTGCCCAACGGATTGCCGGGACACTTGGTCGCCGCCCAATTCTGACCAATGAGCGTCGAACCGTTGGCCGTCAGCGAACCGTCGGCCTGGTTCTTGAAGAGCAGCTGGGCCACCCCAGTGCCCGCGAAGGCGTAGACGAACCCGAAGAAAACGAGACAGATGACTGCCAAGACCAGCGAGCGGCGAAGATGTACGAGCATGACGAGACTTTCTTTAGTAGGCGTGCAGCGCGACGAGGATGAGGTCGATGAGCTTGATGAAGACGAAGGGCACTATGATGCCGCCGACTCCGTAAATCAGGACGTTGCGGCGCAGGATCGCCGTTGAGTTGGCCGCGCGGAATTTGACTCCGCGCAGGGCCAAAGGAATCAGCGCCACAATTACTAAAGCGTTGAAGATGACCGCCGACAGTACGGCACTCTGTGGACTGTGCAGTTTCATCACGTTGAGTGCTTGCAGGTGGTCGCCGTAGGCAAAGGCAAAGAGCGCGGGAATGATGGCGAAATACTTGGCGATGTCGTTGGCAATCGAAAACGTCGTGAGCGACCCTCTCGTGATGAGCAGTTGCTTCCCAATCTCCACAATGTCGAGCAGTTTCGTGGGGTTAGAGTCCAAGTCCACCATGTTCCCGGCCTCTTTGGCTGCGGTGGTGCCCGTGTTCATGGCTACGCCAACGTCGGCTTGCGCTAACGCCGGCGCGTCATTCGTGCCGTCACCGGTCATGGCGACCAACTTGCCGCCCTCCTGCTCCTTCTTGATGAGTGCCATCTTCGCTTCGGGGGTAGCTTCGGCGAGGAAGTCGTCGACGCCCGCCTCCTGGGCAATAGCGGCCGCGGTGAGTGGGTTGTCACCGGTGATCATCACCGTGCGAATACCCATCTGGCGCATCTCCTCAAACTTTTCACGAATACCCTGCTTGACCACGTCCTTCAACTCGATGACGCCCAGGATGTCAACGCCGTCGACGACCACGAGCGGCGTTGAGCCTTCCCGTGAGACTCGCTCGACAATGGCGTCAAGGTCGCTCGGCACGGTGCCGCTCTGTTCGGTCACCCAGCGCTTGACGGAATCGCCGGCACCCTTTCGAATTTGACGCGGCCCCATGTCGAGGCCCGACATGCGCGTCGTCGCGGTAAAGGGCACGAACGCGTGGTCACCTTCCAAGTGACGCTCGCGGATGTCGAAGAGTTCCTTGGCGAGCACCACGATTGACCGACCCTCGGGGGTCTCGTCAGCGAGTGAGGCCAACTGAGCGACATCGGCCACCTCTTGCTCGCTGTGCCCACTCACGGGATAGAAGTGCGAAGCCATACGGTTGCCCAGAGTGATAGTGCCCGTCTTGTCGAGCAGGAGCACCTGGACGTCACCGGCCGCTTCTACCGCACGTCCGCTCATGGCGAGTACGTTGCGTTGGACCAGTCGGTCCATGCCGGCAATGCCAATCGCCGACAACAACGCCCCGATGGTCGTAGGAATCAGGCACACCAACAACGCAATGAGCACTACAACTGATACCGAGCCATGGGCAAAGTTTGCGAAGGGCACGAGCGTGACGACCACCGGTATGAAGACAATCGTCAAGACTGCAAGCAGGATCGTGAGGGCAATTTCGTTCGGCGTCTTCTGACGGTTCGCCCCCTCGACGAGCGTGATCATGCGGTCGATGAACGTGTGGCCGCGCTCGGCCGTGATACGCACGACGATGCGGTCTGAGAGCACCTTGGTCCCGCCCGTCACGGCTGAACGGTCGCCACCCGATTCGCGGATCACCGGTGCTGACTCACCGGTAATTGCGGACTCATCGACAGAGGCAATGCCCTCAATGATTTCACCGTCGGAGGGAATGACGTCGTTGGCTTCGCAGACCACAAGGTCGCCTTTGGAGAGCTCCGCCGCCGGCACCAGTTCTTCACTGCCGTCGGGCAGCAACCGGCGGGCTTCAGTTTCCGAGCGCATCTTGCGCAACGTCTCGGCCTGCGCCTTGCCTCGTCCCTCGGCCATCGCTTCGGCGAAATTGGCGAAGAGCACGGTCAAGAGCAGCCACACCGTGATTGACCACGTGAACGTGCCGGGGTGCGCAAACGCTTCGAACAATGCGATGATCGAACCGACCAACACGACGAACATGACGGGATTCTTCACCTGGACGCGGGGATCCAATTTGGTAAAGGAGTCCTTCAGCGCTTGGCGCAGAATTGGTCCATCGAAGAGACCCCGGGCCTGGGCCACGCCGTGGCCGGACGCGTCGGGCGTTGTTTCGTTGATAACAGTGGTCATTAGAAGAACCTCAGGTGACTTAGTTGCTCGACAATGGGGCCGAGGGAGATCGCGGGGAAGAACGTCAGTCCGCCGATGATCAGGATCACACCGATGGTGAGACCGACGAACATCGGGTTATGGGTGCGGAAGGTACCGAGCCCTTCGGGCACGACATCTTTTTCGGCCAGGATCCCCCCTAACGCCAGCGCCGGGATTATGATGCCAAAACGACCGATCAACATGTCGATCCCGCCAATGACGTTGTAGAAGGGCGTGTTACCGGTTAAGCCGGCCATGGCCGAGCCGTTGTTGTTCCCCTGCGAGGTGAGCGCGTAGAGGATCTCACTGAAGCCATGGGGCCCGGCATTGAGGGGTCCGGCGCGCCCTACGGCCAGGGAGACCGCCAACGCCGTGAGAATCAGCACGGTCATGGGCATCACCAGGGCCCCGAGGCCCGCGAGTTTGACCTCTCTGGCTTGGATCTTTTTGCCCAGATACTCCGGCGTTCGTCCGATCATGAGCCCGCCAATAAAGACCGCAATGATCGCGTAGATCAGCAGTGTGTACAGCCCGCTGCCCGTGCCACCCGGCGTCACTTCGCCGAGCATCATGCCAGTCAGGGGGCCCAAGCCGCCTATCGGGTTGTACGAATCGGTTGCACTGTCGACGGCGCCGTCGGAGGTCTGGGTCATAGACACGTTGAACAGGGCGCTGGTGGTGTCGCCGAAGCGGACCTCTTTGCCCTCAGCGTTGCCCACCGTCGAGTGGATGCCCGCGGCCACGACCGCCGGATTGTTCTGGTGCTCGCTGTAGCTCGTGAAGGCGACCCAGGATCCAAAGAGGATGACGACGACGGCCAGCAGCGCGGCCCCGTGCTTGATACTGCCGACCATCTTGCCAAAGGTGTAGGTAAGGGCGACCGGGATGGACAGGGTGAGCCAGATATAGAGCAGGTCCGTGAACGCTGTTGGGTTCTCAAAGGGGTGGGCCAGATCGACGTTGAAGAACCCGCCGCCGTTGGTTCCCAGCTGCATGATGGAGCCCATAAATCCGGCCGGGCCACGGGCGATGGTCTGAGTGACGCCGTTCAAAGCGTCGTGGATGGTCACGGTCCCAGCCAAGGTCTCCACCGCGCCCTGACCGACGAGCACGATGCCGGCGATGAAGGAGATCGGCAACAAGACGTAGAACAGGCAGCGCGTCATGTCGACCCAGAAGTTGCCGATCGTCGGGGACTTGCGACGCGAAAAACCTCGAACCAACACCATGGCGGCCGAGATACCCACGGCCGCACTGACGAACTGCTGGACGGTGAGGGCCCCCATCTGGGAGAAGTACGACATCGTCGTCTCGCCGCCGTAGTTCTGCCAGTTGGTGTTGGTGAGGAACGACGCCGCGGTGTTGAAGCTCAGTGCCTGCGGCACCGCACCCAGGTGCTGCGGATTGAGCGGGAGCGACCCCTGGATGCGGATGATCACGTACGTGAAGGCGAACGAGACCCCCGAGAAGATGATCATCGCCCCGGCGTAGCGAGTCCATTTCTGCTCCTGTTCTGGACTGGTGCCCAGCAGCCGGTAGACCGGTCGCTCGGCCCACCGGAGGAAGTGGACCCGGCCGTCGAAGACAGCGGCCATGTAGGACCCGAGGTACCGCCAGGCCAGGCCTAGG
>ODAK010003996.1_pt1 | contig 15206 bp, 14 predicted proteins | sample 1539591 | NCBI WGS metagenome assembly ODAK01 (sample SAMEA3539303, study PRJEB22396) | soil metagenome | biome: tundra; feature: field; material: soil | place: USA | collected 2010-05 | depth 0.15 m | reverse complement strand
CCAGGTTCAGGTGAAAAGGGATGGGCCATTCTACGGCCTCCAGGATAGCCTCGATGGTTTCGGGTGCGAACTGCCATCCATAATAGAGGCCTCGGCTGATCAGATATTCGCGCGCTTTTTCAGGAGTGAACGCGTCTAGTTCGATAGGCTGGAGGTCGTGAATTGTTCCCGAGAGCTTGAGCTTGCGAGCAACCGAGTCGAGGCCTATCGAACCTGCAAAGAACCAACGCGGGCGATATTGCTCCCGCAATCGCTTCAGCCACAGCAAAAATCGTTCGGCGCGGTTCCCGGTTGGGTCCTGGTGGACGATGTTGCCAATCAACAGCGGTAACTCATCTATCAACAACAACGTCTCTGAGTCGGCACGTTTAAGAAGCAGTTCCAGTTCCTCAGCTGGACGCCTCCAATCGAACTGCTTGGCCCTTAGTTCGAGCAGACTTGTCTTGATCACGATTTCCAGATCGTCAGGCAGCTTGTTCTTGAACGCAGCCAGCCAGCCGCCCGGAGCCCATTCTGTCTCGCGGAATGCGCGGATGAGCCTTTTTATGAAATCCAGCTCGTCTTCTGCATCTGGTACCGACAGGTAAAGGGTATTAAAACCTTTGCTCGCGCCCATAGCGTTCATCCGATTTAGGAGAGAGCTTTTGCCCACTCGTCTCGGAGCCAGAAGCAACAGATTTGAAGTTTCCAGCAAAGACCACGCTCTCCCGATCACCGCCTCTCGATCAAAGAAAGCGTCGCCTTCGGCGAGACGACCCATGCTACCTGGAATTCCTACTTGACTCATATCGCCATAATAACACAACAAATTTGTCGTACAACAAATTTGTTGTACCTATTTTTAAAATATTGACTGCTCTTGGGGTGTCATTGACAGCCAAATAAGATTTCTATCTATTCCAGAATCAATCACTTTCCTTCTGTCGCACTATGGGCCGCAATTTCTCGGGTCCACAATCAAGCCGATGAAACGTTCAACTTCCTCTCTCCGCGCCGCAGTCTCGCGTGCCAACGGCGCCAAATCTCGCGGCCCCGTCACCGACATCGGTAAATACAACTCCTCGCGCAACCCCATCCGCCGCGGCCTCCTCTCCCGCTTCCTGGTCCTGCCCGGCGAAATGTCCGAGCTCTTCCAGGAGCAATACGACGACTTCATGGAAGACCACCAGCCCCGCACCCCCACGGAGCGCACAGGCCGTCACTCCGATGGCCGTTTTGCGCGGTCATGTAGAAACATCGGCGCTCTCGTTGAGGAAATGGTCACCGCCTGGTGGCGCAAACAGCGCGTCCGGAGCATGGAGTCCACGCGCATCACCCATCAGGTCAAACTCTCCGCCTCCATGGGCCACGCTGTCCCCGTCAGCGACCCCGCCACCCGTACCGCCCCCGCCGTCGTTCGGAGCCGCGGCTGCGAGGGAGGGCTCCCCACTCCCGAGACTATTAAAATTTCCAAACGAACCCGAGAACCCCTTGAAAATGTTACCCCGTCTCCCCTCAGGTACCCCGCCAACCCGAGCCGCGGCCTTCTCTTCCGCTGCGGATCACTCCGCCTGCCGCCTCCGGACCTGAGTGGCCGATCCTGGGCCCAAGGAAATTTAAAAACGTCAAAACGAACCCAGGAGGCTGCTGAAAATAAAGCCTCGCTCTTCTCGGGTACCCCCCTAACCCGAGCCATCATGTCCGGTGCCTCTGCTACCGGCACTCACGGCATACAATCGGTGGTCGACCGTTCATGAATAAAATCCTCCCCTCGGCTGCCGACGCCGTCGCCGACATCCCCTCCGGCGCCACCATCATGCTCGGCGGCTTCGGTATCTGCGGCATCCCCGAAAACCTCATCTCGGCTCTTGTCGCCACGGGTGTCACCGGTCTCCACACCATCGCCAACAACGTCGGCGTCGACGGTTTCGGTATGGGCCTCATGCTCGAAGCCGGCATGATCGCCTCCCACATCGGCAGCTACGCCGGCGAAAACAAGCTCCTCGAATCCCTCATCGTCTCCGGCCGCCTCCCCGTCACCCTCATCCCCCAGGGCACGCTCGCCGAACGCATCCGCGCGGGCGGCGCCGGCATCCCCGCTTTCTACACGCCCGCCGGCGCCGGCACCGTCATCGCCGAGGGTAAGGAGGTCCGCGAATTTAACGGCCGCCCCCATCTCCTTGAACACGCCCTCCATGCCGATTTCGCCCTCATCAAAGCCTGGCGCGGCGACCGCATGGGCAACCTGGTCTACCGCAAAACCGCCCGCAACTTCAACCCCGTCATGGCCACCGCCGCCACCGTCACCATCGCCGAAGTCGAGCAACTCGTCGACCCCGGCACCCTCGACCCCGACTGCATCCACACCCCCGGCATCTACGTCCACCGCATCATCCAGGGCACCCACTACGAAAAGCGCATCGAGCGCCGTACTGTTCGTGTGGCGCACGGACTCTTCCGTGCCGCGTCGAGACTCATCTCGACGCCCGGGAATTAAATGCCAATCTCTCTCACTGATTCCGAAAAGCGCGAACGCATCGCCCGCCGCGCCGCCCTCGAACTCCGCGACGGCTTCTACGTCAACCTCGGCATCGGCATCCCCACGCTCATCGCCAACTACATCCCGCCCGGCATTGAAGTCGTCTGCCAGGCTGAAAACGGCATGCTCGGCATCGGCCCCTACCCGCTCGCGGGCACTGAGGACGCCGACCTCATCAACGCCGGCAAAGAAACCGTCACCGAAATCCCCGGCACCAGCTACTTCTCCAGCGCCGATTCTTTCGCCATGATCCGCGGCGGCCACGTCTCCCTCAGCTTCCTCGGCGCCATGGAGGTCGATGAACTCGGCAATCTCGCCAACTGGACCATTCCCGGCAAAATGGTCAAAGGCATGGGCGGCGCGATGGATTTAGTCGCCGGCGCCCGCCGCGTCATCGTCACCATGGAGCACACGTCGAAAAAGGGTGCCCCCAAAATCCTCCGCCGCTGCACCCTCCCCCTCACCGGCCTCGCCGTCGTCGACACCATCATTACCGAACTAGCCGTAATCCGCGTAACCAAGTCCGGTCTGGTGCTCGAAGAACTCCAACCCGGCGTAACTTTCGATGAAGTCCAGTCCCTCACCGAACCCCCTTTACTCGCCAATCGAACCCTCTTTACTGAGCCGCGCACGTGAGTAAGCGGTTGCCCCCTAAATCCACCCCCGCCACCAGTAATAAACAATCCCCGCCGTCTCCGTCATCTCCCCTGCAAAAAGCGATACTCTTGCCGGGTACTCCGCGGCCCGCTTGAGCACGTCCGGCACCGACGAGGCCGCGACGTTGACGCCAGCCTTCGCGAAGCACCTCCGCGCCCGGAACATGTGGCTATCGCTGGTCAGCAGCACGATGCGTCCGTTGACCCCGGCCAGCATCGGCGCTGTGAACTCTGCATTCTCGTGGGTATTCGTCGCCCCGTTTTCCACCCGGATCCGGTCCGCCGGCACACCGTTGAAGACGAAGAAGTCCCGCATCCCGGGCGCGGCGTCCTTGCCGCTCACGATGATCTGTTTGTATGGACGCTCTTTGTAATACAGCAGCGCCATGTAGCACCGCCAGTAAGTACTCGGGTCCATCACCGACATGCTCGGTCCTGCAGTGCTCGGATTCGGCGCCGCCGCGCTCAGCACCACCAGCACGTCGCCGTGATAGTCTGCCCATGGCCGCGCCAGTTGCGTAGCGTACCAGCTTACGAAAGGAGAGAAAGTGACGACTAAAAACAGCAGCCCGATCACCGCCAGAATTCTGGTTACTGCCCGCAACCAGCACCCATCGGCACCAGCGAGACCACCGTGAACCGGTCATTCCCGGTCTGCCGCACCAGCGCGCCTTTGACCAGGACCTTCTGCCCCTTTAGTGGCTCCGGCTTGAACTTCGGATCATTGTCGATCAGCGTCCCGAGCCGCAGCTTGAACGTGGCCTTGCCCAGCCCCTTCGCGTCCAGGCGCTTCATTTCATCCGGCGTCGTCTCGAACGCATCGTGCGTCCGCGTTGGTTCGAGAGCCCGGTCCACCAGCCCGTTCTGCTCGTCCACCGGCGTGAAGCAGCCCACCGTCTGCGCCAGCGCGTTGTTGGGCAGCGGTTGCGGTCCTTCCGGCCCCACCAGCATCACAACCGCCATGGCCGCCGGCGTCAGTTCCTTCTGTCCCGCCGGGTAGTCGTTCGACTTCAGAACGTACGCCACAATATCGGCATACTGCGTGTCCGTCAGGCTCCCGGGCTCGCCGCCCGGCAGCCGCGGCATCCGCGTTTTCATGTGCTGATACAGGCCGTCCAGCGCATCGTCGCGCCACACTTCCATGAACGTCGGCCCCTTCAGCGCCGGCGCTTCCGGATTGCCCTCCAGATTCTCCTTGTGGCAGCTGGAGCAGTTCGCATCATAGACGCCCATGCCGCGCCGGGCCTGCGCCTCGGTGTAAACGCCGTCGAGTACGGTCGGCCCTGCCGCCAGCGCCGTCGCCCCGGTGCAGAGCAGAGCCGCCATCAGGAAACCAGTCTGTGTATTCATGTGCGCACCTCCAGTTTAAGCGAATTGTCGCTCGGGACTGATATGCTGGACCTCATGAAATTCGGCGCTTTTCTTCTTCTCGCGGTTACCGCCGCTCTGTCCAATGCGGGGTCGGCGCAGGCCCAGCTCCGCGCTCCCAACGAGGCCGGCATCGCCTGGGGCCACTGGCACTTCACCTCTAAAGATGTCGACGCCCAAACCGCTTTCTGGAAAACCCTCGGCGGCGTGCAGGTCCAGAACGGACCGCTGTCCCTGATCTCTTTCCCCGGCACCCTGATCCTGGTGCGTAAGGCGGATTCCGTCGAGCCCACCATCGGCTCCAACGTGAATCACATCGGCTTTTTCGTGAAGGACCTTGCCGGCGCCAAAGCCAAATGGGGCGCTGCCGGACTCAAGCTCGACATCGCCAACCCCACCGCCCCGAACTTCTTCATCGACGGCCCTGACGGCATCCGCATCGAGGTCTTCGAAAACAAAGACCTCACCACCCCAATTTCAAGCCACCACACGCACTTCTTCGCCAACGACCCGGACGCCGAGCGCGACTGGTACGTGAAGTGGTTCGGCGCCACTCCCGGCAAGCGCGGAGCTTTCGTGACCGCCCAGGTCCCCGGTATGGAACTGGCCTTCAACGCCAGCAAGGACACCCTCGCCCCCACCAAAGGCCGCGCCCTCGATCATATTGGCTTCGAAGTGAAAAACCTGCCCGCCTTCATCGCCAAACTTCAGGCCGCCAACATTAAGCTCGATGTCGCTCCGCGGACGCTGCCGAACAGCAACATCATGATCTGCTTCATCACCGACCCCTGGGGTACCTACATCGAACTGACCGAAAACCTCGCCCCGTCAATGAAGTAGTCTTCCAGGCTGAACAGAACCACGCTGAACAGAACGCGTCCGGGCTCCGGGCCCGGACGTGAATCCATCGTTATTTTTTCAGCGTGTGCACATAAGCGATTACGTTGTCGAGATCGCCGCCAGCCACGCCGGCCACGGGCTTCATCTTGCCGGTTCCGGCCGTGACGGCAGTTTTGATGTCCGCGTCCGCTTCCCCGCCGAGCTGCTTCATTTCAACCTTCATCACTTTGGCGATGGCCGGATTTCCAGCCCCGTCTTCTCCATGGCAGGTTTTGCATTTTGCGGTGAACACCGCTTTGCCCGCTTCCGCGCTGGCGGCCGAAGCGACAATGGGAGAAAGGCTCAGTAATGTTCCGATTGCGGCGATCATTGGTAAATTGCGCATATTGCTATTTTGACCCTTTTCAACGAACTTTTACCAATACTTTGAAAGTATTGGTACTCCGTTCTGCCGATGCTTACTCTGAGAGTGAACCTGGAGAAGGTTATTCATGCTGACGCTGCGAACCAAAAAGAACATGGTAGTTGTAGTCGGGCTGGCGGCCGTTGCTGCCGCCGCCGCCCAGTCGACGGGGTTCCGATCGATCACGGAATTCCTGAATCCGCACCAAAAGGCATTCTTTCTCGATACGCCGACGGCGGAGTTTGTCCGGCCGGGGCTCAACATTACTGTGCAATCCGCGGCCATCGCGAGTGACGGAACGATTACCACCACGTTTACCGTGGCCGATCCGGGGGGCCTGCCGCTGGATATCGCAGGCGTGACCACGCCCGGTCCGATAACGCTTAGCTATGTGGCAGCCTATATTCCCCAGGGACAGGAGCAGTACACGGCGTATACCACGCGCACAGTTACCGGCACTTTAATCCCATCCTCTAAACAGCCGGGCGCCGACAGCGGCGGCATACGCGTGAATAACGCACCTGGGCAGTACACCTATACATTCGCCACCAAAGCGACCAATTTCGACCCGACGGTGACCCACACCATCGGCATCTACGGCAACCGGAATCTGACCACGTACAACCTGCCGACGAACTACGCCAGTACCACCTATAACTTTGTGCCCAACGGATCGCCCGTGGTGACCACACGCGACGTGGTTCAGACCGTGACCTGCGACCGCTGCCACGATCAAATCTCGCACCACGGCGGCAGCCGCCGCGGCGTCGCGATGTGCGTCCTGTGCCATCAGCCACAGAATGTCGACCCGAATACGGGCAATTCTGCCGACCTGAAAGTGATGGTGCACAAGATCCACATGGGCTCATCGCTGCCCAGTGTCATTGCCGGCAAGCCCTATCAGTTCGGCAGCGGTACCGGCCTCGACGACTACTCCGCGGTGGTATTTCCTGCCGATGTCCGCCGTTGCCAGACCTGCCATGATCCGGCCAGCAAGGCCGCACAAAAGAATGCATGGCTCACCACTCCGTCGCGAGCCGTTTGCGGCTCCTGCCATGACGACGTGAACTTCGCCAACGGCGCCAATCATGCCGGCGGCGCGTATACCGACGATACAAAGTGCTCCACCTGCCATGTCGCGGTGGGCAATCAGGATTTCGACGCCTCCATCAGCGGCGCCCACGTGGTTCCCGCCGATTCCTCGCTTCTGGCGGGTCTCAACTCCACCATTGCAAGCGTGAAAAACGGCACCGCCGGCAGCAAGCCCGTGGTGACGTTTACGCTGACGGATAACCAAGGTAACGGCGTGCCTCTGAGCGCGCTCGGGAGTCTGTCTATGAGCATGTCCGGCCCCACCACCGACTACGGCCTGACGGACTTCGGCAGTGGAGTCACCACGCCGGGCTACGTCACCGAAAGCGCGCTCACCGCTTCTTCCTGCTCCGCGGGCGGGACCTGTACCTATAACTTCACTCACGCGGTTCCGGCGGGAGCCACGGGCACATTTGTCATCGGACTCGAAGCGCGCCGCACGGAAAGCATTCTCGCCGGCACGCCCAAAGCGCAAAGCGTGCAGTACGGGGCGGCGAACCCGGTGTCCTATTTCTCGGTGGATGGCTCCGCCGTCGCACCCCGCCGCAAGGTGGTAGCGCTGGCCAGTTGCCAGCAATGCCACGTGAAGTTCACCACCATCCACGGCGGTCTTCGTAATAACACGGAATATTGCGTGGTGTGCCATAACCCGCAAAGCACCGATAGTCCCGTGCGCGGCTCGGCCGTCAACGCCACTGACAAGGCACTGCCGCCGCAGGGCATCAACTTCAACATTCTCGTGCATAACATTCACAGGGGCCCCAACAACGTCGCCGACGGGGCCAAATACCCCTACGTCGTAGTTGGATTCGGCGGCTCGCACAACGATTTTTCCGGCACCTTGTACCCGGCGCTCAGCCCCACAGCCGCTGAGGGAGATACGCGCAACTGCTCCATGTGCCATATCAACGGCAGTGAACAAAATCTGCCCCTCGGCCTCAATCCGTCGCTCAATCCGCAGGGCTGGATCAGTCCCTCCCCCGCAATAACAACTGCCTGCAGCGGATGCCACACGTCGGAGGCCGAAGCATCCCACATGCTGAGCGCAACCACCACGCTCGGCGAATCCTGCACCGTGTGCCACAGCTCCGGCGCCGCATTTGCGGTGAGTTCGGTTCACGCGCAGTACTGAGAAGGGAAATCCGTTATGAACCGGCGCCTCACATTTGCGATTTTGCTTCCGCTTGCGGCGGCGGCGCTGGCATGGGGCCAGGCTGCGGCGCCTCAGGCGAAGCCGGCCGCGTTGAAAAAAGCCGCTCCGGCGCCCGCGGCGGAGCAGGCAACTTACGTCGGATCGGAAGTCTGCGGCGCCTGTCACGAAGACCTCGCCAAGGCTTTCCTCAAGAGCCCGCACCAGGCCGTGGAAACCGGCGATAAACACGGCGGCCCTGCCTGGACCGGTAAAGCCTGCGAATCCTGCCACGGCCCCGGCAGCAAGCACGCCGAGTCGCTCTCCGCGGCCGATATCCGCAATCCGTCGAAGATGGAGGCGGCGCAGACGGACCTCACCTGTCTCACCTGCCACCGCAATCGTCCCACCCAGGTCGGGCGCCTCGAAAGCAGCCACGCGCGCGATGCGGTTGCCTGCACCTCCTGCCATTCCATTCACGCCCATGGGCCGAACGGTCTGGTGGCCCGCAAGCCTGCCGAAGTGAACGCGCTGTGCGGCAGCTGCCATACAGACGTGATGGCGCGCTTCCAGTTGCCCTTCAAACACCGCGTCACTGAGAACGCGATGACGTGTGTCGACTGCCACAATCCACACGGAAGCCTGAGGCCCGGCCAGATGCAGATGGTGAACGCCAATGAGCCGGGTTGCGGCAAGTGTCATGCCGATAAGCGTGGCCCGTTCACGTTCGAGCACGCGCCCATCCGCGAAGAAGGCTGCGAAGGCTGTCACGAACCCCATGGCTCTGCGAATGCCAAGATGCTGGTCCTGCAGGAAGTGCGCCTGGTCTGCCTCGAGTGCCACGCGAATCTGCCCACGCCGCAGCCGAAAGTCACGGCCAACGTTTTCGGCGTGGTGCCGCCGGCCTTTCACGACCTCACTTCGCCGCGCTACCGCAACTGCACGGTCTGCCACCAGAAGATTCACGGAAGCCACATTGACAGGAACCTGCTCCGATGAAACGACTGCTCCCTGTTCTTGCTCTCGCCTGCGCGCTGCCTGCATTTCCGCAGGATGCCCCACCGGCGCCCGCGCCGCCCGTGGCTGCATCACCCGCACCAGCGCCAGCACCGGCAGCCGCCGCGCCCGCTGCCTCGTCCGTTCCCTCGGGCGAAGCGGTGTTCACCGGGTTCTTAGACATCGGTTATCGATGGGTTGGAACCGGCGGCAGCTTCGATACTTATCGCAGCGTGGTCAACCTGGGCTCCGGCCCGAAAATGCTCGGAACCGAGTTCCAGATCATCGACCCGAAGCACCGCCTCTTCGACCGTATCGAAGTCCGTGCCTACAACTGGGGAGACGACCCTTACTCCACTTTCCACCTGACCGCGCACAAAAACAAACTCTACGATTTCAGCGCCGACTACCGGAACATCGCTTACTACAGCAACCTGCCCGCCTTTGCGGACCCGCTGCTCCAGACCACAGGCGTCATCCTGAACGAGCAATCGCTCGATACCCGCCAGCGCCTCGGCAGCTACCAGCTCACTCTCGTGCCGGAAAGCTGGATCGTCCCTTATCTCGCCTATGATCACCAGTCCTCGACGGGGAACGGCGTGGCCAATTTCGTCTCCGGCGACGACGAGTTCCCCGTGGGGAGCATCATTACCAACTCAGCGGAAAACTACCGGGGCGGCATCCGCATTGAGCGCCAGCGCTTCCACATCACGCTGGAACAGGGCGGGACCACTTTTCGCGACAACCAGCAGCTGGGCCTCGCTTCGGGTAAAGACTACGGCAACTTCCTCGGCAGCGTCTTAGGCCAGACGCTGGTTCTCACCGGCCTTACGCAGGACTACAGAGTGCGCGGTGACAGCATCTATTCCAAGGGATTACTCACGGCGAGCATCGCCTCCTGGTTCGATCTCTATGGACAGTTCCTCTACAGCCAGCCGGAATCGAGCGTCTTCTACCAGCAGGCCGATACGGGTAATCAACTGCTTCTGAGCCAGGTGCTTTTTTACAGCGGCGAACAGAGCGTTATCTCGGCGGTCTCGAAGCTCCCCCATACGTCCGGCAGCCTCGGCGGCGAATTTCGCCCCATGCGCCGCATCCGCATCGTCCCCAACTGGCTTACGGACCGGATGCACACCAACTCTTCGGGCACCACCGCGCAGCAGCTCATCGCCGTCGGTACTGCGCCCACCGCCATCAATTCGCTGCTCAGCAACGCGCTGGTGGATAATTACAGTCAGTTCGACGTGAACGTCATGGTCGAGGTGATGCCGAAACTGACGCTGCGCGGCGGCTATCGCTACTGGTGGGGCAACGCGTCCAATGTCATTCTCCCGCTCGCCGAGTTGGCCGGGCTGGAAGAGGGCCACATCCACCGCAATGTCGGGCTGGCCGGCTTCACTTACCGTCCTTCCGCGAAGATCTCGGTGAGTGCCGATTTCGAAGACGGCTCCAGCGTCGGACAATACTTCCGCACCAGCCTTTACAACTATCAGAAGGGTCGTGTGCGCGGCCGCTATCAGGTCACCCCGTCCTTCAGTATTTCCGCCAACGCCTCCGTGCTCAACAATCAAAACCCGACCACCGGCATCCGTTACGACTTCCTCTCCCACCAGGAATCGGCTTCGTTTCTTTATTCGCCCTCGGGCGGCAAATACTGGGACATTCAGGGCACCTACACGCGCGCCACGCTGCGCTCCGACATCGGCTACCTGAATCCTGCATACGAGACTCCGCTGGTCTCTTTTTATCGCGACAATAGCCATGTGGCGACTGCACTGTTCGAAGGGAATCTCCCGTTCCGCCTTGGTGCGCCCATCAAACTGTCATTCGGCGGCTCGTTCTATTTGTCATCTGGCAGCAATCCGACGCAGTTCTATCAGCCGGTTGGGAGACTCTCGGTTCCGTTCAATAAGGCCCTTGCGTGGGTCTCCGAATGGCGCTATTACGGATTCGATGAGAATTTTTACGGCTACCAGGCTTTCCGGGCACAGACGATAACTACCGGCGTGAGGTTGACGCGATGAACCAGCTTCCCGTCATCCTTCTTTTTTCCGCGGTATTCTCTGCCGCCGCGCTCTCCGCAGCTACCCCGGCAGCGGACTCGGCGCGCGGGGCGCAGGTTTTCGATTCCGAATCCTGCAGCCAGTGTCACCGCGTCAACGGCGACGGCCCGACCGTGGGTCCCGATCTCGGGCGTCTCATCGACCGCGGCTTTACCCTTTCTCTGTTCGACAGCACCATATGGAACCATGCCCCCTCCATGTGGGCCGCCATGCGGGCGCGCAATATCGCCGTTAAGCCGATGGATGAGCAATCCGCCACCGACCTGTTCGCGTTCTTCTACTCGAAGCGATTTTTCGAAAATCCAGGCGACGCCGGACGCGGCAAAGCGCTGTTCAATGCGAAATCCTGCGCCGTCTGCCACGGCCTTACCGACTCGAAAATTCCCGGCGCAAAACCGGTCAGCGGCTGGACCTCGCTCGGCGATCCCATCGGCATGATCGAGCAGATGTGGAACCACGCGGCAACCATGCGCGACGTCATGTCGGAGAAGAAGATCAAGTGGCCGCGCCTTTCCGGACAGGACATTGCGGATCTTCTGGTCTACCTCCGTAACCTCCCCACCACGCAGGTGAAGACCGGAACTTTCCAGACCGGCTCTCCGGCCAGTGGCGAGAAGCTGTTCACTTCCAAGGGCTGCATGGGCTGCCACGCTTCACCGCAGCAGTTTCTCTCTTCAGGCCTGGCGGGCCAGACGCTGACGGACGTGGCAGCGGATATGTGGAATCACGGGATCGCCATGGTTTCGGCCCAGGTTCGTTTCGAGCCTGGTGAAATGCGCGACATCGCCAGCTACATCTGGACTCTCCGGCTGCTCGACACCGTCGGCAATGCGGCGCGCGGGAAAAAAGTCTTCGCCGCGAAGAGCTGCGCCACCTGTCACGACGATGCCTCCAGCGGAGCTCCTTCGCTGAGCGGCATGAAGGACTTCACCGGAGTTTCGATGGTCGCCGCCCTCTGGCGGCACGGTCCCACCATGCTGGAACGGATGCAGGAGCGGCATCTGGCGTGGCCGCGCTTCGACGAACACGAAATGTCCGACATCATCGCCTACCTGAATGCGCGCGAGGCGCCCAATGCCAAGTAGCGGCGCCGGCGCGGGAAATCGTCTCGCGCCACTCGTTTATCTCTCCAACAACTGGATCAGTCTGATCGGCGTGGTGATCGTAACCACGGCGGCGGTTTTCGGACTGTTTCTCCTGCCCTTCACCTTGCGGGGCGAAATCTCCCACCCCTATATCGGAATCCTCATCTTTCTCGTGCTGCCCGTTGCCTTCTTCTCCGGGCTCGTCCTGATTCCAGCCGGGATCCTCTACCACCGCCGGCGTGACCGCGCCCTGGGGCTGGCACCAACAGCTTTTCCGCCGCTCAACTGGCAAAATACGGACTTTCGCCGTTTACTGACCTTTATTGCCTGCACCACATTTGTGAACCTGGTGCTTTCCAGTCAGCTGGTCTACAGTGCGGTGAATTACACCGATTCCACGGCATTTTGCGGAACCACCTGCCACGTCGTGATGCAGCCCGAGTTCACCAGTCACGAGGGCTCTCCCCACGCGCGGGTGCAATGCGCCGCCTGCCACATCGGTCCAGGGGCCTCCTGGTTTGTGCGCAGCAAGCTTTCCGGAACTACCCAGGTTTTTAACACGATTCTCGGCACCTATCCGCGGCCGATTCCCGTCCCGGTGGAAAACCTCCGCCCGGCGCGTGAAACCTGCGAGCAGTGTCACTGGCCGCAGCGCTTCAGCGGAGACAAAGTCATGGTGCACACGGCGTATGCGGCGGACGAGCCAAATACCGCGGCCACCACCGTCCTGCTGATGAAGATCGGGGGCCGGGCGTGGAACGGAACGGTGGGCATCCACGGCGCGCACCTGGCCGAGAACACCAAAATTGAGTACGTTGCCACCGATGGCAAACGCCAGGTGATCCCGCAGGTGATCTACACCGACGCCACCGGCAAACAAACGATCTATAACTCCACCGACGCCAAGGTTACAGACGCCGATCTGGCTAAAGGCGAGCGCCGCACCATGGACTGCGTGGACTGCCACAACCGGCCGACTCATGCTTACCAATTACCGGACCGCGCCCTCGATGACGCCATGGCCGCGGGCAAAATCAGTCCCGGTCTGCCGTTCCTGAAGCAGCAGGCGCTGGCGGCACTGAAACAGAATTACCCGGATGACGAAACCGCCGGGCGTCAGATCCCGGCCGCGCTTACCGCTTTCTACAGCGGTAAGTATCCGCAGCTTTACGCCGGCAAACGCAAAGAAATCGACACTTCGATCGCTGCCGTGCGGGCAATCTACGGCCGCAATGTCTTTCCGCAAATGAAGGTCACCTGGGGCACTTACGCGAATAACATCGGCCACATGGACACTCCAGGGTGCTTTCGCTGTCATGACGGGAACCATGCCAGCGCCAGCAAGAAAACGATTCCCAACGACTGTGACACCTGTCATGAGCTGAAGGCGATGGAAGAGAAGAACCCGCCGATCCTGAACGACCTCGGACTCGAGCCCGTCCGGACTACGGCAGCCCCAAACTAGGAGGGCAAAATGAAATTACACAGAGCGGCCGCACTTCTCATCGCGGCCGCGAGCGCGATGTCCGCGGCCGCACCCGCGCCGGACAAGCTTTGCCTCGGTTGTCACGATGAAAAGACTGCCCCGTTCCATGCCAGCGTTCACTCCGTCTTAGGATGCACGGGCTGCCACACCGATATTAAAGACTTTCCGCATCCCGACAAAGTCGCAAAGGTGGATTGCTCATCCTGCCACACCGGGCCGGCTGCGGCGCTGCCCGCCAGCGTGCACGCCAAAGCTTCCGCCCAGCCCTGCTTGTCCTGTCACGGCGACGCTCATGCCGTCGTCCCGGTAAAAGACCCCAAATCCACGGTTTTTCCCACCAACCTGCCGCGAACCTGCGGTACATGCCACGGCGACAAAAAGTTCGCCCAGCAGCACAACCAACCGGATGTTTACTCGCAGTACATGGATTCCATCCACGGCTTCGCGCTGACCCAGGACGGGCTGCTGGTGGCGGCCACATGCTCCAGTTGCCACGGGTCGCACGACATTCTTCCGTCCGGTAATCCAAAGAGCCGGGTCAACCCCGCCAATGTTCCGGCCACCTGCGGCACCTGCCATCAGGGCATTCAGCAGCAGTACGACGCCGGAATCCACGGCCAAGCCCTGCAGAAGGGCAACACCCAGGCTCCGGTGTGCACCACTTGCCACACCGCGCACCAGATCGGTAACGTCCGCGAGGCAGCATTCAAGTTGCAGACCAATGCCACCTGCGGAAATTGCCACAAAGAAAGACACGGCACTTACAGCGATACCTTCCACGGGCAGGTCTCCCTGCTTGGATCGCAAGAAGCCGCGCGCTGCTGGGATTGCCACCGGCCGCACAACATTCTTCCCGCTTCCGATCCGAAATCATCGATAGCGAAAGCAAATCTGATACAGACCTGCGGTAAGTGCCACCCCGGCGCCAACGCGAGCTTCGTCAGCTACTCTCCGCATGCCGATCCGCACAACGCGCAAACCTACCCGTGGCTGCACGCCTCGTCCATCTTTATGAACCTGCTGCTGGCGAGCGTGCTCGGCTTCTTCGCGCTGCATACGTTGATGTGGTTCATCCGGTCGCGTGCGGAACATTTGAAAGACGCGAAAGAAGGAAGGAGCAACTCATGAGCACTCCCGCCGTAATAAACGCCGGCCCGGCAACGCGCCACTACACCCGCTTCACGCCTGTTCAGCGCATGATGCATGTGATCCTGCTGGTCACCTTCCTCGGCCTGGCTGCCACCGGCCTGCCGATGCGCTTCAGCAACCAGGCCTGGGTGGCTGGCCTGAACGCCGTGGGAGGATTCGCGGCCATTTTGTTCGTTCACAAGCTCTGCGCGGTGATCCTGAGCATTGCTTTCATGGCCCACGTCGCCGATATCTTCTACCGCGCAGCTATTAAAAAACAGTGGTGGCTGCTGTGGGGACCGAACTCGCTGGTCCCGAATCTCAAGGACGTTCAGGATTTCATCGGGCAGATGAAATGGTTTCTCTTTCGCGGCCCCAAGCCTGTTTTCGACCGGTACACTTATTGGGAAAAGCTGGACTACTGGGGCGTGTTCTGGGGCAT